>Ga0187771_10000569_pt1 | contig 23081 bp, 22 predicted proteins | sample 0116_SJ02_MP15_1_FD_133139 | JGI IMG/M metagenome (GOLD analysis project Ga0187771, IMG submission 133139) | Tropical peat soil microbial communities from peatlands in Department of Meta, Colombia - 0116_SJ02_MP15_10_MG | ecosystem: Environmental > Terrestrial > Soil > Wetlands > Peat | place... | reverse complement strand
TGGGTAGAGAGCCCGCTGGTCTTCGAGATGATTTCCGAAGAAGGTAGAATATCCACAAAAGAAATGTACTCCACCTTCAACATGGGAGTCGGATTCTGCGTCGTGCTTTCGCAATCCCAAGCGGAAGAGGCCATCAGAATCTGCCGAAGGGAAGGAGTCCATGCGTCTGTGATTGGCACCGTCGTCAGGGGACGGGGCGTATTCGTTGGAGAAGAACTGCTGGCAGACTAGCTGGGCGTCGACAATTCAAGATACATCGCAAGAGTGGAAGACTTATCCGAACAAGAGTGGCCCGAATGGGCCGACCTACATGCCAAACGACGCGTATTCCTCTTATCTCAAAGCCATCCAGTACATCGAATCGTTCCTCCCGGAGTCTGGTTCGTTGAGGTGGAGGCTAATGCTGAACCAGTTCGGAAACCCACAAGAGGAGTTTCGGTCAATCCACGTGGCCGGGACCTCGGGCAAAGGGTCAGTTGCACTGATGACCGGCGAGATTCTGCGCGCTTCGGGCCTCCACATAGGGGTCCATGTCAAGCCATATGTCCAGTCAGCGACCGAGAACATTATCATCGACGGGAAGTACGTAAGTTGCAGTGAATATGCGAGCCTAATCGATAGGGTGAAGCCGATCCTTGCGAGCATGACTCCGGAGGTGTACTCTCGGTTCGGACCAGTGACATGGAGCGAGGTCACCAAGCTCCTTCCTCTTCTCAAGTTCGCAGAGGAAAATGTCGACTGTGGTATCGTGGAGGCGGGAGTGGGAGGGCGCGATGACTTGACCAACGTGCTGATGCCCCAGGTTTCAGTGATAACGAGCGTGGGAATGGATCATGCCGAACTGCTGGGAGGGACCATCGATGTCATTGCGCACCAGAAGGCGGGAATCATAAAGCAAGGAGTGGCATCCGTAACCGCGGTAAGACAGAAGGCCGCGCTCGAGGTCATTTCAGCCGAGGCGGAGCGGCTGAACTCTAGGCTCTCAGTCTTGGGGCGTGACTTCAAGGTCAGAATCAGAAGGATTGGCTTGGAGGGGACTGAATTCGACTACAGAGCCAGAGATAAGCGGATAGAGAAAGTCACATTGAGGATGGTGGGCAGACATCAGGCTGCAAACGCAGCGGCGGCAATCACGGTGGCCAATGAAATGCGACAGAAAGAAGGGAGGCTCGACGATGGCGCAATCAGATCAGGGCTTGCTGTCTCGCGGCTGCCAGGGCGGTTCGAGCTCGTTCAGGAGAAGCCGCCAGTCGTGCTTGACGTGGCGCACAACGTCCAGAAGATCGGGGTCCTCATGAACGTCCTCGACGAGATCTTCGGAGAAAGGAGAGTGACCTTCGTCCTCGGGTTCCTGGAAGGCAAGGACGCGCGGAGGATGATCGGGCTGCTGGCTCGGAAGGCAAGGCATCTGGTCTTCACCAACCCCACCGTCAGAGGTAAGAAACCGATTGACCCAGAACTGCTGAAGAGGCTCGCCGCCAAAATGACGAAGAACACCGCACTGGTAGATCCAGATCCGCTGTCTGCGATAGAGAAAGCCATGGGACTCGCAGGAGACAAAGGCGTGGTTTGCGCGACGGGTTCGCTATACCTAGTCGGCAAGATAAGGGGAAGGTGGATCAACGAAAGAGAAGTCGCTGAAGGACGAAGCTCCTTCCCCCCCGAAAACGCATTCTGAAGACTTGCCCACACCGTAGAAGAGGTCAGCCAGCTCGAAGGTTAATTACGGCCGAATGACTGGCGCACTCAGGCTCTTGCCAAGAACCAAGGTCGCGATGTACGGACTTACCAGTGAAGGCTACAGACTCGCGGCCGAACTTGTGGACAAGGCGCAGGTCACAATAGTTGACGAGACGCTGCAGATGGCCATGGATGTCGACCAGACTTTCCTGAGGAAGAACCCAAAGCTCGACGTGATGATGGCCGGAGAACCGCTACTGAACCTGAAGCCTGTCGGACAGGTCCTCCCCGAGGCTCAAGTGATCTTCTTCACCCCGAAGTTGCGCCGACCCTCTGACGAGTCGCTGATCGAAGCGGCGTCCAAACTGAGGGACCTCGCGAAATACCTCTCGAAGGGGGTGAATCTGGTAAATGCGCTGCCGACCGGGCCAGGGGGCAATTCAGAGAACATCATGCTTGTCGAAAAACAAACGGGACTGAAGGTAGGCTCGACGCTTACCTACGCCTACATGCCAATCAGGCCGCTTGACACCAAGCCGGCGGTGGTCTCGACCGCGGGAGCATCCGAGAGAGGGCTGCTTCAAACACTTGGGTTCACGGAGAATTCCCAGAATGTCTTCTCTGCCGAGCTGGAGTACGCTGGAGCGGTGCTCGAGGTCGCCATCGCCTCTGTGACAGAGATCGAGCTGGCAAGGAGAGCCCGGGAAGCCAGAGTTACGTTACAGAAAGCGTCCGACGTATACGTCGACGATTTCACGAAGTACCTCTACGAGCTGAGGGCGATTCAGGCGAGTGAAGAGACTGGAGAGTCGATTTCCTACCTGGCCGGGGCAACCCTGAAGGGCCTTGAAAACTACGTCAGATACGTAGTGGACGAGACCAGGGAACTTCTCAAGGAGAAGGAGCTGAAGGCAAGCAGGACCAAGATTGACCTCGTGTGGACTCTCGACAAGTACGAGATGCGCGGCGAAAGACAACAGGTGGCCGAGAGCATACAGCAGCGGCTCAGAGACTACGTCACGGATGTCAACGTAATCCCAGGCTCCGAGCTAAGAGGAGGTTCTGAAGTTCTCGACCCACTGAAGCACAACGTGTTGATAGCTTGCTCGAAGGAGGACCAGGAAGCCGCAAAGCAGACAAAGAAGGGGCACAGGAGCGTCGAGATGACTCTGGTTTCCGCAACCCCCAACTTGAAGAGGGAATAAAGCGACCGAACGAAGCGCTAGGCACGCATTCTGACATCGTCAAGCGCCAGATTAGCACCACCGCTGCAGTAGTTGCAGAGGAGGTTGCATTCCTTTGTTAGGACGACGTGATAGTGAACTCGTGGCTTGCGCAGATTCGTTCTCTTATACCAAAGAGGTTTCCCGAGACCTAGAGCGTAAGCACCTCAAGCGCACAGTCATCTCGCACTCGCCCCGCAGAAGTGGAGAGAATGACCTGTTCAGCGGGTCAAGGGCAGTAGGTACCTCTTCGGTCGACGTTAACCCTATATCGCGCTGCGCGGGGGCGCGGTAATGAATGGTCAGGATCGGGGTCGTAGGGACAGGAGGTTGGGGAAAGAACCACGTCAGGGTCCTAAGCGAGCTGGGATGCCTTGCAGCAGTCTGCGACCTCGACAAGAGCAGGCTGGCCGAATTCTCGAAGAAGTACGGGGTGCCGGGTTACGCCTCACTGGAAGAAATGCTCAACAAAGAACGACTGGACGGGGCAAACATCTGCACACCGGCTTCCACGCATTTCACGATGGCCTCCAAAACGCTCGCAGCGGGAGTCCACACCTTCGTGGAGAAGCCTATCACGACTACCTCCAGCGATGCCGAGAAGCTGCTCGAGACCGCAAAGTCGTTCAACAGGACACTTACAGTCGGGTTCATAGAAAGGTTCAATCCACCGATTACGGAGCTCAAGAAGACTATCTCAGACAAGAGCATGGGGGACCCGATACTGCTTGAATTCCATAGGGAGAACAAGAGGGGAGAGGGTATAGCTGATGTTGGGATTGTAAGGGACGCCTCCGTTCATGACATAGATACTGCAAGATGGCTCTTCGCCGAGGAGCCCAAGGTCGTCTTCGCCCGGGTAGGGGCTTTCTATCCGCCGCTCCGCCACGAGGACTTTGCTACTATACTGCTCGGATTCTCAGGAAACAAGACCGCTTTTCTAGTGACCAACTGGATAACCCCCAACAGGGTTAGAACCCTATCCGCCGTATTCTCAGAGGCCGTGATCGACATCGACTTCGTAACTCAGCAGACCAGCGTGCACGAAAGGAACATGACCACCGTTCCAAGTAGGCCGTTCCAAGAGCCGCTGACGCTAGAGCTCAAGGAGTGGAAGGCCGCCCTGACAGAAGGCAGGAGAGCGCTCGTGACAGGCGAGGACGGCCTTAAGACGACGAGGGTCGCTGAGGCGGTACTTGCATCTAGCTCCTCTGGGACGCCAATCTACCTGAGCTGAACGAGAATGAAGCCCACCAATACGATCGCCCCTGACGCTAAGATCGGGAAGAATGTAAGAATCTGGAACTTTGCCTATGTCGGCTCGAAGACAGTCGTCGGAGACAACGTGAAGATCGGGTCGCTGGCGCACGTGGACTACGATGTGAAGATTGGCAGTGGAACCATGATCGAGGGGAGCGTCTACATACCTCCAATGTCCAGAATCGGGAAGAATGTCTTCATCGGACCCGCGGCCGTCCTAACCAACGACCCGTATCCTCCGAGCAAGAGGATGATCGGTGTCACTATCGAGGACGGTGCGGTAATTGGTGCAAGGGCCGTAATCAAGGCCGGAGTCACAATCGGGAAGAGGGCCGTCGTCGCCATGGGTGCGGTGGTGACCAAAGACGTACCGCCCGGCATGGTGGTTATGGGGGTTCCTGCGCGAGTGGTCTACACGAGGGAGGAGTTCGACGTCAAGATGAAGGAGTGGGAGGCAGGGTCCTGAGCTTGGACCGTACGTAGAGCCGGGTCAACGAGACCATCACAACGAGCCAAAGGAGACCCAACCCGAACGTGAGGCCTATCTTGAGAAGTGTCGTTGCTGTGTACGCGGCCCAGCTGTGGGGGACCGGACCCAGCGGAATAATCGCCGCGAAGAAGAGATACGTCTCGCCGATGATCAATAGGAAAGCGACGGCCTCGATCATGATGAGAGGAGCGAGTTTCAACTCAATGCACCCAGGTCAGGACAGACGTCACACAAGACAAGAGACAGGCAACTGCCGTAAGAGTAAGGATTACCTTCACCAAGTCCCTTTCGCCCAACGGCCCTGCCAGCAGTATGAGCCTCACAAAGGTGTTAGGCGAAGTAGGCTCCAGGGACGCATGCATCATTCCGTCCTCCCCAAGGCGCGTAGGCCTTGTCGCCATCCTCCGCCTTTCCACGAAGCCTCTCGCGCTGGAGAGCGTGTAGAAGGAGTTGAGAATCGCCGGGATTATCGCGATTATCGCGGCAATCTCGACGCCTCCAGTTATTGCCAGAGAGGCGAACATCGCGCCCAGCATGAGGGCCCCACTGTCTCCGTCGAAGGCTCTCGAAGGATACCTGTTGAAGACTAAGAAGCCCAAAGATATCGCGACTAGAGGAAGCACAGAAGCCACCCGAGCCAGCGAAAAGGTGTGATCTGAGGCCGCGTGCAGAACCACCCCGAAGAACAGGGCTGAAGAAGTCAGTAAACTGAAACCAGAGACTTGGCCGTTGAAGGAGTCCATCATGTTGAAGGCATTGGCGACCACTGGAAAGGCAACGACGACGAGAAGCGCATAGATGCTGTAGTGCTCGCCGATAGATCCCAGGATCGGGAAGACCAAGTGCGATTCGTAGAGATCAGGCTGAAACACCGACGAGACCACCAAAGGAGCCGCCGCGAACAAGAGGAGCAGGGGCTTCGTCTTCCCTCCTAACACGAAAAGATCGTCGGCGAGGCCTATTGCGAATGCCACGGCAGCGGCCCCAACAACAGCCAGCGGAACGAGCGAACCGAATGCGAAGTAAGCGAAGACCTCGCCACCAAACGCGCCGAGGAACAGCAACGGACCGACTGGGTATGGGACCTTGGTCGGCGGGCGCTTGTGGACATCGTCGGCGACCTTGCCCGACCTTACGAGATACTTCATGAACGTCGGCATCAGGAGGGTCACAAGCAGGAGCGGGATTATGAACGAGAACACAAGGAGTCCTACGTCTGCCAGGCTAGGTTGCATCGATGCCGAGCCGCGAGAATTTGCTCATTAAACGGTTTCGAGCGTCTCTCAGGACGCTTCAATGTTATATATGGCCCTGGTCCGACCGAGGATTTACATGAACGTAAAGGATCTCCGCGACGGCATGAGAAGGGTCGACGCTGAAGGCGAGATAGCCGAGATGTCCGACCCCCGGACCGTGAACTTGAAGACCGGGGACCAAGCAAGGGTGGCAGACTGCATGCTGAAGGACGAGAGCGGACAGATCAAACTGTCGCTATGGGACGATCAGATTGACATGGTCAAGCAGGGTTCTAAAGTCAGGGTCACCAATGGCTACACCAACAGCTTCAGGGGCGAACTGAGACTCAACGTCGGAAGGTACGGAAAGCTAGAAGTCCTAGAAAGCTGAAGAACCTCAAGTCTCGTTCTGGTCGAATCAAGGCGGTATTGAATCATGGGCACCGGAGGGCTCTTTTTCAGGAAGCTCAGAGCTAGGGTCTCCCAAAGGCCGACTGGGTTCGTATGGGTTGAAAGCAGGAGGCTTGCGGGTTCGGGATTCCCAGCTTCGAGAGGTCAGTTGGATTGGCTTCGCGGCCAGGGAATCAAGACGATTCTCACGCTCACGGAGGAAGCACTGCCGACCCAATGGCTTGAGGGGCTTGGCCTCGAGGTACGCCACATACCGATGAGGGATCACAGGAGACCGGACGGAACGGCCTTGGAGGAGGCAGCCAACTTCATCATGGAAAGTCTTGGAAGAGACAGGACGACGCTGGTTCACTGCATGGCTGGAGAAGGAAGGACAGGGTGCGTCCTAGCAGCATACCTGATCAAGGACAGGGGAGTCTCAGCGCAAGAGGCCATCGCGATGTTGAGGCGCATCAAGCCGCTCTTCATTGAGAGAGAGCAAGAGAGGGCCGTCCTGGAATTCGGAAGCGTAGCGAAGACATAGGCCGACCACTCCGTAGATTCTGAAGAAGGCGATCATGCTGAGGGCGGCAATGTGTAGTGGGGAATTCTTCGTTTGAACTTACAAAGGGTGTTATGCCCGGTGAATCACGAGCTGACGTCATGCCTACTTTTAATATCCTTCCTCCTCTGAAACCCGACGTTGATTCGAGGTAAACACGCGTATCTTCGAGGACTCGAGAGGGAGGATTTGAAGTACCTTCACGAACTAATGAACGACGAGCAGTTGATGGAGCTGGCGAGGTTCAGGCCTGACCACATGGTGAGTATGGTGGGACTCGAGAAGGAATACGAGGATGAGCTCAAACAGGAGGGGACTCGCAGAAGGACTTTCGTCATTGTTGAGAAAGAGACGCAAAAGCCCATAGGTTGGGCAAACATTCGTTGGTGGGGTCCGTTCAGCCCCGGGGCGGAGCTTGGAATCGCTATTGGGGAGAAGACGCTCAGAGGGAAAGGAATTGGGACAGAAGTGGTAGGGCTGCTGACCCAGCTGGCCTTCAATCAATACAACCTCCACAGGGTGGAGATGTTCACAAGGCGGGACAACCAAGCAATGATTCGGGCCGCGATGAAGAACGGATTCATGGTCGAGGGGGTCATGAGGGAAACGCTCTATTTCAACGGGAAGTACCACGATGGCGTCATTCTGAGCTTGCTGAGAAGCGATAAGGAAGCTGTCAAGCACACCGGTTCCGCACAGTCTACCTCACGAACCCACTGACCAGAGATTGGGCCCTGCATGTAGGAGCACCTCCCGTTTGCTACAGCCTGCGCATTACACTCTCGCGGCTCGGAACTCGTCTATCCGGTCGCCACAAACTGTTAAATCAAAAGTCGTCTGGGAACTTGAGATAGCATGTCAGAGATGCGTAGGCTAGACTTTCTGCTCGGGCGCTGGTCGGGGCGCTCTGTGGACCAGTTCGGCGAGAAGGGGGTTCTCGAGTCGAGCATGGATTGCACGCGGGAACCGAGCGACTTTTTCCTCCAGATTAAGGGTGAGACGAGAGAGGCGGGAGCCATCCTCAACAGCGCTGTCGCGTTCATCACATTCGATCCTAGAGCGAGGAAGTATATCTGGAAGAGAGTCTGGTCCTATGGGTTCATTGAGAATGGCGAGGGAGACTGGGAGAACGAAAACACCGTGGTTTTCCAGATCGTCAAGTTCGACAATGAGCCCGAAGGTTTCGCCGGCTCCCGGTGGAGGAGCTTCATAAGACGATATGGCGAAAACGAGATAGGCCACGGCCTCTACACGGCGAAAGCAGGTGAGAGTTACAGGCTGTACGGCGAGACGCGTGCCAAGCGGGTGCACACCTGATCCTTCAGAGTCGCGACGACCGAGACCTACCCCAACGGCTACAGCGACTACCATGGTGGAATGGATTGCGCCAGACGGCTGGTCAAGCAAGCCCCGTCACCGGAAATTGTTTTAACCAGAACATTCGGCGCCAAGCTCGTTCAGCTTGGCCCGTTCCAGTCGCAGGCTCGCAGCGATAATGTTCACAGACATAGCAGGATACACCGCGCTTAGCCAGCGCGACGAATCGCTTTCACTTAAGTTACTCAGGAAGCACAGAGAACTCGTCAGGCCAATCTTCATGCGTTTCGGCGGTCGCGAAATCAAGACCATGGGTGACGCCTTCCTCGTTGAATTCGAGAGCGCCCTGAACGCAACGGAGTGTGGAGTAGAGGTGCAGAAGGTTCTGCACGCGTACAACAAGCGGGCGACGAGGAAGCTGCTGGTAAGGATTGGGATCCATATCGGGGATGTCGTCCACCAGAAGGGTGATGTCTACGGCGACGCTGTGAATATCGCTTCGAGGATTGAACCTCTCGCTGAAGGCGGCGAGGTGTGCATCTCAGAGCAGGTGTACGACCAAGTCAGAAACAAGATTGCGTACAAGATGATTAGGCTCGATTCGCAGAACCTGAAGAACGTCACATTCCCGATTGATGTATACAGGGTCCAGATGCCTTGGGAGGGCGCTGACAGGGCAGCCAGAGCTGTCGGTGGGGGGCAATCCATCAGCCTAGTCAAGAGATACCCTGTTCAGGAAGGAATCGGCAGCCGCGAGGCAATGACGAAGCTTGTTCTGAAGTTGACCCTGAAGAACAAAATCGCAGTTGTCGCTTTGACAAACGACCCGAAGATTCCTCGGGCCTTGGCCAGGTTTTCAGCGGAAGTCGACTACTCGAGAGGCGAGACCCTTCACATCGTTTCCGGCATCGAGACGGTTAAGGTGGTCACCGACTCCAAGGACCTAGATAAGCTGAAGGCGGTCGTCCCGAATAAGCGCATTCTGAGCATAACGACGAACCTTGCAGAGATAGTCATCTCCCTGGCGGACTCGGTCCTCAACACACCCGGCGTAGTCGCTACGATTAGCACACACCTGGCAAGGAATGGCATTAACCTGGTCGAATACATTACATGCAGTCCGCACGCGATAGTTGTGGTCGAAGAGAAGGACGCTCTGAAGAGCTACCAACTGTTGGAAGAGCTCGCGACCGGCAAGAAGGAACTCACAGTCTAGTCGAAGGATTCACACAGGAGGCAGCGTTCGGCCGAGCCCATTCGCTTTTATTGCGTTTCCATTCCCCAACGAACTTATTGTCCTCCAGGAACCAGATGGTTGCCAGATTACTTCTTTCTGGAGGGATCTGTCTCCAGTCTATTAGATGCCTCGGACCTAGGGCGAAGAAATATGAGTCGATTCCACTCAATGTGTCTCGTTGATATGGAGTCAGTCTGTTGAGCTCGGTGACTGGGCCGGCCGTCAGGGAACGTAGCCAAGCGGTCTCAGAACGGCCTGTGCACACTGGAGTACACCCGCGTTTCTTGCACTCCTGAGCCAAATTGTGAGACCAGATGACTCGAGTGATCCCATCCATCTAACCAGATTTTGTCCCCCTGAATGCACTTTCAATGAAGCATCGAGTATCTGTTGCGAGAGAAGGCGATGGTTTATTCTCGGGAAATGCGACGTGAGGTTGTCGAGAACCCGGTTCGCCTAGAATCTTCTCCACTATCTCACCCTGAAGAAGTTGTGGAGAGTCGAGCGCAAGGAGTGCGGGGGGTGGGATTCGAACCCACGAACCCCTAAGGGATGGGAGCCTCAGTCCCACGCCGTTGACCATGCTGGGCGACCCCCGCACTAATCTGACGCCGCATTCAGGAATTCTAAAAACCCTTTCACTCGGGAAAACGGCTTTAACGGCTGATGGTGCGGGTCAAGATCGTGCCGGCGTAGCTCAGCCCAGCAGAGCACTCCTTCTTGGGGCTCAGGCGCCTCGTAAGCGCGGGGTCGAGGGAGCAAAGCCCTCCGCCGGCTTCCACAACAAATGGTCCACCCGCAGTGCCCTACCAGCGATCGTAGTGAACAACGCTCGAGGAAGGACGCCTGCCTCTCTTGAGGGAAGGAGATTTCACGTCCTTGGCCGGGTGTCCGATTGAGAGGACGCCGACCGGATGAAAGTGCTTGGGGATCCCGACCAACTTTCTCATTGCTGGCGGACTAGTCACCCCAGAGAAGGCGGCAGCTAGTCCCGCATCGACAGCGGCAAGCAGTATGATCATGCAGCCGGCCCCTATGTCAAAGAACCAATACGGCGTGGGCCAGTCAATCTCCTTTCCGTCTTGGAGCTTGTCAGGCTCGTTGTACCGGTCGTGGTAGAGCTTCTCGCTGACGCAGGCTATAATGTCCACCGGGGCTTCGGAAATCCATCCGTGGAAACCTGCCTTGGAGTACTCGGACTCGCCCTGCAACGCAGCTATCTTCTTTTTGGTCTCCGACTTGGTGACAACTACGTAGGCGCAGCCCTGGCTGAAACCCGCGCTCGGGGCGTGCTGAGCCAGTTCCATGATCTGGGAGACGGCCTGCGCAGAGACAGGCTGACTCCTGAAGTGCCTGACCATGCGTCTCTTGCGTACAGTCTGCTCGAATTCCAACGACAGTAGGTAGGAAGAACGCACTTGATAGCCTTGTCCGGAAACCTTTAACGAACGAGATTGGTCCAATTCTCACTGGTTTTGAAGAGGGAGTTTCCTCCGACTGGGATTCCTGTGATGGCGATTGCGGGGGTCTCCACCGCAGCGATTGCCACCGCGGTCTATGCTTACGCACAGAGATCGATGACGATTGCCACCCAGGGCAATCTTGGTCAGCCCCAGTCTATTGCCATCGTGTACCTACTAATCATGACCGCTGCTGTTGTGGCCGTAATCTTGGACGCACGGAGCATCATCTCAAAGAGAGTCGCAGCTGTCCGTCTTCAAGGATTGGCTCCGACCTCGCCTGGATGGTTGCTGCCATACGCCCTTTCCGTCCGCAAGTACAGGCGATACTTCGCCATTTCTACACTCTTGTATGGTCTATTGTATGCCGCAATCACCAGCATGATTGTGTACCAGCCTCAGGTTGACTTCGTGGAGGCCTACGGCGTAGCAGTCCCGTCCGCCTCCCTAACGCCTCGCGGGGGACCTCTGTATGCCCCTGATCTGATAGTGTACGTTTCGAATCACTTTGGGCTCCAGTTAATTCCCCTGACCGTCTTATTGCTCATCGCGGTTTCCGTCCTCGTAGGATTAAATGTCGCTCTCTCTATCTTCGCCTTTGACAGCAGAGCAAAGGGAGATGGTCGGGGGTTTGTAGGGCCTCTGGGGGCGTTAGTGGGCCTGTTCACGGGATGCCCGACATGTGCCGGCATCTTCTTTGCGAACACCCTGGGAGGGTCGGGAGTCGCCTCCTTTGCGGCGCTACTCGGGTACTATCAGCCCGCGTTCATACTGATCAGCCTTCCCGTCTTACTTGCGACGCCCTATCTCACGTGTGTAAGCCTGGCGAAGGTGTTCAAAGACGGATGCGTGCGACTTCGACCGTAAAACTCTGAACTATTCTGGCGGGAGCTCCTTGTAGGCCAAGGAGATGTCAACGCCTTTGCCCTTATAGTAGCGCTGGGAGGCCTTGAAAATGGCCGCACCGAAGATGAAGGAGAAGATAACGAACCCGTAAGTCAAGTCGTTCAGGCTCCAGACAGTGGGGTTCGCCAAGAATTGGTATGCCACATATCCGAAGACGAAGAAATTGAGAATCCCAGCAACGGCCAAGACAATCTTAGAGGTCCCCGACTCCTTTCTCAGGGCATAAACAGTTGCGGTGAGCCCGATGAACATGAAATAGATCATTGCGGCGATGATGGCGCCAAAGAGCGCCGACACCGTCCCGTAGTAGAAGGCCGCGAAGCCGACCAGCAGGATCGTTACGACTAAATCGATAGAGTGGGCTACTATAGGAGAACCGAACCGCGCGCTGACGGAGGAGATGCGCGCCGGGAGGAACCTGTCGAAGGACTGGGCGAGCAGGTACCTTGAAATCACGATGATCCCGTACGCCAAGATGCCGACGTTCCAGACAATCCAGCCGAGACCGATCAACCACGCGAGGGCTGAGTTCGGAGCAACGCCCATTGCAAGGGTCCAGAAGTTGAAGGTGTAGTAGACTGATATCGACCAGGATGCAAACGCCTGGTTGATGAAGGATATGCCGCCCACGTAGTACATTGTTGCGAAAGACGATGTCACTAGGACGAAGGCTATTATCGCGGAAATGGGCACATTCCACTTGATGGCCGTCTTACCTTTGATCTCGGATGCCACTGCGGGACCCGCATTGACCCATGGGTAGACAAAGGCGAAGATCACAGGCATTAGGAACAGCGATGGAGCCAGCCAGTTAGATGAGGACTGGAATGTACTGGTGATGGTGTTGTAATCAAGACTGGTACCTGCTGTAGCTATGTCGTGGTATCCGCTAGGCACGAACGCCTGGACTGACCACCCCGAGTTGTTCACGAAGTTAACCACGGCGCTGTGCCCTTCGTAGAGTAGCGTGCCGATAGCAATTAGGAGGGTGGCGACACCGAAAATCGTGAGAACTGATACAAGCTTGAAACCCACCTTAGGCTTCAATATGTTGACCACGATTAGGATTGCAAAGAGGGCCGCCCCTACTAGGAACTGCGGGAGCGGCGTACCTCCCGAATTGCCCGGGAGTGAAAGGTTGAGCAATGTATTGTTGGAGAATCCCGATTGGATGTACCCGACTGCTCCAATTGCGAAGACAGCGCTGAGCACAATCAGGGCCAGATAGGCCGTAGTTTCTAGCGTATACCCCATAAATGAGAACGAGCTTCCCCAGAAGCCCCCGAATGTCCTAGAAATCCAAACGTAGTCCCCTCCCGTCCTCGGGTAGCGACGGGTCATCATTGAATAGATGACGAACTGGGGGATAGCGAGCACAAAGCCTAGGATGCAGGCGTCCACGAAGTTCATCCCGATGATGCTGGGTATCAGGTACCCGTAAAGCCCGTAGACGCCTAGTAGGGCGCCGATGGACATGTTGCTCAGGTTGAGTGCTATTGTGTCGAAGAACGATGCGTTCTTCACTAGTCCAGTACTTTCTCTCACAAAAACCTCCGGCTGTACCGGCTGAGCTTTCGTCTGCTCAGAGGACAACAGTAGCGCTGAGAAAATTGAGATTATTTAATCGTGTATTGACATATTTGTGAGAAAATCATCAATGTCTGTCAAGACTAGTATCCGATCTCAGAACTTGGCCGCATGTGTCGCATTGACTTCACCCTGCCGCACCGCTTGCACCTGTAGAGCCCTCTGCCGCGTGGATTGTAGTCCCTCGAGTCCCCGACGGACTCGTGTTCTGTGCGCATCATGCATTTTTCGCACCAGCGGTATTCTGCCAAGGGGATCCGCAAACGCCTCCTGATCTCTTCGCCAAAAGGATTCTCTCGGCGAGACATGAAGAGGAAATATCGAAAGTCATGACCTGACAGGTCGTAACATAGTTTCTATCGAGAAGTCGTAAGTAGCGAAGGAGTCGCTTTGAAGAGCTATCGCGAAGAGATTCCCTCTTCGCCCTGGGTAGGATGGGTGGGCGGGGTAGCACAACTCGCCCACCCTTGGGGTGATTCGCAAATTTCGATTCTAAGCAGTCGGATGATTCTGCGCTGTCTAGTCCCAAGACCAATCATAGAGTATCTGAAAGTGCATCAGCTAAGAGACTCCGAGCCAAGTCGTTTTAATTCGAAATCAAAGGCCGAAGGAGAGAACAAGTGGTAGACGATAATCCAGAACGTGAGTAAGGAAAGCCGTAAGAGATACGACTTCTCTAGACGGCTGATTGCTCCATCATGCGAAAAGCGACAATTGTCGTGTGTGCAACAGTGACTTTGACGCTTGCATCAGTGCTCATCTTCATCTTCGTCCCAATCGTGGGAACCGGGGCGGTGCCTCCTAATTTCAAGTATTACACGACAGAGACTGTCATACAAGGGAATCAGACCGAGACATTGACGCTAGCGCATGACCCTCCTGCAATCGGTTCTATGGTATCGCTTTCCTTCTGCTTCTTTGGGTACGGTGCGCTGTATCAGAGTGGAATATACTACTCGTACACGACTTCTCATCTTCAGGTGACAGGGAGTTTCTGTTCCACCCCTCAATCGCCTGCATGATGCTTTGCGTTTCATGTGTCGACGCCCAACAGGGAGAAGACTCTGCCGTTAATCTAACAGAACCCCTCGGGACAAGAATTAAATAGAAAGAAGCGGTGTGCAAAAAGAGAATGCAGAAGGCGCAACCACTAGTGAATTTCACGCCGCTTGCGAGGCAGCGGCTGGGTGAGGTGCTCGAAACTGAGAAAGCCGCCGAATCATTCCTGAGGATTGAGGTTTACCAGGGTGGAGGCTGCGCATGTAGCGGTGGATACAGGTATGCCCTGAGTCTCGAGGCGCAACCAGGCCAGTCCGACATTGTGGAAGACGTGGGCGGGCTCAAGGTAGTAACGGGAAAGGCCGAGGCGGATCTGATCCGAGGATCAAAGATCGACTTCGTCGAGAGCCTCCAGCGGACGGGCTTCAAGATAGAGAATCCGAACGTACATGCGGAAGCATGCGGCTGCGGCGGCCACTGACTTCAGACTGCCATCCTCCGGTCAAGAAAAGCCATCCCCAACTAGGGGTTTCACTGTTTGACCTAGACCAAGAGGAGCGGGAAGGGGAGCGAGGTGTGAGAACTAAAGCCTGTTCAGCCGCTAATCCTTAAGAGCACACGGGGCTGGCCGCGAACTCATGAAATATGTAGAGGGCTCGAAGAGGGTGTTTCTCAATACGGGCACGCGCTTCCCGCGGGAGGTAATCTGGGCGATTGGGGCGATTAAGTTCTCGGCCGCCAAGTCGAACGTAGCTCTAGGGTTGCTCGACCGGCAGATGGGACAGATAATCCAGGTAAAGGCTGGTGAGCTGATGAAGGGAGCCCACGACGCGATGATGACTGTGGACGTCTATCAGACTGGATCGGGAACTGGCATCAACATGAACGCCAACGAGCTTCTAGCCGAACTTGCGACCGCGGAGTTTGGCAAGAACGTGCACCCCAACGATCATGTTAACATGAGCCAGTCCTCGAACGACGTCGGACCTACTGCTGTCAGAATCGCCGCCGCCTACGCGGTAAGTCGGGACCTAATACCCGCATTGAGGACGATGACGAAGAGTCTGGTCGCGCTGGAGAGGAAGACTTCATCTGTCTACAAGTCCGGCAGGACGCACCTGCGTGACGCATTGCCGGTGACGATGGGACAGGAGTTCGGCGCCTACGCCGACGCCTTCCGTCGGGACGAGGAACTTGTCGAGAAGACGATGCATTATCTGCTGGAGCTTCCGATCGGAGGAACGGCGGTCGGAACGGGTCTGAACGCTGACCCCAAGTTCGGAGGAATGGTCGCCAAGGAGATAGCAGCGCTGAGCGGATTGAGATTCATCAGCGCAAAGGACAAGTTCAGGCCCACCAGACTACTCACGGACGTTTCGTCTTTGAGCGGAACACTAAGGACGGTCAGCATCGACCTCTACAGACTGTGCCAGGACCTGCGGCTGATGTTCTCTGGGCCCCTCACAGGATTGGGAGAGGTCGACATCCCCACACAGGAGGAGGTCGCGGGAAGCAGCATAATGCCCGGCAAGACCAACCCTGTCACGCTGGAGAGTGCCCTGCTGGCGTGTGTAGAAGTTGTCGGGCTCGACGGCGCGAACAGTTTCGCTGCCACCTTGGGAGAGTTCGAGTTGACGATGGGAGTCCCGCTGATGGGCTACAACATCGTCCTTCAGTCGAAGTTGCTCGCCGAGGCCCTGAGGAAGGTCTCCTCGCTGGTCATTGACGGTGTCGTCCCGAACCGCGATAAGGCGCGCAAGTACGCAGAGAGCAGCCCAGCTCTGATTACCGTGGTGTCCCCGAAGATTGGATACGACAAGGCCGCGGTGTTAGGCAAGGAGCTCGCGAAGGGAGTTCCCATTCGGACCGCTCTCAAGGACCTCGGCTACGGGAATAAGGAGATCGACGCAATACTCAACATGAAGGACCTGGTCAAGCCCGGCATACCAGCCAAGAAACTCTGAACTCCCGCTTTGGAAAACGGGAGGTTTCAGCGGCGGGCCTTCACCCCGATCTTGTCCATCAGCTTGCCAAGCTCGGAGTCATCAGCAGCGTCAATCCTGAGGTATCGTAGGATTTCGCTTTCCTCCAGTCCCACCTTCCTGGCCTCGGCCACGGTGTACCTGTACGCCTCGAGCTCGGTCGGGCGCTCGACGTACTCGAAGGCCTGGTCGTAGAGGTCCCTTCCCTCGAGGAACTGGCAGACATGAACCAGAACGTGGATTACATCTAGGTAGAGGAAGTCGGCTTTCGCCCCACGGAGGTGCTTGGACCCAATGCAGATCGTGCCAGTGTCCCTGTCGAACCAGAGCCCCGAATCGTTAGGCTCAACCCTAAGCTTGAGATGCATCATGATCTTGGTCATCTGTGCTCGGGAACCGAACACCTTCATCAGGGAAGACGAGGATTCGAGACCGGCAAAGACATCGGTCAGCTTGTACTCACCGATCCGGGTATCTCTCCTGACACGGAACCCTCTGACTCGCAATTCCTCATCTTCCGAGGGCCAAGTTCAACAAAAGAACCGAGCTCAAAAATCGTTTACCTGATGGATGCCGCCAGTTCCTCGTGAGGAGTGATCCCCGAAGCAGGCGCGTTTAGGAAGGTCTGCAATCACGAGAGATGCTGCGCAATGGGATGAGAAAGAACCACTTTATGACGAACCCTTTCTCGGCTGCAGGGAGGAACAAGATGATTGCCTCACTAAGCGGGATTAGGGGCATCCTCAACGCCGATTTAACTATTGAAGATGTTGCTCGATTCGCAAGCAATTTCGCTCGGGAAACTGGCTCGGGCGAGATTCTCCTTGCAAGAGATACCAGGCGAACCGGGCCGGCGATCAGCAGGGCGGTCGCTGCCTCTATGATGTCTAGGGGGCGAAATGTCCTAGACTACGGAACGATCTCGACGCCCGCGCTCTTCCGTGAAAGCAGGGTCGGCGATAGGCCGGCCGTCATGGTCACCGCTTCTCACAACGAACCCGAGTTCAACGGGCTGAAGTTCATCATCGGGGGCAAGGGGATTACGAAACAGACATTCGAGGCGGTGACAGGCCCCGTCGCTAGCCAACCGGAGGCTTTCGGGGCAGGGACGTTCAGACACGCTATGAAATCAGCTTACGTCGAAGATCTAGTCCAGAGATTCGGCAGAGGCTGTTGCGAGGGCATCAGGGTCGCTCTCGATCTGGGCGGTGGTGCTGCGATAGCACACGCTTCCAAGCTCTTGGGAGCGCTGGGCTGCGAACTGGACACGCTCAATGGTGTGGCTGGCGTCTTCGGCAGGAGAGTCGACCCCATCGCGGACGACCTCACTGCGCTGAGAACTCTCGTCAAGAGAAAGGGCTGCGATATTGGTCTGGGCTTTGACTGTGACGGTGACAGGCTGGCGGTAGTCGACGCCTCAGGACGGAAGAGGAGCGGCGACTTCATGCTGACTTTGGCGATCTCGGAGCTTCTCGAGGAAACAGGAGAGCGGAAGGTCGTTGTATCTCTTGACACGACGCAGGCGATTGACGATATCGTACGGAAGGTTGGAGGTCGCGTGTTCAGATCGAAGGTGGGGGAAGCCAACGTGGTCGGGGCTATGGGCGAGGCAGGGGCCAGACTCGGGGGCGAAGGAAGCAGCGGTGGCCTCATCGACGGCGAGTTCAACTACTGCAGGGATTCGATGCTCGCTGCAGTCGTAATCATCAGGGCTCTGAGGAAGAAGGGGCGAAAGGTCTACGGGTCTGTGCCCACATACCATCAGAAGAGAGTGACAGTTTCTATCTCCAAGTCAAAGGGACAGAGGGCCTTCCGGGCATTGGCCTCGAAGTACCGCGACGCTGACAAGACTGATGGTATCAAGATCATGCTTCCCGGGAAGTCATGGGTCCTTATGAGAGCCTCGGGGACCGAGGACCTGGTAAGGGTGTCGGCCGAGGCGGAGACCGACCGAGAGGCCCTCAAGAACGCCAATGCCTATGCTTCGAAGCTGGTGGAGCTGAGCAGGTAGCACGCCGGACGAGAGGAGGATCATCCAGTCAATAGTATCGGCCGCGGGGAGGGTGTCCGCAGGGTATTCTAGGATAGGCGACGACGTCGCGGTCATCCCAGCAAGAGGGAGGAAGGCAGTGCTCAAGGTGGACATGCTGGTCGAGAGCACAGACGTCCCGTCAGGCATGGACTACAGACAAGCGGCACGGAAGGCCATCGCGATGTGCGTGAGCGACTTCGCCGCAAAGGGCGTGAAGCCTGATTCTTTCATGGCCTCTCTCGGAATTCGGAGAGGGACGACTCGGGAGCAGATAGATCAGTTGGGGAGGGGCTTTAGAGACGCCGAACAAGAGTGGGGAGTTCGGCTGGTCGGGGGCGACACGAATGAGGCTGACCAGCTGGTCATTGACTGCGTCATGATAGGGTTCGCGAAGAAGGTCGTCGGCAGGAAGGGGGCACGGCCGGGTGACACCCTCGTGGTGACAGGCACCTTCGGATGTCCGCCATCTGGGCTCAAGATCATGATCGATGGCGCGAGGGCCGAAAAGGATTTCCGCTCGAGAGCGATGGCGAGCGTCACGAAGCCGGCGCCCAACCTTGAAGTCGGAATTGCGCTTGGTGACTATCTGACTTCGGCGATGGATTCCAGCGACGGGCTTGCCAGGAGTCTTCACACGCTTGCAGAGGCCAGCGAAGTCGGCTTTGACATCGATGGTATGCCCGCTGCCAAAGGTACGGCAGAGTTCGCCAAAGAGAACGGCCTGTCTCTTCAGGACCTGGTGATGTCGGGAGGCGAGGAGTACGTAATCGTGGGGACGGTAAGCCCGAGGAGGCTCGCCGCGGCGAAGGGGGCAGCAGAGTCTGCTGGCGGACAGCTATTAGCAATCGGGAGGGCGACCCAGAAGAAGGGCATTGTCCGTCTTAGGACCGGACGTTCGTGGAAGCGGATTGGCGATGAAGGGTGGACGCACCTACGATGAGGCTGCCTTCACTATCTTCATGAACTTCTTGACAAGGAGATCTGCGCGTTCCTGGCTGTCCGACTCCGCGAAGACCCTGATAAGGGGCTCGGTCCCGCTAGGCCTGGCCAACACCCATGAGTGCTCGTCCGTCCATAGCTTGACTCCGTCGACACGTTCCACCTCTCCCTTCGCCTGGCGCTCGACAGCTTTCATAGCCGAATCTACGTGCTTCATGTCCACTTCGACTTTGGACTTCGCCTGGTAGAACCTCGGAACGGAGAACGAGAGCGCTCTGGAGAAGGCCATCCCTCTCGAAGCGAGACACTCGAGCATCAAGGCGGCGGTCATCCCGCCGTCCCTCACTGGGATGTGGGGCATGTACATGCATCCACCGTTCTCTTCGAACCCGAAAACCGCGTTCCTTTCCAGGATAGTCCGCGAAATGTCGACGCTCCCCACCCTCGTCCTGAGGACCCTGGCGTTGCGTTTCTTTGCGACAGACTCGATGGCCTGGCTCGAGCTTACGGAGGTGACCACGGTTCCCCCGGGATTCTTCTCCAGAATGTAGTCGGCGACGAGGCAACCAGTCTGGTCCCCCCAAAGAACCCTTCCCTCCTCGTCACAGAACATCGACCGATCGCCGTCGCCATCAAAAGCAACACCGAGGTCCGCTCCTGCGGATTTCACGACTCCTGAAAGGTCCTTCAGAGTGTCGGGGGTGGGCTCTGGACCCCTCCCCGGAAACGCACCGTCGACCACCCCGTTGAGGGTGATCAGCTTGCACCCAAGCGCCTCGAGCAGGTACGGAGCCGCGACGCATTGGGCGCCATTCCCTGCGTCCATGACGACCGTGAACCTCCTTTCTGAAACAAGCTTCACGTTGATCTTCGACATAATGCCTGCGATGTAGTTCCTTACGACAGAGGGTTCCGGCCTCGCCACACCGACTAACTTCCAGTCGGCTTTCTTCTGAGATCGGTCGAAGAAGATCTTCTCTATTCGCTGCTCGTCCAGCCTCGGGACCTCAACCCCGTCTGGGCCCGCGACTTTCAGGCCGTTGTACTGCGGCGGGTTGTGCGAGGCGGTGACCATCACGCCGCCTTTGAAACCCATCGATTTCACAGCGAACTGCAGGGCGGGCGTCGGAACCAGCCCCGCCTCGGCGACGTCCCTTCCCGAGCTCATCAGACCCGAGATGGCGGCGTTGGCCAGAGCAGGGCTCGACACCCTTCCGTCCTGGCCGACGAGGAGTTCGCCCTCCCCGAAGTGAGTCCCAATGGCCTCTCCCAGGCTGATCGCAAAGTCGAGGTCGTGGGAGATGCCCGGCACGAACCTGACTCCGTTGGTGCCGAAGAGCCGCTGCTGGGCTGCGGCCAAGGCACCACTTGCCTTTGCATGAGAAAAAAACCTTCCGAATCAGGAGGGGATGAGGCAGTGGTGGGATGGGGACGGCGGGAAAGCCTTATGACGAAACGCAGGGCGACGCCGTTCGGGCCCGTAGCGCAGATCCATGCTGTGAGCGAAATACGGATAGCGTGGCAGCCTTCTAAGCTGTAGTGAGCCAAGGCTCGCAGAGGTCGTGGGTTCAAATCCCACCGGGCCCGCATGCTTCATCTCCACGGTCAGTGCAAAGTTACATTCTCGGGCCTGAAAAACGGGTACCTGCTTAATATTCGGTCCAAGGCACCAGAGCCCTATGCGGGCCTCAGTGGTCTTCCTCGTACTCGCGGCGGTGGGCGTCGGCGAAGCGTTCTACCATGCTTGGTCTGAGAATGCCTTTACGACCAACTGGTTCACTGTCAAATTCGCCCCGAACGCGTCACTCTTTGGAGTGCCGTACTGGATATGTGGCGTCGTATGGTTTCCTTTAGTTCTCGTCTTCGGACTTTGGATCACCAGGCTCGGGCGCGAAACGTTGCCTAGTAGACTACTGATTCTGTTGTCTGTGGGGAACTTCTTCACCGGATATCTCTGGTATCTAGACCTAGTCGTAGTCGGTTCGTTCACGACAGCATATGCAGGCCTCTATGTGACAAACTACGCCCTGACTGGGCTCGTTGTATTCCAGAACTGGAAGGTGCGTGCAATGAGGGAGTTCACTGCTGGAACCGTCATCGGGATGGTCATCGGTGTGTTCTTCGGGGGCGTCGGCGTTGCAGTTATCGGTCTCTTAGGGGGGCTTTTCGGGGCAATTGGGGGGTACACTGCGGAGAAGTGAAACTGAGGACCACCGCACATTCGGGTCAACGCTTATCTCCCGCTTACGCATGAGGGAGGGTAGGCAAATTGGGTTCACGACCCCTTGTGGTTCTCCTGCTATTGCTCTTGACATTCGTGGTCTTCACCTCACGCCCGCTCGCCATCTCCCATCCTGTTAACGGCCAGACATCCTACACAGACATCAAATCATACAGGGTGTCCGGAGCTGTCAACTTCTCAAACCCAGGAAGTGAGTCGTTCTGGAAGTCAATTCCATGGACCAATGTCACGCTGGCGGCCAGCGTTTCCCCGGGGGGTGGCCATACGCCGTATGTCCTCGTCAAGTCTGCCAACGATGGGTTCAACATCTACATGCTTTTCAGTTGGCCGGACTCCCAGGGGCCATCATACCTGGCTGACAACGAAGTCTACAAAGCGACCAACGGCACCCTGGTTCCGCTGGACCCTGCCTCGACCGCTACTGTAACGCAGCTATACTACAACTCGACCTACTACTACCCCGACAGGGTCGCGATGCTCTGGTACATCGGTAGCTCCACCTCGCAGCAGCCCTCGCCCAAGATGCGGCTTGGCACAGACGGCGCAATAACGGGCGGCGCGGCTGAAATCTGGCACTGGCAGACGAACCCGACTGACAGTAACAAGAGCGACAGTGGATTCCCGGGAGGATACACAGACGCCTATGGGAGCCGGGTCTACCCGCCTGACAACCTATCCTTCGCCGAAGACGACTACACCAATACGACTGGGTTCTATGTGGTGCCGGGCAGTTTCGGAGCGGCAGCGCCTAACCTCGCCCCCGGCACCAGTCCCTTTGAAGTACTGGTTGGCAACGAGTACTCTCAGGCGAACAAGTCATGGACTGTTGAGATGGAAAGGAGCTTTACGACCAGTGCTGGTCAGTACAATTTGCAGATTGGGGGCAACCTCAGCTATGCAGTGGCTTTTGCCACCTGGCAGGGCAAGCTCGGGGAATCGTCTGACTTCAAGTCTGTCTCCCAGTGGTACATGCTGACCGTCAGCGACAAACCATATCCCGTCAAGAGCACCACAACGAGCTCTTCCTCAGGTGTCGACGTGGAGGTCGCGGTAGCGGTTGCCGCTGGAACGCTTCTGGTCGGACTCGCCATCGGTTCTCTCATCCGCCAAGGAAGGAGAACCGCCTGAGTTGTCCGAGGAAGGAGAAAATAGTGAATCTGAACAGAAGGCGAACGAAGATAGGAGGACATTCATCAAGGTCGCGCTTGCGGCCTCTGCACTGCTGGCCGCAGGCGGAGTCGCGGCAATCGCGAAGTCGATAACAAACTCCCAGAGTGGCGCGGCTGGGTCACTGCTCTCGTTCCCGCGAGTCAAGATCGCGACTGTCAGCCAGCTTCAGACAAACGAAGCTATGCTCTTCAACTACCCCCTTGAGGAGACGCCGAATTTTCTCATCAAGCTGGGAGCCAAGGCGCCTGGTGGCGTCGGGCCCGACGGCGATATAGTCGCCTACAGCGATTTCTGCCAGCATCTGGGATGCAACTATTCCTTCCAAGCACCCGGGACCTCGCCCAAGTGCAATGGTTCATACGTCGCGAGC
>Ga0187771_10000568_pt1 | contig 23142 bp, 17 predicted proteins | sample 0116_SJ02_MP15_1_FD_133139 | JGI IMG/M metagenome (GOLD analysis project Ga0187771, IMG submission 133139) | Tropical peat soil microbial communities from peatlands in Department of Meta, Colombia - 0116_SJ02_MP15_10_MG | ecosystem: Environmental > Terrestrial > Soil > Wetlands > Peat | place... | reverse complement strand
CTCGCCCATGTACGCGAGCGGCTTTCCAAAGTAAGTCGTGGATGCATCATTGAGCGACTTCTCGAGCCACGGAGCGAGCACGGGCGCGTCCCATCCCTGCGCCGCCCAGTCAGGCTCGAAGCTGACCCTGGCGCCATACGGCGGATCCTGCTCCATCAGAGTTTTGAGAGCGCGCCCGGCGGATTCGGCGTCGCACGAGGGCGGCAATCGCAGCGAAAGCTTGAGCGCCGTCTTCGGACGCAGGACGTTGCCCGCCTCCGCCGATCGCGGTAGTCCGTCCGCGCCGATCACGCTGAGCGCCGGACGCCAGGTGCGGTTCAGGATCAGCTCTGCGAGATCGGTGCTCTGGGGACGCGTTCCTCCCGCCAGCGGAAATTTATTGTAAACGCTTTCGCCCAGGAGCGGCGCGGCGGCGCGCGCCTGCGCGACGCGTCCCGCAGGAATGGGGCTTCGGAACTCGGCGGGCAGGATCGCCCCGCTGCGCTCGTCCTCGATGCGGCTGAGCAGCATGCGCGCGATGCGGAAACTGCACGGTACGATTCCCCCCGCATCGCCCGAGTGAACGCCTTCCTCCATAACCTCGACCGTGAGAACTCCGCCGACGAGTCCGCGCAACGACGTCGTGCACCAGAGCTGATCGTAATTGCCGCAACCGGAATCGAGCGCGACGACCAGGCTGGGCTGCCCGATCCGGCCGGCAAGATGGTCGATATAATGCGGCAGATCGAAGCTGCCGCTCTCCTCGCACGCCTCGATCAACACAACGCATCGCGCGTGCGGGATTCCGTGCGCGGCGAGCGCCCCGATCGCGCCCAAGCTCGCGAACATCGCGTACCCGTCATCCGCCGCGCCGCGGCCGTAGAGGCGTTCGTTCTCGATTACCGGCCGCCACGCATCGAGCCCCTCGCGCCAGCCCGTCATCTCGGGCTGTTTGTCCATGTGGCCATAGAGCATCACGCAATCATCCGATTGCCCCGCGATCTCGATGAACAGAAGCGGCGTGCGGCCGGCGAGCTGCACGGCCTCGATCCGCATCCCCGGTATCTCGCGGCCGAGCGCCCAGCGCCGAAAGCGCTCGACGACGCTATCCATGTAGCCGTGCGCCTTCCAATCGGGATCGAACGCGACCGATTTGTTCGGGATGCGGATGTATTCGGAGAGCTCGGGGACTGCGGATTCGTCCCACATCTTCGAGAGCCAGCTTTGGATGACTTGCGCGTCCATGTCAGGTTCCGCGCAGCGGAAGTCCGGCGGCGCGATAGACGTCGTCGATCACGCGCATATTGGCGACTGCGGCGGCGCCATCGGTGGGGAATTTTGCCGCGCCTCGCACCGCCGCAGCAAACGCGCGCAGTTGATGGGTGAACGTCGCGTCGCCCGGGACCGTTTCTTTCTTCTCTCCGTCGGCGGTCTTGAGCGTCAACTGGTGGCCGCGATGGGGCGCAACCGGATTGACCACGTTGAGTTCGCCGCGCTCGCCGCGTGCGGTGAACAGGATCATCAGGGTGGCATCCTGCGCCATCGAGCAGCTCACGCGCGCCGATACGCCGCCGTTCAACTCCAGGTCGATATCCATCGCGACGTCGATGTTCGGCGGTCCGATCCGCGCCGTGGCTCGCAACACGCGCGGGGTGAGGCCGGAGAAGTTGCGCAGCATGTGCAGCGGATAGCATCCCAAGTCCATCGTCGCGCCGCCGGCGAGGCTCCAGTCGAAGCGGATGTTGTTCTTGGGAGACATCGGGACCGTGAACCTCGCCTCGAGATGAGTGAGCCGCCCGATCGCGCCGTCGCGCAAGAGCTGCCGCACGCGCTCCGCCAGAGGATGGTAGCTGTAGTGGAACGCCTCGCCGAGCAGCAGATGAGTCTCCTCGGCGGCCTTCGCCATGCGCTCAGCCTCCGCCGCGTTGCTTGAAATCGGCTTTTCGCAGAGCACGTGCTTGCCGGCGCGCAGCGCCGCGATGCTCCACTCGCAATGGAGAGAGTTGGGCAGCGGATTGTAGATCACATCGAGGTCGGGGTCGTTGATGAGATCGGTATAGGTCGCGTGAACTCGCGGGATATTGTGCGCGCTGGCGAACTCGCGCCCCCGCGCCGGATCGCGCGCCGCGATCGCGGTCACCTCGACATCGGACACCTGGTGCGCGGGCTTGATGAGCGCATCGGGCGCGATGCGCGCGGCGCCGAGAATCCCGAATCGCAACGGATGTTTGTCTGGCATTATTTACTCCGCTGGGAGGCCGGCGGCGTCATCGCAACCAGCCTCAGGATTAGTTACCCGGAGATCGGGAGTTTAGCAAAGCCTCCGGCCACGCCAACGCTTGCGATGTCATCAAGCCGGGACTCGTGTTACCAGTGACGACAAGGTCGAACGGGAGGAACTTTCCGTATGGAAAAGGTCCGTGCGGTCGCAGTCGATCCGGGGACGAAGGAACGGCTCGTGATCAGGGAGTTCGACGCGCCGGCTCCGCAGGCATCCGAGGCGCTCGTGCGCGTGAAGGCGATTTCGATCAACCTGGGCGAGGTGCGCAACGCGCTGACCGAGGCGCCGCTCGGCTACCGGCCGGGCTGGGACCTCGCCGGGATAGTCGAGCGTCCGGCGGCAATCGGAGGCGGGCCGAAAGCGGGCGCGCGCGTCGTCGGCCTGGTCCCGACCGGAGCGTGGGCGGAGCGCGTCGCGGTGCCGACCGCCGGCCTGGCGGAAATTCCCGACAGCGTCTCGTTTGCGCAGGCCGCAACCCTCCCGGTCGCCGGCCTCACAGCGCTGTATGGGCTGGAGCGCAACGGCTCGTTGCTCGCGCGCCGCGTGCTCATCACCGGTGCGTCGGGCGGGGTCGGCCATTTCGCCTGCCAGATCGCGCGCCACGCGGGGGCGTTCGTCGTGGCGGCGGTTCGCCGCCCGGAACGCGAGAAGCCGGCGCGCGAGTGGGGCGCGCATGAAGTGGTCGTGGGCGAAGACATCAGCGCGGCCGCCAGGTTCGGCCGCTATCACATGGTGCTGGAATCGGTGGGCGGCGCGGTGCTCGCCTCCGCGCTCGAGATGCTCGCGGCGGGCGGGATGTGCGTTTCGTGCGGAGCGTCCGCATCGGCGCAGGCCACAATCGAAGTGCGCAGCCTGATGCGCGCGAGCGCGAGCCTCTACGGTTTCTATCTGATGAATGAGACGGCGTGGGAGCCGGCGTCGCGCGGGCTTAAGCGGATGGCCGGTATGATCGCCGATGGTACGCTCAAGCCGCACATCGATCTCGAATCGCCGTGGACCGAGATCGCGGCGGTCGCCGACCGGCTTTATCGCCAACGCGGGATTATCGGAAAAGCGGTTCTGACCCTTTAGGTCCCTTCCCGCTGATTCGCGCGCGGATCCGGCGGCCTCAGATCAGCCCGGCGGCGCGGGCCCACTTGTACTTCGCGCCCAGCACCGCCACCGGCAGCTCGGTCGTGTACGGGTAGGCCGGAATTCCGTGGTCGAACAGAAAATCGCTGGCTTGCTCGACCTCTACGTCGCCGACCAGCGACGCCACGACCGGTTTATTGATCCCCTTGCGCCGGAATTCCTCGACCACCTCGGCCGCGAGCTTCGCGAACGTCATCGGAGGCGTGATGATCGTGTGCCAGTAGCCGAGGATCAGCGCGTGGATGCGATCATCCTCGAGCGCGAGCCGGATCGTATTCTGATAGGTTGCGGGTGGCTCGCCGCCGGTGATGTCCACGGGATTCCCGGATGCGCCGAACGGCGGAATGAACTTGCGGAAGGCCGCATCGAGGTCCGGCGGCATCGACATCAGCTTGAGCCCGTTCTCGACGCACGCGTCCGAGAGAAGCACGCCTGAGCCGCCGGCGCCGGTCACGATCAAAACGTTCTCGCCCCGGGGCGCAGGGAGAATCGGGAGGCAGCGCGCGAATTCGAGCATGTCACTCAGGCTGTAAGCGCGGATGACGCCGCAGGCGCGCAGCATGTCGTCGTAGATTTTGTCGTTCCCCGCCAGCGCGGCGGTGTGCGCGCGCGCCGCCTTGGCGCCCTGGGCCGTGCGGCCCGCCTTGAGCACGACGATCGGCTTTTTCGCCGAGACGCGGCGCGCTACTTCGGCAAACGCGCGGCCGTCCTTGAGGTCCTCGACATGCATCGCGACCGCCTGCGTGTTCGGATCCTGCTCGAAGAATGTGAGCAGGTCGTCCTCGTCGATGTCCGACTTGTTGCCGAGTCCGACGATCGCCGACACGCCCATGCGGGCCGAGCGGCTGAATCCGATTATCGCCATCCCGACGCCGCCGCTCTGCGATGAGAGCGCGACTGCGCCCTTTACGTCGTAGGGGGTGCAGAACGTCGCGCACAGATTCTTGTGCGTGTAGTAGAAGCCGTAGATGTTCGGCCCCATCAGGCGCACGTTCGATTTGCGCCCGATCTCGACGATCTGCTCCTGCAACTCGACGTTGCCAGTCTCGGCGAATCCCGAGGGGATCAGCACCGCGCCGGGCACTCCCTTTTCTCCGCATTCGCCGAGCGCGGCGGCAACCAGCGGCGCGGGAATCGCAAACACGGCGACATCGATCGGGCCGGGGACCTCCTTCACGCTGCGGTAGGCCTTGAGGCCCAGCACTTCCGGAACCTTGGGATGAATCGGATAGATTTTCCCCCGGTACCCGCCATCGATCAGGTTCTTCACCACCGAGTTGCCGATTTTGCCGGCCTCCGGCGATGCCCCGATGACGGCAACCGCATCCGGCTTCATGATCCGGTTCATCGCGCGCACGATCTCGTCATGAGACGGACGGTAGCGCGGCTTGGGCGGCGTGAAATCCACGAGGATGCGCACGTCGGCGGCCGCCGCGCCGTCGGGGCGGGCGAAGATCGGGTTGAGGTCGATGTCGTGAATCTCGGGGAAGTCATCGACCAGGTGAGAGACCGCGACGATTATCGATGCGAGCGCATCGCGATCGACCGGCTCGGCGCCGCGCACGCCGCGCAGGACTTCGGCCGCCGCCACCCCGTCGAGCATCGCGAGCGCATCGGCGTCGGTTGCGGGCGCAAGCCGGAATGTGACGTCCTTGAGCACCTCGACCAGTACGCCGCCCAGGCCGAACGCGACGACCTTGCCGAAACTCGGATCGGTGAGCGCACCGACGATCACTTCCCGCCCTCCGCGCAACATCTGCTGCACCAGCACGCCGGTCAGTTTCGCGCCGGGAGCATGCGAGCGGACATTGCGCAGGATCGTGTCGTACGCTCGTTCGGCTTCCGCAGAAGTCCTGAGGTCCACGGCCACGCCGCCGGTCTCGGTCTTATGAAGAATGTCGGGCGAGACGACCTTCATCACGACCGGGTATCCGATGTCGCCGGCGACCTTCGCGGCCTCTTTGGCTGAGGTCGCGAGCGCTTCCTTTGGCACCGGTATCCCGTAGGCCTCGCAGACAATCCTTCCTTCCGTCGGGGTCAACGCGCCGCGCCCCTCGGCCCTGACCCTGTCGATAACCTTTCGTACCGCCGTGCGATCGTAACTCATGAGTTCCTGGCCGAATAATCGGTTGCATCCTGGCTCGAGCTTCCGAGCCTCCGCGCAGGCATCATCGCGCCCGGCTCGAGCGGTTGGTGGCTGAAGTTGGCGCCCGCCGGAAAGCGAGTGATCGCCGCGGGCGGGCCCTCAAATTCATGCACAAAACCAATCTTGGCGGTGATCTTAGCTGACTCGGCAGGCTGATTCACATGGCCCGGAATCGCGCGAATCGGCTCCTGAATAGCCAGCGCGCACCCGGCGCGGCACGCGAGATCAAGTTCGCCGGACGCTCTCCCCGGACGCTCGTTCAACGGTCTGCCGCCGCGGCGTTTCCATTTCCTCGGGAAGCAGAATGTCTCGGAAGAAGAAATAGTACAGCACGGCGCCAACCGCGGTCAGCGCGGCCGAAAGTCCGACCGGCAAATCGAGCGCCGCGTATTCCATTAGATAGCCGGAAAAGTACGGAGCAAGCATCGAGCCCACCTGCCAGGGAACGGTCGAAACCCCGGCCGCGCTCGCGCGTTCGGCCGGCCCGACGACGCCCATCAGGTACGACTGCGCAACCGGCACCGAAACCGTCGCGGCGATCATTTGCAGAGCGTAGAACACCGCCGCCCAGAAAAACGTCGGCATGAAGATCATCGCCACCAGGAGCACCACCCCGACCAGACGCGACACCGTAACCGTCAGCACCGCACCCATCGAAAGCGCGAGCCGGCCCGCGAGCAGGTAGGGCAGCGCCGCCGCAAGATTGATCACGAAGAACAGCGTCGCCAGCTCGCCCGGCCCCGCGCCGTACCCGCGATAGAACCAGTAGACGATTAGCGGTCCGAGCATCCCCATGCCGAATCCCTGGATCACGTTGGTGAGCGCCAGCGGCGCCACGATTCTCCACGATGCCGGCGACAGGCCGAGCTTCAGCGTGGCGGGGGCAAACGCGCTCGGGCCTTGTGTCGCCGGATGCGATCGCGATTCCGTGACGGGCACGACCGCCGCAGCCATCGCGACGCCCACCACCGCGGTGAGGAGAAAGAGAACGCGATAGCCGCTCAACGCCGGCAATCCCATCGTGGCGGTCAGCAGGCGCGGCAACCACGCCAGCAGCGACCCAATCGCGCCCGCGATGACGCCGACGAAGGACAACACCCCGAAGATGGTCGTGCGGCTCGCGTCGTCGGCGTGCTCGGCGATGAGCGCCTGCTCGGCGGGGTAGAACGGTCCCCAGTTGCCGGCGCTGGCGGCCCCGCCGCCCCTGCCGATCGTGCCGATGGCGGCGGCCAATACCAACACGACAAAGCTGGTTGAGACCGCGAAGGCGAGCCCGCCGAAAACGGTGAGCAATGAGATGGCGATGAGGAAGTTCTTGCGGCCAAATCGGTCCGAGTATATCCCGACCAGCGCGGTCAGGACCGCGCTCGCAATCGCCGCCGCGGTGAACAGGATCCCAAGATGCACCGCATCGTAGCCGAGCACGGCCACATAGAGCGGCACGATGATCGCCAGGTAGCCCTGCGATGCGCTCCTGAGCGCGCGCACCACGAACAACCAGGTGAGCGAAGCATTCAGCCATCGCGGCTTCAGCCGCCGCCGTGGTCTGACCGGGACGAAATCCATCGCGACCATCACCGTTTCGGCGCGCGCAGAAATGTCCAGAAACGCACGCCGCTTAACCCCACCGCCTCTCCATCGATGATCTGCGTGAAGCCCTGTTTGCGATAGAACGCAACGTTGCGCGGCTGCTCGGTCTCCAGGTAGCAGGGGAGGCCCTCGGCCTGCGCCCGCTCCAGAATCGGCTTGATCAACTCGCCGCCGATTCCGCGGCGCTGATGCGCCGGCTCGACGCCGAGCAGCAGGAGGTACCAGTACGGGCCGGTCATAGCGCTCTCTCGCGCTCTCGCTTCACGCCCGACGATCTCGCGAAATCGCCCCATCGCGTCGCCGCCGAAGATTCTCGAAAGTTCGTGGAGGCCGGCCGCCTCGACTCTCTCCCGCGTCCATCTGACGTTGGGCGGCAGCCAGATCGCGACGCCCTCGATCGTGTCGGCGGTCGCATAAACCTCGTTGCTGAGAAACCCGAACCTCACCATCCGCGTGCAGTACTGAGGCAGGAGACGCGCGCGTTGGGCCGAATCCGGGAGCGTGTAGGCCATCAGAGGGTCGTCCTGGAATGCGCGCGCGAGCACCTCGCCCGCCTCCTCGATCTGCGCCTGCCTGAGCTTCACAACTCTTGCTGTCACTGGCCCGGACCGCGGCGCCGCGGAAATTCCCGCTTAGCGCTCACATCGGCGACACTACGGCGGCGGCCCGTGGAATGCCAGACGGTTCCCATCAAGAGCGACCTCGCAAGCGGACGGCTCCTCGTGGTTTTTCCGATTGTGGCTTGCATCCGGACTCTGCGAAAATGCCCGCTAGTCCCGCGCGGAGGAAAAAGATGAGCGCGACCGTATCAACTCGCTACGGCAAGCTCGACGGTGAAGAACTAAGCGGCCTGTTCGTGTTCAAAGGCGTCCCGTTCGCGGCCGCCCCGGTCGGGGCGCGGCGCTGGCTCCCTCCCGAGAAACCGGCGCCGTGGACGGGCGCGCGCGATGCGCGCCGGTTTGGCTCGATAGCGCCGCAAAACGTGGTGCGGCTCACCGCCTTGGCCGCGATGATGGTCGAGCAGGAGCAGTCGGAGGACTGCCTCTTTCTGAACGTCTGGACGCCCGGACTCGATCGCCGGCGGCGCCCCGTGATGGTGTGGATTCACGGCGGCGCGTTTTCGATCGGCTCGAGCTCGCAGGGAATTTACGACGGATCGCCGCTGGCCCGGCGCGGCGACGTGGTCGTGGTCACGATCAATTACCGGCTCGGACCGCTGGGATTCCTGCGTCTCGCGGACGTTACCGGCGGGAAAATCCCGGCCACCGGTAATGAGGGACTCCTGGACCAGGTCGCCGCGCTGGAATGGGTGCGCGACAATATCGCCGAGTTCGGAGGCGACCCGGACAACGTAACCATATTCGGAGAATCCGCCGGCGGCATGAGCGTGGGATTGTTGCTCGCGATGCCGCAGGCGCGCGGACTGTTCCACAAGGCGATTGCCCAAAGCGGCGCGTGCCATACCGGTCTTCCGCTGGAGCGCGCGAACCGGGCGGTCGAGCGGATCCTGGCGAAGCTTAAGACACCGCCCACCGACGCCGCCGCGATTCGCGCGCTCGCGCCGGAGCAACTGCTCAAGGGCACCATGCTGGCCGATGGGCGCACGCCCGACCGCGAACTCGGGATGGCGTACCAGCCGGTGGTCGATGGCGCGGTGCTGCCGCGCGCGGCGATCGGCATGGTGGCCGACGGCTCTGCATCGCGAGTCGCCGTGATGGCTGGCTCGACGCTCGAGGAGTGGAAACTGTTCACGCTCATGGACCCGGCCGCGCACTCGCTCGACAGGACCAGACTTGTCGCACGCCTGACAAGGCGGGTGCCTCCGCAAGGCTGCGACTCTCTGATCGATACTTACGAAAAGGCTCGCGCCCAGCGCAGCGAACCCACCTCCCCGATCGATCTCTTCTCGGCGATCGAAACCGACCGCGTATTCCGGATGCCTGCCGTGCGGCTCGCTGAGGCGCAGAGACGGCACGAGCCGCGCGTGTACAACTACCTTTTCACGTGGCGATCGCCCGCGATCGGCGGCGCGCTCGGGTCCTGCCACGCATTGGAGCTGGGGTTCGTCTTCGGCGCCAACCATCTGCCTGGGATGGACTTGTTTTCCGGAAGCGGCCCCTCGGTCGAAAAGCTTGGGGCGCAGATGCAGGATGCGTGGCTTGCGTTTGCGCGTTCGGGCGACCCGGGCTGCGAGAGCCTCGGCGCATGGCCCGCATACGATCCGGAGCGGCGCGCGACGATGGTCTTCGGCGCGGCAAGCAGAGTGGAGAATGGGCCGCTCGATGACGAGCGCCGCGCGTGGGATGCGATCCCGGACCCCGCACTCGGTACGCTCTGAGCAGCGGCGCTTCGCAGCCGATTGCTTCGCGGCACTCGCGCGCGGGAGTTGGCGCTCGACGGCGCGAGCTATTGACAATCCGCGCCTGATGTCCAAAAAGGATGAGTGCGAGAGCCGGAGGGGGTCGAACGATCGCCTCGATTGAGGATACCCCTTAGCGCTCCGATCGAAATTCCATCAAGAGGGAGATTTCACCTTGGCCGAGAACAAGAGACCATTGCCCGTACCCACGCCCGAGACGGCGCACTTCTGGGAAGGCGCCAAGGCCGGCGAATTGCGCCTTCAGCGCTGCGATGCTTGCCGCTATGTCTATTTTCCGCCGCGGCCATTCTGCCCCAAGTGCGCCTCGCGCAAGGTGTCGGTGTTCAAGGCGAGCGGCCGCGCGAAGCTCCACAGCTACGTGATCAATCATCGCCCGCTGCCCGGCTTCACCGCGCCGCATTCGATCGCGGTGGTCGAACTCGCCGAAGGGCCGCGCATGATGACCAATATCGTCGGATGCCCGCAGACGCCCGAGGCGCTGCAACTCGACATGCCGGTGGAGGTGGTGTTCGAGAAGCAGACTGACGAAATTGCATTGCCGCTCTTCAAGCCGGTGGGGAAGTAAGATGAAACCGAAATCAGTCGCAGTGGTCGGGGCCGCCGAGACCACCGAGATGGGGAACATTCCGAATCTGTCGCAGATTGCGCTTCACGCTGATGCGGCACTCAACACGCTGGCGGATGCCGGCCTGAAACCGTCGGACATCGATGGCGTCGCGACCGCGGGCGAGTCGCCCACGAATATCGCGCACTATCTCGGCATCACGCCCACCTGGGTGGATGGCACCTCGATCGGCGGATGCTCGTTCATGATTCACGTGCGCCACGCCGCCGCGGCAATCAACGAGGGCTACTGCAAGACGGTGCTCATCACGCATGGCGAGAGCGGCCGCTCGCGCGTTGGCGCGACCTATCGCAATCGCGGGGGCGTGGGCGGCTCCGGGCTTCCGGAGCAGTTCGAGGCGCCATACGGAGTGGTGGGCCCGCCATCGACGTTCACCATCCCGTGGTTGCGCTACGCGAAGAAGTACGGCATCCGCGAGGAGCAGCTCGCGATGGTGTCGGTGGTCCAGCGCGAGTGGGCGGGGAAGAATCCGCGCGCCACGTTCAGGGACCCGATCACCATCGATGACGTGCTGAACTCGCGGATGATCGCATATCCGTTCCGCCTGCTGATGTGCTGCCTGGTGACTGACGGCGGCGGCGCTTTAATTCTGACTTCCGCCGAGCGCGCCCGGGATTTTCCCCGCAAGCCCGTTTACATCCTCGGCACGGGCGAGAGCGTCGAGACGCCGATGGTCAGCCAGATGGAGGACCTTAGCACCTCGCGCGCATTCCGCGTGTCGGGCAAGAAGGCCTTCGATGAGGCCGGCATCACGCCCAAGGACGTCGGTCACCTGATGGTCTACGACGCCTTCGCGCACTTGCCGATCTACGGGCTCGAGGACCTCGGCTTCTGCAAGCCCGGCGAGGGGCCCGCGTTCATCTGGGAGCGCAACACCGCGCCGGGCGGCAAGCTGCCGCTCAACACCAACGGCGGCGGCCTGAGCTACATGCACTCGGGGATGTACGGGATGTACGCGATGCAGGAATCCGTGCGTCAGTTGCGCGGGGTGGCCCCGGCGCAAGTGCCGGGCGTGAAGATTTCGGTCGCGCAGGGAGTCGGCGGAATGTTCGCCGCAGCCGGCACGATCATCTTCAGCAACGTGCCGCCCTGAGGATCGGGCCGGCTTGCCCGGCACGAGCAGCGGCCCGGACTGCGCGAGCCCGCCAGACCGGGGAATCGGCCCGCGCAGGATATCGCGAGTGCATACCGCCTCGCCGCGAAATCATCCGCCCGCAACCGTCTCCGTCTCGCGGAGCGAGGCGATCGCGATGCTCGCGATCGGCAACACGCTCTGGGGCGGGACCTACGCTGCGGGCAAGCAGGCGCTCTCCTGCCTCTCGTTCGCCGAGTTGAACGCAGTCCGGTTTTCGATCGCGACGCTGCTGATGGCGCCGGCGCTCTGGTCGGGCCGCCGGCTCATAGCTGACCAGCTTCGCGGGCGCCAATCGATGTGGGAACTCGCGCGCCTGGTTCTGCTCGGCTTCGTCCTCAACAAGGCATTCGAGTACGCGGGCCTCGCGATGTCGACCGCGGTCGATGTCGCATTGCTGATCGCGGCGGAATCGCTCTTCACCGCGGTCCTGTCGTGGACCGTGCTCGGCGAGCGAGTGACGCGATCGGGCGTCGCCGCGCTCGTCGCCGGCGGTGCGGGAGTGTACCTGGTGGTCGCGCGCGGCGTCCTCCCGAACGTCGAGGGGCCGGGCGGCGCCGCGCGGATTATCGGCGACCTGCTGGTCGTGGCCGCGCTGTTTTTCGAGGCCGGCTACACGATCACCGGCAAGGCATCGCTTGCGCGCGTGCCGCCCCTTCTGCTGACCAGCATCTCGGTTGCCGGGAGCCTCGCGGTTTGGATTCCGGCCAGCGCGATCGAGATGGCGCGCGAAGGAATCCCGCAGATGACCGCGGCCGCGTGGCTGTCGGTAGCTTACATGGCGGTGTTCGGAACGGTCGCGGGGTACTGGATGTGGTTTCGCGCGCTGAGCCGCGTTGGCGCATCGGTCGCGGCGCCGTTCCTGTTCATCCAGCCGCTGGTCGGCGCCGCGCTTGGGGTCGTGTTGCTGGGCGAATCGTTGACCCTGCCCACGGTCGCCGGCGCGGCGCTGATCCTCGCAAGCCTCGCGATGGTCACGGCCGGTGCGCGCACATCGAAAGAGGCCGCCTTGCTCCTGCCCGAGATCCCGGACTAGGAGCGCGCATTAATCGATGGGCGGATGCTTGTCGCGCCAGGGGCGCGCCTTCTCGAACTGCGCGGCGAGCGAAATTATGGTTGCCTCGTCGTTCTGCCGCCCGATGATCTGGAACGCAAGCGGCAGCCCTGATTTGGCAAATCCGTTTGGCAGCGCGATCGCCGGCTGGCCGGTCGCGTTGAGCGGCGCCGTGAACGGAATCCAGGCATAAATTTCCTCTGCCGCGGTTTCGGGATTCGATGGCAGCGACCCCACCGGAACCGCCGGGCGGGTCAGCACCGGCGCGAGCGTCGCGTCGTAGGGCATCAACTCCTGAACGATCTGGCGCGCGGCGTTGTGCATCCCGGTGACCGCTGCAATGTAATCCGCGGCCATGATCCTGCGGCCGGCTTCCCAGGTTCCGCGCACGGCCGGGTCCATCAAGTCGGGATTCTCAACTTTCCATGAGCCGACGCCCGCGGCGATGATCACGCGGATGTATTCGTTCAGCCGTGAGGAGGGATCGATATCGATGTGCTCGACCGAATGTCCCATCTCGCGAAACGCTCTGCACGCCGATGCGAACGCCTTGCGGGTTTCGTCGTCGAGCCGGCCGAGTTTCGACTCGCTGAATGCAGCCAGCTTGAGCTTCCTGCGCGGCGGCCTGAGCGCATCGATGAACGGACGCTTGGGCGGCATCGCCGCGTAGGGATCGCCGGGCACTGCGCCCGCGATCGCATCGAGCATCATCGCCGCATCGCGAACCGTTCGCGTAATCGGGCCGGTGGTCGAGAAGCCCGCCCAGGATTCGGCCTTCTCGGGCGCGAACGTGATCCGCCCGCGCGAGGGTTTCAGCCCCACGACCCCGCAGCACGCGGCGGGAATCCGAATCGATCCGCCGCCATCGCTGCCCTGCGCGATCGGATGCATCCCCGCGGCGACCGCCGACGCGGCGCCGCCGCTTGAGCCGCCCGCGGTGTGCGCGAGGTTCCACGGATTTCGCGCCGGCGGACACAGCCCGCCCTCGGTAGTCGGCCGCGCGCCGAACTCCGGCGTTGTGGTCTTGCCGAGCAGGATTCCGCCCGAGTTGCGCAGGCGCACGGTAAGCTCGGCATCGGCGGGGGGAAAATAATTCTCGAAGTTCTTCGAACCGTAGGTCGTGCGGATGTCCTTGGTCCAGACCAGGTCCTTGATCGAGTAAGGGATGCCGAACAACGGATGCTTGCGCGCCTCGGCGGGACGCATCTTTTCCAGCCGCGCCGCGTCATCCATCGCGCGCTCGGCGGTAATCGTCATGAAAGCGCCCAGGCTCGGGTTGAGGCGCTCGACGCGGGCGAGGAAAAATTCCGCGACCTCGCGCGGACGAATTTCTTTCTTGAGCACCAGCCCGCGCAGCTCCCACCCCTCGATGTATGGATTGAGCATCTCGATTACCTCCGCCGCCGCGATCGGCGAATCGCAACGCGGCAACGTGCTTGTTAGCCGAAAGCCGGCGGGAACGCCACGGGCGCGATGGCCGTCGCGCTCGATGGGAACGCGCGCTAATCTTATCGCGGCGGACGATTCGCGATGGGCCTGCGGACAGCGATTCTATGGATACACGCGCTCGCGGGCGCGGTATGGATCGCTGCGTGCGGATGCCTGGTCATCGCGGGACTCGCGCTCGAGGAGGGAAGCGAGGAGCATCGCAACTTCGCGGTGCGCGTTGCGCCGAAGATCGATCGGCTCAACGTCGCGATGGCTGTACTACTGGCGGCGACCGGCGCGACGAGCTTCGTCGCCGAGGGCATCCCGCGCGGGTTTCGCTTCTCGCACACGTTCGTGATTGTGCTCGGCGTGAAGACCGTCCTTTTTATAGCTATGGCGATCATGATGGCGGCAGCGCTCAGGACCGGCGCGGTGATTCGCGCCGCGGCAGAGAAAGGACCGGGCGATGCGATCGCGGGCGCGATGGCGCGGCTGATTCCCATTCACGGCGCGATCGCGGCGATGGGAGGGGTCGCGCTATTGCTGGGCGTGTGGTTGCTGGGAACTTGAACACGTTTGCGCTGGGCATCCAGGGAGAAGACTAGAACCGTGGAGAAGCCGCCCACCATCAAAGTCGGCGCGTTTACGGTCGCGATGCTAACGGACGGGCTGTGGCGCAACGACGGCGGATGCATGTTCGGAGTCGTTCCGCGCGAACTCTGGCAGCGCGAGCATCCGCCCGACGACCTCAACCGCATCCGGCTGAACCTCATCTGCCCGCTCATCATTCGGGGCCGCGATGCAATCCTGGTGGACACGGGCATCGGCAACCGCCTCGGGGCAGTCGAGCGCAAGATTTTCGATCACGGCGAGGGATGGCTGCCCGATCACGTGCGCGCGCTCGGGATGGAGCTGGGCGACGTCACACACGTGATCGTATCGCATCTGCACTTCGATCATTGCGGAGGACTCGTGCGCCGGCGCGAGTCGGGCGCGCTCGAATCGGCGTTCCCCCGCGCGCGAATCCTGATCCAGAAGGGGGAGCTCGAAATCGCGCGCGATGCCCGCAACGAGCGCCTGCGCGCCGCCTACCGCCACGCCGGCGAAATCCTCGAGGCCACCGCCGGCCAGATCGACGCGCTGGAGGGCGCAACCGAGATTGTCCCCGGAGTCACCGCCATCCCGACCGGCGGTCATACCCGCGATCATCAGATTACAGTCGTCGCTGCCGGCGGCGAACGGTTAATCCATCTCGCCGATATCGTCCCGACCCGGTCGCACATGCGCGGACCCTGGAACCAGGCCTACGACCTCGATGCGCTGACGACGATGGAGCAGAAGGCGCGCTGGCTCTCGGAGGCGGCGGAGCGTCGATGGTGGATTTCATTCGCGCACGACGACCGGGTCTTCGCGTCGCAAGTGAAGAATGATCGCGGCCGCTACGTCTTAATAGAGTCGGTTGCGGTCTCTGCACAGCTCGGCGCGTAAAAGACCACTTCGGCTTAGGTCGCGATCATCATCGGGCGCTTTTGCCGCGCGCGCTTTTTCGGGCCTCGATCGACTAACCATATTGTTGCCCAGTGGCGCGTCCTATATACTCACTGTAGGTGTGTGCTCAAAAAACGGCACAGGCCGCGCGTCCCGGGGCGATTCCGGAAGCCTCTCCGCATAAACGCCCTAAAAACTCAAGGAGTTCATCGATGGCGGATGTGAATCCCTATGAGCGAGTGATCAAGGAAGACCGCGCTGCACGCGAGTCAAAGCAGTGGCGCGGCACCCTGCTCGAATACCTGGAGTTGGTCAAGGCCGATCCGACCATGACCAAGCTCGCTCACGCGCGAATCTACGACATGGTCATCGGGGCCGGTGCGCGCAACATCCAGGAGACCGATGACCCGCGCACCAAGCGGCTCTACAAGGACGAGCCGGTCAAGGTCTATAACTTTTTTGCCGACGAATTCTTCGGAATCGAGCGCACGATTGCGCAGATCGTCCGCTACTTCCATTCCGCATCGCTCAAGGGCGAGGAGAGCCGGCAGGTTCTTTATCTGATGGGCCCGGTGGGCTCGGGCAAGAGTTCGCTGGTCGAGCGCGTCCAGCGCGGACTCGAGCAGACCGGCTTCGTTTACGCGATCGACGGATGCCCGATGCACGAGGAGCCGCTGCATCTCATCCCGCGCCACCTCCGGCGCGAATTCGAGAAGATGCTCGGCGTGCATATCGAGGGCGACCTGTGCCCGGTGTGCCGCTACCGGCTCAAGGAGGAGTTCAACCAGCGCTACGAGGAGTTCCCGGTCGAGACCCGCAACTTCTCCAAGCGCAACCGCACCGGTATCGGCGTGGTTCCGCCGGTCGATCCGAACAACCAGGACACCTCGGTGCTGATCGGCAGCGAGGATATCTCGAAGCTCGACCAGTACTCCGAGGGCGACCCGCGCGTGCTCGAACTCAACGGCGCGCTGAACGTCGGCAATCGCGGCATCGTCGAGTTCATCGAGGTTTTCAAGAACGAGACCGAGTACCTGCACGCGATGATCACCGCGACGCAGGAGAAGGTCATCCCCGCCCCCGGACGCCACGGGATGGTCTACGTCGATACCTGCATCGTGGCGCACTCCAACGAGGCCGAGTGGCAGAAGTTCCGGGCCGACCACACCAACGAGGCGATCCTCGACCGCATCGTGGTCGTGAAGGTGCCTTACAATCTGCGGCTCTCGGAGGAAGTGAAGATCTATCAGAAGATCATCCGCAACTCCGATTTCCGCGCGCACGTGGCGCCGCACACGCTCGAGATCGCGTCGATGTATGCGATCCTGTCGCGGCTGGAGCCGACTTCGAAGTGCGACCTGATGACCAAGCTGCGCCTGTACAGCGGCGAGGAAGTGGTCGAAAAGGGCCGCACCAAGAAGATCGACGTGCAAGAGCTAAAAGAGGACGCCAAGCGCGAGGGCATGTCCGGCATCTCGACCCGCTTCATCATGAAGGCGCTCGACAACGCGCTCTCCGACAACGTCTCGGGCAACTGCATCAACCCGATCAACGTCCGCGAGGCGCTCATCCAGATGACCAAGGAGGCCGACCTCCCCGACGACACGCGCAAGCAGTACCTCGAGGTCCTTCAGGACACGCTGCACAAGGAATACCTCGAGCTGCTCGAAAAGGAGATCACGCGCGCGTTCGTTTACTCCTACCAGGAGCAGGCGGAGTCGTTGTTCCAGAACTACCTCGACCACGCCGAGGCCTACGTCAATAAGACCAAGGTCCGCGACCGCAACACCAAGGAGGAGCTTGCGCCCGACGAGGGCTTCCTCAAGTCGATCGAGGAGCAGATCGCGATCATCGGATCGGCTGCCGATGGCTTCCGCCAGGAAGTGATCGCATACCTGTGGGCGGCATCGCGGCGCGGCGAGAAGGTCAGTTACAAGAGTTACGAGCCGCTCAAGGAAGCGATCGAAAAGAAGCTCATGACCTCGGTGCGCGACATCTCCCGAATCATCACCAAGGCGCGCACCCGCGACCAGGAGCAGGGCGAGAAGTACGGCGCGATGGTCAAGAACCTGCTCGAGAACGGCTATTGCGACTCGTGCGTGGACGTGGTGCTCAAGTACGCCGCCAACAACCTGTGGAAGGATTGAGCAGCGACCGAACCGAACCCTGACGCCTGATGATCCGGCGATTCGGCGAAGACCCGCGCGCTGCGTGGCAAACCACGAAGAGGGCGGCGGGCTGCCGCCACGATCGAACCCGCAACGAACCCAGCCGAACCCGCAAATATAGCGGCGGATCCGGCACTTTTCCCGTTTTGGCGCGATCTTTTTTTCCGCCAACGAACCGGGCATTCCCATACGGCGGTGACAGCGCACCCGGGGTATAATCAGGAGCAAGCCGAGGACTGACGATGGCGACTGATGAAACGATTTTCCGCGAGTACCGCCCGTCCGAATCTGAGCGCTCCGACCGCTCCGCCGGGGACCGCCTGCGCCATCGCCAGAAAGTCCGCGAGTCCATCCGCGAAAACATCGCCGACATCATCGCCGAGGAATCCATCATCGGCAAAGACAAGGACCGCGTCATCAAGGTCCCGATCCGCGGCATCAAGGAGTATCGCTTCATCTACGGCGAGAATGCTCCCGGCGCATCCCAGGGCAGCGGCGATTCGCGCCCGGGGCAGGTCGTCGGCAAAACCGGCAAGGAAGGCCAGGGCAAGGGCGATGACGTCGCCGGCGATCGCCCCGGCGTCGATTACTACGAAACCGACGTCACGCTGGAGGAACTGATCGAGATCATGTTCGAGGATCTCGAGCTGCCCAACCTCGAGCGCAAGGCGCTGCGCGAAATCCAGTCCGAGTACTCGACCAAGCGCAAGGGCTACCGTCACGTCGGAATCCGCGTCCGGCTCGATAAACGGCGCACCGCCAAGCAGCGCGTGATGCGCATGCTCGCAAGCCAGAGAAGCGCCGACAACGCCCGCGCCCTCGACGAGCAAGCCTCCGCCGAGGACGCGCCCGAGGCGGCCCTTTCTTCGCCGCAAGCCCTCAGCGGTGGCGGCGCAGCGCTCAAGCGCGCCAGCCGGCGCTTTCCATTCCACCAGGATGACCTCCGATACAAGCACGTCGAGACCGACATCCGCGAGGAGTCCAACGCCGCCGTGATCTGCATCATGGACACCTCGGGCTCGATGGACACGATGAAGAAATACCTCGCGCGAAGCTTCTTCTTCCTGCTCTACCAGTTCATCTCGACGCGCTACCGCAATGTCGAGATCGTCTTCATCGCGCATCACACCGAAGCGCGCGAGGTGACCGAGGAGGAGTTCTTCCACAAGGGAGAGTCGGGCGGCACCTTCATCTCGTCGGGCTACCAGAAGGCGCTCGAGATTATCGCCGAGCGCTACCATCCGTCGCTGTGGAATGTATATGCGTTCCACTGCTCGGATGGCGACAACTTCGACTCCGACAATACGGCCGCGCTGAAGGCGGCCGAGCAGCTTGCCGAGGTGTGCAACCTGTTCGGCTACGGCGAGATCAAGCCGCTGGGGTCGCGCTACTACGAATCCTCGATGCTGAACCTGTTTCGACGGCTCCAGGAGCCGAACTTCCACACCGTGCTCATCGAACGCAAGGAGGACATCTGGCCGTCCTTCAAGGCGTTCCTGGCAAAGGACCGGGTGAAGGAATGAGCACCAGCCCGGCCGCATCGAAGGGAGCAGGAATGCCCGCATACACGGTTGGCGATCTGGTCGAGTGGGACCGGCGGATTCGCGCCAAGCTCGATGAGTTCGGTCTCGACTGCTTTCCCCAGGAGTTCGAGATCTGCGACCACAATCAGATGCTCGGGTACATGGCGTACTCGGGGATGCCGTCGCACTATCCGCACTGGTCCTACGGCAAGGCGTACGAAAAGCTCAAGACGCTCTACGATCACGGGGTGAGCGGGCTTCCGTACGAGATGGTGATCAACTCGAGTCCCGCGATCGCCTACCTGATGCGCGACAACACGCTGCTCCTGCAAATCCTGACGATGGCGCACGTGTACGGGCACAACGATTTCTTCAAGAACAATTTCACGTTCAAGGCGACCCGCGCCGATCTCACGATCGAATCATTCAAGGCGCACGCGATGCGGGTGCGGCGCTACGTCGAGGACCCCTCGATCGGGATGGAGAAAATCGAGCGCATCCTCGATGCCGCCCATGCGCTTGCATTCCAGTGCCGGCGAAACCTCGCGATTCGCAAGCTTGGGCGCAAGGAGCAAATCGAGCGTGCCCACGAGGCGGCGCAGCCGCGCCTCGACCCGTTCCAGAAAATTCACGCGCGCCAGCCCGTCGTCGAACCCGACCTCCACAAGGTCCCGCTCGAACCCGACGACGACCTCCTGCTCTTCATTCGCGATCACAACCCGTACCTCGCCGAGTGGGAAAAGGACCTGCTGACGATGGCCGACGAGGAGCAGAAGTTCTTCCTCCCGATGATCGAGACCAAGATCATGAACGAGGGATGGGCCAGCTACTGGCACAAGAAAATCCTCGATTCGCTCGAGATGGACCAGGGCCTGCACCTCGAGTTCATCGTCCGCCACAACCAGGTGGTCCGCCCGATTCCGGGCCAGATCAACCCGTACCATCTCGGTCTCAAAATCTGGGAGGAAATCTACCGCCGCTGGACCAACCCCACGCCCGAGGAGATCAAGCGCGACGGCGCGCCCGACAAGCCGGGACGCGACAAGCTCTTCGAGGTGCGCGAAGTCGAGCGCGATACTTCATTCCTGCGCCGCTACCTGACCGAAGACCTCATGCGCGAGATGGATATCTTCCAGTACGAGGCGCGCGGCGAGGAACTGGTCGTCACGAAAGTCGCCGACGACGAGCAATGGAGCCAGGTCAAGGAGACCTTGATCAAAAACGTCGGGATGAATTCGATTCCGGTGATCAAAGTCGAGGACGCGGACTTTGGCTCAAATCGCACGCTCTATCTGAAGCATTATCATGACGGGCGCGACCTTCACCTGGAGTATGCCGAGAAGACCATGGCCTACCTCCAGCGGCTGTGGGCCCGCGAGGTCGTGATGGAGACGACGCTCGACGGCAAGCGCTCGCTCTTGTGCTGCAATGAGCGGGGCTTCTCCGTGCGCGGACTCAAGTGAGCGCCGCGCGCGCGCAACGCCTCGTCGAAACGTAGAGCGAACCCATCCCATCCTCGCGCCGGCCCGATCGGTCCGAGATCAATAAATCAGTCAGGCGGCGGATTGCCTTCCTCGATGCGCAGGCGCGGGACCGCGCCTCGGCGGAGCACCTCCTCGCTGAGCATCCGGTCCTCGCGGCGCGTCAGCGTATGCAAGGTGCCGTCGTACTCGGCCTCCAGCAGCGGATCGCTCATCCCGGCCAGGTAAATGTCCACCAGCTTGTGACATCGGATCTGGTTGTCGTCGGAGAGCGCCAGAGTCAGCTTCTCGACGTGGCGAAGCGGCGGGCGGGTGCTGATATCCAGCCCGCTCAGTTCGAGCTTTACCGCGCGCGGCCCGTCGGTGTCGGCGTGGTAGTCGAGAATCTGGCTGTCCGCGTTGCCGAGCACCGTGGTGGCGAGCACGACGTGGCCCTCGCGCTGTCCGAACATCAGGCTCACGATCGCGTCGGCGGGCGGCTGGCCCTCGCCGTAATGAGTGGTCAGCGTCAGATGGCCGCCCCACTTTCCGAGGAAGTCGCTGCTGGCCTGCGGCAAGACCAGCACCTGGTCTTCGGGCGGTATCGTGGGGATGACTCGCGTGTTGTCATCCGATGCGCCTGGTGCGGGGTTCTGGGGCGCAGGAGCGATTGGAGCGACCGGTGCTACCTCGAGGGTCTGGCCGCCCTGGCTGCGGATCGCCGGCGCATCCTGGGCATGGAGCGCAGAGTGCACGGATATCGAGAACGCCGCCATGCCCGCGACGACCACAATCGCGCGCGTTCGCCGAACTGCGGCAATTTTCGCCGACCAGAGCATCGTGACCAGTTTACGACGTGCGCGCTGCGGGCGCGATGGTGTCTCCGCGCGCGCTCGTCGGGCGCCCTGCCCGGACAAACCGGCATCGTTGCTTTAGATTATGGGGTCGGATAACTTTCGAGACGGGATGTAGCGGTTTCGGGTCGGTCTGAAGGAGGGAGGATGATGGAGTGGCCGAAGTGCCAAAAGTGTAACAATGGGACCCTGATCCCATTGTCGGATTACGGACAGGAGGGCGCTTCGGTGCTGTTCAAGGCGTGGGTGTGCACCAACCCGGAATGCGGGTTCAGCCTCCGCGTCGACAAAGGCGAAGTCACCTACGGCCGGCGAATCGAGACCAAGCACTAATTTTTCTGGAATCCGTCGGAGGCGGCCCAATCCGGGCCGCCTTTTTTTTCGGCGGCTAGCCGAACAGGCGAGTGGATTGGTAGAAGGCGAAGCTCACGGCCCACGCGAGCGCCAATGACCATCCCATCGCGAGCAACGTGAATCGCCAGCTTCTCGACTCCTGCCTGAGCGCCGCGATCGTCGACAGGCACGGCGTATAAACCAGCGTGAACAGCATGAAACTGTAGGCCGCCGCGCAGTTGAGATTTGCCGCGAGCGCGCCGGCAAGATTCGTCGTGCCCGTGCGATAAATGACCGCGAGCGCCCCGATCACGATCTCCTTCGCGATCAGTCCAAACAGCAGCGTGACGCTGAGCAGCGGATCGATCCCGAGCGGCCGGAACACCGGCGCCATGACCGTTGCCAGATGGCCCGCCAGCGTCGCGGGGCTAGCCGCTGGCACGTCGGCCGGGATGTGGGTCAGGAACCAGACCGCGATCACCCCGGCCATGATGAATCCGCTCGCAGCCTTGAGGAAGTGGCGGGCTTCCTCCACGGCTTGCAGCAGCAACTGCTTTGGCGTGGGCAGCCGATAAGGCGGCATCTCGAGCATCAGCGGTTCAGGATCGCGATAGCGCCCGCTCCACAGCCAGGCGGTCGTAATCGCGACCACGAAGCTCATCAGGTAGAGGCTGAACAGCACCAGCGGCGCCGCGCGCCGCGAGAACATCGCGGCCGTCAGAAACAGGAACACCTGCAAGCGCGCCGAGCACAGCGAGAACGGCACCACCATCATCGTGAGCAGCCTGAGCGCCCGCGACCGCATCACCCGCGTGCTCATGATCGCCGGCACGTTGCATCCGAAGCCCATCAACTGCATCACAAAGCTTCGCCCGTCGAGTCCAAGCCGCGCCATGAAGCCGTCCATCAGGAAAGCCGCCCGCGCCAGGTACCCGGTGTCCTCAATGATGGCGATGAACATCAGGAAGACGACCACCACCGGCAGGAAAGTCACGATCGTGCTCATGCCACCCCAGACCCCTTCGAGCACAAAGCTGTGCGCAAGCCTGGGCCATCCCGCGATGGCGGGGATGAGCACTGCGGCCTCGAACGCGTTGAGAATCGATGAGAGCAAATCCTGAAGCCGGGTGCCGATCCGATAAACCACCTCGAAGCCGGCGAACATCCCGAGGAAGAATAGCGGCAATCCGAGCACTTGATGGAGAAGGATGCGATCGAGCCTGCCGGTCCAGCCCTCGGGCAGCGACGATGGCGTGTGGACGGCAGCAGCGATCAGGGAATCGAGCTGCTCGCCGGCTCGGATCGGCTGGGCGAGGCAGCAATCCTTGCAGCTTGGACCCCACTGATGGCCGCACGGGAACGGCGAGGTCTCATCCGCCGGATGCGGCCTCAAGAGGGTCGTAATCGACTCGATGGCTTCCTCGAAACCGTCACCATACTTGGCGCTCAACAAACGGACCGGGATGTGAAGCCCGGCCGAAAGCTTCGCGGTATCGATATGGATGCCGAGTCCGCGCGCCTCATCGGCCATGTTCAGGACGAGCAGCATCGGGATTCCGAGATCCCGCAT
>Ga0187771_10000567_pt1 | contig 23147 bp, 18 predicted proteins | sample 0116_SJ02_MP15_1_FD_133139 | JGI IMG/M metagenome (GOLD analysis project Ga0187771, IMG submission 133139) | Tropical peat soil microbial communities from peatlands in Department of Meta, Colombia - 0116_SJ02_MP15_10_MG | ecosystem: Environmental > Terrestrial > Soil > Wetlands > Peat | place... | reverse complement strand
TCGTGCGCTCTACCGTGTCTTTCGAGTAAGGATTACAAAAATCTAGCGCATAGCATGGGAAGTGTTGAGAGGGGTGGGTGGTCACGACATATCATATGAACAGAGAACAATTCAAAACTTGATTTCGCCCTTCTGAACTAGCTCCTTCACTTTCAGTACGGAAAATTGAACTGCATGACTTCTGTCTGCAAAATGACCTTTCTCGACCTGTTCATCGATCCAGTCTATGAGATCGGGCAGGATGCTCACCGTAAGCTTGACTTTGACCATCTAGACCCTGAAAAGCCCATATGAATGTAGCTGTGTTTAGTGCTTATCTGTAGTTGTAAGCAAGTGTAAGCAACTGTTATAAGACACGGTGGGCTAGATACTATTGTATAGCACGACTTAATAAACGCTCGCACATCAAGCTGGAATAACAATGATCAGAAACATCAAATCTCTGCTAGGACACGTAGATGAAAAAAGAGGAAGCAAACGGAACGTTCTACTCATCACAGCAGTTTTTCTGCTTCTAGCAACCTTTCCAAGCCTTAACCATGCACAGGCCAAAAAGTCTGCCTACGACTTCTACACTCACTACACGTACAACCTATGGACAGGACAAAACGATCCAACGCAAGACCACAAACTCTACGTTTCCACCACCCAATCACTACACGACTACTATCAGCAGAAAGACCACAGCGTCAATTCCGACAGCGACTACCCAAAATTAGTAACCCCAGACACAGTGAAACCGATTTCAGAGGCAATATGGAGTGCCTGCCAGTCCGAAAGCCACAGTGAAGAACAGTTTGTCGACGCTGTCCTGATGTTTGTTCACCAAATCTCCTACGTCGTAAGCCCGCCAAAGTACCCGATAGAAACCATCACAGAAAACTCCGGAGACTGCGCTCACTTTTCATTGCTGGCAGCGTCCGTGATGAAAGCCGACGGCCTTGACGTCGTACTGCTTCATTGGGCAGATAAACAACACATGAATATCGGAGTGTACCTTCCAGAGGCACCCGCGTACGCCCGAGATGCCAGCGGGCTCGTGTGGTCTGTGAACGTCGGTTCAAAGAAATACTACATAGCTGAATGCACAGGGTACTGTACCAGCGAGAATGTTACGAGTGGGTGGAGAGTGGGAGAATGCCCTGATGAGTTTAGGCAGGCAAGTGCGACAGTCATCGACTTGAGCAACTGTGAAACGTCATCGCCTGCCCAGGTAGCCGCGAGCGTCGATGCTGAATTGTCAACGTCAAGCTTCACGACTGCGAGCTGCTCATACCAATCACCCCTGCAGATGGACGAGCAAGTACTCGTTCAAGGCACAATCGCTCCAGCCGACGCCGGCGCAGACGTTGTCATATACTGCAAAGAAGGAACGGGCTCTTGGTCATGTCTCGCAACAACGACGATGGATTACTCGGGCAACTTTGCTTACGCCACAGAATTTGACGCCGTAGGAACATACTATCTGCTGGCGAGTTGGAGCGGAGACGCCACGCACGAAGGAGCCGACAGCAACACTATGACCCTGAACGTCGCTCCAACGACGACCGACACGTACCTAACCTCGCCATCTTCTGTGGTTCAGTATGGAGACTCAGTTCAAATTGCCGGGCACGTCTTGCCAGCCCATTCTTGTCCGAGCATAAGCCTGTTTTACAGCCTATCAGGAACTTCATGGAGCACCCTTGCCACGATCAGCACAGATTCAAACGGTAACTTCCAGTATCAATGGACCCCAGACACTCCGGGGACGTTCTACCTGAAAGCAGAATCACGCGGTGACACGGACTATGAAGGCTCTACCAGCGACATCGGCACCCTTACCGTGGCCAAGGCCACTTCAACCATAACCGTAACGTCTTCCACTTCAAGCGTGAAAACAGGAGAATCTGTCACGTTATCAGGGCTCGTTTCACCAGCAACAATCGGCAGCGTGAGTATTGAGCTTTATGCAAGCCTAAACGGACACGATTGGAACCATCTTACTGACACGAATACCAACATGGATGGTCAATACTCTTCCTGTTGGAGCCCAAACTCCTCTGGAACCTACTACTTGAAAACCTGCTGGAGTGGCAACGAATACTATGAAGGTGCAGAAAGCGAGGCCCTAACGGTGCAAGTAACGGCATCCTCTCCTACGTCTTCACCCAAGCTGCCAAACAACCAAAACCCTACGACCGTCGATACCAAGCCTAGCGTCAACTACGTTTCTGTAGTTGCTTTGGCAAGCGCAATCGTGACTTCAACAGGGATTTGCCTAGCGATTCTCGCGCGAAGAACCAGACGCAAAAACGAGAAGGTTCCAAGCCTAAGAAGACGCTGATACAGGGATAAGGCACAGCGACGATGTCTTCAACTCGATACTTCTCGCAGGAAAGGGAAGACAATAGACAACTTACTGCAAAAATAGAAAAGATAAAAAAAGATTGAGATTTAAAAATAGTAATGAAGAATGAGCGTTATGAGTAACAAAAGCGACCTTCCCAATGCAACCTGGACAGAAGAAGAGATAGTTTCACTGCTGAAGACTGCCATTAGTAACTCGACCGTTAATGCAAGCTACGAAAGGGTAAAGTGTTTGGATGAACTCAGCAGACGAACCATCAAAGATGTGGAAAACGTAAAAGAGGTCTTGGTTGAAGCAACAAGAGTGCATGGGTGGTCAGACCCAGAGTCTTCGATGCTAATTGAAATTCTGTCAAAACTAGCTGTGACCCATGACGTTTTCTTCCAAAAACTGATGGATGAATTGGTTAAGAAAGAACAGACGCAAGCCTTCTTGGTTTGCATTTCAAGATTGATCGGGAAGCTAAACTCAACAAAGAAGCGCAAATCGGCGAAGTTTCTTGTTTGGGCTTTGATGAACAAGGATTCTTTTACCTCAGCCACGAATGCGCTGTACAAAACTCTAATTGGCATGGATGATACAAGAACCAGGAAGGAAACTGTGAAGTCGATATTGCCTTACTTGGATTCTGCTAACGTACTTCAGGTCTTCTATGCGGTTGGAATTGCTTCAGAGCTAGGGGATAGAGATCTTATCCCCAAAATATGTGTTGTACTGGATAGGTCAATGACTGGTTGGTATGATGGCCATAGAGACGATATCGAGAAAAACATATGCCATTTTCTTGAGAGAGTCAAAGATATTAGGGACTTACCATGCATCCTAAAGCTAATCGAGAGTAATCCGAGCAAAGAGACGTATACAGCATTAGCTATCTTGGCTGATGAATATCCCCAGGCAACGCACCAAATCGAAAGATTCCTTCTCGACAAAAAAAGATACCTTGTTGCATTGCATGTATTGAACCAGATGAGCAAACCCAGAATAGACTTCGATCAACTTTTCACCGTTGTATCTAGGGACATAAGCATTGCTTCCGTCCGAGAGACTTTGAAAGGCATAATTCTTAAAATCGGCAAACCTGCCAAACAAAAACTGTTTGAAATGGCCAAAAGTGACGAAAAACAGAAATACACATTTGCCATGGAGTGCCTTACCGAAATTGGAGTTTCAATAGATGAAATCTCAAGCGCCGTGGGAAAGAATCCAGTTCTGCAACTTCATGATTTCTTCTATGAGAAGATTGAATTGGAGCAATTGTGGCAGGATAGAGGAAAGCTTGGCGAGACGATCAAGAAAAGTGCAATCCAAAAGTTTGATCACTTCGTTCTTAATTTGTTTAATTGTTTTGGCTTGATTACGCTGTTTGTGGACCCTGCTGGGAAAGAAGGCGTTGATATCATCGCTTTTTCGCCTTCCACTCCACATCTAATCATCGCTGGAGCAACGACAGGAGGAGTATTGCATGACGACTTGCCAAAACTGAATCAAACTCTAATCGAAATGCGTCGGAAATTGCCAGAACTGGTCAAGAGATATGATGTCACACCCATCATATTCACATCAAAATATTCACAGTTACATGACGACGATATCGAATTCGCCAAGAAGAACGGGATTATACTTCTGACAGCAAACGAGATTGGAAAGCTGTTAGAAATGGTGAAGACCGGTCGTAGGGCTTCAGACTTAATTCATTTTCTTCTGGAAAAAAGAAAAGCATACTTGAACGAAGCGGGAACCGTTCAAAGACTATGAGTCCATACAATCAATCAAGGAATATACTAGCGTGGTCTTTTCGATGAATTCGGTTCTGATTCTCTCCTTGCCGGTCAAAGGCGTTCCCATTATCTCAGGGATATACTAGTGCTTGAGTTGTAGTCTGCCCTGGTCTATTGCGGGCTAGCTATTTCGCAGGTCCAAATACGATTAAGAAGAAAACTGATTCAGTTTGTACTAGCCGCCTAACCTTACTGTTGTATGAACAATTCCAATTCCACTGTTCTCATCAGAGGGAGCCAAGTCGTCCAAACGATCGTCTTGTCCAAACCCATCTGAGTATGGAAATTCTTTGAAAGAGTCAAGGAACTTCATGAAGCCCTTCGGAACAGCTCCCTTTTTAGTCTGTGCTCTCATAGAGTGAGCCAGATCACCCAGGATCGCCCTTGCCTGTAGATTTTGATTGACGTAGTTCACAACTGTCGGCTCACCTATGTTTAAACTCAAATAATCGTTGGCGAATTTATACGTCTCGAGGCAAAGCTGGCAGTTGTCGATAATGAAGCCATCAACGAGGAGCTCCTCGTGTGATGCCGATTTCCCATACAATTCATTCTTCCTGATAGTCTTTGTTTTACCTAGGAGCGCATCTAAACAAGTTGCACTAACGAAAGTGAAGTCTCCCATTTCTTGTATCAAACCATAAGAACCTAAACAACCGGAAGTATTCGACAAACAGTAATCGCGTTTAGGAAGAACACCTTCAACGCATTTAAACTTAGGAAAGCGTGATAATAGGTAAAGTTGTTTGTCATTATTTATTGTCCAAGAGAAAATCTTTTTTGTTTTGTTATCCTTCTTGAATTGTGAAATCGTCATTCGCTCAAAAAATCGCTTGCTTTCAGCTACGAGTGTGCAAATGAATATCAGGTCCCCTAATTCAACAGCCTCTTCTATTCGACCAGGATAATCAAACTGTGCCAAGGCCTTTTTTCCATGAATGAAGAACGAATTTGCAACTAAATCAAATCGTATTGAGCCTGCCTGCAGGTTTTTCCTTGTAAAGTCTCGATAGGAATCAATGAAATCTTCTATCGCACGAACCGATGCTACTTCGCCATTCGAATATTCCCTACATAATTTAGAAACTAATAGTCTCGCAAATTCTTTCTGATATTCTATAAACCCGTCAGACCTTGAAACATTTTCAAATTGTTTGAAAATATCGTAAGAACTAATTCTCGGTTCCTCCTTTGTTGAGATTCTAATGCTATTTGTAGTTTGGTTGACTTAAGTCTTATATTTCAGATCATGATGAAAAACGTCAGTACTTAACCTAGATTTCAGATATTTAGTTTGACTTCATAAGAGTTATTTCTAAACATCAGTTAAATTTTAGGTTCTCTGGAGATGCCCTTAGTGGCTAAGTCCGAATTGATTGAAAAAGTCAAATCGTGCATAATTGTTGACAAAAGAACTGAAAGCATTCTAATCAAAAACCTGTCCATCAAGGACCGGGAAGTATTCGAAGTCCTTTCAGACCAGGATGAAGTTGAGCGTCCAGTATTTATCAAGAGAGCTTTGAAAGTAGGTATAATTGCGCTTAGAGATGTGCTTGTAGCTGAAAAAGTTGATTTCGTCAAGAAGGAGTTCGACAATCTTTGTGTTGAGCTCGACAAGATTTTCAGCAAAGAACTAGGGAAAGAGGGAATGAAGGGCGAACTGGAACGAGTATTCGGCGAGAAGGGTGAACTACATTCCTGCCTAGAGAAACTATTTGGAGTCGATGGCAGACTGGCACGCGATTTGTTGGACATGGACAACAGCAAAAGCCCAATAGGCCAGCTTAGGAAAACCATCGAATCTTATTTTGTTGGCAAAGACAGCCAAATGTATGGAATGCTAGACCCAAATTCGAAAGATTCGCCCATGGCACGCCTCAGAACCGAAATCCTTCAAAAGCTCGAAAAAATCGAAACAGACGTGGCAACATACATAGGAAGAAAAGAGGCCATTGAAAATGCGCCAAAGAAAGGTTTCATGTTCGAAGACGACCTTGAAAATTTCCTTATACGCTTGTCCAAACCCTTCGGAGATAAAGTTGAGAGAACTGGAACTGAGAAAGGAAAACTCGGCAATCTCAAAGGCGACTTCGTCATAACTCTTCATGACCCATTGATACAAGGAAAAGCGCCACGAATAATCGTAGAAGCAAAGACAATGAAAAGCGTTAGATTAACTCCAAAGAGCCTGCTCGGAGAACTCAGAGATGCAATACAAAACAGAGAGGCAAGCTTCGCCATAGCAGTCACAGACTCCACAATCTCAGATGCAATGGGCTGTTACCACGAAGTCGAAGGAGACAAAATCATCTGTGCTTTCGGAGACAATGGATTGCCACTAGAAGTGGCATACAAAATCGCCAGAACATATCTTTTAATGAAAATCCATCAGGGGCCTCAAAGGACAGTAGACACAGCAAAAATCCGTGCAATCGCCAGCAAGATAGGAAATGACTTAAGCACCCTTAAGAGCATAAAGACAAGTTTGACCAGCATCGGAAGAACCACTGACACCATAACTACGGATATCAACGGTTTGGAGCAAAGCATACGCGGGAGTTTAGACGAACTCCAAGCTGTGCTTACGACAGAAGGAAAGACGTAATACAAAGAGATAACGTTCTAGGCAGACCAGCCAAGCGTTCAGGAAGAGAACAACAATCACAATCCTCAAACATTATCCAAAGAGTCTAGCTATGAAGTGTGGGACTTGAATCCACGGAATTTTAAAACTGACGAGTTTCCATGAAAATAGCGAGAATAGACTCGAACCGTTGTGAACATAGAAATGAGTGGAATTTTCGAATCTTCTTGATGCCATGTTTGGAACATGAGATACTGGCCAAAATTCTCCAGGGATAATGTTGTCTTCATTTCGTGCGTTGAAGGGTTCTGCATGGAAACACGGAAGCTTTTTAATGGTTTTTTCGACAATCTGAACTATGGTTGACCTTGCCGGTTCGTAATCTCTGGAGTTTGGAGCCTAGCGAATGCATAGTTGTTGAAGAACTGCTTAACAGCCTTAAGGACGTGAAAGTGTTCTTTCCAGTTCCGAATGTAGGCGTTGACCTGCTCGTTGTGAAAGGACAGAAACACGTCAGTATCGAAGCTAAAGAAAGTAGCTATTACAGGAACAGGACCTGACTGGCAAAGCATTACAGCGAACTCGCCGCGTGATGTTAATTGAAGGACTTGAAGGAGAAAAAAGAAGCATCAAGGGTTGGACAACTATTAAGAAAGAGATACATAGAAGGCGTCAGAACATACAGAAAATAAGCAGTTTCATAGAAGCAAACACGATTCATGAAAATACTCGATTATGTGAACTTCTGGTTCTATGGCTTTTGCCTCAACCCTGTTTACCACATGACAACGTTCGTCAAAACTCAAGACTTCTTTGTCAAATAGTCTTTCAGCGCCTCTTCTACGACTATGCTAAGAGCTCCCCTTTTATTTCTATATTTGACGCTCACTAATTCTCGAAGCTGTTTCTCAATTGAATCAGTTAACGTCACAATGATCTTGCCCATCACAACCACGTGATTAGTAATCTAAAGGAATCTTTAAATATAAGTTTTAGATTACGTCAGATTGCCGTAGATAACGTCAGATGATTGTTATGATATTGATATCAGAAACATGCCCGGTATGCGGCAACAAGTCAGTTGAATTTCTGGTAGACGACTCAAACTTGGAATTTCTACGTGACCTTCGTAGTAAAAACAAGGTCAATGCTGCAATTTCCCTAGCAAAGATACTCTGGGAAAATATTCCACAATTGAGACTTACGACAGATTCCAGAGCAATCATTGACGAACTCTTAGAAAGTCTAATACAGAACACACAGAAACAGCTAAGCAAAATTCTCGAGCCAATGCGAGTATTCATTGAAATTTTCCCTGGAGTCATTGAAAAACTGCCTGAAAACTTGAAGAAAGATGTAAAGACGGAATTTGGTGAGATAAGACTCAAACTAGAAAACGAGTTCAAAACACTCCGAGAAGCAACACCCAATGTAAAGGATACATTGGAAGCAATGCACACGATCGCAGATGCCCTCAATGAATTGACAGAAAGAAAAATGGAAGAAATCAAACGAGAATTCTCTAGCAAATTCAAGGAGACCCTTGAGAGAATGGGTTTTCCTCAACCTGAACAGATGAAGCTACTAGCACAACTGATTCCTGCAACTCTACCCCTTCTTGAAGAGCTACTGCGCTTTCAAAAAGTGCCCTCGGAAAAAGGCAGACGAGCCGAACTCGAGCTAATGCAGCAACTACAAGAGTACTTTCCCGAAGACGAGTATGAACATCTGGGCGGGCCAGGAGATGCCGATATTCTAGCGACTCCTCGATTCAACGGAACAAGTCTCGGACAGAAAATTCTCATAGAATCCAAGAAAAACGATAGTGGCTGGAAAAGATCGTTCATTCAGCAGGTCAGAAATCAGATGCAAATCAGAGGTGAAAAATTTGCAATTTTGGCTGTCGAAGCCATGCCAAGGAGTGCCAACGGTTTTCTTTTTGAACACTGTTCAGAGGGGGTAATACTTGTAACCGATAGCAAGTACTTCCAAGTTTCCTATGGAGCAGTCAGATATGCTTTAGTCGCTGCGCATTCTTTTCAACGAAGAGAAATCGATTTCCACAAGCTCTTTGCAGATGCGAAAATCAATGAAGCGATCCAGGATTGCAACGGCTACTCTGATTGGACGAAAAAAATCCGTGAAAAGACTCGACGAATTGCCAACAATGCAAACGGCGTTATGGAGGACGTAAATCAATTGGACGACCACCTGAAACGAGGCTTGACAAAGGTTCAAACGTTGATCAACAATGCCGTCGCGCAAATGGCAGACAATGGAACGAAAGAAATCGTCTCAGCAGGTTAGCGATCTTTGGAACACAAAAAAGCGCTAGCAAGTATTCAGCCGTCAAACCCCGAAGTATTATGTCACTACGTTCATGATTCAAAGAAGTGGTCTCCAAATAGGCAGCAATTTGAACCGTGTTTAAACTTTTCAGACGGCATCCTAAGGACTTTGCCATCTATCATCGAAATGACCATTCATTACCATTTGAGAAGGAACTAGCCAGTGCTGAAGACAGCATTATTCGCACATGATGCTCCAAGCAATTCCAACGGTTCCCGAAGTGCAGAGAATGGTCAAATGCCCTTGTTACGCGCGGCCATCTACGCTCGCACAAGTTCCCCCAACCAGAGATTCAATTACAGCATTGATGAACAGATTGCCTGTGGCCAAAAATACGCTAAACAGAGAGGATGGGTGGTAACGCATGTTTTTTTCGACGAGTGCGAACGTGCGGAGGACATTGATAGGCCCAAATTTTTGCTGATGCTCGAGAAAGCCAAGTCGGGGTGCTTTGATGTTATCATTTTTTGGAGAATAGACCGATTCTGCCGCAGCCTCTTGGATCTGGTTAGCGTAGAGAGAATGCTCCGAGAACACAAGGTTGGACTATCTAGCGTGACTGAATATATTGATACTTCCACGTCTGTGGGGAGATTCAACTTCAGGTCTATAGGAAGCGTGGCTGAGCTTGAGGCAGAACTTATCGGAGAAAGAGCACGATTGGGATTGCATGCGCGAGCGCGATTGTATCGGTGGCCAAATTCGCACCCACCACTCGGCTTTGCTGTGTCAGACAATGGGCGGCTCAAGATTGAAAAAAAGGAAGCAAAGATTATTCGGCGAATATTTGCCCTTTATTTACGAGAAAGGTCAATGGATCAAGTAGCGTTTCTACTAAACAAGAAAGGCCTTCTGACAAAAAAAGGCAAGAAATGGTCGGCCGTAGCTGTTTCTGATGTTCTGCGTAATGAGATTTACGTTGGCATATACTGTGTTGCAGGAGTCAGAGATTATGTCAACGATTACAGGATACTTGACGATGACATTTTCATGAAAGTAAAAGAGGCTAGACTTAGGTACAAGAGAAAAGGAGCTTCAAGACCGCTGATACCTGCAGGTAGAAAGAGCGAAAAAATCGAGAAGGTTTTTGGTAAGTATCTTGAGCTCATTAAGGAGACTAAGAATGGCAAAATCAATGAAGAATACTCCAAGGGCAGGCCAACCAAATAGTTGTCCGGAATGCCAAAGCACGCATTTGGTAAATCGTTCAGAAGGATGCACGATATGCTTGGACTGCGGCTTCGTTATATCAGCAGAAACAGCTGAAAGAAATATACATAAAGAACACAAACGCCAGAGACCCGCATCATGCCAAACCCAAAGCGGATTATCAATCAGAGAGAAAGACAACGTCTGCGAAAATCTTGCGGGCATTTTAGAACAGTGGAATCAATTGAAAATCGGAGATGCCATGGAAAAGAATTTTGCTTTAGCCCTAAAGTACATCACAAAAGCCGCAATTGACCTTTCCATTCCGAGAACGGCTCTTGAAAAGGCCGCTGTAGTTTACAGAAGAATAATTGAAAAAAGACTTGTCAAAGGCAGATCAATAAGGGCTTTAGCTGCTACTGCAGTGTACGTTGGATGCAGACAATGCGGGATTGCAGTAACCACGAAAAGAGTCGCCAATGTTTCAAGAATCAGTCCGCGAAGAATCACTCGCTTTTACAGGCTAGTCGCAAAACAAATCAGTATTACACTCCAACCGACCACGATTAGCATCTATGCTAAAGATCTTTCAGGAAAACTTCAGATTTCAGAGCGCACGACAACTGTAATAGAGAAGCTTGTTGAAGTTTTGCAGAGTTCCAAGTTATTTGAAGGAAAGGATCCAACGGGGGTTGCGTGTGCTGCTATCTATATAAGTTCAATTTTGACTGGAGAAAAGAGAACACAACGTGAAATAGCTGAGGCGGCAAGGATTACAGAACAAACCATCCGAGCACGATGCAGAGAACTTCAGAGAAACCTCTTATTCGCCTTTCAATTGTAGTGATACAAACCAGCTCATGTCTGTTTTCCGCTCTTACACTTTCTTTCATCTTCAGTGCTCTCCAAAACATATTTGCTCCAGGTGGCTCCTTTCGACGAAGAATGGCCTCTCTTCGAGGTCGTTCAAGCGTCGAATTGCCTCCTTCATAAGCTTGGTGGGGTCTTGCGTTGCAGCTATTTGTTTCAGGAAATCGAAGGCCTCGATTTTGAGTTGGTATTTCGCTGAGATTGCCAGTTGTACAGCTCTCTCGAGTCGTCTCCCACCCGTTTCCGGAGATCGATTTGGAGGATCATCCGTCAAATCATGGAGTGGTTCCGGTTTGGGGGAAACTTTGCGTTTCTCCGGTGAAAGACTTTCATTCATTTCCGCGGGTTTTTCAGACGTAATATTCTCGAAACTTTGCAGAGCTCCTGTCTCAATGCCCCTAGATGGAGAGTGCTCGGATTTCTGAAGCGTTTTCTCTCTTGGACTTGAGCGTTCATGGTTTTCTTTTCTTGCAATGCGCTTGTCAAAAGATAGCACAGCTGGGTTATCAAAGTTCAGGCCTCCCATGGAATCTTTGCCAACGGTGCCGTGTTGTTTGCCTTGATCGATCTTGATAGGCGGAAGTCTCCAAAAATCCCCGCACTTGCATTTGAAGAACTGCTGCCAGAGTCCCTCGTCGTTGGTTGTGCCGTTTTTCCACACTAATCCTCCGCAACCTCGATGATGCAGCTCGAACACTTCTAATACCTGCAAGAAGGTAAGCGGCTTTGCGACAGCCAACACCTCCATCGGACCTTTTCTCTTGGGCTTGCATCTTGCCTTTATTTTCTTCAGTATCTCGAGGCTTTTCTGGAATGTTACTTCATCTATAAATGCAAGATTCTGGTCGATTACTGTAGCTCCCGTATGTTCAGGCTTACCGATGATAACTGGGTCAGAAAGTATTCGCCTCACCTGATCCGTGCTTAATGCTTTGGTCAGAAGCCCACCGAAAGTTCCTATTCGCTTACTGACAGAATTTAGATTCTGTGTTAGAAAGAAGAGGCGGTAGACCTCTTTGAGCAATGGTTCAAAATCAGGACGCTTTTGCAGCCATAAGTCTTTTCGAATGTATCCAAGTGGCGTCCCACGTTTGTTCCATCGCTTTTGTTTGAATGATCTGGCTTTTCCAGCTACAACTGCTTTAACCCTGGCCTCGTTCGCTTTTTGCGATGCATCTGCCTCACGTATAAAATCTAATAGATCTGCCATCCCATAAGCCCTATCGGGTGTGCGTATTATGCCGCCATCGTCACAAAATTCGAGGAAGAAGAAAAGCAGTTTTCTGCAAACTCTCCCCATGCGGTCTACGTTGAACACCCAAAGTTCGTCAATCTCTCTTCCTTCCCTTAGCTTCAAAATTTGATTTATCTTTAGCTTATCGAAATCTTTAGCTGATTTTGATGACCTTTGATCCACAAACACGTAAAGCTTGCGAGGTTTGTATTTGTCCCTCAATTCATTTATTGCATCACGCTGTGCTTCCAGACTAAAACCACTTTGGTTTTTCTTGCTTATCCTAATGTAGGCCGCGACTCTAGGCCCATTACCACCCAAGTCCTCAACATAATCTGACAGCTGAGAGCATGCGCCGGAACTATTCGCGCCTGGCTCCACAGAACAATTGCTTGCCGAAATGGTGAGTGATGGCACAAAAAGAAAGCATGATGAAACCATTCCTCTGCAAAAAGCCCCCCTAAGAAAGTATGATAACGAGATCGTAACGCCAAAACCAAGATACCATAATATAATTTCCATGCGCAAAGCATTTATCGATAGTATTCTAAGCACTGCCAAGGCACGGCTTATAATACCTTTTATTTCAGCCCTTCGCAAGACATAATTCTTGGTATGATACATTCTTTAACGGCTCCGCTTGAAAGCACAAAGCTTCAGATAGAGAGGCAAGCGAGCTAGGAATAGTGAGGTGGGCAGTTCATCTGGTTCTGACAACAAGATTTCTCGGAGTGGCCAGTCTGCAGGGATTTTTTCGGAAGCGTACCTTTTCAATCCAACCATGTTAATTCTGGTTTTGTTTTTCGATATTTTCAAAAGTCTCGCTTTCCAATTGAGAGAATGTAGACTAGGCGGACACGGTTATATTCTCCCGATGAACCTAGAGGTTCATGTTTGGTTCATGCTCGGTGTCGATTGATGGGGACCACAAGAGAAGGGGAACTTAGAATAATCCTCACACTTTTGCAGTTTCCGGGCGGCCTCAGGTTTAAGGAACTGTTCGATTTGCAAAAAGAAAGAGGCATCGACAATAAAACCACATTTGCAAGAACTCTGAAACGACTGGAAAGATCCCTCGTGAAGCAAGACACATTAGGAAGGTACAGCCTCGGAATAGTAGAACCCATTGCACGAATTCTGAAGCCCGAATACGACTCATCAATACTGGTGCCAGATTTTCTTGAGATATTGTACACGGAGTTTTCAAAATCCGAAAAGAAACAGAGAGAACTTTATTGCGGTTTAGCAAGCGCGTTTATCGACATGAGAAATAATGTGCTTGACCTCCTCAACAACTTTTTGGTTTTCTACTTTCACGATAAAAGAATCAGAGAGCTCTGGGTAGAAGGCATGAAGAGGTTCCTTGAGTTATCATATGAAAAACGTCGTGAAATGTTGAGGAAATTCTTCGACATCAAGACATTCGAAATTCCTCTAGATGAAATCGTTAAGGGTAACCTATGGGTCGGGATTCAACAAAAGACAAAGCGCATAGGCAAGATTCATGCTGTAATCACTGATTTCATTGATCAATTAGAGGTAAGAGACGAAACGAAAATCCTGCTTAGGAAATATCTCGCTATGGATCCTATTCTGAAAACCCTGTCGGAAGAACCTGGACGAATCGCAAAATTCATTCATGATTATGAGGAATTTAAATGAAACTGATAGTCAGCGCGAGCACCATCAAATGCTCATCTTTGTGGTATGAGTTCCCTAACGAGCAAGCCTCGAAAAATGCATGCCAAACCTATTACGACCGGCTCGGACAGGACTTTTCGAGGAAATATCTGAAGGTCATCATACGACGCGGAAACTGTATCTATCTCTGATTTCATCGAAGTTCTCTCTGCAGTACTTAGTAGCATGAGGTAAATGCTCCATAATGTCTTGCGCAACTATCCCGTCCATCCCTTTGTCAATTGCAGCCAGATCTCCAGCGAAACCATGCACAAACACACCCATCCTTACAGCGTTCTCTATGCCTAATCCCAAACCAACCATGGCGGCTATCGTGCCCGTCAAGATATCTCCACTTCCCGCTGTTGCCATGCCGCAGTTCCCAGTCATATTAATATAAATCCGTCCATCAGGGTACCCTATCAGCGAATGTGCTCCTTTCAAAACAATTGTTGCCTTCCATTCTCCAGTGCTGTTTGTCAATAATTCTGTCTTGTTGTCATTCACTTCGCTTACAGGTTTCTTCACCATTCTTGCCATCTCGCCCATGTGAGGCGTCAAGATCGTTTCCGCCTTCCTATTTTCAATGATCTCTAGAGCATTGGATATAGCAGTCAAGCCATCACCATCCAAGAGTATAGGCCTGCTTATCTTCTCTGCCAGCTCCTTTACAAGTTCCTGAGTTTCTTGATTTAATGATAACCCGGGACCAGCAACAACCATATCCACTTCTTCAGCGGTTTTCAATAATCTATCCTTGTTTTTTAAAGACAGACTTCCTGTTTGTGTTTCGTCTAGAGGTATGTACACAATTTCACATCCTCTGCTTGCTATGTGTGGAACTATCGATCTTGGAGCTGCCAAGCGAGAATAACCACCTCCCGCCTTTAGGAAAGACATTGCAGAAAAATATGGGGCACCGAAATATCCCGCGGCCCCAGCTACAAACAAAACATCTCCAAAATCCTTTTTGTGCCCATCCTTTCTTCTTTCTGGGATCTTAATTGGATTGTTTGTTTCTATCTTCAGATGTTCATACATGGCAGGTGGAAAAGAGATATGAGAAACATGCAGTTTCCCGCAATATGCATATCCAGGATAGAGAACATTTCCTAATTTTGGAATGCCAAAAGTCACTGTGTTGCCTGCCTTCACGGCCACGGCCATGACTTTGCCATTATTTCCGTTGATTCCAGATGGGATATCTACGCTGAAAACAGCCTTACTGCTCTCGTTAATTAGCTCGATGATTTTCCTGTAATTTCCCTCGATATCCCTTGATAAGCCTGTTCCGAATATTGCATCAACAATACCGTCTGATTTTTCTATTTCTTCCCTTACGCTTTCAAAATTATCAACACTTCCGATTGTTATTCCAATTTTCGTAGCTATATCAAAATTCTTCTTTGCAGCTCCTTTGAATTTATCGTTGGCTTCCAATAAGAAAACTTTACAGCGCCCGCCTTGAGAATGGATTTTTCTTGCAACAACTAGGCCGTCTCCTCCTTTGTTTCCTGGGCCACAGAATATAAGGAACCTTTTGCCGTCTAGACCCATCTGTCCCGATACGACAGAGCACATAGCGTCGCCGGCATTCTCCATCAGTATTTCTGACGAAATACCATATTTTTCTTGGGCATCGTTGTCGAGAGCTCTCATTTCTTCAATGGTGCATACTTTCATATTCATCGCACCCTCTAGTCTTTTTTCCACATCTGGATTAATACCTCAATATCGTCTGAGTCTGCCGTATCGCCGCCGTAGGTTTCAAGATACCACAGTCCAAAACCATGTTTGTCCTTTGTAGAGGAAGATGAACAATCTCTAACTATGATTGGTCGAAATCCTCTGTAGAAGGCCGAGAGGGCCGTTAAGAGAACGCAAACGTGAGTTTGAACCCCACAAAGTATAACGACGTTTACTTCAAGATTCTTCAGAATGTCTTCGAGTTCTGTGTGATGAAAACCATCATATCTACTTTTTTCTACTATTTTTTCTCCCTGATAGTCTATTCCGTCTATTATGTGAGATCCTTCCGACCCTTTCAAAGCGTGAACCAGTGTCCGAGTGAATTCCCAATCCTTTTCATTTTCGTGTGAATCATTTAGGAAGATTATGGGCACTTTGCAAGCACGAGCAGAAGAGAGTAATCGATTTATGCTACTGCATAGATTCTTGCCCTCTTGCTCATGGATTAGTCTGTCTGGACCGAAAAAATCCTTAATCACATCAACAACTAGTATTGCTGGACTTATCTTGGGTTGCATATTGCTGAAGAGCGCATTCAAAAGAGATTTCTGAAAAGCCCCAAAGACTTTTTCGTGAGCCACAAACCTGATTTCCTTTATGCTTGTGCCCGTAGTTACATAGCTGATTGCAGATTTGAGCATTATGTCAGACGATCTTGCAGGAGACCAACCACCATATCCAGTTGCAAAATAAGTTAAAGCTAGAGATCGAATACCTTCACTGTCGCAGAGCCCTAGAGCGCTCTGGATAGCCGAAGAGACTAATTCTTCTGAAGTTGACTTGGCAGCAACATGTGGCATTATTATTCCATGAATTACCTTTTTGTAAAAAAGGGTGCCAGCCGATGTGGCCACAGCTCTCCCTAGGCGGAGGGGCTTTCTTGATTGCAATTCCTTTTCTATCTCAACTCCGCCGAGTTCTTTCACGGCTAAGGATGCTCCCCCCGCCATTTTGCCGTCTGAATTCATCGGAATGCAAATTGCATCCACGTTTTCTTCCCTAAGGATATCACCGCTCTTTATCACGATTTTCGTTCTCTTAATCATAGTATTATACATTCTTATTACCTCAGATGCGGACGTGGAGTGCCTGAAGCAATTGCACGACTGCTAAGAAAAGTAATATAATGGTCAGAACCGCCATCCATTTTGATATCCTAAAATTGGATTGCGCGCTCGCTAAACTGGCTTTGCTTAAATTTATCGTTTCTTTGATATTTACGATCTCAATGCAGGAATCAACTGCGTTTTGAATCTCGTCTAGTTTTTTAACGATCTCCGATCTACGATGACCTATTTCCCGAAAATAGAACTCTCTCAGCCTTTTAATTTCGTCGAAAAGAAGCCCGCTTTTCTCTTTTTCCACAATCGTTTCCAGCGGAACGACAAACACACTCAGATATTCTTGAAGCGAATAATACATTCCCTCGTACTTCAATGATTCTGACCTCAAATTGACGTATTCTATTTTCAAATCCGTCAATTTGTTCAGATCGCTTTGTTGAACCAAACCTTTCATGCTTGCAAGATTGTTCTCCAGTGGAATAACTCTGAAATTGATGCCTTCCAAACCATCTTTCACAATTTGTCCAATTTTTTCAATTATTGGAATCTTTTCTAATGCCCGCATGCTGGCTTCAATTTCATCAGTATGGGCCCCTGGGTTCACTACAAAATACATATCATAGTGCAAATCTGAATACTGACGCCTGAAAACAGAGGCTTGCGCAATAATTGACAAGTTTTTCGGTTCAACGTTCATTTGAGCTAGCTGCTTTTCGATTGCTTGCTTTGATTGAATATCAGCCAAATATAATTCGCAGAAACACTCCTTGAAAACCGAAATCCCTATCGAGGAAGCTAGATCTTTGGTTACACCCTTGCAATAATCTTTTATCTTTACGACAGCTTCGTTCAACGTATCATTGAGCCTTATCTCAAAAGAGACTGCGAGCTCAACTGGACAGGATTTCGAAAAAACAAGCCTGAGAGCATCTATTTTGTATACGCCCTTTTGCAAAATCAAGGAACCATCAATTGTTAGTCGTCCGACGCCTTGGATTTCTGATGGACTGAACACATCTTTGCTCTCGTTTTCTAAACTGTCAAAGGGTTCTTCAACATGTGCTAAAGGTAGCCCTTTATTTTGAATTTGGAGAATGGCAGATTGGATTTTCCTGAATTCATCCAAACTGAGGTAGCTTATCAAATCTACGTCTGCTTTGTTAACGATAAGGCTCACATCAATCCCTCAGAATTTGGACTTCGTATTTTTCTTTCAGCAGTCTAATCACCGTCTCAATTTTGTTCATTCTGTTTTCGCCGTATGCCATAATTCTGACTTTCATTCTTACTTCTTTGCCGAAATGCGTCGCCAAAGATTTTAGGAATATACCGCTGACTTCATGCTGCGCTGATTTAAGAATTGGTGCCAACCTACTTTCGTCACGGAAATTGGTTGTTATTTCCCTTATTTCAACACTCCGAAGTTGACCTATTCTCGCTATAACATCACCAATTATGTTCTCGAATACCGCATACATTTCCTTTGGCACTCCGGGTAGTGCAAGTACCAGAATGTGATTATGCTCGATCAACACTCCAGGGGCTGCACCAACTGGATTGAACACAGGTAAACTTTCCTGGGGGAGCGTTGCCATTTTCTTTCTTGCAGGCGTCAATTCTATGGAATCAACGACTCCTTGTCGGTAAAGGCATTCGTACCTTTGTTTCACCATCTTCAGTGCATTGCCATTCAGTTCAAGCTTTCTTTGAAAAGCCTTGCTTAAGGCTCTTAATGTTAAGTCATCTTCTGTCGGTCCTAAGCCCCCTGTTGTAATTACAAACGTAGCTGATTTGGTCGATAGATTTACTGCTTCCGAAACATCTTTGACATCGTCTCGTACTATTAACGCACGTTTTACGTAGACCCCTAATTCTGTTAGCCTCTTTGCCAACCAATTCGTATTTGTGTCCAAGGTTTTTCCGATTAGTATCTCGTTTCCTATGGCGATGATTTCAGAAGTAGCAACTTTCAGCCTTTTACCATTCACTTTCTCATGCTCCTTGTTTCACTTGACGTATCTATTAAGATACAGCAAATAAAAAACTTGAGAAGACAAATATGTCCACGTCAAATTCGCCCCCGCGATCCCCAACATCCACAAGATCATGGAACCCTTGATTCTGAAAATATCGTGGTGAGAAGGTGTTGATAATACATGACAGCAGATCCCCTGATTTGGTGATATCAAGAAAAGAATAGAGGCTAGTCTAAGGAAACGAAAGCCAATTGGCGTCGGTTCGATTCTAAGCGGCAAATTGAAGTCGGCCAAACCTTTGAGGCGCTCAAAGGAAGCTGATAATCGTGCCTTAAGACTGCTCCCAAATCATAAAAGGCAAATAGAAACCATCAAAAACCATTTTTCGCAACGAGGTGGCGAGTTTACACTCATGTCCTTACCTTACAAATTGTCGTCTCTTTAAGACGATGGGTTCATTTTGATGACAACCTTGCTGTTGTTGAGCTTTGCGACGTATTCCCAACCTTTCGCAAGGTATTTGTCAGCATCACTAATGCTAACTACTTTCTGTTTACTTCCGTTAGTTGTCTGAGTTCCCAGCAGTTTCTTTCTGACGATGGCCTGAAGTTCCTCATCGCTGATTGAGGGTAGGTCCATCTTGTTGATTTCTTCTTGACTGAGGCCAGCCACCAGCAGAAGCTGGCTTCTAAAGCTGTCTCTAAGTTTCTGCTCACTTGTTTCGGCTTTTTTGCTAGTTTGCAAGAACTCTTGGCTTCTTGTATAAGCTGCTCGCATATCTTCGACAACTTCCTCTGGAAGCCTGTGTTTGTTGGTGGTGTAGCGGTTTTCGATGTCGCCTTTGTGTCCCATCCAGAACTGTCTGTAATCTCTGAGAATCAGGCCTTTCGACTCTGCAAGCATTAGCTGTGTGTCAAAATAGGATCTCAACACGTATGGTCTCCACGAGACTCCGGCAGCCCTCATCGCCTCCCTAATAGTATCCCCGATGTTGCCAGCTCTAATGAACGGCTTCATCCTCTGTTTAGGTGTGATTATTGGCGATTTGGCAGTCAGTTCTTCGCCTTCTCTAATTCTCTCGTTTAAGTAATCCTCAAGGTATTCGCAGCCTTCTTCACTCAGGAATGTAAAATACTGGTGGCCCGCCTTGCTGAGCTCCTTGCGCACAACCGTCATTGCCGGTTTTCGCTCGAATCTGAGAAGATCCTGTTCGATTTTGATTTCGGGAAAATCGCCTATTCTCAGACCGTCCTTTCCGTCGTAACTTCCGAGAACCTCAATCCTTGTTCCAGAGTGGGCGACAAGTACGCAGGCAACCCTAGCTTTTTTGTCGCCTGACAGAAATATCTGCTTGAGTTCCTCTTTTGTAGGTACTCTCTCATCCTTGAGCGAAGGTGTGTCGCGGGCACCCTTTATTCGAATTTTTCTATTGACTTCTTTTCCGTTATGAGAAAGCCATGACCTGACAGCCTTCAGCATAGATTCTATGTAGCTTCCTGCGCACCCAGCTTTCTCCATTGACGAGACGCAGTCGAGAAGCAAACTGTGAATCTCGCTTTCGTTCAGGGAGACCAACGCCTTCGGAGTGACGCTAAAACTCCGACAAAACGAGCCGAGCCTCCTCAGATACACGTCTGCAGTAACTGGCGAGCCTCTAGAAACGTTGTCATACCAACGTCTAACATCCATGTCTTTGGCCAAACTCAAGTATTTGCTTTTTGCGGGGGGAGACATGAAAGGCAATATCATGGTGGATTCTTATAAGATTTGTCTAGACCTGAACCCGAATGGGAGTGGGCCGGACCGGACTTGAACCGGCGACCTTTGGCTCGTAAAGCCAATGTCCTAACCAAGCTAGACGACCGGCCCCCTTGTTTTCAGATTCCAAGGCTAATCCTTCCCTTTCTGAGTCATTGGTAATAGCCTTTTGGTCATTGGTATGAGTCATTGGAATATGTGCCTAGGCTTTAGGATGATTAACGTCTGCATCTAAAGCTAAGATAGTATTGGCCTGTTCTTTAGATATATGGTGGTAATGAAACTGGGGTTCAACTTGGCATGCATTGAAGTTTGATTCATTAAGGATAAATAAGGAGATGCCGTCTCCAATTTAGCACAAAATGAGTTGGGGAGTCAAGCTTGCATATTAACGCTAGTCTTTCAAGGTGGAAAAATGAAGGTTTGGTATGATGCTTGTACTGGCAAGCAGCTGAGGTACGGTGTCGCGGTAGCGAGAAGACTTAGGGCTTCGGGTCATGAAGTCATTCTGACTACCAGAAAACACCCTGACACTGTGACATTGGCAAGCCTACTCGGCGAGTCTTGCATGGTCGTTGGAAAGTATGATCCGACTTCGTTAATGTCAAGACTTAGAGAGAGTGTGAAGAGGCAGTTGCTGTTCTGCCGCATGTTTGAAAAGGATGTGCCGAACGTTGCCATTTCACATCACCCGATAGAAATAAGCAGAGTCGCCTTCGGGTTGGGAATACCGAGCATCGCGACGCATGATACACCGCACGCTGAGGCTGCGAACAGGCTGACTCTGCCGTTAGTCGATTTTCTTGTTGTTTCAAAAGCTCTGCCGAGACGTGCCGTTGAGGGTTATGGGACAAAAAAGATTTTCCGATTCGACGGTGTGGACGAAGTTGCTTGGATCAGAGACCTCAGGCCCGCCGTTGAGAGTGACAAGGGTGACTATGGAAGACCGCTGATCGTTCTCAGAGAGCTCGAGACAAGAGCAGCGTATGCTCAAGGGAAAGAGGACCTGACGAGAACCATAGCAAGAAAACTAGCTCCGATGGGTAGCATCTTGTTCTTACCCCGTTACGGAGAGAGCGCAATAGAAGGTTTGGTCACTCCGAAGCATTTCGTGGACTCTGCCAGCCTCGTTTCTCAGGCAGACTTGGTCATCAGCTCGGGCGGAACACTGGCTAGGGAAGCTTCCCTCCAGGGAATCCCGACAATAGTTATTCGCTCGTTCAAGAGAATCCACGTCAACGATTACTTGTTCAAAAAAGGATTTCCGATTTTCACAGTGAACCCCGAAGCAGTTCTCAGATACGCTAGACGTCACCTGGGCAAGAAGTGGGATGTCGAGGGCTCTCTGAAGACCCTGGAAAATCCACTGGACGTCATGGAGAAGGTGCTTAGAGAAGAGATCCGCGGTTAGGGTCCAGAACGATTAGGAAACCGGGAAGGGTTGAGGCTTGTGGCTCTGAGAATCATTTTCGGGGTTTTCTCTTTGCGATGAACGTCTTCCTTCTTGACTCGTATTCTCTTCTTGTCATCATGGATTCTGCGGGCGCTCCTCTTACAACGGTTCCAGCTGGCACGTCCTTTGTCACTACGCTTCCCGCCGCAATCACGGAGTTCTCGTTTACCGTCACGTTAGGGAGCAGCGTTACGCATCCGCCGACAACCACGTCGTTTTTTATTATGGTCGGCGTCAGGCACTTGCTGTGTGGAAATTTGTCGTTGAGCAGGCTGCTGTTTGGACCTATGAAAACGTTGTCCGCCAGTTCACACTTGTTTGAGATAGTGACGTGAGCCTGAACTGTGCAGTTCTTACCAATGACCACGTCTTTACCGATGTCGCAGAAGCTTCCTATGCGCGTTCCATCGCCGATTCTAGTGTTATCGCCTATGATAACGTAGTTCCAAACGACAACGTTCTTGCCGAATTGAACGTTTTTGCCTAGTATTACTCCTTCTCCCTTCCTAGTTTCGGCCATGACAATATCCTTCAAGATTATCGTCTCTAATCAGTCTGAAGTTTAAATACTTTGGCAATCAAGAGTCAAATCGAACGAGAGCGAAAACGCTTGGCAAAAGAGACCGTGTTAGTTGTCGGATTGGGCGAAGTCGGGTATGCACTGTTCAAGTTGCTTGAGGAGAGCGGAACGTTCAGAGTAAACGGCCTTGACATCGACACGCAGAGAATGGGTGCACTACAACAGTCTGAGTTGCCGAAAAAGGTGGACACGATCCACGTTTGCATCCCGTTCTTTGACCAAGACGAGTTTGTGAAAGCCGTGGAAGATTATGCTCTCAGATTCAAACCTAAACTCGTAATCATTGAAAGCACAGTAATGCCGGGAACAACGAACAAACTGGCCAAGCGTTGCAGCTGCCTCTTCGCTCATTCTCCTATCCGAGGAGTGCACAAGAGTCCGGAACACATGAAGTGGGAACTGAAGCGATGGACAAAATACGTGGGCGCAGCCAGCGCCAAGGCCGGCGAAGCTGCCTGCAAGCATTTTGAGAAACTTGGTCTAAGGACCAAGCTCTTGAGCGGCTGTACCGAGACCGAGCTGGCGAAACTTTTTGAGACCACTTACAGAGCCTGGATGATCGCGTGTTTT
>Ga0187771_10000566_pt1 | contig 23171 bp, 20 predicted proteins | sample 0116_SJ02_MP15_1_FD_133139 | JGI IMG/M metagenome (GOLD analysis project Ga0187771, IMG submission 133139) | Tropical peat soil microbial communities from peatlands in Department of Meta, Colombia - 0116_SJ02_MP15_10_MG | ecosystem: Environmental > Terrestrial > Soil > Wetlands > Peat | place... | reverse complement strand
GCCGCTCGATGGCGTTTGACGCGATGAGCCAGGGTCACTTGACCGGCCGGCGGCGGGCGGCGCGGTGACCGACGAGGTCTTCCTCACCGGCGCCACCGGGTTCGTGGGCGGCCACGTCCTCGACGCGCTGCTCGACGCCGGGTACCCGGTGAGAGCTCTGGTCCGCGGCAGCCCCGCCCGGCTGGCGCCCCGGCCCGGGCTCACCGCGGTCAGCGGCGACCTGCGCGATGGCGGGGCGCTGGTGCCCGCGATCCTCGGCTGCCGGTACGTGGTCCATGTGGCGGCGGCGTATTCGTTCACGCCGCGAGACCGCAGCCAGATGGAGGCGGTCAACGTGCTGGGAACGCGGAGCCTGCTGGAAGCGTCCCGGCTGGCCGGGGTCGAAAGGGCTGTGGTGACCTCCAGCTCCGCCGCGGTGGGGCCGCTCCGCGGGGGCCGCCTGGCCACCGAATCCGACTGGGCGGATGCGCACCGAGGCGGCGGTTACCATTCGTCCAAAGTTCGGCAGGAGAGGGCGGCGCTCCGGGCCAACCTCCCGGTGGTGACGGTGCTCCCCACGGCGCCGATCGGGCCCCGGGATGCCCGGCCGACCCCCACCGGCCGGATCGTGCTCGACGTGATGCTCGGCCGCATGCCCGCCTACCTGGAGGGCAGCATGAACCTGGTGGCCGTCGAGGATGCCGCCCGGGCGCACGTCCTGGCCCTGGAGCGGGGCCGGCCCGGCGAGCGCTACCTGGCCGGCGGCAGCAACCTAAGCCTGGCCGAGGTGATGGGTCTGATCGCCCGGACCGCCGGGACCCGACCGCCCCAGTGGCGGATGCCGTACTGGGTGGCGCTGAGCGCCGCCTGGGTCGACGAGGCCCGCTGCCGGCTGTGGCCCGACGCCCAGCCAAGGGTGCCCCTGGAGGGGGTGAGGATGGGCCGGCTGCGGATGCTGGTCCGCATCGACAAGGCGCGCGAGGAGCTCGGCTACCGGCCCACCTCGGTGGAGGCGGCGGTGGGCCGGGCGGTCGCCTGGTACCGCGACCACGGATACGCCTGACAGCCTCAGGGCGGCCGGGCCCCTGACCACGGCAGAGGCGGCAGATTCCGATGCGGGAGCGCCGGCCGCGGTGCTGCTTGCCCCGACCCGGCTGGAGTGGCTGGCGTTGCGCCGCTGCCTGGCCGCGAACGGGCCGGCTCCGGGGATCGAGGTCATCCGCTGCGGCGTCGGGATGCGCCGCTACCAGCCGCCTTCCGGCACCCGGTCGGCGTTGATCACCTGCGGGCTGGCCGGGGGCCTGCGCCCGGAGCTCATCCCGGGCACGGTGGTGGTCGCCAGTTCGGTGGCGATGGAGGACGGCGAGCCGGTCGGCTGCGACCCGGCGTGGGTGGGCACGCTGATTGCCGGTGTCCGTTCCCTCGGCATCGAGCCGGTGGTGGGTCCGATGGTGACGGTGCGGCGGCTGGCGGTGGGCCCGGAGCGGGTCGTTTGGGCGGCGCGGGGCTTCGCGGCCGCGGACATGGAGACGGCCCTGATCGCCCCCACCGGGGCTCCTCTCGGCAGCCTCCGGGTGATCCTCGACGCCCCCTCGCGCGAGGTGTCAGCGGGGTGGTCGAGCCCGCGACGCGCCGGCGTCGATCCCCGGCGCTGGTCGGAGATGGCGTGGCTGGCCAGGCGCGCCCCGGCGTACGCGCTGCTCGCCGGGCGCTGTCTGGCCGCCGGACTGGCGGTTCGGTGACCCCGCCGCGACGAGGCTCGTGCTCGCCTGCTCGCGTGAAGGGAAACGGACGACGCGATGCCAGGAATCCCGGCGTTGGAGCCGGGCTTCAGGAGGGGTCCAGCTCCTGGTAGTCGTCGCCGACCAGGCCGCTGATCCGGGACACAACCCCCTCCAGGTGAACGTCGACGCCCAGGTAGAGGCGGAGGGCGTCCCGGAGGAGGTCGGTCACCCCGGGCAGGCCGGCGTACTCGGAGAGGCTGCTGAGAACCTCGCGCTGGCGGTGGAGCGCCTTGCGGGTCAGCTGGATCCCCGCCGGGGTCGGCTGGATGCGCACCACCCGCCGGTCGGGCGCCGACCTGTCCGCCCGCACCAATCCCCGCGCCGCGAGATCCCGGACCAGCATCGAGACCCGGGCATCGGGGCACTGGAGCAGGTCGGCGAGATCACCCTGCACCACGCCCTGGTCGCCGGCGGCTCCGACCTCCAGGAGGAGGTGGTAGGAGAGTGCGCTGAGGTCATACTCGGCGAGCGAATGGGCCATGAGCACCTGGGCGTGCCGGAACCCGCGGCGGAGCAGCGCCGCCGTCCCGAGCTCCCCCAACGGCGGACCGGCGACGCCCTTGCCTGCCTGTATCGCATTCACCGCGGCGTCAACTCTAACGCGGTCGCCTAAGCCGCACAGCGCCGCCTTCGACCCGCCGGCCTGAGCTCTGTACGGGAGCGCTGTCGGCTACGGGCGAGGCCCGGCCGGCCGGTTCCGAGCCTCGCCAGACAGCGGGGCCAGCTCCGGCTGGTCGCTGCAAAGCCAGGCGACGGCCTCCTCGACGCCGACGAAGACCTCGGCTTCGAGGTGCTCCCGGTACTTCGCGACCATCGGCAGGACCGTGGCCTGAGCCACCACGCTCTGGGGGATCACGATGGCCAAACGCTTCAGCCCGAAGGCGGCGGCCTGCGGGATACCGGTCTCGGTGTACAGCTCCTGGACGTCCGGCTGGACGACCCGGCGGAGCCGTGAGTCGCTGAGGCACCTGGTGGCCCGGTGCTCCTTCACCGCGTTCGGGAACTCCATGATGGCGTCCCGACACTGCGCGGCGTCGAACCAGTGCCGGTATTCGATGACCAGGTACCCGGCATCGCCCTCCCAGCGGATCACGACATTCGGGGTGTCGAAGCAGATGTGCGTGGCCATTCCGTGCACCACCGTGTTTCCAGCCGTTCCCCCGAAGCTCTTGAAAAGACCATAGGGTCGCCTCGACCGGACCCCGTGGCGAAGCGGTGACGGGCAGACGACGGGCGGGTCGCGGACGGCCGCGACCGCGCGCCCCCGGCCCGGTGCCGACCCGGCATGCTTGCCGGGTGCCCGAGCACCACGTCCACACCCACGCCGACGACGACGCCGACCGCCGGCTCCGCCGGCAGGTGCGCCTGCTGGGCACGCTTCTCGGCGAGACGCTGGTCAGCCAGGCAGGCCAGTCCCTCCTCGACCTCGAGGAGGAGGTGCGGGCCAAGACCCGCCAGCTGAGGAGGCGGCACGACGAGGAGGTCCGGCGGGCTCTGGACCGCCAGCTGGGCGGAATCGACGTCGCCACCGCCACCCGGCTGATCCGGGCCTTCTCCCTCTACTTCCAGCTGGTCAACCAGGCGGAGCTGGAGCACCGGGTCCTGGTCATCCGGGGGATCCACGACGCCAGGCCCGGTGACCCGGCGTCCCCGGGCACCTTCCACGCCCTCTTCAGCCGCGCCGCGCACGTCGAGGGTGGAAGGGAACGGCTCCGCGCCGCGCTCGACGAGCTCGACGTCGTGCCGGTGGTGACCGCCCACCCGACCGAGGCCGTGCGCCGCTCGGTGCTGGACCACGTGACCGGGGTTGCCCGGGCCCTGGACCTGGTGGACGGCGCCGCCGCCGGCTCCCCCGCGCGGGCCGCGATGGTCGCCGCGATGCGCGAGCACATCGAGCTGCTCTGGGAGACCGAGGAGCTGCGCACCATCCGTCCCCGCGTCCTCGACGAGGCACGCGACGTCCGCTTCCACCTCGACCTGCTCATGGAGGTGGTGCCCGACGTCCACGAGGAGCTGGACCGGCGCTGGAGGGAGGTGTTCGGAGAGCCGCCCCCGGTGTCGCGGCCCTTCCTCCGCATCGGCTCCTGGGTGGGCGGGGACCAGGACGGCAATCCCCACGCCGGCCCCGAGACCCTCCGGGAGGCCCTCCGCGCCCAGCAGGAGCTGGTGCTGAGCCGCTACCGCGCTTCGGTCCACGACGTCTCGGTGCGATACAGCCAGTCCACCCGCTGGACCGGCAGCGATCCGGAGCTGGAGCGATCGATCGCGGCCGACGAGGTGCGGATGCCCGAGGCCGCCGCGGAGCTGAGGGAGCGCAATCCCGACGAGCAGTACCGGCGCAAGCTGCTGCTGATCCACCACCGCCTCGAGGCCAGCCTGGCGCGGCTTCAGGCTGGCGCGGCCGGCACCCATGGGTCGGGGCCGGTCCTGCCGGCTCTGTCTCCCGGAGCTCACGCTGGGGTCGCCTACGCCTCGGCGGCAGAGCTGCTCAGCGACCTGGAGGTGGTGGCCGCGGCGCTGCGCCGCCAGCACGGCGACAGCCTGCCCGGCGGCGCGCTGGCGAGGCTTCAGCGTCAGGTGTCGGCGTTCGACTTCTTCGGCTACTCGGTCGACGTCAGGCTCCACTGCGTTCGGGTGCGCCAGGTTGCGTCCGCGGTGCTGCGCCAGTGTGGCCAGGTCGAGCGCGGCCTGGACGAGCTGGAGGAGGACGCCGCGCTGTCCCTGCTGGCCCGCGCCATGCGCCAGCGCGGCCCTCAGCTGGGCTCGCTCCTGCTCAGCCCCGAGGACCGCGACCTCCTCGAGACCCTGGTGGAGATGGGAAGGGCCCAGCGGTCGATCTCACCGCACGCCATCGAGAGCATGGTGCTCTCGATGACCCACTCCCCGGTGGATGTCGCCGCCGCGATGTGGCTCGCATCGCTGGCCGGGCTGGTCGCCTGGTCCTTCGGCCACGTCCGGGGGAGCCGGCTCGACCTGGTTCCGCTGATCGAGACGGTGCCCGGGCTGCGCGACGCGCCCCTGGTGCTGCGCCGGCTTCTCGCCCTTCCCGAGTACGCCGAGCAGGTGCGGGCCCGCGGCAATCTCCAGGAGGTGATGCTCGGCTACAGCGACAGCAGCAAGGAAGGTGGCTATCTGGCGGCTCAATGGTCGCTGTACGTCGCCCACCGCGAGCTGGCACTGGTCTGCGATGACGCGGGCATCCGGCTCCGTCTCTTCCACGGCCGCGGTGGCACCGTGTCCCGCGGAGGCGGGCCGACCCACGAGGCGCTGCTCGCCCAGCCGCCCGGCGCGGTCAGGGGCAAGGTCCGCATCACCGAACAGGGAGAGGTGCTCCATTACCGTTACTCGCGCGCCGAGGTCGCCCAGCACCACCTGGAGCTGGTGGCGGCGGCGGTGTGGGAAGCGACCGCCCTGCAGACCCCGCTCCCTCCTGAGCGGGAGAGAGTGTGGGAGGCGGCGATGGCGCGGATCGCCGCCGACAGCTACCAGCGGTACCGGGACTTCATCTACACCGACGACTTCGAGCGCTTCTTCCGCGAGGTGACCCCGATCGGCGAGCTGAGCCAGCTCAACATCGGCTCCCGACCGGTGAGCCGGGGGGGATCGGATCGCATCGCCGACCTGCGCGCCATCCCCTGGGTCTTCGCCTGGAACCAGACCCGACTGATGCTGCCCACCTGGTACGGGGTGGGCGGATCAGTGCTGGCATTCACGGACGACCGCGGCGTCGCCGCCGGCGATGAACGGGACGGCCCGCCCGGCGCCCCCGAGGCGGCGCTGCCCTCGGGCGGTCCCGAGCGCTGGGCCCTGCTCCACGAGATGTACCGGGAGTGGCCCTTCTTCCGCGCCCTGATCGCCAACCTGGAGATGACCCTGGCCAAGACCGACCTGGAAGTTGGCAGCCGGTACGCCGCCCTGGTGACTGACGAGCGGCTGCGGCGCCGGATGTGGGAGGAGGTCAGCGCCGAGCACGGCCGGACACTGCGAGCGATGGCGGGGATCACCGGTCGGGACGCGCTGCTCGCCGACCAGCCGCTGCTGCGCGAGACCCTCCGGCTTCGCGACCCCTACATCGATCCGCTGTCGGTGCTCCAGGCCCAGATGCTCCGGCGCTACCGGTCCCTGGCCGACGGCGACCCGGAGCGGACGGCGCTCCTGGAGGCGATCCTGCGCAGCGTCAACGGGATCGCGGCGGGACTCCAGAACACCGGCTGAGCGGCCGGGTGCGCGCCGCGCCCTGGCGAAGGGCCGGGGCCAGCTACCGTCGCGCGCCGGTCAGCCGGCCGGGCTCAGCGGCCCACCTCGAGCGCCCGCCAGAGGTACCAGCTGGCCACGGTCCGGGTCGGCGCCCAGCGCAGACCGCGGGCCGCCACCTCAGCTGGGCTGGGCATCTCCGGAGTGGAGAAGGCGATCTGGAAGCCGCGCCGCAGACCGTAGTCGCCCACCGGGAGGACATCAGGCCGGCCGAGCCGGAAGATCAGGAACATCTCGGCGGTCCACCGGCCGATGCCGCGCCGCTCGACCAGCCTCTCGATGACCTCGGCGTCGTCCATGGCGGCGAGAGCCGCGAGGCCGGGAAGCTCGCCGTCCATCTCCGCCTGGGCCAGCTCGCGGATGGCGCGGCGCTTGCTGGTGGACAGACCCACCCCATCCAGCGCCGCCTCGGGAGCAGCGAGCAGCTGCGCGGCGGTGGGGCAGGTGCCATCGCCCGAGAGTGCGGCGCAGAACCGCTGGAAGATGGTGGCCGCGGCACGGGGTGAGAGCTGCTGGTAGACGATCGCGGTGGCCAGGTTGGCGAAGGCGGTCGGCGCGGTGTCCAGGCTGAGCCGGAACGGCCCCACGGCGTGGATCAGGGCAGCCAGCTCGGGATCCGCGACGCGCAGCCGGCGGACCGCGGCCCTGGGGTCGATCCCCGCGCCGAGGCTGGGGCGGGGAAGCGTGGACATGGTCGCCTATGGTGATCGAGCCGGGGTCACCGGCGCAGCGGCCCAGGCGGGAACGGCCGGGATTGCCGCGGCCATGGCGCCGCGTGCGCTTCGGCTACGATCTGACCCGATGGAGCGGCGGGAGGAGACGATCAGCGGCCACGACGGGCACAAGTTCGGCGGCTGGCTGGTCGTCCCCGACCGCGGCTCTGGGCCCGGGATGGTGGTGTGCCAGGAGATCTTCGGCATCACCGACTACATCAAGGGCGTGTGTGAGCGACTCGCCGGTCTGGGCTACGTGGCCCTGGCCCCGGAGCTGTACTCCAGGATCGAGCCCAGCCTGGTGCTCGACGAGCGCGAGACCGACAACCTTCCCCGAGCCCTCCAGGCCGGCCAGCAGCTGGACTTTGCCCAGGCCGTCGACGACACCGTGGCGGCCCTCGAGCACCTGCGCGGGGTGCCGGAGGTGGAGCGCGGTCGGGTCGGAGTGATCGGCTTCTGTCTCGGGGGCGGCCTGGCCTTCCTGGCAGCGGCCGCGGACGATCCCTCCATCGCCGTCTGCTACTACGGGTCGGCGATTCCCAACGCGCTCGACCGCGTCCCTCAGGTGACCTGCCCGGCGATCTTCCACTTCGGTGCCGAGGACAACTACATCTCGGCGGAGCAGCGTCAGGCGGTGGAGAGGGCTTTCGCGGGGCGCGACGCGGAATTCCACCTCCATCCCGGCGCCGGTCACGCCTTCGACAACCACAACTCGCCGATCTTCAGCCGGCCCGAGGCCGCGGCCCCAGCCTGGGCTCAGACCGTCGACTTCCTGGCGCGACGGTTCCCGCCCGCCGGCTGAGCCGCCCGGGATCTGATCGGGAGCCCAGGGGCGAACCGACCCGCTGAGGGCATCGGGGGCGGTAGCAGACAAGAGGCCCGAGTGTCCCGGATCAGGGCGTCGGGGGCGCGCCGGGCGGCTTCGCTATACTGCCGCCGCTCCAGCCCGTGTCCGAGGAGAGGAGGGATGGTGGGCCGATTCGGCGCTGCCCTGCTGATGGTCGGCGGGCGCCTTCGGACCGTCGCGGCGAGTGCCGAGACAGCCGGTCGCGGGCGAGTCCCGCCCCAGCCGCGCAGTCCTGGAGCAACCGGGAGCCGCGCCCGCTCTCTCGGCCGGCAGGGAGCGCAGGGTACGGTTGAGTTCGCCCTGGTCTTCGGCCTGTTCCTGGTCATGCTCTTCGCGATCGTCGACGCGTGGATCTGGACTATCGAGAGCAATGCCGCGGACGCCGCCGTGGAGCAGGGGATCGGAGTGGCGCTGGCGGCACCCCCCGGCTCGCCGACCTCGACCCAGGGCGACGTCGCCGGCGTGTACCAGTCGACCCTGCCCCTGCTCCGGCAGCCGATGTTCGGAACCAGTGTCGACCCGTGGAAACCGCCCCTCGGGTGGCCTGCGGGCACCTGCCCCGACTCCGACTACGTGGCCGATCACCAGGGCGTCGGCCACGTCGACGTCTGCGCGGCCGAGGATGGAGCCGGCCACGTGACCGTGGCCGTGAGCGGCTACGCCTACTCCTTCATCCCTCCTGGGATCAGCGCCTTCACCTTTCGTTCCTGGGGACTTCCGATCGAAGAGTCCGCCTCGGTCAATGCCGGGGTGTACGCCGGGCCATGAGATCGACGCGGCGCAGACGGGGCCGCCAGGGTGCCCAGGCCTCCCTGGAGATGGCCCTGGTGCTCCCCATCATGCTGACCATCACCATCGGCTTCATCGGCGTGATGCTGGAGCTGAGAGCGCAGACCGAGTTCCAGACCGCCGTCGACCTGGCGGCCCAGGCGTCGATAGTCCCACCCCTGGGGCAGACCCAGGCGAGCCTGGACGACGAGCGGTACGCCTTCTCGCACACCCTTCACACCGCCGGAAGCGAGGGCGCCTTCGTCACGGTCACCCAAGCCCTCGCCTGTGCCGGCCCGTACCTGGAGGGTGACCAGCCGGTCAGCGCGCAGGGAATCCCGGTTCCGGTGACCTGCAGCGCGGGGGCCGAGATCGACTTCTCCCATTCCCCCATCGGGATGCTCTGGTTCTGGAAGGTGAGCATCTCGGCCCGGGCTGAGGTGCAGCCCTCGATCTACCGCGGCTGCCTGGACCTCACCAGCGGTACCGCCTGCGCGCCCTGAGTGCATCCTCCCGCATGAAGGCCTGCTCCATCGACCGCCGAAGCCACCGCCCAGGGCAGCGGGGACAGGTGCTGGTGATGTTCGCCCTCTCCATGGCCCTGCTCATCTTTGGACTGATCGCGGTGGCCCTCGACCTGTCCCAGCTCTACGAGGCCCGGGTGCGGCTCTACGACGCCGCCGAGCAGGCCGCGCTCACCGGCGCCAGCGACGTCCTGGTCTGCCCAGCGCAGGACATCGTGTGCGGCAACGGCACCGCGCAGGCGGGAGGGCCGCCACCCCTCGCCCCCGGCGCCGGCAGCCTCTGCGAGGCCATGGGCGACGGGCTCACCGGAGCCGCCGGCACCACCTCATGCAGCGTCGCGGGAGACGCGGTGGTGGCCGACGTCGCCGCCCAGGTGAGCGTGATCATCCCGATCCCCGGGATGGGCGGGAGCTTCACGGTCAGGGCGAGCTACCAGGCCGCGCCGGTCATGGGCGACCTGCGTCCGGTCGCCTGACCGAGCCGTCAACGGCGACGGCAGAGCCGGATGCCGGCTCGCTCGCACCGCCCCGGAGGTGGTGGTCTCCCCTCCCCAACCAGGTTTGGGACACCACAGTCCGGAGCAGGAGATGGGCTCAGCTGGCCATCCGGCAGAGGCGCTCGACGATGGCCGCAGCGTGCTCCTCGTGCTCCGGCTTCATGAGCACGCTGCGCAGGACCCGGACAGGGCCATCCGAGGCGGGGATGTCGGGGTGCCGCCGGTGGAACGCCGCGGCGTCGACCCGGGCGACGCTCAGGTACGCGGGCTCGCCGGCGGTCATCGCCCGCTCGAACAGCCGCTGGCTGGCGGCGTCGACCTCATCCCCCGTCATGCCCGCCTGCCACGGGAAGTAGGTGACGATGTCCAGCTCCGGCTCCTGGTGGAGGCGGAGGCATCCCGAGACGCGGACTGATTCAGCGAAGCCCAGAGCCGCCCGGCGGCAGGCGGCGAGCACCGGGCCCAAGCCGGAGTCGGTGAGCGGGAAGAGCTGGAGGGTCGCCCAGAGCGCCGCCGCCGCCGCCCCGGCACGGGAGCACTCCAGGCTTATCTCGCCGAGATGGAGATCGCGGGAGGTGAAGTAGGTGTACGGCGAGTCGTGCCGGTAGAAACGGGCCACCGAGGGGTCCGGGAAGAGCACGCAGCCGCAGCCGTAGGGCTGAAGGCCGTGCTTGTGGGGATCGACGACAGCGGAGTCGCACCGGGCGATCGCCCGGAACTCCTCGCCGGGAATGCCCGACGCGCCCGACCAGGCGAGGATGGCGTAGAAGCCCCCGTAGGCGGCGTCGACGTGGATCCGGACGCCGTAGCGCTCCCGCAGCGCCAGCGCCTGGTGGATCGGGTCCACGCCACCCAGGGCGGTGGTGCCGGCGGTCAGCACCACGGTCCCGATCCGGCCGGTGCGCAGGGCCCCCTCGAGGGCGTCGAGATCCATGCGTCCCCGTTCGTCACTCGGGATCCGCACCCCGGTGACACCGAGCAGGTGACACATCCGCCCGTGGGTGTAGTGGGCCTCGTCGCTGTAGGCGATGGCCGCCTCAGGGTGGAGCTCCCGGGCGACGAAGAGGGCCTCCAGGTTGGCGATGGTCCCACTGGAGGTGAGGTGGCCCAGGAAGTCGGCGGGCAGATGGAGCATGGCGGCGATCTGCGCCACTACCTCCCGCTCCATCGCCGCCGTCGCCGGCCCGCCGTCGAGCGCGTGGTTGTTGGGGTTGATGAGCATGGCCATCAGGTAGGCGGCGGCGGCCACGGGGTGGGGCGGTTTCATCATCTGGCCCGCGTAGCTGGGATGGAAGAAGGGATAGTTGTCCCGGAGCCGCCGGCCCAGCTCTTCGAGGACCGCTGCAGACCTCTCGGGGTCCGCGATCACCGAGGGATGGGTGGAGAAGGCGCTCCAGCGGGACTCCCAGCTCTCCACGGCGTCGACGGCCTGCTCCAGCGAGGCGATGAGGTCCACGGCCGGCCGAGTCTACGGCGCCTCTCGGGGTGGAGCGGGCGCGGCCACCCGGTCGGCGAGGTGAGCCGAGTGCAGAACCGCCATCGCCTCCGAACACTCCATGTCTGGCGCCGGGGCACGCCAGGGCGGCCTCGGTCCGGCGCCCGGGTTGCATGCGCGAGAGACATGCGCTATATTGCCTATCGCAATATGGCGCATCGCCCATCATCCCACCCGGGAAGCATCATCGCCCTCGCCGCCCTCGCCCTGCTCTCGGAGAGGCCGCTCCACCCCTACGAGATGCAGCGGCTGATGCGTGACCGGCACAAGGACTACGCCGAGGGGAAGACGCGGGCCCTGTACCGAGCCATCGGCGAGTTGGAGTCCCTGGGCTGGATCGAGCCCGCCGAGACGACCCGCGAGGGCCGGCGGCCGGAGAGGACCGTGTACCAGATCACCCGGGACGGCCAGGAGGCGCTGGAGGACTGGCTCTCCGACCTCCTGGAGCGCCCGACGGCCGAGTACACGCCGTTCACGGTTGCCGTCGGCCACGTGGCCTACCTGCCCCAGGACCGGGCTCTCGCCGCGCTCCAGGCCCGGCTGGTGCAGCTCCGAGCGCGGCTCGCGGCTCATGAGGAGGCCTCGGCCGCGCTCCAGCAGGACCTCCACCTGCCCCGCATCGTCCTACTCGAGCTGGAGCACGAGCGGGCGCTGGGCGAGGCGGAGCTGCGCTGGGTGGCGTCGTTGGTGGACGACATCCGCTCCGGGCGCCTCTGCTGGAATGAGGAGATCCTGCGCGCCGAGTTCCAGGCCATCCACGAAGCGGAGATGGCCCGGCGTGCCCGCCATCACGCCACCGCCACCGTCCGCGAGACGACAGGAGAGCCCCATCGATGATCCACACCCGAGCATTGCGACGCGTCTTCCGAGGCCGCAAGTCGACCGTCGAGGCCGTGGCCGGCGTCGACCTGAACGTACCCCAGGGCCAGACCTTCGGCTTCCTCGGCCCCAACGGGGCCGGCAAGACCACGACGCTCCGGATGCTGGCCACGCTGCTGCCTCCAACCAGCGGCGAGGCCCAGGTGGCCGGCTGCGACCTGCGCCGCGAGCCGGCCCGGGTGCGGGAGCGGATCGGTTATGTGAGCCAGGAGGGGAGCAGCTTCGAGGATGCGACGGGAAGGGCCGAGCTGGTGATCCAGGGCCGCCTCTACGGGATGTCCCGTGCCGAGGCCGGGCGGCGCGCCGGCGAGCTCCTTCAGTCCCTGGAGCTCACCGACTGCGCGGACCGCAAGACCAAGACGTACTCCGGCGGCCAGAAGCGCCGCCTGGACGTCGGCATCGGGCTGATGCACCTCCCCCAGCTGCTCTTCCTCGACGAGCCCACCACCGGCCTGGATCCCCAGAGCCGAGCCCGGATGTGGGACGAGGTGCGGCGGCTGCGCGACGCCGGGACCACCGTGTTCCTGACCACCCACTATCTCGAGGAGGCCGACGCGCTCTGCGATCGGATCGCCATCATCGACCACGGCCGGATCGTCGCCGAGGGCACCCCCGAGGAGCTGAAGCGCCGGGTGGCCGGCGACGTCGTCGTGGTCGGCACCGAGGGCAGCCCGGCCACCACCCGCAAGCTCCTCCTCGAGCAAGGCTTCGTGCGAGAGCTGAGCGAGGAGGACGGGACTCTCCGCCTCTACGTCGACCGCGGCGAGACCGCGATGCCCCAGATCATCCGGATCCTCGACGGTGCCGGGATCACCCTGACCGCGCTGTCGCTGCACCGTCCCAGCCTGGACGACGTCTTCCTCCGCCAGACCGGGCGCTCGCTGCGCGAGACCGCAGCCTGAATCAAGGAGCACAGCAACGTGAAGCTGCTTCGCGACACCTGGTTGATGTTCCTCCGCTACCTGATGATCTTCCTGGGCAACCCGGCCTGGGTGATCATCGGGGTGGCCCAACCCGTCCTCTACCTGCTTCTCTTCGCCCCGCTGCTCAAGTCCCTGGTGCACATCCCCGGCTTTCCGCCGGGGGGCGCCTACAACGTCTTCGTGCCCGGCCTGCTGATCCAGCTCGGCCTCTTCGGGGCCAGCGGGGTCGGCTTCGGCCTGATCGCCGAGCTCCGCGAGGGTGTCATCGAGAGGTTCCGGGTCACCCCGTGCAGCCGCCTTGCCCTGCTGCTCGGCCGCGCGCTCCGCGACATCCTCACCCTGCTCATCCAGTCCGGCATCCTCCTGGCGCTATCGGTTCCTTTCGGCCTCCGACCCACCGCTGCCGGGGTGCTGGTGATGCTCGGCCTGGTGGCCCTGATCGGCCTCGGCATGGCATCGCTCGCCTACGCCGCCGCCCTCTGGCTGAGGGACGAGAACTCCTACGCGCCCCTCGTCTTCACCCTCTCGCTACCCCTCCTGCTGCTCTCCGGAGTGCTGCTCCCGCTCCAGCTCGCCCCCGACTGGCTGCAGCACATCGCCCAGGCCAACCCGCTCTCCTATGCCGTCACCGCCGCCCGCGATGTCTTCAACGGCAACGGGGGTTCGGTGGACGTCGTCAAGGGCTTGGCGATCATGGCGGCCCTGGCGCTGGTCGGCATCGCGGTGGGCGCGAGACGCTTCGCCCGCGCCATCGCCTAGCCGGCTGGCCTGGCAGCGGGCCACGGCCCCTCAGGGATGCCAGATGCCCATCTCGGATCGGCCGCCCGGCGGAGCGGCTCACGGCGTGGTGACCACGGCCCATCAGCCCAGTCGGCCATCGCTGGCGGTGGTCATCGGGTAGCCGTTGCGCACGTAGAAGAGCAGCTTGCCGACGACATGCAGGCTGAAGTTCGCGCTCACGTAGTCGCGAAGAGGCGGGTCCGGGGGAATGTACCAATACTGGAAGGGCGTGGTCGTCACCATGTAGTCGGATCGTTCGACCATCAGCGTCCAGAGCTGCTCGGCGCCGGTGGAGCCGAATCCATATGAGAGCGTGGCTCCTTCGGGATCGATCATGTCGTTGCAAACCGGCGCGGTCGACACGAACCTGTCGGTGGTCATCAGCAGTCTCGGTGCATCCGAGAGCGTGCATCCGCCGGCTGGAATCACCCCGTCGACGACGCCAGCGACGTCGCTGGTGGTCAGACTGTGAATCGAGATGACCTGGCTGGTGAACAAGAGGGCGATCGCCGCCGCGGTGACGGTGATTCCCATCGGTGCGGCGACTGGTGGCTCGCAAAGCCTCGCCAGCGACAGGGCTAGGAGCAGCCCGAGAAAGGGAGCCACGAATGCCGTGTACTGGGCGAAGTAGTAGGCCGGAAGGAACTGTGAGAACACCGCCAGCACGGCGGCACCGATGGCAAACCACTCCAAGGGTGGTGGCGGCCGCCGTGACCGGAGCAGGAAGGATGCCATCACCACCGCCGTGATCACCAGGGTCGCGATGACCGCCGCCTGCGCCCCTCCCCCGAACGCGGAGACGCCGGTGATGCTCTCGAGCCGGGCGGGGATCGACACCCGCTGCGCTCCCGGCGCGCTGGCCAATGGCGCGGTCAGCAGATCACGCAGGAAGGACCCGGGTGCGAGGATGAAGAACGGAAGGGTGGGGAGGCCGAAACCTGCCACGACACCGGCGAGGAAGGGAAGCAGTCGACGGCGGAGATCGGTCAGGCAGAGCACGGCGAGAACGACCACCGGAACGATGGCCGGCGCCTTGACGCTGAGCGCGATCCCGAAGCTGATGCCGCCGAGGAGGACACGGCACCGCGACCGGGACAAGCAGTCGCCCTCGAAGATGATCGCCGCGCCGGCGACGGAGAAGAAGTCGACAACCGACTCGAGCAAGCCGCTGCGCAGCGCATACAGCTGGGCCGGATAGAAGGCCATGATCCCACAGGCGGCGATCACGGCGGTCGAACCGCGGTGCCTGACGATCCTCCCGATGAGCAGCACGCTGCCCGCTGCCAGAAGCGGCGTGCAGAGGCGCAGGGCGCCGAGGGCATCGCGGGTGCCAAGCCATTCGGAGAGGAATGCGAATGGGCTGGCCAGCAGCGGAAACCCCGGTGGTTGGAGCAGGTCGAAGTCGCGGTAGGGCAGGGCTCCGTGGACGAGCCGGACCGATGCCCCGAGCCAGGAGGAGATGTCCGGCGTGAGCCCGAACAGGAATCCCGGGCGCGACAACTGATAGCCGGTGATGGCAGCGGCGAGCGCGGCGAACACCCATATCAGGACTGTTCTCCGCCGATCGACCTCGTGCGTCGTTCGACCCCCGACCAGATAGCCGTCGCCCTGGACGGTTGAATCCGAGCCGTCGGCTCGAGGATAGCACCGTCGGCAGCGGACCTCCGGATGCCGCCGCCTCTTCAACCCAGTGGCTGCAACGGCGCTTCTCGGTTTCAGCCGGCTCATCAAGGGCTTCGCAGCCGCTGGCGGGTCGGCTCCGGCCGGGCGATGCGACGGCGGACCAGGCTCAGAATCAGCTCGACGACCCCGGCGAGGCCCTCACCCAGCTGCCCCCCACGACTCCGCGACGCCCGGCCCGGGGCGCAGGGGGTCAGCGACGCCCGGCCCGGGGCGCAGGGGGTCAGCGCCAGCGGCAACCATGCCGTGGTGGAGGGCTTCAATCTTCCGGCCTGCGCTTCTCGGCCGGCCGCGCGTCCACGACGCCGTGACGTTGGAGGCCACTCTGCTTCCCAGATTGCCACCAAATGGCCGGGGAGAGGCCAGCCCACTCACGCCACGCTGTAAGGTGAGGTGATAGTCAGTCGATCACATCAGGCGCGCTGTCCTTTTCCGGGTTCACCGCCTATAGTCCTGCCAACCGGGGGATCGGAGCCGAAGCCTGAAGGGAGTCAGCTATGGCGAATCCAGCATCGTCGACAGCCGCAGCAGCCGCGCGACGGGCTACTCCTGAATCGATCGAGACACCCGAAGAGTACGGCGCGTTTCGACTCGAACAGCGCGGCATCGAGCTGATCCCCGACTCCGACCGGACGATGAAGCCCGCGAGCCTCTTCTGGCTCTGGGCGGGGGCGGTGTGGAACGTCGAGTTCTTCGTCTACGGCGCCCTGATGATCGTCTTCGGGCTCTCCTTCGGCCAGGCGGTGCTGGCGATCCTCATCGGCAACCTCTTCTACGCACTCCTGGGATTCGCGAGCTGGTGGGGAACCGACACCGGGACCACGGCGTTCATGGTCAGCCGCGCTCCCTTCGGCCGCAACGGCAACCGCCTGCCGTCCCTCTTCAACTGGCTCACCCAGGTGGGCTTCGAGATCGAAGGGATCGTCCTGGTCGTGTTCATCGTCGAGGCGATGTTCAGCCACCAGGGCGTCGGCTCCCTGAGCGATGCCGCCAAGGCGATCATCATCGTGGTGGCGGTGGCGGTCCAGTTCGTGGTCCCCTTCCTGGGTCACGCCACCATCAAGTCGGTGCTGCGCTACCTCTCCTTCCTCTTCATCGTGCTGTTCGCGATCCTCGCGATCCTGGTGCTGCCCCACGTCAATCTCAGCAAGGTCTCGACGGGCACCTCGTGGTGGCTGTGGACCACAGGGCTGGTGCTGATCATCTCCGCGGGCGGCCTGGGCTGGACCGAGAACGCCGCCGACTACTCGCGCTACCTGCCCCGCGGCACCCGTAAGGCCAGCACCTTCTGGGCGGCCACCCTGGGGCCGGCGATCCCCTCGATCCTCCTCGAGCTGCTAGGAGCGGCTGCCTTCTCCGTCAGCGCGTTTTCTCACGCGTTCGAGTCCGCTTCGAACGCGGCGACCATCCCCGCTGTGTTCAGCTCCTACGCCTCCTGGTTCTTCTGGCCCTTCATGATCGTGGCCCTGCTCCAGCTCTTCTCGATCAACAGCATCGACATGTACTCGTCGGGGGTCACCCTCCAGGCCATCGGCATACCCCTCAAGCGCTGGGGCTGCGTCCTGATCGACACCGTGGTGAGCGGCGCGGTCACCGCGCTGGTCATCTTCCAGGGCAAGTTCTACGCGGACCTCTCCGGCTTCCTCGACTACATCGTGGTCTGGCTGGGGGCCTGGTTCGGGGTCATGGCGGTGGACTACCTGCTGCGCCGCGGGAGATACGACAGGACGTCGCTGGCCGCCCGGGTCGGCGGCCTGTACTGGCGCAACGGCGGCCTCAACTGGCGAGCCCTGCTGGCGCTCATCATCGGCATGGGAGCGGCTCTGATGTGGACGGACGCGCAGTTCTACGTGCCGTCCTACAACTCCCCGCTCTCTGCCGCCACCGGAGGCGGTGACCTGAGCTGGCTGGTGGGCATCGTGGTCAGCGCCCTGCTCTACTGGGTGCTCTCGTTCCGCAGCGTCGCCGGGGAGGTCGCCCAGACCGCGGTGGCAGCCTCGGGGAGCTGAACCGATCGGGTCCTGACCTTGCGCTGCAGGCACGCGGGGGCGGACGCGCTCCGCCCCCGCGACCCGGCGGATGGGAGGCCGTCAGCCGCCGGACCTTGTCCCGGCGGCGGCGCTGGCATACTGACCAGCGTGACCACTCCAACTCCGCAGCGCCGGTTCAATGTCCGCATCCCCCTGCGCGACGGCGTCCACGTCGCCGCCGACATCGCCTTCCCAGAGACGCTCCCCGCCGCGGCGGTGGTGATGCGCACCCCCTACGGCAAGGGTGGCGAGGTCCCCTCCAAGCGCGCCGGCGAGTTCGCGGCGCGCGGCTATGCGTTCGTGACCGTCGACGTTCGCGGCCGCGGGGACTCCGAGGGCGACTTCCTCCCCTACCGCAGCGACGGGCCCGATGGATACGACGTCATCGAATGGCTGGCCGCCCAGGAGTGGTGCACCGGCCAGGTGGTCAGCTACGGCGGCAGCTACTGCGGCCACATCCAGTACCTGACCGCCCTGGAGCGGCCGCCGTCGCTGCGGGCGATGGTGGTCATGGTCACGCCCAGCGACCCCTTCGTCGAGCATCCCACCGGGGTGCCCTCGCCGATGCACGTCGACTGGTACCGGCTGGTCGACGGCCGCGTCCCCCAGTACCGCGAGGACGTGGACTGGCTCCAGGTCTACCGCCACCGGCCGATGCTCACCATGGACGAGGCCGCCGGCTTCGTCTCCCCAGCCTGGCGGGAGACGCTCCGGCACCGGACGCTGGACGAGTTCTGGGAGCCGCTGCGCTACCAGCACCGGATCGCGGAGATCGACCTTCCGGTGCTGCACGTCTCCGGCTGGTACGACGACGAGGAGATCGGCACCCCCCGTAACTTCGCGGCCCTGGTGGCGGCGGGGAGGGCCGGCCAGCGCCTCCTCATGGGCCCCTGGGGACACAGCGTCAACGCGTCGCGCACCGTGGGCGACGTCGATTTCGGTCCCCACGCCGTCATCGACCTGAACGGCCACATCCTCCGGTTCCTCGACGAGCACCTCCGCTCCGGCCCCCCCACCGGCCCCGCCCCGGTTCGCCTCTTCCTGATGGGGGCCGACGAATGGCGGGATGAGGCGACCTGGCCGCCCGGCGATACGGTGGAGACCGTCCATCACCTCCACAGCGGCGGCCAGGCCAACAGCCGGTACGGTGATGGCTCGCTAAACGAGGTGCCGGCCGGCGACGAGCCGGCGGACCGATGGGTGCACGACCCGGGGGATCCCGTCCCCTTCCCCACCGGGATGTCCTCGGGGCAGATCGGCGGCCCCGACGACTGCGCGGGGGTGCAGGGACGCAGCGACGTGCTCGTCTACACCACCGCGCCGATGACCAAGGCCCTGGAGGTGATCGGCCCGGTGAGGCTTATCGCCAACATCAGCACCTCGGCGGCGGACGCCGACCTGGTTGCCCGGCTCAGCCTGGTCAGCCGGAGCGGTCGCGCCCGCCGGCTCTGCGACGGGATGGTGAGGCTCCGCCACCGCGCCGGGTTCGAACAGGAGCAGCCGGTCACCCCTGGCGAGGTCTACGAGGTGGAGATCGCTATGTGGGACACCGCGGTGCGCGTCCTGCCCGGCCAGAGCCTGCGGCTCGACATCGCCTCCTCGGCCTTCCCCAAGCACGAGGTCAACCTCGGCACCGGTGGTGACATCGCCGGCGAGACGGAGGGCGTGCTGGCCACCAACCACCTTTGGCACACACGGGCGCACCCCTCCCGACTGCTGCTGCGCACCCGCCCGGTCGTCTGATGGGCCGGCGTCCGGCCACCTCGGTGACTCGAGGCTGCGGGGACACGCGCAACTCTCGCCGAGGCTTTTCAATCAATCGAGCGGGGGTATCCGCAAGAGTGCTGTGGAGACGCCTGACTGCCCGAGGCAGCCTGGGTCGCTCCCGCCTATTGACCCCGATTGATGAACTGGGGACCGGGAACGGGAGGCTTGTGTTCTAGCTGCTCTGCGGCCATCCGATTGCTGGCGGAGTTGAATTTCGCCCATAGAGCCTTTAGGTACTTCGGCCACCTAGCAGCTTTCATGCTTTGATGGTAATCCCAACCTACCAGAAGCGCCACGGATAGCCTTTCCCGCTTCATCAGGGACCTGACGACAACGGGGTTGGCAAACGCCGGTTACCGCTGCCGGCCGTCGCGCCCGCGACCGCCGCTCGGCGCCTGGCGGAACCGCCGAACCTTCAGCACCATCTCGCGGGCCCGGCTCTCCACCTCGCCGAGGTCCCGGGCGGCAAGCAGGTCGGAGGCGACCGGCCAGCTGCTCCCCACCGCGGTCACCGAGGGGATGGCGAGGTAGCGCTCCAGGTTGTCGAGGGTGATGCCGCCGCTGGGGATGAACCGGAAGGCTGGGAACGGTCCGGCGAGGGCCCGCAGGTAGGCGGGCCCGCCGGCGGCCTCAGCGGGAAAAAACTTGGCGGCGCCGAGGCCGTGGCCGATCGCCGCCTGCACCTCGGTGGGGGTGACCACTCCGGGCAGCGGGGTGGCGATGCGCTCCAGGCAGCGGCCCACCACCGCGGCGTCGAACCCCGGGGAGACCACGAACCGGGCGCCGGCATCGAGGGCCTGATCCAGCTGCTGGGAGGTGAGGACCGTCCCGGCGCCCACCAGCACCCCAGGCCGCTGCTCGGCGATCGCCTTGATGGCATCGGCGGCGGCCGCGGTGCGGAAGGTGATCTCGGCGCAGGGAAGGCCGGCCGAGAGCAGGGCGTCGGCAAGCGGCACCGCCAGCTCGGCATCGGAGATCTCGATCACCGGGACGATCCCGACGTCGGCGATGCGGCCGAGCACATCCATGGCGCTCACCAGTCGTGCATGGAGCCGTCGAGGCGGCGGGCGACCGGCAGGTAGGCGCGGCGGTAAGGGAAGCGGGCTGCCAGCTGCTCGTCGATCTCGACGCCAAGGCCGGGACCGTCGCCGGGCTGGAGCATCCCGCCGGCGAACCGGTAGGTGTGGGGGAAGACGGAGTCGGTCTCCTCGGTGTGACGCATGTACTCCTGGATCCCGAAGTTGGGGATGGCGACGTCCAGGTGGAGCTGCGCGGCCAGGCAGACCGGGGAGAGGTCGGTGGCCCCATGGGCGCCGGTGCGCACGTCGTACGTCTCGGCGAAGGCGGCGATGCGGCGCTGGTGGGTGATCCCGCCGGCGCGCACCACCGAGGTGCGGATGTAGTCGATGAGCTGCTCGGCGATCAGCACCCGGCAGTCCCAGATGGAGTTGAAGACCTCACCGGTCGCGAGTGGAGTGGTGCTGTGCTGCCGGATCAGCCGGTAGCCCTCCTGCAGCTCGGCGGGGACCGGGTCCTCGAGCCAGAAGAGAGCGCAGTCCTCGACGCTCTGGGCCAGGCGCGCCCCCTCGGCGGGGGTGAGCCGGTGGTGGGCATCGTGGAGCAGGGCGAATTCGAAGCCGAAGCGCTCCCGCACCGCGTTGAGCGCGGAGGGGATGAAGCGCAGGTACCGCTCTGTGGACCAGAGGTTCTCGGCCGGCATGCCGGCATCCGCCGGCTCGTAGAAGAGCTTGTCGCGGCTCACCCCGTAGGTGCCGGAGAGGCCGGGGACGCCGCACTGAGCCCGCACCGCCCGGTAGCCGCGCTCCAGGTAGGCCGCGACCTGGTCGAGCAGCTCCTCCACGTCCTCGCCGTTGGCGTGGCCGTAGACGGTGACCCCCTTGCGGCTGCGGCCACCGAGGAGCTGGTGGACGGGAAGGCCCGCCCGCTTGCCCAGGATGTCCCAGAGCGCGGTGTCGACGGCCGCGATCGCGGTCATTGTCACCGGTCCCCGCCGCCAGTACGCGCCTCGGTAGAGGTACTGCCAGGTGTCCTCGATCCGGGTGGCGTCACGCCCGATCAGGAGCGGGCAGACGTGGTCCCGGAGGTAGGAGGCGGCGGCCAGCTCCCGGCCGTTCAGGGTGGCATCGCCCAACCCGGTGATCCCCGAGTTGGTGGTGAGCTTGAGGGTGACGAAGTTGCGCCCCGGCGAGCAGACGATGACGTCAGCCCGCTCGATCCGCTCGGCAGGGCCCTCAGGTTCCGGCATCGATCACCCGAAGGCGTCCTCGCCGGTGATCTCCTTGCCCAGCACCAGGGTGTGGACCTCCTCGGTGCCCTCGTAGGTGAGCACGGACTCGAGGTTGGCCATGTGGCGCGCCACCGGGTATTCGAGGGTAATCCCGTTGGCCCCCAGGATGGTCCGGGCCGCCCGGGCGATGTCGAGGGCGATCCGGGTATTGGCTCGCTTGGCGAGGGAGATCTGGACCGGCTGGACCCGGCCGGCGTCGGCGAGCACGCCGAGGCGGTGGGCGACCAGCCGTCCCTGGACCAGGCGGGTCGCCATGTCGGCGAGCTTGGCCTGGGTCAGCTGGAACCCGGCGATGGGCTTGCCGAAAGCCCTGCGGCTCTGTGCGTACGCGAGGGCCGCCTGGTAGCAGGCGCGGGCGGCGCCCAGCACTCCCCAGGAGATCCCGTATCTCGCCTCATCGAGGCAGGCGAGCGGAGCCCGCAGGCCCCGGGCCCCGGGCAGCATCGCGGTGTCGGGGAGGCGCACCTCGTCGAGCACCAGCTCGGAGGTGGTCGAGGCCCGGAGCGACAGCTTGCCCTCGATGTCACGCGCGCTGTAGCCCGGCGTGCCACGCTCCACCAGGAAGCCGCGGATGCCGTCGTCGGTGCGGGCCCAGACCACCGCGATGTCGGCGACGGATCCGTTGGAGATCCACATCTTGGTTCCCGATACGATCCAATCCCCGCCCTGGCGTCGCGCCCGGGTGCGCATCGCCGCCGGGTCGCTGCCAGCGTCCGGCTCGGTGAGGCCGAAGCAGCCTACCGCGCGACCGGCGGACATCTCGGGGAGCCAGCGATCCCGCTGCTCGTCGCTGCCGAAACGGTCGATTGGGAACATGGAGAGCGAGCCCTGCACCGAGACGAAGGAGCGGAGCCCGCTGTCCCCCGCCTCAAGCTCCTCACAGGCGATCCCGTAGGCGACCGCTGAGGCGCCGGCGCAGCCGTGGCCCTGGAGGCGCATGCCCAGGAGGCCGAGCTCGGCGAGCTCGGCGACCAGCTCCCGGGGAAAGGTGCCGGCGGCATAGTGCTCCGACACCAGGGGCAGGAAGCGCTCCCGGACGAAGGCCCGGACCATCTCCTGGACCATCCGCTCCTCGTCGCTCAAGAGGTCGTCGACGGCGTACAGGTCGGCGGGGTCGAGGCGGGTCGGGGCAGCACTGCGGGTTGCGGTTGTCGCCATGCCGCCCATTGTGATCCGCCCGGGCCGGGGCCGGCGCCGGCGGCCGCGACCGGTCAGTGGCCGGTGCCGAGCTCCACCGCCTTGACCAGGAGCACCAGGATCGCGACCACCAGGTAGCCGGCCATCGAGTACATGCCGATCTTCCTGCCCCGGGAGGGCACCGGCCGGGTCAGCAGGGCGATCGGCGGCATCCGCCAGGTGAATCGCTCCTCCCGCTCTTCAGGGGGGACCGGTGAGGCCAGGCCGCCACGAGTGAGAGCACCGATGCTGACCAGCCCGACCACCAGGACGCCGGCGAGAACGATGACCAGGATGGTGATGTTGATCTCCGTGAAGATCGTCGAGATGATGAGGATCAGGGAGAGCATCACCAGGGTGGCGATGATGACCGTGGCCAGGATGTTGAGCCAGGCACGATTGACCCATGGGCCCAGCACCGCCCGGTCGTTGCAGAGGAGCAGAAGGAACAGGCTGGCGCTGGGCAGCAGGGTCCCGGCGAGCGCCTGGACTGCGGTGGTGATCAGCCCGAGCGGGGCCGAGGGCAGGAGGACGATGGCCGCGGCGATGACCACCACCCCGGTGAAGGTCGCATAGAAGAGCTTGGCGTCGCGCCACGAGCGGTGCAGCGAGTGGCGGATGCCGAAGACGTCGCCGAAGGCGTAGGAGGTGGCCAGGGTCACGGCGCTGGCCCCGATGATCGAGGCGTCGATGAGCACGATCGCGAAGACGGCGCCCAAAGTGGTGCTGATCTCCCGGCTCAGCCCGCGGGCCACTGAGAGGGCATC
>Ga0187771_10000565_pt1 | contig 23172 bp, 21 predicted proteins | sample 0116_SJ02_MP15_1_FD_133139 | JGI IMG/M metagenome (GOLD analysis project Ga0187771, IMG submission 133139) | Tropical peat soil microbial communities from peatlands in Department of Meta, Colombia - 0116_SJ02_MP15_10_MG | ecosystem: Environmental > Terrestrial > Soil > Wetlands > Peat | place... | reverse complement strand
GGTGTGGATGATATTCCAGCCGCAGAGCACCGGTCTGAAGAGCGGGGATCTCACCATCCAAAGCAACGCCTCGGACGGAACCAAGGTGGTCCCGCTATCGGGGACCGGCAAGTGACCTGCCATGGCCGTGCGGGGAGCCGCGCTCCATGACAGGTCATCCTGAGCGCGGATGAGGCTTATCTCTGCCACACGAATCATGTAATCCTTAACCCCGTGGCCGTCGAGCAGCATCATCGGTACGTGCGGGAGAATCTCAAGGTGGGAGTGATCACCGCGAGCGACACTCGCACCGCCGAGACCGATGAGAGCGGCGCGCTTATCCGCAAGCTTTTCGAGGCGGCGGGCCATCGCGTCGAGTATTATGAAGTGATGGCGGACGAGCCGGCCAGAATCGCGGGCGCAGTCAAAGCGAACTTGCCGCGCCTGGACGCGATCGTGATCAACGGCGGAACCGGCGTCGCCGCTCGCGACTCGACGATCGAAGCGATACGCCCGCTGCTGGACAAGGAGATCGAGGGGTTCGGCGAGATCTTCCGGATGCTCTCCTACCAGGAGGTCGGATCGGCCGCTATCTTAAGCCGCGCGCTTGCGGGAGTGCGCCACGGCAAGTTCATCGCGGCGCTTCCCGGTTCGACCGCGGCGTGCCGGCTCGCGATGGAAAAACTTATCATCCCCGAGATCGGGCATATTGCTCACGTGCTGACGCTATGAACCGGCTGAGGCTCAGACTTTTCGCCACCCTGCGCGAGCGCGCGCGCGCCTCGGAACTCCATCGCGAGTTTCCCGACGGCACGACCGTCGCCGCCATCTGGCACGCGCTGGTGCGCGAGTTCCCCGCACTCGGCGGCCATCGCGACTCGGTCGGCTTTGCCGTGAATCAGGAATACGTGACCGGAGACTATTGCCCGCGCGACAATGACGAAGTCGCATTCATCCCGCCGGTGAGCGGTGGTAGCGCATCGGATGCGCACGAGGCGGCGTGGATCGGACCGATCGCAATTTCGCGCGAACCGATCGATGTCGGCGCACTGGAGCGAGCGGTCGCAGACCCCGCCGCAGGCGCGGTGGTCACCTTCGCCGGGACGACAAGGCGCGACAACGCCGGACGCACGGTCGTCCGGCTCGAATACGAGGCGTACGAGCCGATGGCGCTGGCCGAGATGCGCAAGCTCGCGCGCGAGGCGGGCCAGCGATGGAACATCGTCAGGATCGCGATTCGCCATCGCATCGGACGCGTCGATATCGGCGAGACCTCCGTCGCAATCGCCGTCTCGGCGGCGCATCGCGGCGAGGCCTTCGAGGCGTGCCGCTTCGCCATCGACCGGCTCAAGGAAATCGTGCCGATCTGGAAGAAGGAATATTTCGAGGGCGGCGAGGTCTGGATCGGCTGCCAGACTTCGCACCCGCCGGAGCCGCGCTAGGCCCAACCCCGGCGGACTCGCGGCGAAAACACCTCATTGACCGATCGGACAGCATTCGGTATCAACCGATTTATGCCTTTGGGTCAGACCTCAGTTGAAAAAATCATCCTGGCCGAGCCGCGGGGCTTTTGCGCCGGGGTGGACCGGGCGGTGGAGGCCGTACGCGGCGCGTTGCGCAATTACGGCCGTCCGCTCTACGTTCGCCATCAAATCGTGCACAACCGCTTCGTGCTCGAGGGGCTGGAAAAGGAGGGCGCCATCTTCGTCGAGAATCTCGACGAGGTGCCGGAAGGCCAGCGCGTGATTTTCAGCGCGCACGGCGTTGCGCCGAGCGAATGGGGGCGCGCTCACAATCGCAGCTTGCGCATAATCGATGCGACCTGCCCGCTCGTGACCAAGGTGCACCTGGAAGTCGAGCGCTATGCCAACGAAGGCCGCACCGTGATCCTGGTCGGCCACGCGGGCCACGAGGAAGTGAAGGGCACGCTCGGAGTGGCGCCCGGCAGAGTAATCCTGGTCGGGAGCGTCGAGGAGGCGCGCAGCGCCGAGGTCCCCGACCCGGCGCGCGTCGCGGCGGTCACTCAGACGACGCTCAGCGTCGACGACACGCGCGAGATCATGGAGACCCTCCAGCAGCGATTTCCCGCGCTGCTGACGCCCAAGACCGATGATATCTGCTATGCCACCCAGAACCGCCAGAACGCGGTAAAGGAACTGGTGGGCGTAACCGATGCGGTGCTGGTGGTCGGCTCCAAGCAGAGCTCGAATGCGAACCGGCTGGTGGAAGTGGCGCGCCAGCGCGGCGCGCGCGCATTCCTGGTCGATTCGCTCGCGGACGTGGAGCCGGCGATGCTCGAGGGCGTCCGTGCGCTCGGGCTAACTGCGAGCGCATCGTCGCCCGAATGGCTGGTCGAGGAGATCATCGCCGCGTTCGCGAGCCGCGGCGCCGGGGTCGAGCTTCTGAGCGTCGCCAAGGAGCGAGTGCATTTCCCGCTGCCGATGTCGGCGGAGTGACAGCAGTCCGCGCGCGCGATTCGAATCTGACTTGCCTGCGATTCCGCCCGTCCATCGGACGCCGAGTGAGCCGGGGGAGGGTAGCTTGCCGCGCGCCGCTCCGCAGCGCCCCCGTCGCCTTGACAATTTTGCAGCATTTCCTCAAGACTCGGTTCCATCACGAAGCCGCAAGAAGGAACAGTCTGATGCGAAGAGCGATTGCACGCTGGCTGGTCGTACCGATCCTGCTCACCGTTGCGCTGGCCAGTGGATGCCAGTCCGAGACCACGAAACATCTGTACAAGGCCGAGGACCTGTTCGAGAAGCGCGATTTGAAAGGCGCACAGCAGGAGCTCCAGCTTTCGATCCAGGCCGACCCCAATAATGCCGATGCGCACAAATCCCTGGCCCACGTCGATGAGTACCTGGGCGATCAGGAGGGCGCCGCGCGCGAGTTCGAGGCGGCATCGGCGCTCGACCCAACCGATCAAAAGCTCCTCCAGAAGGCGCGCTATTACAAAACCATCCAGGACCTCATCAAGGAGGCGGACAAGGCCGTCGATCAAATCAAGGCGGGCCAGGTCGCTGAGGGGATGGGTCAGTTGAGGGACATTCTGAAAGCGGCGCGGGTAAAGTATTTGCAGACCAAAGTGATGAAGGATCTCACCGATGTCCTGCCGGTTATCGCCCAGCAGGGCGACCAGCAGCTCAAGGACAAGAAGTTCGCCGATGCGTTCAAGACCTACGAGCAGGGCGTCGCCGGCTACATACTGCTCGCCCAGGCGCAGAACAAGCAGACGCTCGATCCCGCGGCTGATGCGCTCATTTTCTCGTTGAGCAGTGCGGCGGCGTCGGGTGCGACGCCTGATGCCTTGTCCCATGTGCTGGACGAAGTGTTGACCATCGATGAGCAAAACAAGGCGGCCAATATGGAGCTCGCGCAGGTTTACCTGCACCACAATCCGCCCGACTACGACACCGCCGCGGACCTCGAGGAGCGCGCGGGAGCGCCGGATGCGGACGTGAAGAAACTCCGCGACCAGGCCAAGCGCCATCACAAGGGCTAGCAGGCCCCCGCGGCGCTCGGCCGGAGGTGGGTAGCCGCTCTGGGCGCGTAGCCGGGTGCGGCGCGAACCGATTGGGAGGCCCGATGCGGCAGCGGAGCTATATCGCAGTCGAAGGGCCGATCGGAGTCGGAAAGACGAGCCTTGCCCAGGCGCTTGCGCGCGAGCTGAGCGCGCGGCTCGTTCTCGAAGACGCCGACAACAATCCGTTCCTGTCGCGCTTCTATGCGGAGCCCGACAAGTACGCGTTCCCGGCGCAGCTATATTTTCTGATCACGCGTTACAGCCAGCAGCGCGAATTGCTCCAGCAGGATCTGTTCGCGCAAGCGACGGTCGCCGACTACCTGTTCGCCAAGGATCGAATTTTTGCGGCCCTGAATCTGTCGCCCGACGAGATGTCGCTCTACGACGGCGTATACCGCCTGCTCGATTCGAAGATGGCGAAGCCGGACCTCGTCGTGTATGTGCGGGCGCGCGTCGAGGTGCTCGCCGACCGGCTGCGCAAGCGCAATCGCGATTTCGAGCGCAACATCAGCTACGAATATCTCGAGCGCGTCTCGGCCGCATACCGCGATTTCTTCTTCTATTACGATGAGGCGCCGCTGCTGGTCGTGGAAACGTCGGATATCGATTTCGTGGCCAATCCCGACGATCTCGCCGACCTGATCCGCGAAATCGATCGCGCCGGCCCCGGCACCCAATACTTCGTGCCGCGCAAGAACTGACGCGCCGGGCGCCTCCGGCGCCCGATCGCAATCATGCCCGGCGAGCGATCCGCGCCGATTCGAACGAATCGCGCCCGAACGGGGCCTGCGCAGGGTTATCTGGCATCGTGCGCCGTGTGGTATTAGAACGTCAAACCTTAGCCGAAGCTGAAGGGATCAGACGATGGCGAACAAAGTTGTGACAGACGAGGTACGAAAGCAGATCGGGAAAACCGGTGAGCCTCGCACCTACGACGTGGAGCGCGGCCACATCCGGCGTTTCGCCGAGGCGGTCGGCGACCCCAACCCGCTCTTCAACGACGAGTCGAAAGCGCGCAAGACGCGGTTCGGGGGGATGATCGCGCCGCCCACGTTTTACCGTACGATGGGCTCGCCGATTCCGCAGGTGGTGATGCCCAGCGCCGGAGCGGGGTTCCGCGCTCTCGACGGCGGCTCTGACTGGGAGTACTTCCTTCCGATCCGCCCCGGCGATCGGATCACCGCCCAATCGAAGGTGGCCGATATTCGCGAGGCGGAGGGCAGGCTCGGCCCGATGATCTTCATGGTGATAGAGACCAGCTACACCAACCAGTTCGGCGAGCTGTGCGCGACGCAGCGCTCGACGGGAATCCGGTACTGAGATTCGGAGGCGCCACGATGGCAAAGCAAATCTATTTCAATGACGTCGAAGTGGGCACCGAAATCGGCCCGCTCGAGAAGGACCCGACCACCCAGCAGCTCGTCAGATACGCGGGCGCATCCGGCGACTTCTACCAGATCCATTACGACAAGGATTTCGCGATCGCCAACAAGCTCCCGGGGGTGATCCTGCACGGCGCGCTGAAGAACGCCTTCCTTGCGCAATTGATGACCGACTTCGCCGGGGAGCTTGGATGGGTCCGCAAGGTCGGCGTCCAGTATCGCGGGATGGACCAGCCAGGCTCCAAGGTCCTCTGCAAGGGACGCGTGATCAAGAAGTACCAGGAGGGCGAGAACCATCTGGTCGACTGCGAGATCTGGCTCGAGAATGCGAAGGGCGAAAAGACCACGCCCGGCACCGCGACCGTAATTTTGCCAGTGCGCTGAGACGGCGCCGAAAGTCGCCAGCGATCGGCCTTCCTCCCCGCGCGGTCGCGTGGAGGAAGGCCGGCTTCATTTCTTGATCTCCGCTCTCTTCGGCGGAAGATAAGAGAGAAGGGAAAAGGGCGTTGAGAGGCCTGCTTCAACGCCCGGTTGGAGAGGGGCGATGCCCGTTCGGCGCGAGTTTGCACCGCGCTCGCTGGGCGCGGCCGACGTGAATGCCGGCCGCGTCGAGCCTCATTACGCACGAACGCTTGCGCGTCTTCTCGCCGCGCACGCGATGGCGGAAAAGCTGACCGCGTTCGGCTACGAGCGCGCGCTTGAGACGGTTCGCGATAACGCGCTGCGGCCGGCGATCGAGAAAAATTGCATCCAGGAGCGCGGGCACGCGCGGCTCCTCTATCGCGTGCTCGAGGAAATCGGAGTGAGCCAGCAGCTCGCCGATCGCTCGATGATCGCGGTCGTGAGGGCGCCGTCGTTCGAGGCGCCGATGTACTTCGCGCAGCACGCCGATGGCGAGCTCGATCTCCTGATGGCCAGCCTCGCGCTCGACACTGGAGGCCGGCTGATGATCGGGATCAATTACAAGGATTCCAGCTATGCGCCGCACGCGCGGGCGGCGGACTTGATTCTCGAGGAGGAAGCGGGCCACGACCTGTTCGCATCGGAGCAGCTCGCGATCGCGGCCGAGCGCTTCGGGCGAAAACGCGTGAACGCCGCCCTGCGCGCGTGGATCCCGCGCGCGGTGAATTTCTTCGGCCCGCCCGGCAGCGGCTTTAGCTACGATTGTCTCCGCTACGGACTCAAGGTGCGCGACAACCAGGAGATCGCCGACCTGTACCTCACGATGGTCGAGCGGAGATGCGACCAGCTCGGCCTTAAGATGCCCAGGCTCACGCGCGAGTACCCGCGCGCGGCGGCATCGTGATGCGCTCGGCTAGCGATGGTCCCTGAGCGCTCGCAGAGCCAATCCGCGCGCGACCGATGTGAATTCGTCGCCCATGCGGATGCGATCGGCGCCGAACCGCTCCACGAAAATCCTCCGCACCGCGGGCACGAACGATGAGCCGCCGGTCAGGAAGACGCTGTCGATCATCTCCGGCGTGACCGCGGCCGACGCCATCAGCCGATCGACACATCGCGCGATTTCCCCAAGCTGTCGCGCAATCCACATTTGAAACTCGCCGCGCCCGACCGCTTTGTCGATCGCGACCGGCCCATCGGCGAATCCGAAAACTGCGGACTCGCAGTCCGATAGCGCGACCTTGGCCGCCTCGACCGAGCGCGACAGGTAGTAGCCGAGGTCGTTGTCCACGATGTGGATGAACGCGGCGATCTTTTGCGGATCGAGCGCCTCGCTCTCAAGTTCGCGCAGGCGGCCCATCGTTGCGCGGGTCCGAAGCAGCGACAGATGATGCCATCGTTCGAGCTTCGTGTACGGCCAGGTCGGAACGGGAAGCACCATCCCGTAGGGCGAGCGGTAGCGCGAGCCGCGGCCAAGCTCGGGCGCGACCAGGTGATGCATCATCCGCCCATCGAAGGCATCGCCCGCGATCGCAACGCCATCGTTGCCAAGGATTTCGTAACCCGTTCCCGAGCCTGCGCGGCCGCGCGACGGGCTAAGGCGCAGGATCGAAAAGTCGCTCGTGCCGCCGCCGAAGTCCGCGATCAGCGCGAGTTCATCGCGCGTCATGCGCGCTTCATAGTCGAAGGCCGCGCCAACGGGTTCATACTCGAAGACGACCTCATCCCACCCGGCGCGGCGCACGGCCACATCCAGCCGCGCGCACGCCAGCTCATCGTCGGCCGCGGTGTCGGCGCTGGAGAAGTGCACCGGCCGGCCGACGACCACGCGCGGCCCAAGCGCGCCGAACTGCCGCTCGGCGGCCTCGCGCAGCGTCACCAGGATCGGAGCGATCAGATCGCCAAGCGTGTAATCCTCGCCCATGATGTCCGTCTTCTGGAACGTGCGGTCGGCGAGGAAAGACTTGAGCGACTGGATGAGCCTGCCGTTGCCGCCCGCGGCGAGGTATCGCCGGATCGCATCGTTGCCGACCGAAAGCGCAGCCTCAGTGCCGCCGGTCTCCTCGGGGGATTCGAAGAACAGAATCGAGCGGAACGTCTCGGTCGCGCCACCGTCGCGCGCCTCCGCGGCGAACTGCGCCAGGCGCGGAACCCCGTCGTCGCCGACCACGGCGATCGCGCTGTTGGTGGTGCCGAAATCGAGTCCGACCGCGCCGATCCGTTCGCTCATCGCGGGATGATCCCCATCGATAGAGAATCGGGGCGGCACGAATCCTTGTCAATGTTGTTCTTCCCGTATATTCTTACCAAACCCTTTGGATGACATTTCGAACGCGTCCACAGTTCGAACGAGGCGGGCCGTGATTGCGGCCCGTTTCATTCTCGCGGGGCATTATTCACTCGCGAAGGAGGACGGCGATGGCGCCAGAGATCACCGAGGATGAAGTCGCGCGGCAGTGGGACTTAAATGCGGACCTGTGGGCGGCGCAGGTGCGCCGTGGGTACGACAGTTACCGCGAGTATTTCAACAATCCCGCGATGCTCGAATTTATCGGCGATCTCGGCGGCCGCGACGTGCTGGACGCGGGATGCGGCGAGGGCTACCAGACGCGAATTCTTGCACGGCGCGGCGCGCGGATGACGGGCGTCGATCTTTCGCCGCGGATGCTCGAACTTGCGCGCGAGGAGGAGGCCAAGGCGCCGCTTGGTATCCGCTACGAGCGCACCTCGTTCACCAATCTCGCGATGTTCGCCGCCGAATCCTTCGACGCCGCCGTCTCATTCATGGCGCTGATGGACGGCCCCGATTTCCCGGCCGCGATGCGCGAGATCTTCCGCGTGCTGAAGCCCGGCGGGATGCTCGCGTTCAACATTCTGCATCCCTGCTTCGCCACGCGCGCGATGGGATGGATCCTCGATGAGTCGGGCCGCGAAATAAAGTTCACGGTTGCCGACTACTTCAACGGCGAATCGTGGGTCGATCGATGGAAGTTCACCAAGGCGCCCAACGCCGCGGAAGTGGAGGAGTTCGCGATTCCGTACTTCACGCGGACGCTCTCGGAGTACATCAACGCCGTCATCGGCGCGGGCTTTGTCCTGAGCGAGCTTCACGAGCCGCGCCCGACCGAGGATGCCTGCCGCGAGCATCCGTGGCTGCGCCGCTGGCGCGAGCACGTGTCGCTGTTCCTGTACGTGCGCGCATCGAAGCCCGCCCGCTGAGCCTCTCTGTCGCTTGCGCCGGGCGAATGCGTGATCGTCACTTCGCGCGGGCGAGGTAGGCCATCCCGGCTCGCGCGGGCGTGAGCTCGATTCCGAATTCCGCACGGAGCGGCTTGATGTCGCACGCGTTGTCGGCGGTTGCGAACGTCACCGCATCGCGCGAGAACATCGGCTTGGGAAGCCGCTCGGCGATCGCGCCGGCCGCGCGCATGAGCCCCTCAGGGACATGAACGATCGGGCGGCGATGGCCGGTGATCTCCATTATCAGCCGCATCATATCGTCGAACGTCATCAGGTCGGGGCCGCCCACCTCATAGACGCCGTTGCGTCCGCGTCCGGTCAGCGCGAGCGCAACGCACGCGGCCAGATCGTCGACGAGCACGGGCTGAATCTTTTGCCGTCCCGTGCCCGGCACCACACACACGGGCGCGAAGCGGAGCGCCCTGGCGAGGTTGCTCACCACCTTGTCGCCGGGCCCGTACACGAGCGAGGGCCTGAGGATGGTGTAGCCGAGCCCCGAGTCGCGAATCGCGCGTTCGGCGCGTCCCTTGTTGCGAAAGCCCGGATGAGCCGAGTTCTCATCGGCCGCGGCGCCGCTGATGTATATGAATTGCTCGATTCCGGCTTCCTTCGCGGCGGCGAGCATCGCGACCGTGCCGCCGAAGTCCACCCGTTCGAAGGTCAGGCCGCGGCGCGGATTCTCGACCGGATAACCGTCGAACTGGACGGCCATGATGACGGCGCGCGCGCCGGCCAGGGCGTCCTTCAGAGTGGACGGGTCGGTGACCTCGCCGCGAACGAATTGGGCGTCGATCGAGTCGAATTTTTCGCGCGCATTGGCCGGGTCGCGGCCGAGCACGCGCACCTTGATGCCCGCCATCGCGGCGAGCCTGCGTACGATTGCGCGGCCGATGAATCCCGAGCCGCCCGCTACTACGACGGTCTTCTGCTCCATGATGTTTGTAAAAAAACCCGGTGAGTCTCTAATACAGGTGACTGGTCGCGCCGCCGGTGACGAGGGCGAGCATAGCGTTGGTTCGCCCGGCTAAACCCGCTTTCGGCGGACGGCCGCCCGCTCCAGTCGCGGCGCTATCGCATGATGCGCGGAGCTGGCCGCCGGCGTTTTGTGGCCGGGGGCGTGATGCGCGGGCGCGTCGGCCAGCGGCACCAGGCTGAAGCGCGACACCTCGGGACGGCAGTTGAGCCGGATCCGAAGCCAGAACGTGCCCAGCCCGCGGTTGGTGTAGATGTAGAAATTCTCGTAGAGGTTGAGGCCCGCGCAAAACTCCTTGCCGATCCGAAGAATCGATCGGAACGGCGACCCGTAGTACGGGATCCGTATAACTCCGCCGTGCGTGTGGCCGGAAAGCATCACGCCCGGATTCAAGTGGCGCGCATACAGGGCAGTGTCCGGATTGTGCGCGAGCACCACCGTCGGATCGCCGGGCCTCACCTTTGCAAACGCGCGTGCAGGCTCCGCGTGCCGCGACCACAGGTCATCGATTCCGACCACGGCCAGCGCCTCGCCGCGCAAATGCACGCGGCGGCTTTCATTGGCGAGCACGTCGGCGCCGGCCGCGCGCAGCACCTCGGCGATGCGTTCGGGGGACGACCAATGATCGTGGTTTCCGAGAATCGCGAAGACGCCCGCCCGCGGCGCGAGCCTCGCAAGCGCTTCGCGGAAGGCCCCGAGATAGCGATGCATCGTGTCGTGCCCGGAAAAATAGTCGCCAGTCAGGAAAACGAGATCGGGATTCTGCTGGTTGACCGCATCGACCGCGAGCGCGAGGCGATCGAGGTCCTCATCGCGATCGACGTGGAAGTCGCTGATCTGGCATGCAGTCACGCCGCGATGCGCCTCGCCGAGGCCGCGCACAGGCAGTTCGATCCTGGTCACGTCGATGGTGTCGAGCGTGCGGCGCCAGATGCGATGCAGCGGCCGCAGCGGCAGCGGTGACTTGCGCCGGCGAACCGGCGCATCGACGCGCGTTTCGGAGAGGTCGTCCTTTAGCTGAGCGGTCGGCATCAAAACCGCATTCTAGAACAATTCACGCAGCGGCCGGAAGCGCGAAACCTGCGCGATGCGGCCCCGTCGCGCGCCGTTACCCGCGCCGTACCGCCGCGCTGGCCGGCACGATCATCGGCGCGCCGCTTGCGGGGTTGCGTCCAACCCACACGCCGGTCTGGTAGACACGCTCCAGATTCTCGGCCGTGAGCACGTCCGCAGGCGCGCCGTATCCCGCCATCTCGCCGTCCGCGATGAGCAACACCCGATCCGCATAGAGTGCCGCGGCGTTGAGATCGTGCATCGTCGCGACCACCGCCATCCTGCGCTCCGCGCAGAGCTCGCGGAATCGATTGAGAATTCCCGCGATATGCCTGAGATCGAGAAATGCCGTCGGCTCATCGAGCAGAACCACGCGCGGCTCCTGCGCAAGCGCGCGCGCAAGAAAAACGAGCTTGCGCTCGCCGCCGGAGAGTTCCTGGATATGGCGATGTGCAAGGGGGAGCAGCCCGAAGCGTTCGAGCGCGCCGGCGGCGATTTCGACGTCGCGCGGGCTCTCGAACCGCAGCGCGCCGAGATGCGGCGCGCGGCCCATCAACACGACCTCGAGCACCGTGAAGGAAAACGCGACCGCATTCTCCTGCGCCACGGATGCAATCGTCCGCGCAAGCGCCCGGCGATCGTAGGCGGCAAGCGGATGGCCCAGAATCTCGACCGAGCCTTCCCACGGATCGAGCGTGCGCGCGAGAACCTTGAGCAGCGTGGACTTGCCCGCGCCATTGGGACCGACAATCGCGAGCATCTCGCCCGGCGCGACATCGAGCGAGACGCCGCGCAGGGCCGTCACCGCTCCATATCCGGCGTGAATGTCGCGCGCGCTGATCGCGGGCGCGTCTTTGCGAGCGCTACCGCTCATAGCGCATACGGCCTTCGGCCCTGGCGGCGCAGCATGTAAATGAAAAACGGTCCGCCGCAGAGCGCGGTTATCGCACCGACCGGAATTTCCGCGGGCGCGATCGCAACCCGCGCGACCAGGTCGGCCGCGACCATGAAGGCTGCGCCGCCAAGCAGCGATGCGGGCAGGAGCAGCCGATGATCGGGGCCGATCGCGAGCCGCAGGATGTGAGGTACGATGAGCCCGACGAATGAGATGATCCCGCTCACGGAAACGGCCGCGCCGACCATGATCGAGGTCGCAAGGAAGATCGTCCGGCGCACCGCGCTGACCTCCACGCCGAGACCCGCTGCCGCCTCATCGCCGAGGCTGAGCAGGTTCATGTCGCGCGCGTGATACATCAGCGCGGCGAACCCGGCCATCCCCAGCACCGCGACAATTGCAACCTCGCGCCACGTCGGCGCCTCCAGGCTTCCCATCAGCCAGAACAGGATGCTGTGCGCGTAATAGAAATTCACCACGCTATTGACCAGCATGATCGCGGCGCCCCAGAAGGCGTTGAAAATCACGCCGACCAGCAGCAGCGTGAAGGGTTCCAACTGGCCGTCCACCAGCGCGAGCCGGTACACCGCGATCGTCGATATCAGCGCGGCGGCGAACGCCGCGGCCGGCACCGCGGCATCCGCGCCGGCGAAACCCGACAGGAAGATCAGGGCGATAATCGCACCGAGCGCGCCGCCGCCGGAGATTCCGAGAATTCCGCCCTCCGCGAGCGGGTTGCGCACGAGCGCCTGCAGCGCCGCGCCGACCGCCGCCAGCATCGCGCCTATCACGGCGCCCATCACGACCCGCGGCAGCCGCGCCCCGAACAGGATTGCGTAATCGGGGCTGGCGGGATCGGCGAATGCGCGGAACAAGCTGATATGGACGCTGCCGAATGCGGAGGCGGTAATCGATGCGGCGATCACCAGCGCCGCGAGCACGGCGAGAGTCGCGGCCATCCGGGCGCGCGTCAGTTGCGCCCGCTCCGATGCCTGTGGTTCGGTGGCGCGCTGGGGCGCGGCAGGCGCCGGCTGCGCGGAGACGGACGCTGGCGCGGGCGACGGTCCATGTTCGCTCACTTGGCGGCCTCCTCGCGCTTGCCGAACGCCTCGGGATGTATGGCCGCGGCAAGTATTTCGAGCGATGTGCCGACGCGCGGGCCCGGATGGAGGATCGGGTCCGGCCCATAGCCAAGCACGCGATGGTTTCGCACGGCGGGAATCGATGTGAACTTGTCCCAGAAGTGGCTCGGCGTAGCGGCCTCGCTGCCCATCTGGCCGTCGAGGATCACCTCGGGGCGCATCGCGATAATGTACTCCAGGCTAAGCCGCGGCCATTGCTCGCCCGAGGCCTCCGCGATGTTCTCGGCGCGGGCGAGCTTCAACAAATCATCCAGGTAGGTTCCCGCTCCGACTGCGACTATCGGCTCGTGCCCGACCAGCATCACGACGCGTTCCGCTCGCGCGCCGGCCAGGTGCTCGCGCACGCCGGTCACTTGCGCGTTAATCCGCGCGAGCAGCGCGCGCGCTTCGCCGGCGCGCCCGATTCGATCGCCGACCTCGGCGATGCTCGCCTCGATTTCCCGGAGCGAATCGCCCCGCGTCATCATCACCGGATACCCGAGCCCGCCGAGCGCGCGAATCTCGCGCACGTCGGATGAGAGGCCCAGTCCGATGATGAGGGTCGGGCGAAGGGCGACGATCGCCTCGATGTTTGGCGTCAGGAACGAGCCCACGCGCGGCAAGTTTTGCACTTCCGGTGGATAATCGCAGTATTGCGAGACGCCGGCGACCTCCGGCCCCGCCCCGAGCGCGAAAAGCGTCTCGGTCACCGATGGCGCAAGCGACACGATGCGCGCCGGCACAGGCGCATCCGCGGCCGCGGCGCGGCACACCGCCGCCGACAGCATCGCGGCGACCAGGATGCCGGCAAGCAGCCGGGGTGCGCTTCGGCCAACTTCGCCCACCTCGCGAAACTACCCGATCCGCAGGCCGCCCGTAAGCGGGCGCAGACAAGGAACGTCTCGGACCTCACCGCGCGGATGTCGATTGCGCCGGCGCGCCACGCTCGATTACCCTCGTCGGCAAAGGGAGTACCTTGTGCTCAAAATCGCCGTTTGCATCAAGCAGATCCCGCTCATAGAGGATGCCAGCTTCGATCCCGAGACGAAGACCATCCGGCGCGGCGGCCCCAACGTGATAAGCGCCTTTGACCTGCGCGCGATCGCGGTTGCCGTCGAACTCAAGCGCCGCCATGGCGCAGACACGACCGTCCTCACGATGGGGCCTCCGCAGGCGCGTCAGGCGCTGGTCGATGCGCTCGCGATGGGGATGGACCGGGCCGTGCACCTGGAGGACCGCGCGTTTGCCGGCTCCGACACGCTCGCGACGGCGCGTGCGCTCGCGACCTGGCTCGCGCGCGGCCAGTTCGACCTGGTCCTGCTCGGCAAGTATTCGCTCGATGCCGAAACCGGACAGGTTGGACCCGAAATCGCCGAGCTGCTGGCGACCGCGCAAATCACCGGCGCTCGCAAGCTCGAAATCGACGGGCGCACGATTCGCGCCGAGCGCGAGAGCGACGAGGGCTACGAGGAGATCGAGGCGACGCTGCCTGCGGTGATTACTTGCGCCGAGCGCGTCGCGCAGCCCGTCAGAATCCAGCCGGGAGCGGCTGAAGAGGCGAAATCGAAGCCGTTGATAACGGTTCGCGCGGCCGAGCTCGATGCGAGCCCGGATGCGTTCGGATTCGCCGGCTCGCCGACCTGGGTGAAGGAAGTCCGCGCGCTTGAGCGTCCCACGGCTCAGTGCAAGCTGATCGACGCCTCGGACCCTGCGCGTGCGGCCGCCGCCGCGGTCGATGAGCTCGATCGCCTCGGCGCGCTCAAGCCCCGCGCGATCGCGCGACGGCCGACATCGGACGCCGTCCGCAAGAGTGTCGCGGGACGCGATCTGTGGGTCGCGTGCGAGACGGATCTCAAAGGGCGCGTGACGAGGGGAACCCTCGAGCTGCTGTCGCGCGGCGATGAACTCGCATCCCGGCTCGGCGGAGCGCTGGTGGCGGTCGGATTTCCCGCATCGATCGCACAGCACGCGCCCCTTCTCGCCAACTACGGCGCGGACAGCGTGATCGTGCTCGACCATCCCGCTCTTCGGTCGTACACGCCCGCCGCGGCCGCCGAGGCGATGGCTGAGCTGGTGCGCGAACGCGCACCGTGGGGCCTGTTGTTGTGCGCGAGCGAGCGCGGACGCGACTGGGGTCCGCGTCTTGCCGCGCGCCTGGGGCTGGGGCTCACCGGTGATGCGACCGGGCTCGAACTCGACGATGAGGACCGGATGGTCGCGCTGAAGCCGGCCTTCGGCGGCAATATCGTCGCGCCGATTCTGTCGAAGACCTATCCGCAGATGGCGACCGTGCGGCAGGGAGTGCTGGAACTATCGGAGCCAAACGCGAAGAAACGCGCCGCGGTCGAAACCGTCCACCCGCAAATTTCCTCGCCGCTCAGCCGCCTGCTGCGCGAGCATTCGGAACTCGATCCATCGCTCGCGCCGCTCGAGGGCGCTGAAGTCGTCGTGGGCGTCGGCGCAGGGGTTGGAGGCGCCGATGCTGTGCGCAAGGTCGCCGAGTTCGCCCGCGCGATCGGCGCCGCGATGTGCGCGACGCGCCGGGTCACCGACGCCGGCTGGATGCCGCGTCAGTTGCAGGTCGGGCTGACCGGCAAGGCGATCGAACCGCGGCTGTACATCGCGGTCGCAGTGCGCGGCGCGTCCAATCACACGGTCGGAATCAAGCGTGCGGGAACGGTGGTGGCGATCAACAATGACCCCGAGGCGCTAATCTTCGAACGCGCGAATATCGGACTGGTCGCAGACTGGGCCGCGATGCTCCCGGCGCTCGATGATGCGTTGCGGCGCCGCCTCGGCGTCGCGCAGAAATAACGCCTTGGCTTGCCGAGCCGGCCGGTCGTACAGTCGCAGTGTCCCGGCCGGCTTTTCATTTAAAATTACGGTGGGCGGCGAAATATGACGGACTCGAAATCTGTAAGCGACACCATCGCGATCATCGGCGCAGGAGAAATGGGCGCGGCGGTCGGCCGGCGCATGCGGGAGGCGGGCGCGCGCGTGCTGACCAGCCTCAAGGGCCGCAGCGCGGCGAGCGCGGAGCGGACCAGGCTCGCAGGCCTGGAAGTTATTGACGACGATGAGGCGCTGGTCGGCGAGGCGGGCTTCGTCCTCTCGATCGTGCCGCCGGGGGTGGCGTATGCCGTCGCCGAGCGATTGCGCGCGCCGCTCACCAGCGCGCGTTCGAAGCCGATCTTCGTCGAGTGCAACGCGATTTCGCCTGCGACGGTGCGTCGAATCGCGGACCTGCTCGCCGGGACCGGCTGCCGCTTCGTCGATGCGGGCATCATCGGAGGACCGCCGCCCGCGGGGCGAACCGACGGAGGTCCGCGCATCTACGCCTCGGGGCCCGACGCGCCTAGCGCGTTGCGCCTTCGCGAATTCGGCCTCGACATCCGCCTCGTCGATGGTCCCGTCGGGGCCGCATCCGGACTCAAGATGTCTTACGCGGGGCTCACCAAGGGCCTCACCGCGCTGGGCGCTGCGATGATCGCAGCCGCGTCGCGCAACGGACTTGCGATGGCACTGCGCGAGGAGCTCGAGCGCAGCCAGCCCGGCCTGCTGGCATCACTGGGGTACGGCATTCCGTCGATGTTCCCGAAGGCATACCGCTGGGTCGCGGAGATGGAGCAGATCGCGGATTTTCTCGGCGGCGAGAACCGCGGCTCAATGATTTATCAGGGCGTGGCGCGCCTGTACGCGGACATTGCCGCACAATCGGAGCGCGGCGGCGGATGGGCTGCCGAGATGGCCTCGTTCTTCGCGCCCCGCAAGTAACTGCGCGCTCGGGCTTGCGGCCGCCCGCGCGATCGCGGCTCGATCGTTCGCCGGCCTTCTTCGTCCCGCTCGCGCTGGCCGGCCCGGGCGGGAGAACACTCGGCTATCACCGGATCTTAAGAAAGATCTCGCGGGTGCCCTCGGAGTTGAGCTGGCGCACCGACGTGATTCGGTCGGCGAACTGGGCCAGCGACGATGTATCGGCGGCTCCTACGTCCACCAGCACCGCGAAGATCGAAAAGTCGAGTTCGTCCTTGCGCTCCCGCAACCGAGCGAGCCACTCGGGTGAGACTGCACATTCGCCATCGGTGATGATCACGATGTCGCCGCGCTTGATCTGCTTTTCGGTGAGCAGCTCGACCGCCGCATCGATCGGCTGCTCGAAATCGGTGCCGCCGCCGGGGAAATATTCCGCCATCTCGATCACTTTTCGCAGCTCGGGCTGATAGCGCCGCTCCCGATTGAGATCGAGCACCTTGAGGCTTAACTCCCCCGATGAGAACAGGACTGCGCGAAACAGCCTGCGCTGGCGCCGCGCGATATCCATCAGCGTGAGCCCGACCGCCTTGGCCCACAGCTCCTTGTCGCCCTGCATCGAGGAACTCACGTCGATGCACACGACCATCGGGCCCTTGCCCTTCTGCTCGTCCTGGCGCAGCCGGTACTGGAGCACGGTTCCTTCGAGCAATCGTCGGCGGAAGTCGCGGCCGAGCATCGGATGATGCATCGCCATCAGCTCCGCCGGGATGAGCCGGCCGAGTTCCGAGCCGCGTTCGATGTCGTATGCCTCGGCGACGCCGCGATCGAGCGTCTTGCGCCTGAGCGCTCGCGCATCCTGCTTGAAGCGTCCCACCAGGCGCGCGAGTTCGCCCAATTTCTTGTTGCCCGCCAGGCGCCGCCCTAATTCCAGGCGCTCGCCTGCGTTCATCGGTCCGCCCTGGCCGAATTCGCGGCTGAAGTCGTGCGCATCTTCGGCCGCGCGATCGATTTCCGCCGCCAGATCGGCCACCTTGAGTTGCATGCGACGCAACTCGGTCCGATCGCCGTGCCGGAGTTCCCCTTCCAGGCGCTGCGCCTTCTGGTTGAGACGCGCCTCAGAGACTTTCGCCGCCCGCTCGGCCGCCTCGGCCATTTCGGCGATCTTCTTGCGGGTCTCGTCGTCGAGTTCCGGCTGGCCCGGTCCCGGCTCCTTCATCTCCTCGGCGGTCTTGAGTTCAGCCGCCCGTCCCGCGAGGTCATCCTCCTGGTGCGCGAGGTCCCACAGGTCGATCATCTCGCGCCGATTGACGAAACGCTCGGATCGAATCATCTCGAGGACCTGCTCGCCGAGCACGATGGCCGCGATCGCCGCCTTGTCCTCTTCCAGAAGGGTGCGCGTCTTGAGCGCCTCGAATGGCGCCGACGGCACGAGCTGATCGAGGATGGTGCGGTTGAGCGCGGCGGCGCGGCGAACCGAGTCGGGCCCGCGCCAGACCAGGTTGTACTTGAACAGAGCGCAGAACAGGTCCTGGAGCAGCGCGCCGAAATGCGGCACCAGGGTGGCGCCCGCATCGGCGAGGTCGCTGAGCGACGGCGCGGCGCCGGTGATGTCGCTCCACGCGCGCCGGTCGTACGCATCGCTTTCCACCCAGCACGCGTTCTCCGGCACGGCGGGCACGTAGAGCCGCCGCGGTTTAATCGTTCTTCCCTTGCGCGCCATCGCTATACACTGAGATTATCGGAGCGCATCGCGGCCCGCCATTGCATCGCGCGCCCGCTTGAATGTATCAAAGGTCGCGGGCCAGAATTGACTATGCTGGCGCCGGCCCCGGCCGTCCGCCATGCGGCGGATGAACGGGGCGGCGATTTCGACGATGAGCAACGTCCCTGAGCAAAAGGAGCTTTCCGCGCGGCGCCACACGCTGCTGCTGGCCACCGTGCAGGAGTTCATCGCGACCGCTGAGCCGGTCGGGTCGCAACAGGTCGTCGCGCATCACTCGCTGGGCGTCAGGGCGGCGATGGTGCGCAACATGATGGCGCAACTCGACGAGGCCGGCTTTCTCTTCCAGCCGCATCCGTCGGCGGGCCGAATCCCCACCGACAAGGCGTTCCGCTACTACGTGGACCATCGCGCCCCGGCCTCGCAAATCGGCTTCGAGGATCGCGCCCAGATCGAGCTCCACTGCGCGGGACGCACGCGGGATATCGATGCGATCATGCGCGACACGCCCCGGCTGCTCGCGCTGCTCACGGGTCAGGCCGCGCTGGTGATGCGGCCGAGGCTCGAAACGATGGCGCTCGAGCGGGTGAATTTCACTCGACTGCGCGACCGGCAAGTCCTGGCCGTGTTCGTTGCCTCCGCCGCAGCCGCGCAAAACTGCGTCGTCGAGACCGACCGCGACCACACCCAGGATGAACTCGACCGGATGGCGCGATACCTGAACGAATCGCTGAGCGGACGCACGCTCGATGAGGCGCGCCGCTGGATCGAGCAGCAGCTCAGGGAGGAGCGCACGCGTTACGATCGGTTCGTGCGCGACGCGCTCGTGCTCGGCGGTGCGATTGCCGGACAGGCGGGGCGCACTGAAGTCTATATCGAGGGTGAGGCGAAAGCGCTCGAGCAGCCCGAGTTCGAGAAGCCGGAAAAGATGCGCGAGCTTTTGCGCGCGCTCGATGACAAGTCGGCGCTGCTCGACTTGCTCGAACGCACGCTCCGAAGCCATGCGATCATGGTTTCCATCGGGTCCGAGAACTACGACACGCGGCTGGCCGGGTTGAGCGTGGTCGCCGCTTCATACGCAAGCGGCACGCTGCCGGTGGGGAGCCTCGCGGTCGTCGGGCCGGTGCGAATGGACTACGACCGCGTCATCCCGCTGGTCGAGTACACCGCCAAAGCACTATCGCGATTGCTCGAGCACTGAGGGCGTTCCCCCAAACCGTCACGGCCGCGGTCCCGATATTTCAAACAGTTTTCTGACTCGTGGCTGGCACGCATCCGAATCGTGCTTATCTTCTGACTCGGTGTAATGCGAGGAATGAACAAGCATCATCACAAGAACTCAGGTAACGGTGGCAACGGCGACGACGCCGCCCGCTCAACCGGCGAGCCTCGTGCGAACCGGGCCGGCGTTGAAAACGCCGAGGTGCCGGGTGCCGCAGAAGGTCCCACGGCCGAGGCGCAGCCGGCCGGCGAGATCGAAGAGCTCCGCGCGAAACTCGCCGCGAGCGAAAAGGACGCCGCTGAGCAAAAGGATAAATACTTGCGCGCGCTTGCCGAATCCGAGAACACGCGCAAGCGGATGCGCTTGCAGAGCGAGGACGCGGTTCGCAACGAGCGCGAGCGCCTGCTTCGCGAGTTCCTGCCGGTCGTAGATAACCTGGAGCGCGCCGTCGATGCGGCACATGCGGCGGGCGACGGCAGCTCGATCGTCGAAGGCGTCGAGATGGTGCTGCGGTCGATGGTGGACCTGCTCAAGGCGCAGGGGGTCACTCCCTTAAACGCAGTCGGTGAGAAGTTTGATCCGGTCCGTCACGAGGCCGCCGACCACGTACCGAGCGATACTCACGCCCCAAACACGGTTATAGACGAGTTTCATCGCGGCTACGTCATTGGCGACCGCGTCCTGCGTCCCGCCCGGGTCCGGGTGGCGCGGGCATCGAACGAAAGTGCGCGAAAAAACGGCGAAAAATGCCCGCCCGACGTTGAAAATCGCTAGGCCGTGGTTATCCCTAGATACAGAGGTCTCTCAAGAAAATGCCAAAAGTAATCGGTATCGACCTGGGTACGACGAATAGCTGCGTCGCAGTGATGGAGGGTGGCGATCCGGTCGTCATCGCCAACTCGGAGGGCAGCCGCACCACGCCTTCGGTGGTCGCGTTTACCGACTCAGGCGAGCGGCTAGTCGGACAGATCGCCAAGCGCCAGGCCATCACCAACCCGACCAATACCATTTTTGCGATCAAGCGCCTGATGGGCCGGCGTTACGATGACCCTGAAGTGCAGAAAGCGGTCAAAGTCCTGCCGTACAAGGTGGTCCGCAACGATGATGGTGCCGCGTGGGTCGAGATCCGGGGCAAGAAGTACAGCCCGGCGGAAATTTCCGCATTCGTCCTTCAGAAGATGAAGCAGACCGCAGAGGATTACCTCGGCGAGAAAGTCACCGAGGCGGTCATCACGGTTCCCGCCTACTTCAACGACAGCCAGCGCCAGGCGACCAAGGACGCCGGCCGGATCGCGGGCCTCAGCGTTCTCAGAATCATCAACGAGCCGACCGCGGCATCGCTGGCCTACGGACTCGAGAAGAAGAAAGACGAGAAGATCGCCGTCTTCGACCTCGGCGGCGGCACTTTCGATATCTCGATTCTCGAACTCGGCGAGGGCGTCTTCGAGGTCAAGGCGACCAACGGCGACACCTTCCTGGGCGGCGAAGACTTCGACCAGCGCATCATCGACTATTTGGCCGACGAATTCCGCAAGGATCAGGGCATCGACCTGCGCAAGGACCGGATGGCGCTGCAGCGGCTGAAGGAAGCCGCCGAGAAGGCCAAGTGCGAGTTGTCCACCGTGATGGAGACTGACATCAATCTGCCGTTCATCACTGCGGATCAGAGCGGGCCCAAGCACCTCAACATCAAGCTCACGCGCGCCAAGCTCGAGGCGCTGTGCGCGGATCTGCTCGATCGGCTCGACGGGCCGTGCGTTACGGCGCTTCCCGATGCGGGCCTCAAGGCGGGCGAAATCAATGAAGTCGTGCTCGTCGGCGGGATGACCCGGATGCCGGCGGTGCAGGAGCGCGTGCGCAAGCTTTTCAGCAAGGAAGGCCACAAGGGCGTGAATCCGGATGAGGTCGTCGCGGTTGGCGCGGCGATTCAGGCCGGCGTGCTCAAGGGCGAGGTCAAGGACGTCCTGCTGCTCGACGTGACTCCGCTCTCGCTCGGCATCGAGACCCTTGGCGGCGTGTTCACCAAGCTAATCGAGAAGAACACGACCATCCCGACTCGCAAGAGCCAGGTCTTCTCGACCGCGCAGGACAATCAGACCGCGGTCACGATTCGCGTCTTTCAGGGCGAGCGCGAGATGGCGGCCGACAACAAGCTGCTCGGGCAGTTCGATCTGATCGGCATTCCGCCCGCTCCGCGCGGCATGCCGCAGGTCGAGGTCACGTTCGATATCGATGCGAACGGGATCGTGAACGTTCATGCCAAGGACCTGGGCACCAACAAGGAGCAGTCGATCCGCATCACCGCGTCGTCGGGGCTGACCGAGGATGAAATCAAGCGGATGGTGCGCGAGGCCGAGAGCCATGCCGCAGAGGACCACAATCGGCGCTTGCAGGCCGAGGCGCGCAACAAGCTCGACAACCTCATCTACACCACCGAGAAGACGCTCAAGGACTACGGTTCGCAGCTCGATGAGTCGGCCCGCAAGGCGGTCGAGGATGCGATCGCGGCGGCCAAGGGGAAGCTCGAATCCAAGGATGCCGACGAGATGAATCGCGCGGCTGAGACGCTCGCGAACGCGTCGCACAAACTTGCCGAGGCGATGTACAGCAAGACGCGCGCTGGACAGGCGGGCGCGGCAGAAGCGCCGAAGGACGGCGCTGAAGGCGGCAAAGAGGCCGGCGCCGAGAAGCCCAAAGAGGACGTGGTCGACGCGGACTTCAAGGAAGTGAAGTAAGCGGCGCGCCGGGGCGCGTTCGGGACGGCCCTCAAGAGAGTCAATAGCGCCGCTGCGAACTAAGGATTAGAATCGGTCCTCGATGCCTGCCGCAGCCAAACGCGATTATTACGAAGTGCTCGGCCTCGGCCGCGGAGCCGGCGAGGACGAGCTCAAGAAAGCGTACCGCCGCCTCGCGATCCAGTTTCATCCCGACCGCAATCCGGGCAACAAGGAGGCCGAGGAGCGGTTCAAGGAACTCAACGAGGCCTACCAGGTACTTTCCGATCCCGAACGGCGGGCTCAGTACGATCGTTTCGGCCATGCCGCGTTCCAGGGGCCGCAAGGCGCGGGTCCATTCGGCGGATTCGATTTCACGCAGGGGTTCGAGGAAGTCTTCTCGGACATCTTCGGCGATTTCTTCGGCACCGGCCGCGGACGGACGCGCTCGCGCACCCGGCGCGGCGACGACCTCCGCTACGATCTCGAAGTGGAATTCGATGAGGCGGCGCGAGGGGCCGAGAAGGTAGTCCGATTCCAGCGGCTCACGCAGTGCGATGAATGCCACGGTACTCGCGCCCGCACCGGCGGGAGCGCGGCCAGGCAATGTCCCAACTGCCGCGGAACCGGCCAGGTCCGCACTCAGCAGGGGTTCTTCTCGATCTCGACGACTTGCGGGCAGTGCCGCGGCGAAGGGATGGTCATTTCCGACCCGTGCCCGAAGTGCCAGGGGCAGGGCCGGTTGCGCAAGCAGGAATCGCTCTCGGTAAAAGTACCGCCTGGAGTCGATAACGGCTCACGCCTGAAGCTTCGCGGCGAGGGCGAGGCTGGCTATGGCGGCGGACAGCCCGGCGACCTTTACGTCGTCATCCACGTCAAGGAGCACGAACTCTTCGTGCGCGACGGCAACGACATAATGATCGAAGTGCCGATCAGCTTCCCGCAGGCGGCGCTGGGCACCGAGATCGATGTGCCGACGCTCGAGGGCAAGATCAAGCTCAAGATTCCGCCCGGCACGCAGGCATCCAAAGTCTTCCGGTTCAAGGGCAAGGGCATCGTCGATCTGCACGGCTATGGCCGCGGCGATGAGCTGGTCAAAGTGATCGTCGAGACGCCGCGCAGCCTCACGCCCCGCCAGCGCGAATTGCTCGAGGAGTTCGCGAAGCTCGACGGCAAAGCGGTGAACCATCCGATG
>Ga0187771_10000564_pt1 | contig 23181 bp, 16 predicted proteins | sample 0116_SJ02_MP15_1_FD_133139 | JGI IMG/M metagenome (GOLD analysis project Ga0187771, IMG submission 133139) | Tropical peat soil microbial communities from peatlands in Department of Meta, Colombia - 0116_SJ02_MP15_10_MG | ecosystem: Environmental > Terrestrial > Soil > Wetlands > Peat | place... | reverse complement strand
CTGGGCGCGGGCGCAGGGCATCTGGGAGAGGGTCGAGGTGCTCGGCTTCGTGGACGGAACCCGGTCGGCGGATTGGATCGCGCGCAACGGCGGCCGAGCGCTGAACCTGCTGACCAAAGGCTCGGAACAGCATTGCCGGGTGCAACTGAAGAAATCGCCGCAAGAGCATTTGCGGGATATCGAGAGCGCGGTGAATTACGCCCAGAAGAACGGGCTGTGCGTCAACGTGTACATGGAAGACTGGTCCCAAGGGATGCGCGACTCCGAAGAGTACGTGATGGCGCTCACCGCGGGGCTTGCCGAACTGCCGGTGAGCCGCGTGATGCTGGCGGACACGCTCGGAGTGCTGACCCCGGACGAAACGGAAGAGTACGTGCAGAAGATGCACGAACGCTTCCCCAAGGTGCGTTTCGATTTTCACGGCCACAACGACTACGGGCTGGCGGTGAGCAATTCGCTGGCGGCCTTGCGCGCCGGGGCAGAGCGCGTGCACGCGGCCATGAACGGGCTGGGCGAGCGCGCCGGCAACACCAACCTGGCCACTTTGGTGGTGGCCGCCCGCGATTTGTACGGCATGGGCAGCAAGGTCAACGAGCGCGCCCTGGGGATGCTCAGCGACCTGGTGGCCGGCGTCAGCGGCGTGGACCTTCCCGCAAACGCCCCGGTCGTCGGGCGCATGAGCGCCGTGCAGGGCTGCGGGGTGCACGCCGACGGCGACAAGAAAGGCAAGCTCTACCAGAATCGCCTGGATCCCTCGCGCTTCGGGCTCAAGCGCAGCTACGACCTGGGAAAGACCGCCGGATTGGCCTCCATCGAGCAAAACTGCAAGGAGCTGGGCATCGAGATCACCGCTGCGCAGCAACGCGCGCTGCTGGCCAAGGTGAAGGAGCTGGGGGACCAAAAAGTCACCGTGACCCAGGCGGACATCCTTCTTCTGCTGAACGACATTCTCAGCGCGCAGGGGAACATTTTGAAGCTGGCGGACTATGAGTTCGTGTTGAAGAAAGGAGCGCCGCCCGCGGTCAGGCTGAAACTGCGCCGCAACGAAGAGACCTTTACCGCCAGCGGCGAAGGAGACGGGCAGTACGACGCGTTCATCAACGCGCTGCGATCCGTCTACTCCGGCCTGCCGGAACTGGTGGACTATCGCATCGGCATCTCCCGCAAGGGCACCAGCGGCGCGCTCACGGAGGCCACCATCACCTGGCGCAGCGAAGGAAGGCTCTTCACCACGCGGGCGGTGGACTCGGACCAACTCGTGGCCGCCATCCAGGCGACCATGCGCATGCTGAACTACATGGAGCTGAAGCGGGAACTCAGTAAGCACTGATTCGAGGCTTCGCTTCCGGTCCGGTTGCGCCTTTCCTGAATGCCTTAGCCCTAACGGGCTGAGCTACAGTGCATGGCGCTGCCCGGCGCTCGTGGCTTATGTTAGGATGGCCGTTTTGCATGGACCGCTTATCCTGAATCCGAGAGGCAACACATGACGATACGAATGTTATTTGTCTTCACTCTAGCGGCGGGCGCGGCCCTGGCCCAATCGCAGCACCCAGGCACCAGCGCGACTCCGCCTGCTCCGGCTGCGCCGCAGGCCAAAGCGCCGGCGAACCCTCCCGCCCCGGCCGGCCAAGCGCCGCCGGGCGCACAGCCGCAGAAGCCGGAGACAGCGGCGGAGGAGGTCGCGCCGGGGGACGTGGTTGTCACGGTTCAAGGCGTCTGCGCGGCCCCGGCGAAACCGGCAGCCGGCAAAACTGCCGGACAAAGGCCTTCGGCTGCGGCAGCGAAGGCAGCGAAGCCTTGTGCCACGACGCTGACGAGAAAGCAGTTTGAGCAATTGGCCGCAATGGTCACTCAGCCCGGCCAGGTCCTTCCACCCGCGGCGCGCCAGAGGCTGGCGCAAACCTATGTGGAGCTGCTGACGATGTCGGACGCGGCCAAGAAAGCCGGGGTGCAGAACACGGACAAGTACAAGACGGCCGAACGGATCATGAGGATGAATGCCCTGGCGCAGGTGTACAACCGCGAACTTACGGAGAAGTTCAGCAACCCTCCCGAGGGGGAAGTCGAAGCCTACTACCAGACCAACCTTCCGAAGTACGAGGAAGTGAAGTTGCAACGCGTTTTCCTGCCCAAGAACAATCCTTCCGCCAAGGACAAGGCGGAATTTGAAAAGAACGCGAAAGCCGCGGCCGAGGAGATGCACGACAAGGCGGCCAAGGGAGAGGATCCGGACAAGCTCTTGCAAGACGCTTACACCTCTCTTGGTCTGAGCGGCAAGCCCTTGCCCAGCGATTGGGGCACGCGGCGCAGAAACACGCTGCCGCCGCTACTGGCCAACGAGTTGTTCGCTTTGCAGCCGGGAGAGGTCAGCAAGCTGGCCGAGGAAGCATCCGGCTTCGTCTTTTACAAGGTGGTCAGCAGGGGAAGCGCGCCGCTGGAGGGCGCCATCAAATCGGAAATCTCCCGCGAAATCGAGCAGCAGAACATGAGCGCCAAGATGCAGGAGATCAAGGCCAGCGTGCATCCGGAATTCAACGAAAAATATTTTGGCCAGCCCGCATCCGCGGCGCCCGCAATGCCCGGGGCTCCGGGAGCGCCGCGGCCTCCTCTTCCTGTTGCTCCAAGCCCCAAGCCGGTCCCCGGCCCGAGTCCGAGTCCTGGCCCTGGCGCAACTCCAGCTCCCGGCCCTGGTGCGGCCCCCGCTCCCGGACCAAGCTCGAGTCCGCACTGATCGCGGGGGGGCTGAAACGCGGAGCGCGGGTGCCGGGCCAGGGGCAGCCTCGCAATTCGCGTGCTATGATCGGCACGCCGGCGGCGATACGCGCCGCTGCGCAGGCAACTACATATGAGCGCGCGCATTCTTGACGGCAACGCCATCCGCGACAGTGTGTTCGCGGAACTCCGCACGGAAATCAAAGCTCTGGGGGAACGCGGGATACGTCCCGGCTTGGCCGCGGTGCTTGCGGGCGAGAACCCCGCCTCTCAGCTCTACGTCAAGAGCAAGATTGCCGCATGCGAGCAGCTGGGATTGGGCAGCTGGCTGCATACGCCGCCCGCCACAGCAACCACGGAAGAATTGCTGGCCCTGATCGGGCGGCTGAATGGGGACCCCGCGGTTGACGGCATTTTGGTGCAATTGCCGCTTCCGGCACAGGTGGACGCCAAGGCCGTGCTCGAGGCCGTGGACCCGGCAAAGGACGTGGACGGCCTGCATCCCTTCAATCTGGGCAAGCTCCTGAGCGGCCGGCCAGGCCTGGTGCCTTGCACGCCGGCCGGCGCAATGGAGATTCTTCGCCGCAGCGGTGTGGCCATCGCCGGCGCCAACGCCGCCGTGCTGGGACGGAGCGACTTGGTGGGCAAACCCGTGGCCGTACTGTTGATGCACGCGCACGCCACGGTGACCATCTGCCACTCGAAAACCCGCGACCTGCCGGAAATCGTCCGCCGCTCGGACATTGTGGTGGCGGCCATGGGCAAGGCGGGGTACGTGCGCGCCGAGTGGATCCGGCCGGGCGCCACGGTGATTGATGTGGGCACGAACCGGGTCACCGACGCCGCGGAAGCCGCCGCGCTCTTCGCCCATTTCCCCGAGAGGTTGGAGAGATTCCGGACCAAGGGATCGGCCCTGGTAGGTGACGTTCACCCGGACGCGGCCGGCGTGGCCGGAGCGCTTACGCCGGTACCCGGCGGCGTAGGTCCCATGACCATCACCATGCTCATGTGCAATACGGTGAAGGCCGCGTGCATGCGCCGCGATCCCCAGGGCGCGCAAACCGCCCCGGCGGATTCCGGCACCAGCGCCCATGGGGCCCGCTGATGCTGCGCGCTGGCCTTACCGGCGGAATCGCCTGCGGCAAGAGCACGGTCGCGGCCATGCTTCGCGAAGTGGGGTTTCCCGTGCTGGATGCGGACGCCCTGGCCCACCGGTTGATGGAACCGGGGCAGCCTGCCCACGAAGAATTGCTCGCGGAATTCGGCCGCGACATTTGCGACGCGCAGGGCCGGATCGAACGCACGCGCCTGGCGGAGGTGGTCTTCTGCGATCCAGAGGCGCTGGAACGGCTCAACGAGATTGTGCATCCGCGGGTCATCGAGAAGATCGAGGAACAGTTCACGAAATGGGGGCAGGCGCAGCCGCGTGGCGTCGTCTTCGTCGAGGCGGCGCTGATTGCCGAGGCGGACTATGACCGGTGGCTGGACCGTTTGGTCGTGGCCTGGTGCCGCCCGGAGCAACAACGCCAGCGCCTGCTGGCCAGAGGGATGACGCTGGAGGAGGCCACGCGGCGCATGGCCGCGCAAATGCCCTTGGAGGAAAAGAAGCGGCTGGCAACAGACTTGATTGATTGTTCGGGAACGCTCGAGGAGACGCGCCGCCAGACGGAAGCTCTGGCGGAGCGCCTGCGGGCGCTGCCGCAACACAATTCGTGATGCCCGAGGAATCGCCATGAAACGCTCTGATCACACCGCCCGCGTGATTCGCTGGACCCTCCTGGGACTCATCGTTGCCGGCGGAGCGTTTTGGGCGGGTTCGCGCTGGGGTCCGTCCCAAGCGGAGCGCGTCGAGGCCATTCCGCTCGGCGCAAGCTCCGCCGGGCTCACCGACGAGGAGTCCATTAACGTGCGCGTATACCGGCAGGCTTCGCCGGCAGTGGCGAATATCGTCACGCGCACGGTGGAGTACGACTTTTTCTTTGACCCAGTGCCCGTCGAGGGCGCCGGTTCGGGCTTCTTGATTGATTCGCGAGGCTACATCCTGACGAATTTTCACGTGGTGCAGGGCGCTCAGTCCATCGAAGTGATTTTGGGCGACCAATCGCGCTTCCCGGCAAAGTACGTGGGCGCGGACCGGCGCAATGACATCGCGCTGATCAAGATCGAGCCCAAGAGCCGCAAGCTGGCGACACTTGCCCTGGGCGATTCGTCCACGCTTCAAGTGGGGCAGAAGGTCCTGGCCATCGGCAATCCGTTCGGCTTCCAGAGCACGCTCACCACCGGTGTCGTCAGCGCGCTGGGCCGGACGGTGCAGACGGGAGAAAGCACCTTTATTGACGCGGCCATTCAGACCGATGCGGCCATCAACCGCGGCAATTCCGGCGGGCCGCTGCTCAATTCGCGCGGCGAGGCCATCGGCATCAACAGCGCCATCTTCACCACCACCGGAGCCACGGCCGGAATTGGCTTCGCCATCCCCATCAACACGGCGAAGCTCGTGGCCCACGACCTCATCACCGAAGGACACGTCCGCGAGCCCTTCCTGGGAGTGGAAACACGCCCGGTCGGCCCCTGGCTTGCGGAAGCGCTCGACCTGCCGGTGAAGGAGGGCCTGCTCGTCGAGCGCGTCATCCCCGGAAGTCCGGCCGAGCATGCCGGATTGCACGGGGGCGACCGCGAAGCGCTGGCGGGGATGCGCCGCATCCGCATCGGCGGGGACGTCATCGTGGCCATGGATGATCGGAAAGTCAGCGGTCCGTTCGACGTGAACACGCTCCTGAACCGCAAGCGTCCCGGCGACACACTGGCGCTCACGATTTACCGCGGGGGAAAGCGCATGGAGCTGAAGGTGACGCTAGGTGAACAGCCGGAGGAACGCTAGGGAGTCCTGTCCATGCGGACCATCGAAGAGCCTGCCGGCAGGCAGGCCCGAAACTGCAGAATGATCGGCCGCCACATCCACCTAGCCAAGTCAGAGAGGCGACCGCCTCTCTGACTCGGATTTTTCTCACGAACTCAGCGGAGGCAGAATGTCGTTGACACACCTAGCAGTCTAGGGGTAATACTTATCAGGCTGAGTTGTCTAGGGGTGCAGGAGAATGGCGAGAAACGATCTTCAGGGAAGTCTGGTCCTGTTGATACTGAGAACTCTCTCGCAGAAGGGGGAGCTGCACGGCTACGGAATCGTGCTGCACATCCAGCGGGCGTCGGACGAGTTGTTGTCGGTCGAGGAGGGTTCGCTCTATCCCGCGTTGCACCGGATGGAGCAGAACCGATGGATTCGCTCGGAGTGGAAGCTGACGGACACGAATCGCAAAGCGAAATACTACCGGCTGACGGCTGCGGGCCAGAAGGAATTACGCAAGGCTGAAGAAAGTTTCGAACAGGTAGTGAAAGGCGTGCGGGCGGTGTTGCGGCACGCGCAGGGGTGAGCCACGTCCATTTTTTGCCGAATCACGAATTTGTTTCGCCGTTCGAAGCTGGACCAAGAGATCGAGGCGGAACTGCGCTCGCATATCGAAATGCGCACGGCAGACAACATTGCGGCCGGGATGTCGCCGGAACAGGCCGCCCATGCAGCGCACCGAGCACTGGGCAACACGCTGAAGATCGAAGAAGATGTGCGCCGCGCATGGGGATTCCAATGGCTCGAAACACTCGCTCAGGACCTAGGCTATGGTGTGCGCCAATTGCGCCGCAATCCTGGCTTCACTGCTGTCGCCGTCCTCACCCTCGCCCTCGGCATCGGCGCGACCACCGCAGTTTTCAGCGTAGTTAACGCCGTGCTGCTCAAGCCGCTGCCTTACGCGCAGCCCGACCGTCTGGTGGCTGTGGAATCTATGTGGATGCACGGCGCGCCGCATCCGAACCGGCTCTCTTACCCCGATTTTTTCGACCTCCGGGCGCGGAACCACGTTTTCAACCATCTCATCACGTCTCGTCACACGGACCTGCCACTTACCGGTTTCGGATCGCCCACACAGCTCGAAGGCGAGATGGTCACATGGGATTTCTTTCCCGCCCTCGGGATTCGGCCAGTGTTGGGGCGGGGCTTCTTGCCGTCCGAAGAAGCAGCGGGGGCGCGCGTGGTGGTGCTGAGCCACAAGCTGTGGCAAACGCAGTTCGGCGGCGACCGTGGCATCGTGGGACGCGCAATCACTCTCGATCAAAAGCCCTATACGGTGATTGGCGTCGCTCCTGCCGGCTTCGTTTTTCCGGTGAACGAACCTGACATCCAGTTCTGGACCACGATCGCGGCGGACTGCGAAGCGATGCTCGGTGGCACGCCGCAGACTGAACAGCGTGGCGCTCACATGCTGATAGCGCTCGGACGCCTCAGGCCCGGTGTGAGCATTGAGCAGGCGCGTGCCGACCTCGACGTAATCGCCCAGGCTCTAGGCAAGCAATACCCCGCCACCAATACGGACTACACCCGGGCCTCGGTTCGACCGGAACTTGAAACTCTGGTGGGTGAGTCGCGTACCCCTCTGCTGATTTTGCTCGGCGCTGTAGGCTTGCTGCTGTTGATCGCTTGCGCGAACATCGCCAATCTTCTTCTGGCTCGGGCGGCCAATCGCAAGCAGGAAATGATAGTGCGCGCCGCCTTGGGCGCCGGCCGCGGCCGAGTGGTCCGGCAGCTCCTGACTGAAAGTCTATTGCTGGCCGCGCTCGGGGTCGCAGCCGGCACGCTCTTGGCTGAATGCGTCTTGCGTGTGGTGCTGCCCCTCGGCGGTCAGAGCATCCCACGCCTTGGCGAGACCAGCATCGACGCACGGGTGCTTGGTTTCTCCCTGCTCCTTGCTTTTCTCACCAGTGTCTTCTTTGGCTTGGCTCCTGCGCTACATGCGTCGAAACTTGATTTTGCTTCTTCGTTGAAAGATGGAGGGAGGACCACCACGCGCGAGCACGATCGCATGCGCGGCGCCCTAGTGATCACCCAAGTCACACTGGGGTTGGTCCTCGTCACTGGCGCCGGGTTGTTGATGGCGAGCTTTCTGAACCTCGAAACAAGTGCTTTGGGTCTGAGGCTGGACCATATGCTCACCTTCTGGTTTGGCCTTCCCGAGACGCAGTACAACGCTGTCCGGCAAATGGCCTTCGATGATCAATTGTTGGAGCGCCTGCGCGCCCTACCCGGCGTCGAATCAGCAGCGGGCGTGTGGCCGTTGCCTTTTAGCGGTGATGACGTGACGGTAGGATTCGATATCGAGGAGCGGCCAGCCGGGCATTCCACTTGGCCCTCAGCCCGCATCGCCTTCGCCACGCCGGACTACTTCCGAACCGCGGGCATTCCACTGCTTAAAGGTCGGTTCTTCAATGGCCACGACGACGCGAAGGCGCCGCGGGTGCTGATTGTCAACAAAGCCTTCGCGGACATCTTTTTCCCGGGTGAAGACGTACTCGGCAAGCGCATCACGCCGGGCGCCTCGTCAGGTGCGGTTGATAAGGGAAGCCCAGTGCGCCAGATCGTAGGCGTGGTGGGCAGTGCCAAGCAGTTCGCGATGGAGGCCGAGCCCCAGCCCATTTACTACTTTCCTTACAAACAACTTCCCTGGATGCCGCCGCCGGTCATTCTCCGTACCGCTGTCTCGCCTTTGACTTTGGAATCCGCGGTTCGCAAACAAATGACCGAACTTGATCCGCTGGTTCCCGTATTTCAGGTCAGGACCATGGAGGAGATGCTCTCTGCCCAGGTCGCTGAACCCTGCTTCCATACCGTGCTGCTAGGTTGCTTTGCCGGGGTCGCGTTGGTGTTAACTACCGTGGGACTCTATGGCGTGATGGCTTACTTCGTGACCCGACGCACGCGCGAAATTGGAGTGCGTATCGCGCTGGGTGCCAGCCGCTCCTCGGTACTCTGGATGGTATTCCGACATGCGCTCCCGCTGCTGGCGTCCGGGCTGCTGTTGGGTTTGGCCGCCTCGCTGGCGGTACACCGCTTATTGCAAAGTATGCTGTTCGGCGTTTCGGCGTTGAGCCCGTTGGGTCTGGGGTTATCGGGTCTGCTGCTGACCTTGGCGGGCTTGCTCGCCACTTACTTCCCTGCCCGCCAGGCAACCAATGTCGATCCCATGATTGCCTTGAGATACGAATAGCTCTCCCCCACGTCTTAATTCCACAGTTCTTGCCATACACAATCTCTGACAACTGAAACGGTCCCTGACCGAGTCCAGTAGCAGCCACACTCCCACACCCCCTTCGTTCCGCAGTTTCTGCTTTCAATCCACAAATCAGGAGCAACACCCATGCGAACGAACACTCGCCTGCAGCGAGCAGACGCAGGAGGCGGCTTTGTCGTGTCGGCTTGCCGCAGGCAGGTTTGCCTACATCGCCTCCGTTTTCATCGCGCTTCGGCCGCAGCGCTAACACCGTGCCGGGGTCTCCGTCGCGCCGCGCGCATGCTATGTGCGCGCAACTGCCGGAAAGCGCACGCCGCGCGATGCTGCTCAGGACGCCGCCGAACTTTGCAGATTTGCGACCTCGCTCAATCGTTTGCGGGTTTCAGGGTTTGTACTTACAAACCGTGAGCCGAAGAAAGCGACATCGCCTGCAACAACGGCCTCACCGAGCGGCAAGAGCGGTGGAAACGCGCCACAGCGAGCACATCAGGGGCCGAAGGCAAGGCGGTGGCGCGCACGCTCCGCCTCGCTGAGCGTGAACCAGGATTCGGAGAGGTGGCGCACGCGCTCGAGGGTCTTCTGCACCTCGGTGTGTTTCTCTTCCAGCTCCTCGCGAGTGGCCTCGCGGGAAACATAGATCGGCCGAGCAACTAGAAAGGCAGCCTTCGAAAACGGGTAGGGCAACAAGAAGTGGTCCCAGGTCTGGCGAAAGGTGTGCCCGTGGTCCACGCCCACGTGAAAAGCCACTACCGGGCACCCGCTCATGCGCGCCAGCATGACCGGCCCGCGCTTGGCCACAAAGCGCGGGCCGCGCGGTCCGTCCACGGTGAAGGCCACGTCGCGGCCCGCTTCCAGGCGCTGGGCCATGGTGACCAGGCCGCGCAAGCCGCCGCGGGTGGAGCTGCCTTGCGCCGTACCGAAGCCCAAGCGCTCAATCACTTTTCGCGTCCACTGCCCGTCGAAGTGGGTAGTGTTCATGACTACGATGCCGCGGTTTCTGGCCCACCAGACAATGCCCAGGATGGAGCGGTGCCAAAGGGTGAAGATGCAGCGCTGCCCCGCGGCATGCACGCGTTCCGTGTTCTGCCATCCCAGAACCTCGTACCGGAGCGTCGGGCACAGCAAGCGGATCACGCCGTAGACGGTCGCGGCAATCACGGGGATCTGCGCGCGGCGCCAGGGTGGAATTTCCGGAAGGCGCGTGTCGAAATGAGCGCTGGCGGAGTCCTGGCCTTCCCCGCCGGTTTGGGCCGCAGTGTCCATCGGGGTATAGTATATAGGCGCAGGCCCCGAGCGCCCCAGGCTGGGCGCCTTCGCTTCCCAAGCGGCACCTCGTTGAACCACCTGTCCCTGATTTCGGCGCTGCGGAGCGTTGCCGCTCTCGCGGCGGTTTGTGCGCTGGCGGCGGCCGGGCGTGGCGACGACTGGCCCGGAGAGCTGATCGGCACGATCCAGGGCGAGGACATCTCGGCGCAAGGCCATATCCACGTGGAGAAGACCGGCGGCGAGCTGCGCACCACGCTCTTCAGCGGCAGCGATGTTCGCGTGAAATCGGGGCAGGCCAGCATCCAACTGCGCGAAGGGGGCGTTATCGCCATTTGCGGCCCCGCACATCTCTCCCTGCTCAAGTCGGGCAGCGACCTGACCATTGCGCTTGAATACGGCACGATTCATCAGCGCGTGGAGGGACCACCCAGCATCACAGTATTCACCCCTCTGGTGCAAATCAAACCTGTATCCATCGGAGGCGGACCGACGGAGACCCTGGTGGACTTGGAGTCCAGCGGGGCGATCTCCGTGCGTGCCGCTGGCGGGGCGGCCCGTCTGGAGCAGCAGCTTACGGGAGACAGCGTGGTTGTCCCCCAGGGCAGCGATGTTTCCTTTGCGGACGGCCGGATCGAAAGCCTGCGCGCCGGACTGGGCAATTGCCATTGCGACATCACCGAGGCCCCGGCGGAGGCCGCCGGCCCGACAAGGCCCCCCGAATCAGCCGCCAGCTCCGCCGGCACAGAGGTGAGCCGCTTGTCCCCGCCAAATTCTCCGCAGGCAGGCCAGAAGCAATCTTCGGCTTCGGAAGGGCCGATCTACAAAGTCCTGATGCCGCCGCTCGTCTTTGATGCGTCCGCGCCGCCCGTTCCCGCTCTCTCTGCCGTGCCACCGGAGCCCACGCCGGCGACAATCCTACTGGTGCGTACGGTACGCATTCGGCCGGCGCTGGTCTTTCGCGGGCGCGTACAGCCTGCTGTGCACGCGCCGACAGCCAGCGCCGCAGCGGCGCAACCGGGCGGAGCGCTTCCCGCGAAGCTCCCGCAGCAGCAAGCCACTTTCGCGTCACGGGTGCTCACGTACTTGCGCCGCCTCTGGAACCACAGTTCCTGAGCGCAGCCGCGCCCCGCTCCGCGCGGAATCGCGGCGCGCGTCACATGCCTTCGTAATTCGGTCCCCCACCCCCCTCCGGCACGGTCCAGTAGATAATCTGGTAGGGATCGGCGATATCGCAGGCCTTGCAGTGCACGCAATTGGCGGCGTTGATTTTCAGCCGCCATTCGCCGCCTTCCTGGGCCATCTCGTACACCTGCGCGGGGCAAAAATATTGGCAAGGATTGCCGTAATCAGTGACGCAAACCGTGGCGCATACGTTCGTATCCGCCACTTTCAAGTGGCACGGTTGATCCTCGCGATGCCGCGTGCCGGAGTAGTAGACGTCGGTCAAGCGGTCGAAGGTCAGCACACCATCGCCCTGAAAGGGCGCCGGCGGCTTAGCCGGGACCTGCGCCGGGCTCGGGGGCGCAGCGGATTCATCCAGTTTGCGGTACGTTTCGTGGCCCGCGCTGGCCGGCATGGGGTCCGCAAGTCCCCGGCCGCCGGAGAGGAGCTGCAACCCGGCGTGAAGCAACGCGCCCCAGAGCTTCCGGCGCTGAAACGCCTGGCGAAAGTTTCTCGCCGGCCAAAGCTCTTCCTTGATCCACGACCGTTCCACCTTTTCCTGAAACCTGGCCAGCATCCTTGCGGAACAGTCCCCCGCGGCCAGGGCCTCGAAGATTGTTTCGGCAGCGAGCATGCCGCTCTTCATCGCCAAGTGGATGCCCTTAAGACGCTGCGCATTGAGGAAGCCCGCGGCATCGCCGATGATCAGACCGCCGTCCACATAGGTGCGCGGGATGGAATACCAGCCCCCCTCGGGAACGCTCTTGGCGCCGTAACGCAGCAACTTGCCACCTTTGAGAATGCGCTTGACGAAGGGATGCGTCTTCCAGCGCTGGAACGCCGCGTGCAGATCGAATCGCGGGTCGGGGTAATCGAGGCCGATGACCAGCCCGAGCGAGACGCGACTGTCCAATAAACCGTAAATCCACCCGCCACCGTAGGTGGCCGAGCCCAGGGGCCAGCCCAGCGTGTGCGCCACGCAGCCGGGTTCCATCTTGCCCGGCTCGACTTCCCACAGCTCCTTGATGCCCAGGCCGTAGACTTGCGGGTTGATGTTGCCGAGATTTCCTCGGGCGACGAGGTCTTTGGTGAGGGACCCGCGCGAGCCCTCGGCCAGCACGGTCACTTTGGCGCGGATTTCGTAACCCGGCGCGAAGTTCGCTTTCGGGCGGCCATCCCGGTCGAGACCCTTGGGCTCGGTGATCACACCCGCTACGCTCGCGCCCTCGTAAATCAACTCCGCCCCGCCAAACCCGGTGAACAGGTTCACTCCCGCCTGTTCCACCAGGCCTCCCAGCCATTGCGCCAAGCGGTTCAGGGAGACAATGTAGTGTCCGCGATTCCTCACCGGCGGGGGACGGAGCGGAAGGGGCCAGGCGGAATGCTTGCTGAAGAAATACAGCGTGTCGGCCGTCACCGGAGTGTACAGCGGCGCCGACTGCGGGAAATCCGGGACGAGCTCCGCCAGGGCGCGAGGGTCCATGATGGCGCCGGAGAGCTGGTGCGCGCCGGTCGCCCGGCCCTTCTCCAGCACGCAGATGTCTTCGGCGGAAAACATCGCGGCGCTGGAGCCCGGGGCGGATGTCCCGCCGGGATCCTTGTGCTTGGAGATGAGGTTTGCCAGGTGCAGGGCGCAGGCCAGTCCCGCCGGCCCCGCGCCGACAATCAGCACGCCGGTCTCGATCCTTTCTGGCTGCGTTGGCACGTTGTCATTCTAGTGCCGTTCCAACGGATTTCGCCAACGGAGCGCGTGCGTTTTCCACCTGCCCGCAAGGGCAGCACAGAACCATTTGCCTCCATCAGTTGGAACGGCACTAGCCCGGCAGGCTGGAACACCACTAGGAAGGCTTGCGCAAGCGGTCCAGGAGGGCAAAGAGGGCCACGGCTGCCAGGGCGTTGACGCCCATGGCGGCGACGAAGTGCAGGCTAAAGAAACGCTCGGGTTGAGCCAGAAGCAGCCGCCGAATGAGCACGATCACGCATTGCTGCACAGCCATGAGCGCAGCCGTGAAAGCGAAGCGGCTCACGGGATGTTCGGTGTCAATGCGGCCGCCGACGGAAGACGCCAGGTAGCCGACGATCGTTTTCGCTATGCCATTCAGCCCGAGAGGCTTGTGACTGAGACTGTCCTGGAGCAGACCGATGATCATGCCCAGGAGCAATCCGCTGGAGGGGTTGCGGCGGCTGATCCCAAAATAGATGGTCACCAATAGGGGCAACTCGAGAAGCTCGACCCGGCGGAAGTAGACGGGCAGGAGCGTTTGCACGACAAGCGCCAGGACCACCACGGCGCTGATGGCGCCGGAGTAAAACTTATGCACCTCGATGTGCGTTTCGCCGGGGGAGCGGATTTCCACCGTATCAATCATGGCCTGGCACCGGAAGCGTCTTGGGCGGCGAGGAGACAGCAGGAGAACCTGCGCCTGGCGCGCCGGAGGGCTGAGGGTTGGCTGGGGGTTCGCTTTGCGTTTCCAGGGGTTGCAGGGTGAGGAGGACGAACACTCCTTCCAAACGGTCCAGGTGAGCCGCGGGCTTGACACGAATCTGCTGGAAGGGGTTGCCCGGCTTCACCTCGGCCACCGTGCCCACGGGTATTTCGGGGGGAAAGATGCGGTCCATGCCCGAGGTCACTACGCGCGCTCCAACCTGCACCTTGATGTCATTGTCCAGGTACTTCAGGACCAGCAAAGGTTCGCCCGTGCCTCCTGCCGGGCTTTGGACGCGCGAGTCGGCCAGCATCGCGCCAATGCCGCTCTCCTTGTCCGTGATGAGAAGCACCTGGGAGGCGTCGCGGAAGACTTCGACGGCCTTGCCGACCACGCCGTCGGTAGTAATGATGCCCATGCTGCGGCGGACCCCGTCCCGGGAGCCGCGGTCAATATAGATGATCTGGCTGGCGGGATCCACGCCCGCGCCGATCACCCGGGCGGCCAGCATGGGGGTTTCCTTGTGCGCGTCCCGGAATTGCAGAAGGGCGGCGAGGCGGTCCGCGTCCGCGGCCCGGACCTCGAGTTGCTGAACACGCAGGCGGAGGTCCCCGACTTCCCGGCGAAGTTCCTCGTTTTGCCGCTGCGCCCCGCGCAGGGCGAAGTATTGGCTCCAGGCGCCGCGCACGTGCGTCACGCCCCAGGAACCCGCGCGCCCGAGCGGAGAGATTAGCGATATGCTCCACGCGCGCAGGAGATGGCCTCGAGGGTTGCGAATCTGCACGGCCAGCAAGAAGACTTGTGCGGCCAGGAATACGCCGAGCAGAGCCAAGGACCGGTGGCGCGAGGGAATGGCGATCATCTCAGGACACAACTCCGGCTGGATGTCCGGGAATCGCGCGCGCGCATGCGAGAAGGCCGCGATACGCGCCCGGCGCTAGTGCCGTTGGAACGAATTTCACCAACCAGGCAGCGTTCGTTTTTCCACCTACCGCCAAGGGCTGCCCAGAACCATTTGCCACAATAAGCTGGAACGGCACTAGTCAATACTAACCTGCCGCAGCAAGCGGAAATCGCTGAGCATCTTGCCCGTGCCCAGAACCACCGAGGCCAGCGGATCGTCGGCGATGGAAACGGGCAGGCCAGTTTCCTCGCGGATGCGCTTGTCCAGGTTCTTAAGCAAGGCGCCGCCGCCGGTGAGCACGATGCCGCGATCGCTGATGTCCGCGGAGAGTTCGGGCGGCGTGCGCTCGAGAGCCACGCGGATAGCGTTGACAATCGTGGCCACGCATTCCGAGAGGGCTTCGCGGATTTCGCTGTCGTCAATGGTCACCGTCCGCGGGACTCCCTCGATGAGGTTGCGCCCCTTGACTTCCATGGTCAGCGGCTTTTCCAGCGGATAGGCCGAGCCGATCTCCATCTTGATCTGTTCCGCGGTGCGTTCGCCAACGAGCAAATTGTATTTGCGCTTGAGATATTGCATCACGGCTTCGTCCATTTCGTTGCCGGCGACACGCACGGATCGCGAGTACACGATCCCGCTCATGGAAATGACGGCGATGTCCGTGGTGCCTCCGCCGATGTCCACCACCATGTTGCCGGACGGCTCCTCGATGGGCAGACCGGCGCCGATGGCGGCGGCCATGGCCTGCTCCACGAGAAACACCTCGCTGGCGCGCGCCCGGTAGGCGGAGTCTTGCACGGCGCGTTTTTCCACTGGAGTGATCTCGCTAGGCACGCCGATCACGATCCGAGGGTGCACCAGCACGCGGCGGTTGTGCGCCTTCTGGATGAAATAGGTGAGCATCTTCTCCGTAACCTTGAAGTCGGCGATCACGCCGTCCTTCATGGGCTTGATGGCCACCACGTTGCCAGGCGTGCGGCCGAGCATGTCCTTGGCCTCGCGGCCCACGGCCACCACCTCACCAGTGTTCTTGTTGATGGCCACAATGGAGGGTTCGTTGACCACGATGCCCTTCCCTCTCGAGTACACCAGCGTGTTTGCCGTGCCCAGGTCAATGGCCAAGTCGGAAGAGAACAAGCTGAAAAGCGACCGAAGATTATATCCGTTCTTAAACATAATTCCTAAGTTCCCTCAGTTCCCTGCGGGACAAATCCCGCCTCGCTGCCCCGCGGGTCCCGCGTCCCGCGGAGGTTTTCGCACCGGCGCGCTACCGGGGCACCACAATGGGCACGCGCAGAATCGCCGTGCCGCCGCGGCGATTCTGTCCGGTGATTACAATCGTGTGGCTCCCCGGTTGCAGCCCCTCGGTGAAATGCCGGAAGGTGCCGTCGGGAGCGATATTGGCCACGGGCTGGCCGTTGACGATCAAGGCCGCCCCAGGCTCGGTGCGTCCGATGATTTCGGCGACGCGGCCATGTATCTGGGTTCCAGTGACCTCCAGGAGCATTTCCTGAGTCTTACCCTGAGCGACGAGAGTGAACTTGAAGCTGTCGCTGGCCTCGCTGGTGCGCTTCTTTGCGTCCGTGGCCGTGACGCTCCAAAAATAGTCTCCTGCCTCGAGACCGGAAACGTCGGCGCTCGTCCCGGCAATCTTTCGTTCCACCAGGGTCTTCGCGAACATGGCCGTATTGCTGATGCGCAGGGTGTAAAACTGCGCCTCGGGCACGGGCTTCCACTCGAAGTGGATCGGGGCGCTCCTTGGATCGGGAACGATGAGGGGCTGGAGATTGAGAGGCTCAGCCAATTCCGGTGGCGCCAGGACGTTCGTCTTGCTTACCGGCCCGCCAGCAGAGAAGCTCGCTTTCTCCCACTGGCCCAATTCAACGTGTTCCTCGCCCCGCTGCACATCGGCGGCGCCCGCGGACACGGTGATCTCATGTTCATTCGTGGAAGGGTCGCTCTTGACCGACGCCCGGCTGTTCTGACGCACGGAGGCGGTAGCGTCTTCGACGGAGACTTCCGCCTTGGAGTCCGGCGAGGGCCAACTGGGGGTGGCCAAGTCCACTGCGCCGGTGCTGATGCGCACGGCGGCGCTGGTGGGGTGGTCGCGGCCCATGGTGTTTTCTTCCACGGTAACCAGGGTATCGGGCTTGATGGTGTAGTACGTTCCGTCAGCGAACGAGACCCGCGCCGCCCCGTCGGAACCCGTCTGCACCAAGTCGCCCTTGTCCAGCGTGGTCCGGTAGTCCGCATCCACCCACTGCACCGAATTCACTTTCTTCACCTGCACTTTGCCGTCCAGGTTCACGAAACGCACCTGGGTCTGGGCCAGGGGCGCGGCATCCGTATCGCCGCCGGCCACCGCATGGCTGACGCGCCGAAAGCTCGAGGAGAACCAATCCGGGGCGATCAAATACGATACGCCGAACACGGCGAAAAGGAGCAGCGCCAGGTAAACTGCCACGGTCTTGTAGGTGACCGCAGTCCAGTACACCTGAATGCGGCGAACCTTTTGCCGCTGGGGCCCGGATTGCCAAGCGTTGCTCACAGCCGCGGGCGCACGAAGCGCCAACCGTGGAATCTAGCACAGCGTTCTGTAAGCGTCCAACATGCCCCGGCGGCCGTACACTAACAGCCAACAGAAGGAGCTATTCCGCACGGGCTGGCACGAGCCGGCACCGCGCAATCCATTGTGGCTTTTGACCTGCCTCTCCTATAATCTGAAACCAGGGCTAACAGCAAGAGTCGGCGTTTCAGAGCCCGCGGCGGTCTGGCCCGGCCCTGGGATGCCTGCGCCCGTTTAGAACTCGCCGCATTCTGAAGGCATGCGCAGGTTGATAAGCGGCGATTCGGGAGAATACGCGGGTGTTCGGCGATCGAAAAACGATGATGCGCATCGTGCTGGGGCTTGTCGTGGGAGCAATCGCGGTGAGCATGCTGCTTTACCTAGTGCCCCAGGGCACGTCCACGGGCGGCTCCCCCGATGCGGTGGCGGAGGTCGGAGACCAAACGGTGACCGTGGCGGACGTGCGGGCCGAACTGCGCAAGATGGAACAGCGCAGCCAGGTGCCCCACACTTTGGAACCCCTCTATGCGCAGCAGATTCTGCAGGAGCTCGTCTTCCAGAAAGAGCTGAACTACGAAGCCAAGCGGCTCGGCATCACTGTGGATGACGCGGAACTCGCTGAGGGCATCCACCGCATGCTGCCGGATTCCTATAGCGGCGGCACCTTCGTGGGCATGCCCCGGTACGTGGATGAGGTGCGCACGCGATTCGACATGAGCGTCGGCGAATTTGAAGACTTGGTGCGCCAAGGCCTGCTGGAGGAGAAATTTCGCCACCTGGTCACGGACGGCGTCAGCAGCAGCCCGGCGGAATTGCAGGAGGAATTCTTGCGCCGCAATGAAAAGGTCAAGCTGGAATACGCGCTCATCAAGCCTCAGGACGTCGAGGCCACTGTGAGCCCCAGCGAGGCCGATTTGTCCGCGGATTACCAGAGGAATGTTGGCCGCTATGCGATACCGGAGCGGCGCGTCGTGCGTTATGCTCTGCTCGATATCAGCCAGCTTCGCGAACACATGCAGATTAGCGACGCCGAGCTGCGCGCCATCTACCAGCAGAACATCGCCCAATACCAGGTTCCCAGCCGCGTGCACGTCGAACATATCCTCTTTAAGACCATCGGCAAGACCGACGCCGAGGTGGCGGAGATTCAGAAAAAGGCCGAGGACGCGCTCAAGCAGGCCAAGAAGAAAGGCGCCGATTTCGAGGCTCTCGCCCGGCAGAACTCCGAGGATGCTCTCACCAAAGATAAAGGGGGCGATCTCGGCTGGATTATCCAAGGACAGACCACGCCGGAATTTGAAAAGGCGGCCTTCGGATTGCCCAAGGGAGCGGTATCGGACCTGGTGCGCACTCCATACGGTTTCCATATCATCAAAGTGCTGGACCGCGAGAACGCGCGCACGAAGCCTTTCGAGGAGGTGCGCGATTCCATCCGCACGCCGCTGCTGCTGCACAAGGTGGACCAAGAAGCCTCCGACGCCGCGGACAAGATCGCCACGGCGGTGCGCAAGTCGAACCGAAGCTCGCTGGACGATCTCGCCAGCCAGTTTCATCTCACGCTGGGCGAGACTCAGCCGGTGGGGGCGGGCGACCCCATTTTGGAACTGGGCAACTCAAAGGAAGTGAAAGACGCCATTTTCGAGTTGCGCCCTGGCGAGCTGAGCATGCCCATTCACACCGACCGAGGCTACGTGGTGCTGTCGGTCAAGGAGATACAACCGGCGCACCAGGGCACTTTCGCCGAGGTGCGCGACCGCGTGCTGGCCGATTGGAAGAAGGAGAAAGCAGCCGACCTTGCTCGCTCCAAAGCCGCGGAATTGGCCAAACGTCTGCAAGCTGGCCAGGGGATACAGGATGCCGCCAAGGGCTTGGGACTCGTGGTCAAGACCAGCGACGCCCTCACGCGGAGCGAAAGGATCCCCGATACCGGAAGTTCTAAGCCCCTTCTCGACGCCTTTAGCATGAAGGCAGGACAAAGCTCGCCGCCGCTTGCTGCCGACTCCACGAATTGGGTCGTCTTCCGGGTGATGGATAGGCTCGAGCCTAACCCTGACGATTTCGCCAAGCAGAGCAAGGAGTTACAGGAAACGGTGTTGGAGAGGAAGCGCGAGTTGGCTTTTGAAGCTTTTCGCGCGGGTCTGGAGGCTCGCTTGCGCCAAGAAGGCAAACTCAAGCTGCGGCCGGACCTCATGACCAGCAATTTCGGGAAGATGGGCGGTAGCCTATAACCGCATGAAAACAAAAGACTAAAGCCTAGGCTCCCCGCCTATTGTCATGTACTAGACTGTCCGCTACCATAGATGTGTCGGTAGGAGCCCGCGAGAGAAGCTGGCGGGCGGGATTCCCGGCTCTGGTTCAATGCGCAACCCCAAACTTACCCTCCCAGCCGGGGACGGCTGTGGCCGTTAGCCCGGGTCGGGCGCCTCGGAGGAGCAGGACACGCATGGCGCAGAAAATCGGCATGGTTCACAACGGATACCAGTGCGCTCTCGAGCGAAATCAGGCGGGGAAATACTGCATGAGAATTCGCGCGCACTTCCCAAGGCATGCCTGGACTCTATCGGCTTATTTCCTCGCCTCTTCTTTTGACCGGGCCATGAAGAAGCTGGAAGAGTGCTTGCAATACCTTCAAAAGCATGAAGATAGGCTGTGGTTCTGGGGTGTGGATCGCTCGGATGATCCTGGCATCGCCGCCGAGTTGCTGCGCAGCTCGGGACTAAGACTGGACCGCCGGGCGGAGTTTCCACGGAAATCGGCGAACGTGTCGCTTCCGCCTGAGCGGACCGTTCCTGCGTTTGCATTGGCACCCGTCCGCCGGGGCTTGGCGGAGTCGCTCGAGAGCCCGCGAGGGGCCTTGGCGGGCGACTGACTTGTCAGCCGGGCAGTCCGCTCATTTTTCCTTGAGAATGACTTCGCCGTTTCCTATCAGCTGATCATTGAGCCATAAACGGTATTTGTAGGCTCCGGACTTGGAGGCCGGGCGTGGCGGTCCGCTGAGCAAACGCGTGTCCGCTGGCGCTTCATACACGTTTGAGGAGAAAGGGCAACGGTTAGGATCAAACTCAATCCGCAGGCGCCCCGCATCGGAAACCCAGCACACTTGATCCCCCGAATCGAGGACAACGACTTGAGGCAGCAGGCCCACGAGCACGAGTTTTTCCGCCATGCACTCACCTTTCGCCGTCAGCAGCAGGCGGCACGACGACACTATCATATCTCATGCTTGTCTGGATCCCGGGACGGCCGGCACCGCTCGCGGCGTGTATCCAATGGTGCCCAGGCAATAGGAGCAATCTTGGCGGTTGCACCTGGCCCAGGAATCAGCGAAACTAGTGCGTAGGGATTGCGACCATCTCCGTGGTCCTTGAGTCCCCACAACATGCAAGGGTGGATAGCTCTTCCGTCCCCGGGGCATGCGACGGTCCTCGGGAGATTTGAGGCAAAGAACCGACGATGACAACCATCGGCCAATTGACTGCACCGCAGCGCTTGATGCTGACCCCCGGGCCCACCCTGGTGGATCCGCGCGTGTACCGGGCCATGGCCCAGCCTCTTGTCGGGCAACTGGACCCCTGGTTCACGAAGACCATGGCCGAAGCGCAAATCCTTCTCCGGGAAGTTTTTCGCACCAAAAACCGCATCACCTATCCCATTTCCGCCTCCGGTTCGGGAGGCATTGAGGCCTCCGTAGTAAACCCGCTCGAGCAAGGGGACGAGGCCCTGGTCTGCGTGAACGGCGTCTTTTCCGAGCGCATCGCGGTGATCGCCGAACGCACGGGCGCCAAGGTGACGCGGGTTGAAGCTCCACACGGAACAGCAGTGGACGCCAACGATGTGCGCCGGGCCGGAAAAGGCAAGAAGATCAAGATGATCGGTCTGGCGCACGGTGAGAGCTCCACGGGCGTGCTCCAGGAGCTTGCGGATTTCCGCAAAGCGGCTGACGAACTCGGCGCGCTGCTCATCGTGGATACCGTGGGAACCCTTGCCGGCATCCCTCTCGAAGTGGACCATCAGCGGATTGACATTTGCTTCAGCGCGTCACAGAAGGGACTCAGCGCGGCGCCGGGGCTTGCCCCGGTCACCGTGAGTTCCCGGGCGGAGGAAGTCATTCGCGCGCGGAAAACGCAGGTACAAAGCTGGTACTTCGACCTGCGCGCAGCCATGGACTACTGGGGCAAGCAGCGGCTGTATCACCACACGCCGCCGATCACGCTGATCTATGGCCTCCATGAAGCGCTGCGCATCGTTGTGGAGGAGGGCCTGGAGGCGCGCTGGGAACGCCATCGGCAGAACCAGCAGGCTTTGATTGCCGGTCTGGAAGCTATGGGAATCGAATTGCTGGTAAAGAACCCGGCGCAGCGCATGGCTACGGTCACGTCCATGAAGGTGCCCCAGGGCATGGACGACGCCAAGACGCGCGGCAGGCTGCTCGAGGAATTCAACATCGCCATCGCCGGCGGCTTGGGTCCGCTGAGCGGCAAGGTCTGGCGCGTCGGCCTGCTGGGACACTCCAGCCGGCGGGAGCACGTGCTGCGGTTTCTGGAGGTCTTGGAGAGAGTGCTGCAACAGCAGGGCTACCGCGCCCCGGCTAAGGCGGGTCTGGTGGCCGCGGAGCGAAGTTACGGGACGGCGGCAGAGGCGCCCAACGCTATAGCCATCTGAGGCCCGCCGACAACGCGCGGCCCCCCCGCGCCGCACGTTCGCCAGCCGCCCACGAGAGGAGAAACATGCCCAGGCAGCCCGTCCTCGCCAACACGGGCGCGATGAGCGAATTCATCGGCCCGTTTGAAGTGACCTCCAAGCTCACCGGGAAAGTCTATCGGTGCCGCTTCTCGCACCTCTGGAACGGCATTGCCACGCGCCATAGCGACACCATTGACACCAAGTTTCTTGTGGATGGCCGAGGGGTGGTCATCGGTCTGGCGCACACGGCATTCCAGGAATTCCAGCGCCGCCTGGGCCGGAACCTCACCGACCGGGAGGCCAGCTACTTGGCCGCTGAATTCCTGCGGGAACGGCTGGAAGAAGAAGACGAGCGCCCTCTCTACGACGTTTTCCACGAAGACGTTCTACGGCTCATTGGCCTATTGGGCATTCGCTGACCGGCGGCCCTTCAGGACCCGGCTGGTCCCTCACGCGTCGGAAAGCGACTCATTGAAACCGGCGTCGTTCTTACCTTTTTCCGCCTCCAGAATGATTCCGCAATCGAGGCATTCAAGGTATTCGGTTTCCTTGTCCTTGGCGATCAGGCGCGTGCGGGCGTGCTGGCAAGGTGTGCCGCTCACAGCGGAACTACTCCAAGAGCGAGTATAGCACCTTGGCGGGGTCAGCAGGGGACCGCGACATCCCTTGCGCGGGTGCCCTTGTCTCCGCGATTATATCCAGGTCATGACACTCTCTCCGAACGCCGCGTCCGCTGCGGCTGCGCGTTTGACCACGCTGCTTTCCTACGGCGTTCTGTTGCTTTTGGCTTACCTCCTCTACCTGGTGTTCGAACCGTTCCTGATGCCGCTGGCATGGGCCGGAATCCTAGCGGTCTTTCTGCACCCGGTCTGCGAGAGACTGCGAAAGAGGATGGGGACGACGCCGGCGGCGCTGGCCACGACGCTGGCAGTCACGCTGCTGTTGATCGTACCTGCCCTCCTGCTGCTCTCCCTCTTCGTGCGGGAGGCGATTTCCGCCAGCGCAGTGGTGCAACGCTCGTTTGCCGCCGGTCCCGGCGGTTCCATCCCGCGGCTATCGGACTGGTTGCGCGGGCACGTCCCGGTGCTCTCCCATTACGATCTGTCGGCGGCCCTGGGCAGAGCCGCCGAACGCCTGGCCGCCTTCCTGGCTTCGCAAGCCGGACCCATCCTGCGCAACGTGGCCGGGTTCATCTTTGATTTCGCCATCGTCTTGCTGGCCCTCTTTTTCTTCTTCCGGGAGTCCCCACGGGTCATGGACACCGTGCGCGCGCTGCTGCCGTTTGAGCCCGCGCTGCGCGAGCGTTTGCTCCAGGAATCGCGCGAACTCATCGTCGGCAGCGTG
>Ga0187771_10000563_pt1 | contig 23186 bp, 16 predicted proteins | sample 0116_SJ02_MP15_1_FD_133139 | JGI IMG/M metagenome (GOLD analysis project Ga0187771, IMG submission 133139) | Tropical peat soil microbial communities from peatlands in Department of Meta, Colombia - 0116_SJ02_MP15_10_MG | ecosystem: Environmental > Terrestrial > Soil > Wetlands > Peat | place... | reverse complement strand
GCAACGCTCCTATGTGGAAGTTTCAGGCCGGAAAGGGCTAGGGGTGAAGGCGGACGATTTGATCGACACTCTGATCGCCGAGGCGCTCGAGGAAGTCCGCGCTCGACAAATGACCCAAAACCTCGAGGAGCAGCAGACTTACGCACGCATGATTGCGGTGGGCGCTCTGCGCTATTTCCTGCTCAAGTTCTCGCGCCGCATGATCATTGCCTTCGACTTCAAGGAAGCCCTGGCTTTCGAGGGTGAGACCGGGCCCTACCTGCAATACAGCGTCGTCCGGGCAAGGAACATCTTCAACAAGTTCCAGGAGACTCATGCCGGCTTCCAATCCCAGGAGCTTGGCCGGGTGGTGGGTCCAGAGGTGCTCCGCCGATGCTTCGCCGGCGAGGATGGACTGGCTTTTTGGGAGTTGACGCTCCTCGCCGCGCAATTGGAAATGGTGGTCGAGCAGGCCATCGCCAGCCAAGAGCCCGCCGGAGTCGCCAAATACACTTTCCGGCTGGCCCAAGCCTTCAACAATTTCTATCACCGCTTCCACATTCTGAGCGAGCCCGATGCCGACCGGCAGCAGTTCCTCCTGTATCTGGTTCATCTCGTGAATCAGACGCTGACGTCAGCTTTAGAACTGATGGGAATTGAAGTTCCGGAGCGGATGTGAGCGCAGGTTATTCCGGCTTATCCGGGCGGTGCTTCCTGAGCGCTGAGCAGCGAAGCGGGACATACGAATCAGCCTGCATTAAAGAAGCCGAAAAGCAAGTGAGGCCCTATTGATCCGCGCAGGGAGCAACGTCGAAAAGCGCGCCCACGCCACAGGTGGAGGTGAACATTTGGCGTGCGGAGTGGGCTACACCGGGAACAAACCACAGGCGCTGGTTCCAGCCGGAGGGATGGCGGCCGTGGAGATAAGCGTAATAGGCCCGCCCACGCGCAAACCGCGTCGGCCCCTGGGCTTCACCGCCACAGGTGACGTCAAGATCCTTATGGTGAGGATCGGTGTCGGCGGTGCCGAGTAGATAGATGACGTCTCGCTGCGCATAGTCAGCCTCCATCTGCTGCCAGTTTTGGTCCGTGCCCGACGTGACATAGGTGGGTGCGTTGCGGGTACCGTATTTCCACTGGTTGAAATGAGGGCAGGCGCCGCTCCGGAACGGAGCCAAGGTTCCATCCTTGGTAGGACGTTCATCGCTGAAATAAAGATACGACGATGGATTGGCGATCACGAAGCGCAGATGGACACCGCCCCTGGAAAGCGCATCTATCCCCCGGCCCACAATTGCGTAGCGGTGAACCAACTGTCCACCCCCGGAATGTCCGGCCAAAACTACGGTCTGGAGATGGGGAAAAATCGAGTGATCCCCCAGCCGGGCCAGCAGGGCGTCGACGATCTCATACGAACTGATGGGTGCGGGCGCGACAGCGGGCGCGCCACCCTCCCAGTCAGTGCCGCGCCAGCGCAGCACATCCGCGGGAAGACGGTGGGCGCCGATGTCCTCCTGGTCCAGAAATTGGGGAGCGATGAAGACGGTGTCGCGTCCTGCCGGCCCGGCAGCGCTCGCAGCCTCCACCGCCGTGCGGTAGTACCCTTCCACATCGCGCCCCTTGCCGTGGAAGATAATAAGAGCGCGCGTAATCTGCGGCTGAGGGCGGGACCAATCCAGCGACATCATAAAAGGCTCCAGGGCCGATCCCTGAGCGGTGGATATGCGAAATTCTTGACCGGCTACGGCGGCGACCGGCTTCGGTCGCTTGGCCGCAAGCAAGGTCATGGGCAGGAGCGCCATACAAAGCGTTGACGTGAAGCTCAGAACCCATCGCCAAAATTGCGCCGACTGCATCATGTGGACTTCCCGCGCGAGCTGAAGATTACAGGAGGACAGACAACGGACGACTGACCACGGACAACGGACCACGGAAGGGCGATTTCAAGTTGAGATGTTGGTTATTAGCTGCACCAGGGTTCGAACCCCATGGCCGGTGGGCCCTTTGGCCAAGAAGGACTTCTCCTCATTCGACCAGCGCGTTCCCGCAATGTCCAAGTGTACCCAGGGTGTGTCACCGGCAAACTCACCCACAAACATGGCGCCGGTGATGGCGGCAGCGTATCTTCCCCCCGTGTTGGCGAGATCCGCAATTAGACTCTTGTAGAGGTCGCGGTAGTCTTCGTCCAGGGGGAGCGCCCACATCTTCTCGCCTGCGCTGGCTGCCGCAGCCAGCACGCGTTCGACCCATTCTTTGTTCCAGCCGAAAACCCCCGTGGTGGTGTTCCCCAAGGCGATGCGGATGGCACTGGTGAGGGTGGCAGCATCAATCAGCACCGTGCAGCCGAGTCGCTTGGCGTAGGTCAGCGCATCGGCAAGAATCAGGCGTCCCTCGGCATCCGTATTGAGGATTTCGATGGTCTTGCCGGACATGGAGGTGATAACGTCGCCGGGCTTGTAGGCTTTGCCACTAGGCATGTTCTCCGTCGCCGGCACGACCGCTATGACACGGAGTCTAGGCTTGAGTTGCGCAATGGCTTGCATAACGCCGAGCATTGTGGCGCCACCCGCCATATCCGTCTTCATTTCGTGCATGCTCTCACTGGGCTTGATGGAGATGCCGCCGCTGTCAAATGTGATCCCCTTACCTATCAGGCCGATTAGCGGCGTCTCGGGCGCGTCCGGCGGTGCGTAGCGCAGCACGATGAGCTGTGGTGGCTCTTCGCTGCCCTGCGCCACTGCCCAAAACGCCGCCATTTTCAAAGCTCGAATCTCCTCCGGGCCGAGAACCTGGCAGTCGAGGCCGAAACGGGTCGCCATTTCCTGCGACTGCTGGGCCAGGAGCTTGGGCGTCATACGGTTGGAAGGTTCGTTCACCAGATGACGTGTAAAGTTCTGGGCCTCGGCAAGAATCCGGCCACGCTCGGCCGCGGCCTCCACCTCCACGCTGGGTGGGCCAGACAGTACCAGTTCAAGCCGGTCGATCCGACGTGGGTCGCTGCGCTCGGTTTTGTACGGATCCGAGTCAAAATCGGCAAGCAAGGCGCCTTCCACGACGGTCTGAATGCACTCCGGCTCCGACTGGTGCGCAACCCAGGCCATTTCGCGAACCCCGCGGCCCTTCAGGTAGCGCGCAGCGGCACCGGCCAACCGGCGCCGCTGCCCGCTATTGAACTTCTCACTCTTCCCTGCCCCCACTACCAATAGCTTCGCCGCAGCCAATCCCGGCGGGCGGTGAATCAGCGTACACTCGTAAGCCTTGCCCGAAAGCTCACCGGCCGACTGCAACTCCTGCAAGAAGCCCACGGACTCGGCGGGCAGCCGTTCGAGACTGCCGCTGGACGCCGGGGACCCTTCAAAAGAAAAAGCCACCAGAGCGGAAGTGACGATCTGTGCGATAGGCTCGTGCCGAAATTCGATTTTCATCTGTGCCGCCTGCGATGTTCCCGGATGTCCTGCTGGACTTCTCTTTCGATGGTTCGGCGCCGAGAAGTTTCCCGGTGGTCGAAAACATTCTTGCCTTTGGCCAGGGCAATCTCGCACTTGATCAGGTTGTTCTTCAAGTAGACGCGGGTGGGGATGAGCGTGAATCCCCTCTCCTGCGTGCGCCCGGTGAGCTTGTCGATCTCCCGGCGGTGCAAAAGCAGGCGCCGGTCGCGCAGCGGGTCATGGTTAAAGCGGCTACCCGCCGCATACGGGCTGATGTGGCAATCGATCAACCACACCTCGTGGCCTTTGACCATCGCGTAACTGTCCTTCAGATTGACCTTACCCTCTCGCACGGACTTCACTTCCGTACCCGTCAGCTCGACCCCGCTCTCGAATCTCTCCAGCAAATGATAGAGATGTGGCGCCTGGCGGTTGACGGCAAAGTTCTTCAGGGCAGGGTCCGCGGCCTTTCCCACAGCATGCTCCCCGGGAGACTCTGACTTATCCTAAGAAGCAAAATGTTAGCACATGCACAGTCATTCTGTTCGACAATATGAAGACTGGCAAGCTGGTCAATTGGAGTCAGAGATGGCGACTACCTTTCGGATTCTGATCTTGCTATTTCTCACTTTCCCAATCATGGCGCAGATGCCGCAAAACCCATCGCCCATGGTGGAACACACCCGAGAGCATCCGCGGCTGACCGAGGAAAAACTCTCCGGTCGACGCGTGGACCTCGAACTGGGCACATTGTTCGTGCCGCCGAGAGTCAAGAAGACTCGGAGCGTGAGTCTCCTGTTTTTCTTCCATGGCGGTGATTGGCTGCCTGAGGTTGCCGTTGCGCAGCGGCGGAATATGGCGGTGATTAGCGTCCAGGCTGGGCAGGGTTCGAGTACTTACGCAAACCTATTCGCGGACCCCCTGCGGTTTCCAAAGCTAATCGCCGACGCCGAGGGCAAGAGTGGCCTGAAATTTGGCGAGGTCGACTTGGGCGGATGGAGCGCGGGCTGCGGTGCGTTGCGGCAGATTCTGAAGGATCCTACCTCCTACCAACGCGTCAGCCGCGTGCTCTGCATTGACGGGATTCACGCCGGTTATGTTAATGGAAAGCCGGGTCCGATGGAATCCCAGATCGATACGGAAAATCTTCAGATTTGGTTACAGCTCGGCCGCGACGCCATCGCGGGGAAAAAGCGCCTGATCATCACCCACTCGGAAATCTTCCCCGGGACGTTCGCGAGCACCACCGAAACCGCGGACTACCTGCTGCAGGAGTGGGGGCTGAGATCCCGTGCGGTAGTCAAGTGGGGGCCGATGAAGACGCAGACTCTCAGTGAGGTAAAAAGGGGCCGACTCCTAGTTATCGGCTTCGCGGGCAATTCGGCCCCCGACCATGTGGATGAGCTTCACTCCTTGCCGGCGTACTTGCGATGGCTGACGAAGTGACTTCCAGCTTATACTGGAAGGCTTGAAGGGCTAAGTGAACTTATCTCCAGCTAGTGTCTCAGTTTGACAAGGCCTGAGGTGCGGGAGGAACAATGAGCCGAGTTAAGCTGCGCAGTGACGAGTGGTTTGCTCGCCAGGATGAAGTGGGCGTTCGGCACCGAAGCGTTTTGGCGACGCTCGGCTTTGACCCGCAGTTTGTCGCGGGCAGGCCCTTGATCGGCATTTGCAACCCGGCCAGCGAGTTCAACAATTGCGAAATGGGCTTAAACGAACTCGTCCAGATGGCCAAACGCGGCGTCAGCCAGGCGGGGGGCATTCCCCTCGAGTTTCCGACTATGGCTTTGGGGGGCGAATTCATCAAACCTTCCGACCTGCCTTACCGTAATCTGGTCTCGATGGACATCGAAGAAACTGTGCGGGCGAACCCGATCGATGGCATGGTAATGCTTTCCGGCTGTGACAAAACGACACCGGCACAATTGATGGCTGCGGCGAGTTGTGATATCCCGGCAATTCAGTTGGCAGCCGGCCCTAAAGCGAGTTGTTACTGGCGGGGGCAAGAAGTAAGCGCTGCAACCGACATGTGGAAGTATTGGGACGACTATCGTGCCGGCAAACTCGGGGTGGAAGACTGGCAAGAGTTGGAGCGATGCCTTTCCTGCTCGTACGGTACGTGCAACGAGATGGGCACAGCATCGACCATGGCTATCCTCTCCGAAGCGCTGGGCATGATGCCCTCGGGGACTTCCAGCATACCGGCCAACGACTCACGGCGGCGCGTGGCTGCAGAAGCGGTAGGGCGACGTTGCGTGGGAATGGTGGAGGAGAAGCTTCGGCCAAGTCAGATCATGACACCGGAGGCCTTCCACAACGCCATCCGTGTGCTCAACGCTATCGGAGGCTCGACCAATGCGGTCATTCACCTGGTGGCCATTGCCGGGCGATTAGGAATCCGATTGCCTCTCAGTCTTTTTGACGAGATCGCCCAGTCAACTCCCATGATCGTGAACCTCAAGCCTTCCGGCCGGTTCATGATGGAGCACTTCCATCGGGCAGGCGGCTTGCCGGCAGTGATGCGGGAAATCGCTGACCTCCTCCACTTGGATTGCCTGACCGTTTCGGGGAAAACTCAGCGCCAGCACACTCAGACAGCACGCTGCTATGACCGCAACGTTATCAAACCGCTGGATCAACCGATTTTTCCCTCCGGGGCATTAGTGGTCCTGAAGGGAAGTCTCGCGCCCTGCGGGGCTATTCTGAAGGCCTCCGCCGCGTCGGAGCGGTTGTTGAACCACACTGGACCCGCTATAGTCTTCGAAAACTATCAGGAGATGTTGGCCAAAATTGATTCGCCAGACCTGGACGTTTCTCCAGAGAGTATTCTGGTGATGAGGAACACGGGTCCTCGATACGTTCCCGGCATGCCCGAATGGGGCGCAATTCCTGTGCCGACCAAACTTCTGAAACAGGGTATTCGAGACATTGTGCGCATCAGCGACTCGCGAATGAGCGGTACGAGTTTCGGAACCGTGGTTCTTCACGTGGCGCCGGAGTCGGCGATCGGCGGGCCGCTGGCCATCGTGCAAACCGGTGATAGGATCAGGCTCAGTGTGGCGGAGCGGCGCCTGGACCTGCTGATTTCGGAACAGGAGATGCGCGACCGGTTATCCCGCTGGTCACCGCCGCCCAACGCGCATCTGCGCGGTTACCCACGGCTTTACATCGAGCACGTGCTACAGGCGGATGAAGGGTGCGACCTCGACTTTTTGCGCCCCACATCGAAGGAAGCAATTCGCTTCGTTCCACCGATTGTGGGGAGATCGTAATCGAGTTCAAAGGAGGAACTTCGTGGAACAAACCAAGGCAAACGGACTCAAAGGAGCGGTTCCGATTATTCCCATACCGTTCGACAGCTATGATGAGATTGATGAAGAGGGGCTGCGCCGGTTGGTGGAATTCTCAGCCGGCAAACGTTTCGGAGCGATTTGCTTACCTGCCTACGGGAGCGAGTTCTATAAACTCTCGGACCAGGAGAGAATTCGGGTGGTTCAAGTTGCGGTCGATCAAGCCGCCGGACGCTTGCAGGTGATTGCACAGAGCAATCACGGATCTTCTCATGTGGCGCTGGCGCAGGCCCGCTTGCACGTCGAGAATGGATCGGATTTAATCTCCGTTGCCCTCCCAAGGCAATTTGTCTTGAGTGAGGATGACCTGTTGCGCTATTTAACGCCGATCTTGAACGGCGTAGATGTTCCTTGCCTCGTACAGGATTTCTACCCCGGCGGGGTTACGGTCGGCGCAGAGTTTGCCAAGCGGCTCTTGGCTGAATGCCCCAATTTTCGTTATCTGAAGATGGAGGAACCCCTGCTGAATGCCAAATTGCGCGCCATCCGGGAAAGCACAAAAGACATGATCGGCGTGTTGGACGGGACGGGCGGGCTTTACCTGCTGGAATTGATTCCTGCGGGACTTTGCGGGGTGATGCCGGGTTTGGCGTTAGCGGATGCGCTTGACGTGGTCTTTGGCCTGCGCGCCACGGGCAAATCCGCGGAGGCTTTCCAGCTCTACGAAAAGCTCCTGCCTCGAATCGTCTTCGGCTTACAGAACTTTGAATTGTGGCTGTATTGCGAAAAACGGTTTCTTCAGGCGCGAGGCCTGCTTCCCAACCCACGCTGCCGCGACGCAAGCTTTACTCCTGATCCGGATACTTTAAGGTACATCGACGAACTGGACGACCGGCTCGCGCAAACGCTTTCGGCCCTTTGACCCCTCGACCTCTAAACTCGTCGGCTTCTCGACTGTTCTGCCTGCGCAACGATGCGGCTCAGTTCGGCTAGAACCTGAGGGGACAAAGGTGATTGGGGCGAGCCTTTCAATATGGTCTTGACTCGCTCAGCGGCCACATCGACGGCATCCTGGCCGCCCCGCGTGAGCCAAGCCCCGGGAGTCAGGCGATTCGCAAGCTTGGAGTGGCGAAACTCTCGGCGTAAGTACTTCAGCGTATGGGGTTGTTCGAGGAAATGATGCTGGGGGCCGACCGCCGAGATCACTTCCAATGCAAGAGTGTCCTGGTCGACGTTTATCCCTTCCTGGAATCGGAAGATCCGTTCATAAATGTCGTCATCAATGACCAATTGCTCCAAGCTGGCGGTACCCACCGCCGCTAAACTTCCCGCGCCTCCATTCAAGGATGCGCCGCTTAATACGGCTGCGAACCCGGTGAGAAGCTTTTCCACCGCGGCCTGCTCGTCACAGACGTGCGAGTCTGTGGTGAGCCCGTTGCTGGCAGTGGGGAAATGATAACTCCTCCCCACCTCCACGATGGCGGCTGCCAGTAAACCACATTCTGTATAGCCGTTTGAGGCAATACTGGTCATCATATCAAGCACAAAGGGAAAGCCGGCGTAGAGGATTTTGGCGCCAGGCCGGGCGAGTTGTGCCACGGTGATGGCTGCCAGGATTTCGGCGTTCATAACGACAAGCGTCCCGGCCAAGGTAATGGGCGCCGTGGCTCCCGTTACCGGCGAAGAGTTGAGCAGAACGGGAAGGTCCTGTTCAACCGCCTCCAGGAGAACGTCCATCTGGCTCTCAGAGAATATGAGCGGGCTATTACAGGAACAAAACGCAATGACCCGCGGTCCTCGCCGGTCGCCAATGGTCGAGAGCATTTGGGCGATCCACCTGACACTCCACCCGGAATAGGGCGCCATGAGCATCGGCTTCGCGGAGAGTCTGAGCATCGCCTCCGCCGCGCGCAGGTCGCGCGTTTCGATTGGCACGTCCCAGGGATATAACCCCGTGACCAGGCTCTGATTCGGCAAGGCATCGGCCACTCGAACCCATGCCTCCAGATCGCCGGACATTACTTGCCGACGTTCTTTCCCACCGTAGTCTACAATCCAGTCGAGGGAGATCACTGGACGTGCCCGAGGTGGGCAATCGTATCCCAGCACAACGTCTTTCGAAGGACTTTGACCTGTGACCAGAAACTCCGAAGGCACGGTTCGCAAAGCCCTCTCGACCAGCTCCGCCGGAATCTTTACCCGATGAGAAACCGGATCGACGGTGGCTCCCCGCTCCGCCAATAGCGACAAAGCCTTTTCATGATGGATCAGAATGCCAACCTCTTGCAGTGTCGTGAGCGAGCCTTGGCGGACTGCGGCGATTTCCTCGTCGGTGAGTATTTTGGCAGTGATTCGTTTCGGTTTATGGTTCGTCATTCCTATCTCCTCTGTAGGAGAATGCTTTGGCCCGCACGATCAATCCTGAGCAGAACCGGCAGAGTCGAGAGCGAGCAGGCTGTGTACGGTTCGCACGATTGCCTCCGCAGTGAGCCCGTAGTGTTGCATCAAGGTTTCCAGATTTTCGCCGGAAGTGCCGAAGCAGTCCTGGATGCCCACGCTTTCCAGGGGAACCCGGCTACGGCGCAATGCCCAAGCGACAGCCGAGCCCAGCCCGCCCACCACGCTGTGCTCCTCCGCCGTCACGGCCGCCTTCATACCTTTCGCCTCTTCCCGGACGGCCGTTTCGGCCAAGGGCTTCAATGTGCTGACGTTGACGACCCGCGCTGAAACGCCCGCCGCCTCCAGAATTGAGGCGGCCTTCATCGCCTCGAACACCATGGCGCCCGTGGCAAAGATCACCGCGTCGCGGCCCTCGCGGACGCGCCGCACTCCGGCCAAGTCCTTCAGTTCCAGCCCCGGGTCGAGCAAGGGGAGTTCGGCCCTGGTCAGCCGCAGGTATACCGGCCCCGCCCGCGCGACGATCAGGGGAAGCATCTGTTCCACTTCCCTGGCGTCGGCCGGACAGAGGACGGTCATGTTGGGGAGCGAGCGCATCAAGGAGATGTCCTCGATGCTCTGATGGGTCGCGCCGTCGCCGTAATCCGATAGTCCCGCGCTCGAGCCCACGATCCTCACCGGGAGTCGAGCGAGGGCTACGGCTTGCCGGATCTGATCGTAAGCGCGCCCAGTGGCAAACACGGCAAAGGAATTCACGAAGGGGATTTTGCCCTCGAGAGCGAGGCCCGCCGCGGTCGCCACCATATTCTGCTCGGCAATCCCCATCTCGATGAAGCGGCGAGGAAACCGCTGTTCGACGAGCGTAGTCATGGTGGACCGGCAGAGGTCGGCATCCAGCACGACGATGCGCTCGTCATGCTCCATCAGGCGGCACAGGGTTTCGCCATAAGTATTGCGCAGACTGCGCAGGACAGCTTCCGGCATGGACCTCAGGACTCTCCCCGGATGTGGTGCAAGGCCTCATCGATATCGTGGAGGGCCTTGGTCATCTGCTCAGGCGTTATCTTGGCGTTGTGGAAGGCAAAGTTGTTCTCGGCGAAGCTGAGGCCCTTGCCCTTCACCGTGCGCGCAATGAGCACGCAGGGTGAACCGGTGTGGAGGCGCGCCGCGTCGAGCGCCTTAACGATCTGGCGCATATCATGACCGTCAAGCTCATCCGTGTGCCAGCCGAAGGCCCGCCACTTGGCCGCCAGCGGGTCCATATCCAGGCGCTCGCGCGTAGGGCCCATGGCCTGCAAGCCGTTTCGATCCACAATGGCGACCACGTTGTCCAGATGTCGATGCGCGGCAAACGCCGCAGCCTCCCAGACCTGGCCTTCGTTAAGTTCGCCGTCCCCAAGGAGCACCCACACTTTGTGTTTTCCGCCATCCAGCCGCGCCGCCAGCGCCATGCCATTGGCGAGCGAAAGGCCTTGCCCCAGGGAGCCGGTGTTGGCCTCCACACCGGGAGTCCTAAGGCAGTCCGGGTGCCCCTGAAGAGTCGACCCCAATCGCTTCAAGCGTTGTAGTTCGTCAATAGGAAAGAATCCTCGCTCCGCCAGTGCGGCGTATTGCGCGAGTGCCGCATGCCCTTTGCTCAGAAGAAAGCGGTCGCGGCTAGGGTCCTTGGGGCGCTGCGGGTTGAGGCGCAACACGCGAAAGTACAGCGCGGCCACCAAGTCCGCGCAGGAACAGCTCCCCCCGAAATGACCTACTTCGTTCGGGCCGACCATGCAAACGATATGCCGGCGCAGAATCCAGGCCTTTTCTCGCAGACCATTGATTTTCTGCTCATCCGCTACGTCAAGTCTTTCACCCTCGGATTGAGGAATTCCATTGTGGAGCGAAGACGTCATGATCCCTCGGCCTGCCACCGTGCATGAAAATGCGCGAAGCGCCTTGGAGTGTGGCCCGCCGTGGCGGGTCGCTGCCTTGGAGTGCCCCCGGCATAAAGGCTAAGGGGGGAAGGCGACCGTTCGACTCTACCTTCCAGCAGAATTTTACTGCCGAACCTCCGGCTAGGTCGAGAGAAGAACAACCGCGATGAGCCCGCAAAGGACACCGACCCCCTGTAGGAGGGTAATCGACTCATGGAGGACGAGAGGGCTGAAGATAACCACAATGACAGGATAGAGAGCGCTAAGGGGGCCTACAATCGAGGCCTTGCCGCCGCTTTTCATAGCCGCAAACAACCCCAGGCAGCCCAAGGCGCAAAGCAGCCCCGCCAGGAAACCATACGACTGCGCACGGAGAGAGTGATGGAACAGCTCCTTGCCCGGGTAGATAATGGGCACAACGAGCAGATATCCCACCGTCCGTAATACCAAAGTGGACTCCGCCGAGATATAGTTCGTGGTCACTTTCTGGAAAATCGCGGTGACTCCCCACACAACGAGTACGACGGCTGCGATTACAAGCCAAGGAGCGATGTGCATCGTCTGGTTCCCTCTCAAAGAGAAAAAATAAAGAAGGCCACTATGGCAAAGCCCAGACCCAACACTTGAGTCCAGGTAATGCGCTCACGCAAGAAAACGAGGGCGACCAAAACTGTGACCACGGGGTACATGCCCGTCGCGGTCGTAATGATGGAGGCGTTTCCCCCGCTTCGAAATGCCGCGAAAAACCCAATCGAGCCGGCTGCCGAAAGGACGCCGGCCACCAGTCCGTAAATAATCCCCTTCCGGCTCCTCTCGAGCTTGAACCCCTGGCGGGCCAGGACCACCAAAACCACAGGAATGCTTCCCAAGGTGAACAGAAACTGCATGCCGTAAGAAGAGATCTCATTTGAACCGAGCTTGGAAAGCAGGGCATACGGCCCCCAACAAGCAAGGCAGAACATCATCCACCAGAACCACTTGGCTGTAACAGTCTCCCTGAACGCCATATCAGCGGGCTACCTCCATGCATTCGGTTAACGCATCGCGTGCGGACGGCCTGGGCCGGGCTTGCTGACCCGCTCGAAGGCCTTCAAAACATTATGCTCACAGATCAGCGCTGCCGGGTGCGGGCAATTTTGCTCCCGCGTCGTCGATGACCAGTACCCAATCATGGGCATCGGGGGGTGTGAACTTCCGCGTTCCAGAATTAGCGTAAGTCCCGATCAGGGTGGTGGCCGACGACGAGGGGTTGAACCACCAGCACACAGCTTGGCTGGCAGCGCTTGTGATCCTGCTCATGTCCACCGCCAAGGTCGTTGCGTTACCGTTTGGTATATAAGCGATAATCGTCTGGCCGTCACGGGTGCGGGAAGTTGTGGTCAGGCTTGCTCCTGAACCATAACCATCCCTCACCACCATGTGGCCGACATCCGGCTCCATTTTCCAGTGCTCGCGGCTGCGGAACAGTTGGCCGAGACGTTGCTGATCGAAAGAGGGCGCGGCATCGATGTCGGATTTCCAGGTATAACCGCGAGGCTCACAGCAAGTGGCATTGAAAGGCCATATAGCACTGCTGCCAAAAAGCCGACCCAGATAAGCTCCTCCGAGAACCTCGGCGTAACCCTCGTGCCGCAACTGCTGATTGTTGTAAGGGGCCTCATTCGGTTCCGTCTCGTAAGGATCTTCGATGCTGAAGTATGGAACGAACGGGTCGGCCTCTCGTTCAGCAGCATTCTGGGCAACAATTTGATCGATCTCCAATGCGAAGGTTTTGGAGGGCAAGCCCTTAGGGTAGATGGTGCCGAGCGTGATCCAGCCGTTCGGATTCTTCGCGCCTCGAGTATACATGGACCAGGAAGTGGCACTCGGCTCACCCCAATTATCATTAGTCGCCTCGATCGCCACCAGGTGATTCGGGTCCTCCGACATGATGCCCAAAGCAATATCGTTCTGCTTGTTCGCGAGAACGGCGCCGCAAAGGCTGAAGTTCGCATCGCCGCCCATCAGCCAGATGACGTTGGGATAGGACTTGTAACGGTTGCCCAGAAACGCGCCATAGGCTTTCATCGTGGCGTCCGAGGTTAACGCCATGCTGGCATAGTATGGTGAATCGCATCTGTTGAATGATGCGGTAAACCCCGTTCCAGCTAGAACAGTGATGCCATGAGCTGCCGCCCTTTGAAGCACGTAGTCCACGTGAGCCCAATAGGGGGTGGCGCTACTCATCCCGGTAAAGTCGGGCCCGCCGTTCCAGGGGCTGTTGCCGGAGCCGTCGTTCTCGCTCTTTCCATCACCGTGAAAACCCGCATCCACGAGGGCGGCCCAGATAAGGTTAATCCCTTTAGCTTGTCGGTTGGACAGGTAGGCTTCAATATCCGAATTAGAAGAAAGCTGAACGGCAAAAGCGTAAGCCGTATCCCCCGTAATGAAGACCGGCTTGTTCGTGATTGTGTTCACCAGGTGAGTCTTATCCGCGCTGAGCGCCATGAACTGGCCTTGCCCGGTTAAACTGGCTGCCTGCGGGCTGCCCCCACCCTCGTCGTTGAACCGCGGTGACCCAGATCGCACCCCGGTTGCTGTGGGCATGAACGATATGCTGACTACACAAAGGCCCACAGCAAACAAGCCATATCGACCACGGATAGCGAGACGCTTAATCATGTACGGCTGCTCCTGCTTCTGGATCAGGACTGGCAAACGAGCTGGGTCTTGATGGGTGAGATGGATCGGTATCGAACGACTATGCACCCTGAGCAACATTCGCCATATCGCGCTACCGCGCCCGTTCCCGCCCCTACTGATCCCCGGGGGCAGGCAAGTTCGCGCTCACGTCGTCGATAACCAGCACCCAATCATTTGCATCGGGCGGGGTAAAGTTCTTCATTCCAGAATTAGCGAAAGTTCCGATCAGGCTCGCGGCCCCCGAGGAGGGATTGAACCACCAGCATAGGGCTTGATGGCTGGCACTTGTGATCCTGCTCATGTCCACTGTGATCGTGGTTGCGTTGCCGTTCGGAATATAGGCGATAATCGTCTGGCCGTCACTCGCTCGCGATGTTACGGTCAGGGTCGCTCCTGCGCCGTAACCCGCCGTTACGGCCCTATGGCTGCTATCGGGCACCATCTTCCAGTGCTCGCGGCTGCGGAAAAGTTGACCGAGGCGCTGCTGATCAAACGAAGCTGGGTTGTCCATGTTGGCCTGCCACGTCGCTCCGTGCTGGCAGCAGCTAGCACCGAATGGCCATACACCGGAACTACCGAAAAGTCTCCCCAGATAAGCGCCGCTCAAAACCTCCGTATATCCTTCTTGCCGAAGTTGTCGATCACTGTAAGGCGCTGAATACGGCTCGTATTCGTAAGGGTCTTCGATGCTGAAGTACGGAACGAATGCGGCTGCTTCATTTTCTATTGCGTTCTGAGAGAGGATTTGAGCGATTTGGGTCGAGAATGTGCTCGAGGGGATGCCCTTGGGATAGATCGTGCCCAGAGTAAGCCAGCCGTTCGGATTACTGGTGGTGAAAGTGTGTGGAGACCAGTAGGTGGCGCTAGCTTCACCCCAGACATTATTCGTGTCCTCGATCGCCATCAAATGGACCTGATCTGCCGATCTGATGCCCTCGGCAATATCGGTCAGCTTCCTCTGCACACCGCTCCCACAAAGGGCGGGGTTGGCATCACCCCCCATAAGCCAGATGATATTGGGGTAGGACTTGTAACGATTGCCCAAGAACGCGCCATAGGCTTTCGTTGTGTCGTCTGAGCTTGCCGCCATGCTCGAATAATATCGAGAAGTGCATTGGTCGAATGATCCGGTAAATGCCGTCCCGGCCAGGACAGTGATGCCATAAGCGGCTGCCCTTTGAAGCACAAAGTCCACGTGAGCCCAATAAGCAGTGGCGCTGCTCATGCCGGTAAAGTCGGCGCCGCCATTCCAAGGATTACTGCCAGAGCAATCATTCTGCACGTCCCCTTTGCCGTCATGCTGAATAGTATCAATAAGGAAAACCCAGATAACATTCATGTGCTTCGCCGCCCGATTTGATAAGTATGCTTCCACATCGGAGTCGCTGCAAAGCTGGACACTTAGATTCTGAGCGGTGTCCCCTGAGATGAAGACCGGCTGGTTCGTAAATGTGTTCACCAAGTGAGTTTTATCCGCGCTGAGCACGATGAATTGGCCCGTTCCTGTCGGTCCGGATACCTGCGGTCTACCTCCTCCGTCGCCGCTCGGCAGCAGCCATACTGATCGAGCTACGATCTCGGTGGGCAGGAACGAAACGCTAAGGGTGCAAAGGCCCACAGCCAACAAGCCGTATCGACCGACAGTGGTGGCACGCATCATCGTCTATCATTGCTCTTGCTTCGAGATTTATTCACTCCCGAGTGGCAGGATGGCCGGTAGGATCCTTGCAAAAGGGAGTGGGTCGGGAGTCTAGACCTGGCGTGGAGGCCAAGGGGCGGACTCTTGGCCTCCACGCTTATCGACTAAAATACGAATCGCAGCCCAAGCTGCATGATTCGCGGATTATACGCGCTGGCTACCTCAGCATTACCCACATTGTTTGCGCCGTTGCAGGGTTCTCCAGGAGGCGTCACGTTACTGCAAAAGATATTCACATACTGCCACTGGGGGTGGTTGAAGGCGTTGAAGTTTTCCCAGCGGAATTGCAAGGTCGAATGCTCACCGTTGAACCAGGGAAGTTCGAAATTCTTGGTAAGGCCCATGTCCGAGTTGTTGCGGCCCGGGCCCCTCATAGCATACTTTCCCATATAACCAAACATACCTGGTTCATTGTTGGCGCTCAGTTGCGGAACAGTGATCTCCGCGATGGTTCCCGGATCGAACCAAGTTGGTGTGGGTCCGAACTGAGGATCGTCGACCACACCTTTCTTCACCCCAACTTTGCCTGACGAATTGCACATCACGCCCCCGCCTGTACCGCTGGCCATTCCGGCGATGCCGCATCCCAGGCCGATGGGAGGTCCCGTTTCGAAGGTGGTTATGCCCTCGATTTGCCAGCCCCCCAACGCGTGCCGCATGAAATGATTCGTGGAATGAGCAAAGAAGGGCAAATTGTAGACGTAATTCAGCACTAGGACCTGCGTTTGGTTAAACGCGGATGTTCCATACCACCGGCTTAGGTCATAGTCATCAATTGTACTCCCGTTAGCTATCAGGTCGTCAATCGTGTGCCCCCAAGTATAAAGGCCTTGCAAGGTCAGGCCGTGCCCAAAGGTGTGGCGATAATTGACCTGCAAGGAATTATAGTTGGAGATCCCTGAGTTCTCCATCTGGTTAATGTTGTTGTAACCGCGAAATGGAGTGAAGAAGATCGACGGTTCTAGAGTGTGTATCAGGATGTCTTGCACATTGCAGTTGCCAACCGCATCGCAGCCCGTGGTTCCAGCGAGTTCGGGCACATACTCGGTTCCCGCTCCGATGGGGACCTGGTTGGGATTACGCTGCCTCTCTAAATGGCGTCCGAGCGTCCCAACGTAGCTCACACTCAAGAGATTGTTGCCAGGAAATTCGTGCTGAATACCCAGGCTGTACTGATCCAACTGCGGCAAATGCTGAAACAGGGGCTGGCTGTACGTGCTGACGGGTCCGATGGCCCCCGGCACAATATTCGCGAAACCGTTGATGTTGTAAGCGGCCAAATCGCCAATGTTAGGCGCGTTTCCGAATCGTCCCGCAGAGGTAAAATGCGAATTACTCGTGTCGTACATCAAAGCATAGCCACCGCGAATGGAAGTCTTGCCGGTCCCGGTTGGATCCCAGGCAAAACCCAGACGCGGCGCCGGCGTGTCATGGGGCAGTTTGATGCAACCCTTAGGAATGGGCGCTACCCCGCACGCATCGAGCCCGTTGCCGTAATTCAGCCAGTCAGCGCCGGTCCCCGGCACAATACTGCCATAGGCATTAATTTGCGCCTGGTCGGCGGGGTTGTATTGGCCGGGGTCGAAGATCGAGGCGACAGAAGGAATCGTATGGTCCTTAAATGGGGTTTCGAAATAGTAGCGGATACCAAAATTAAGGGTCAGCCTGGAGTTCACCCTCCAATCATCCTGGAAGTACGTTTCGAAATCCTCCTGCCGATAGTGCCCGGCCCCGAATCCCCCAACTAACTGGGCGTTGACCACGTGGCCGTCTTGTGTGTAGCTTCCAATTCTCCCCAGGTACATGTCCGCCAAACCATTTCCCGTGGTGATCGAGGACCAATTGTAGAACGACAGAACTCCATTAGAGTCAGATGCACCCTGGGGCTCAATGTTATTGATCCGGTTGTAGAAGAAGAAAACTCCCATCTTGAGGGTGTGTCGTCCTCGCGTCCAAACAAGATTGTCTTTAAAGATGGAACCCGGGGCCCAATACCAGTAGGAACCATATCCCGTGTCTTCGCCGAAGCAGGGGCCTCCGCCACACACCCAAATTCCAGGCAAGATCGGATTTGCCGCGGGGAAGATGGGCTTCACCCCGAAGCCTGCGGGTTTCGCGATGGTTCCTGAGGGAGAATCAGTGCCCAGCGCGGAGGTTACAATCCAGACATCTGAGCTATAGCTGAGAATAACCTCATTCATCAGATTAGGCCGGATGCTATTGGTGAGGTTCAGGACCGCATTCTTGCATGGGATGTTCATCGACGTCTTAACGGTTGCGAAGTTGGATGACTCCCAAAGCGTAGGCACCCAAACTTGATCGTAGCCATCCTGTGTAAAGCGAACGAAGAGGCGAGCTTTATCGCTGATGTTCTGGTCCACCCGTATGGAGTCCTCGCGGAAATTGGTGGGCAAGTTCGGCGCCTTAGTATAGCCAATAATGCCGTTATTGGGCAGAGGCACCAACGAGGAAATCAGCGTTTGGGCGCTGGGATCGACGGGCACCGTGTCGTTGGCGAACACTTGCCCCGTGGCAGGATTAGTGGGAAGAGTGCAACCCGATGCCACAGTCACATTGTAATTGGGAGAAGTCGGATCGCACTGGCTGAAATCCCCTTGACGCTCAAGCACCGAAGGAGCAACAGCGTTAATGACCGTGCCGTCTCGGTAGCGGCGCCATTCTTCGGAGACGAAGAAAAACGTCTTCTGCTTGCTGCTGTTGTAGAGGCCGGGAATATAGAAGGGGCCCCCGATGGTGAATCCGAAGTCGTTATGATGGATGGGCTGCTTGGGGGCGTTGCCGCCTGGGGGAGCTATCTGCCGGTTCAGAAACCAATTGTTGGAATCGAACATGCTGTTGCGCACGAAATCAAACGCCGAGCCATGAAATTGGCTGGTGCCGGATTTCGTTGCAACTTCAATCTGCGCGCTGCCCGATCTGGCAAACTCGGCACTGTAATTCGAGGTCGAGATTCGAAACTCCGCGATGGAGTCGAGACTGGGGTAAACCAGAAACGAGCCAGCCCCCGAACCTTGCTCAACGTCATTACTGCCGTCGATTTCATAGTTGCTCATGTTACCGGGCAAGCCGTTGAACATCACTTCGCCGCTTTGAATGTCGCCGACGGTGTTAGGATCGTAGCCATACCCAAGGGGTGCGGCCCCCGGGACAAGCAGGCAGAGATTGAGAAAGTTTCTCGCTTGTATGCTCAGTTCGCTGATCTGCGTTCCGGTAATGACGTTGGATATGGCTGCAGTTTCGGTTTCAACTTTGGGGAGGTTTCCAACCACATTCACCTGTTCCCGCGTTGTTCCCACCTTGAGCTGTAGATCGACACGCAACGTCTGGCCGGCATCGAGCGTGATGCCGCTACGCGTGAGTTTCGCAAACCCGGTTACTTCCGCGGTAACAAGGTATTCACCGATGGGAATATTCGCAGCGGTATACTCCCCTGCCGAGTTGGAGACGCAATTGTTCGTGAATCCTTTGGCGGGATTTGAAACTTTTACGCTTACCCCTGGTATGGCGGCCCCGGTCGGATCAGTGACCGTGCCCACAATCGTCGCCAATTGCTGCGCCGATGCAGCAGCCGACACCAGGAGAAGCCCGTACACCAAAAGGATATACCGTATCCTCATATGTTCCCTCCTTAATTGAACCGACCCGACGCAAGTTGACAGGGCGTATTCTGTCATTGGAGCGCACGGCGGTCTATAATCTTCTCGCAATTCTTTGTAACAGGACTACCCATGACCTCACGCGGGCGCACGTTGCCAAAGGGCACTCACCGTTTTTGCTGGATGTCATGGTCGATCCCATGCTCGTGGAGCCGGCGATGCAGGCGAGCGCGGGCCTCGTAAAAGACCTTGCGCACCCGCTCAAGGCGTGAGGGGTCAGGAGGGGCCGCCAAGTTATCCACCCAAGTCAAGGAACCCTCAATGAGCGTCAACATGTAAGAAGCAGCCGGGGCCGAGAAAAGTCCCTCGCCTGGCGCGCGAAGGTAGACCGGAGAGGTGTGAGCGCATACCTGCAGCGGCCACATGTCTGTCAGATGTGCTTGTCGCGAAGAGCAGCGGGCCGCCAGCCAGCCGGGGCCGGCGAGGGGCACTTTCTCCTTCAGGGTCATTTCACGAGTTCCGCCCCTGTCTTCGCGCGAAGCTATGACGCGTCCGTTCGAAACCACTTCCAAGTGGTGAAAGGGCACAAAGCTTTTCGCTTCCGCCTGCACCTCGACTGTTGTGCCCGCCCGATCGATCGTAATATCGTCGCCGGGCGAATGGCCATCCACTCGGAAGAGGAGGAGCGGCCCCGAGGTCATAAACGTATTGCCCCTGCGGACAGCCTTGGCCCAGTTTTCGAAATTGAACTCCTCTTGACCTAGATAGGCGTAAGTTCGCTCGCCCCCTACCGGCATCCCAGCACCCATCTTGTCTGTTCCGCCCACCACCGGCAGACGGTATCCACAATTCAGATAGCGGTACCAATCCAGGATATTCAGCGCATTAAAGTGCTCACTGAAATTGGGGCGAATTTCTAACGCGTCGATCTTGTCCAACACGATGTCGGCGGCGATTTCCCCGGTGGGGTAGGGAAAGTGCACCCCCACTACAAGGCCTTCACGCTGACGGCAAGCGTCGGCCCAATCCGCCATACTTGACCACACCGGGTCGCCGAGGTAGCTCTCACCTGGCCCGCTGGCGCACAGGGGATAAACCGGGGCGACTTTGCCGCCCAGCAAACCGACATGTCCGAGAAGATGTTGCCGGTTTTCTGTGCCTACCCAAACCAGCGTTTCACCGTCACGGGAGGTAAGCGGGCCCTGATTGAGGTCGCCCACATTCGTGAAGAGGTCGCCCCACTGACTTGCCAACAGATTGATCAGATTCACTCCCTCGGCCTGGCCTTCGAGGATTGCCGTCGTGGGCGAGAGGAAATGGACGTGCGTGTCGCCCGTGACCCAGCCGCGAGAGCGGAGATCCGCGAAGCGTGAAATCTCGAAGTGCAATTCACGTTGTTCGGGCTGGATATTCAGTTTCTTCCTAACCGCTTCGAATTCGAAGCCTTTCGTCATCTCCAAATACACTTCCCCTACCGGCAGCTCCACTTGGAAAGTTCCATCCACATAGGCGAAAGAGGTGTCACCGAGTTTCAGGTCAGCCCCGTAATCTTGAAACCAGGCGTAGTTGACTTCTGTCCGGTGACCGTAGGGGGGAATATAGCGGCCGTTGGCAGAGCGAAAGGATAACCGCACCGGTGTAGGACGCCGCGTGGCCGTGTCTACAACCTCTCCGTGCAGCCAACACTTCTCGCGCTCGAGGACTTTCACCCAACTGCCAGTTGGCCTCCCCTCGACTTCCCCTCCCGCGGCGGTCTTTCCAAGCTCGAAGTCGTACCGGCGTCCGGACTGCGTGTCGTGGAGGAAAAGGGTCGCTTCGGGGCTTGCCGAGAGCTCGACGTACAAATGGTGGGTTGTCTTCGGAGCTTCTGCGCGTTCGCCCAGTCCGACACTAGAAGCGGCGAGCCAAGTTCCTGGATCGAAATCCGGCAGGGCATAAGTGCGAGCGACAACCCCCAGGTCCACACTCACCCTCCACCGGCCTTTCTGCTCGGCCGAAGCCTGGGGAAGCGTCAGGCGGTATAGACTGAGCCGATCATGACGGAGAGGGTTCTGCACCCCATGGAACAGGGTGAGCCCGCATACCAGCAGCGGGTCGTCGCTCGCGGCCTCCAGGCGCAGAGCCTTCAGGGCTCGTTGGGGCTGAGGATTGGGCAACGCACAGATCCAAAGAGTTCCCGAACCCTCCGAAATTGCATAGTCGCCCAGGCCGGTGCTTAGGGCCGTCTGGAGAAAACCCCAGTCTGTGGCTCGGGCCAGAGGAACGGTGAGTTTGCTGGCCCCCAGCTTGACATCCTCAACGGCATTGAAGCTAATGTGACCCCAGATCACCCGCGGTGAGTTCACCTCGAAACGGCGACGCAAAGGCAAGCTCGTCTTGCTGCCATCTTCGTAAATCAGCTCGGCTTGAGCTAGACATTGCCCGACTTTTTCTGTCACGTCTGTGCCCGGTGGAGGGGTTTCGTTCTCGTCCCAGTCGCAAAAAGTGGCCAGACAGACAAACCCAGCCTTCTTGCCCAGAGAGATCTCAACGCTTTGCCCGCTCCAAGGCTTTGGCGTGGTGCTCAAGCCAATCCAGGATTTTCTTTCGAGACCTTCGGGACCGAGCCAAAAGGGGACTCCTTGAAGATCCTTCTTTCCTGTCGGCACGCGAATCAGTCCATCGCGAGCGCACTCTCCTCCGATCTCTCTCGCTTTTTCACGCGGTCCGAAGTCTCGCGGCGAGGCATTCAAATAGGGCGATAAATCGATCGGACTAAACTTTGGCGAGACTGTTTCAGCGTTCGGTGACGCCGCTGCCTGCGCTCCAATACAGCCCCCCTGAACCAGCAGCGTGACTGTGGGTACCGTGGCGCTTACGCTTCGCAGAAACTCCCTTCTTGTGGCGTCCATCCATAGCTCATCCTTTTCTCTTCGGTTCATTGTGCACTCCTTCCACCACTGTTTGTCACGGGGCCTGAAGCAGGGCCCGGAAGTCCTTCTCGACGTCTTGCTCAGGCACGCCCAGCCGACCCGAGGCAGCCTGAGTGAAGACAACTATGTGACTGGCGCAACTTGCGGTCTATAATGTTGTCGCAATTCTTTGTAACAAGTCTACCCGCGATTTCGCACCGGCCCAGGTTGTCCATGGCGAGGTGGGTGAGGACATCTAGCGGGCATGGTCCAACGGAATTTAGAGATATGCAGCGCGAGAGATTTCCCTGGAAGAGGGACTACCAGTTTGTCGAGCCTGGGATCACCGCCGACGGGGTACGAATTTATCCTTTCGATCGAGGTTTTCCAATTGATGTCGCCTTCGTGAGGGCCTCGGGCCCCAAGCATGTGCGATTGAACCGCCACGAATTCTTCGAGGTTATGTACGTGTATGGGGGCAGGACCGAGTTGCAGGTTCGGGACCGCTATTTTCCTCTGAGAGCAGGTGACTTGGTGGTGATGGGCCCCCACATCTACCACCGGGTTCTCCACAAACCCAATGTGGAAGCCAAGCTGGTGTCTTTAAATTTCCACCCGGAAGTCATCCGCAGCGGAGACGCGGGAGGCGAAGAGGAGAGCTACCTCAGCACGTTCCTGTGCCAGGATACGCATTTCCAACACGTCATCTCTGGCCGCAAAACCTTGTCGCGTGAGGTGTTTCGGTTAATCCTCAAGGTGCATGAGGAACTCCCCGCTCGCACCCCACTCAATCGCCTGGCAGTCAAGACTTACCTGAAAGTCCTGCTTTTGCTCTTGCTGAAACACTTTGCAGATTACCTGGGAACTCGGCAGGCCATCGACCGCAAACGGAAAGATGTGCAGCGTTTGCGTCCTCTGTTTCAGGTCATCGACGAGCGCTACGGGCAGCACATCGAAGTACGGGATGCCGCCCGCCTATGTGGACTGAGCCCGTCGCATTTCATGAGGTTCTTCAAACAAACCATGGGCCAGCCCTTTCGCGCCTATTTGAGTGCTTTCAGAATTGCCAAGGCTCAGTCCATGCTCGCGAGCGACTACGCCTCCATCGCGGAGATCAGCCAACAGGTGGGCTTCTGTAGCCAGAGCTACTTCGGCGAAATGTTTCGAGCCTTGGCTGGGATGACCCCGCGCACCTATCGACAACGGTTCCGAGCACAAGCCCGACTATCGTAAAGAAGAGAGCAGGTACAACACCGCGTCGCCGGAGAAAGGAGGGCTAAATGAGTG
>Ga0187771_10000561_pt1 | contig 23204 bp, 26 predicted proteins | sample 0116_SJ02_MP15_1_FD_133139 | JGI IMG/M metagenome (GOLD analysis project Ga0187771, IMG submission 133139) | Tropical peat soil microbial communities from peatlands in Department of Meta, Colombia - 0116_SJ02_MP15_10_MG | ecosystem: Environmental > Terrestrial > Soil > Wetlands > Peat | place... | reverse complement strand
GAATACGGGTCAGCCAAGGCCAAGAGCAGGGTCAGGGTCTTCGGATCAAATGCGCTGTCAGAGTTCGCATCTCTGACACAGGCGAGCTCGAGGTTCTCCACGAGGTACTTCAGGTTCGCCCTTGCTGTCACGGTCGCCCTACTTCTGACGTCGGTCTTCTTCTAGGAAACGGATTTAGACGCTCACACCGCGGCTGGCAACCATGAGCCGGCCCCGAGGAGTCTTCCTCGCCGTCGAGGGAATCGACGCAGCCGGCAAGAGGACGCAGACCTCCATCCTCCGCGCTTGGTTTAGCTCCAAAGGTATGTCTACCCGCACCCTTTCTTTCCCGGCCTACGAGACAGTCATCGGCAACGAGATTAGGAGGTTCCTGGACGGCAGCGTAGACTACCCTCAGCAGGTGAGGGCCATGCTCTACGCCGCCAACAGGTGGGAGAAGAAGGCGGAGCTGGAAGCGGTCCTTTCAAAGACAGACGCGACAGTCGTGGACAGGTATAGCGGCTCGAATCTGGCCTATGGGGTCAGTAACGGGCTCGACCTCGAGTGGTTGCTCCACCTCGAGGAAGGTCTCCCCGAGCCCGATCTGGTCCTCGTCTTGGACGCCTCCCCCACCAAGCTCGTCCCCAGGCGCGGAGGCACCAAGGACTCCTATGAGCGCAACATCCTACTCCAGGAGAAGGCCCGGGACGCCTACCTGGAGCTGGCCCATAGGTTCGGCTGGAGTGTCGTAGACGCCAACGGGGGAATCGATGAGACAAGCAGAGCTGTGGCCTCGGCGGTATCGAAAGCGCTAGGTCCGAGGCTCAGGACGAAGGGGTAGGGCGGGCGCAAAACCGTTTAAGTCGCTCCCGGGGCGCTTGAAGCAGCCGTGACCCTTACTCCAGTGGCTGAAATCCGGGATCCGGTCCACGGCTACATCAAGATAACAGAAGCGGAAAGGGATGTGATTGACACGCCCTTCGTCCAGAGGCTCAGGAGGATTCACCAGCTCGCTGGCGCCTACCTTGTATATCCTGGCGCCGTCCACACCCGATTCGATCATGTGACGGGGGCGATGCACGTCGCTGGGGAGATAGCAGAAGCGCTTTCGCTCTGGATTGACCTCACCCCTGACTCGATACAGGAGATCAGACTTGCGGCCCTTCTCCACGACGTCGGGCACGGGCCATTTTCGCACACCTTCGAGGAGGTCTTGGCAGAAAAGACCCCCACCACCCACGAGGACATTACTCAACGGATAATCGCAAAGACGTCTATCCGTGACGTGCTGAACAGCCACGGATTCTCCCCCAAGAAGATGTCTGCATTCGCGGTGGGGAAGCACTCGACCAAGCCGCCGTTCATGAACGAAATCATAGCTGGAGGGCTCAGCGCCGACATCATGGACTACCTCCTCCGCGACTCGTACTTCACCGGGGTGGAGTACGGGAAGGTGGACGTGCAAAGGGTAATCGATTCGCTCCGCGTCGCAGATAGGCACCTGGCGCTGGACAACGCGGCCCTCTACGCCTTCGAGGCTCTGCTCCTCGCCAGGTATGAGATGTTCAAGGCCGTCTACTTCCACAGGACCGTCAGGGCCGCCGAACTTATGCTCGTCAATTCCATGAAGCTGGCCGAAGAGGCATTGCACCTTACGGACCTCTCGGACATCGACGATTATCTCGAAATGACTGACGAGAGGGTCCTCCACGACCTAGTTACCCTCGAACCGGCCAGCCCAGACCAGAAGGAGGCCAGGCAGCTCGCACTCGCGTTCAGGGACAGGCGGCTGGTGAAGTGCGTATTCGAGCAGCTAGTCCAGAGGAGGGACAGGGTGGTGGAGCAGCTGTTCGAGAGGAGCCGGATGAGGGACCAGGTGTTACTCGAGATAGCCGAAAAGGCGAAGGTAGACAGGAGGCGCATCTACCTCGACGTCCCGACGACCCCGTCGGTCCCGTACACCTCAGCCCGCCAGGCGCTAACTTCGATTAAGGTCGTCTACGGGGAGGGAAAGAGCTCCTCACACAGGAGTGTGCCTCTCAGCGAACTTCCACTTGTCGGCTCAATTGCCGGCTTCATGGATATCTTGAGGATATACACGACGGCCGAGCATAGGACCGCGGTTGAAAGGGCGACCTCCCACCTCTTCTCAGACGGCGGTTACATGACAAAGATATCGGTCTGAAAGAATCCTTCTCCAAAGAGAGAGGCTGGTCGTAAAATATTCCTCGCCCGTCCAACTGCGTGACCATAGACGAGAGGTTCGCCTACGACTCCTTCCGTCCTGGGCAGAGGGAGCTGGCCCAGCGCATATACGAGGAATGCCTCGACGGCGGGGTATTAATTGCCGAAGCGATGAGCGGGTTCGGGAAAACGGCGGCGGTCCTCGCGGGGGCGCTCTCCGCGGCGGAGGAGACCCAGTGCAAGGTGGTCTACACCTGCAGGACGAAGCGACAGATTAACAGGGTCGTGGAAGAGGTCTCCAGGCTGCAGGGGAAACACCCACTCAGGGCGGCCTCAATGTTCTCGAAGTACGACTATTGCCTCCTCCGACGCCAGAGGCCAATCCCCCAAGAGTCGTTTGGGTGGTACTGCACCTTCAACGTGAGCAACAACCTCTGCTCCTACTTCCTCAACGTTTGCCTGACGGAGGAGTTCGACCACCTGGTCAGGGACGTCCTACTGAGGACTCCCCACCACGCCGAGCTCGTCAGGCGGTCAGAGGCGGCCTACGTGTGTCCCTACGAGGTGGCCAGGATGGCGATGGTCCAGGCGGACGTGGCGGTGGTTCCCTACCAGTACGCCTTCGATCCGAAGGCGATGCACCTACTATTCGACCGCAATTCGGTGGAAAGGAGGAAAACCATACTAGTCGCGGACGAGGCTCACAACCTTAGAGATTTCTTCAGGGGGCTCAATTCGGCAACTCTCACCCTAGACCAGGTGAAGGGAGCGGCCAGGGAGGCCGAAGCGATGCTGATGGATGAAGCGGCCTCATCGCTAGTTGCACTTCTGGAGACACTAGGAGGACTGATGTCGGAGCGGGCGGGTTGGCTTCTCGACAGGCAGTCCGTCCTCGACAGGTTCCGCGAAGAGCACGGAAGCGCTTGGCTCCAGAACCTCGCATTCGTGCTCAGCGCAAGCTCCGGCGCGGCCTGGGGATCGGTAGTCTACGAGCGGAGGCTCCCATCGCTAATCCTCCGGGTGGGCGAGTTCCTTTCACGGCTGTCGTCGTCGAGCAGGTCCGTCCTCGTGAAATGGGAGAACACGCTCGGCCTTGTGGACCCAGACCCAGTCAGGGGGCTGGACGAGTACCTCAGTCAGTTCAGGAGCTCGGTGCTCCTCTCGGCCACAGTCAACCCTTCGGCCGTCTTCGCGCGTTCGCTAGGCCTGGATCCGGACAAGGTAAGGACCTGCGACGCAGCAGCCGACCCGCTTGTCGTGGTCAGGACCGCGGTCGACACCGGGACCTCCACCCGCTACAAGACGAGGACCCCAGAGATGTACTCCAAGATTGCCGAGAGGGTGGCGGCGGTGATAAACTCCACCGACTCCGGCGTCGGGGTGTTCGGCCCCTCCTACTCGGTGCTTGGCGCCATTTACGCGATGGTCTCGAAGCGGGTCGCCGACAGGCACATGGTGTCGGAGGGGCCCGGTCTTTCAAGCGACCAAGCCGAGGAGCTGTTCGACTCCTTCCGGTCGGCAGACAACTCAGTCCTCTTCGCCGTCCAGGGAGGGCGATTCTCAGAAGGCGAAGACTTCGATGGCGGCGCAATGGGGTCGGTGGCAGTGGTCGGACTGGCCCTCCCTCCCCCGTCCCCCATGATGTACGCCGAGTATGCGTGCCTCAAGAGGGCTGGCGAACAGGACTCCTACCTGATGCTCTCCCGACTCCCAGCCCTTCGCAGGGCGTTTCAGGCGGCAGGTCGCCACGTGCGAAGCCCTGGGAAGAGAGGCACGGTGTTCTTCTTCGACGAGCGGTTTGGCTCGCAGGCAGCAAGGGAGCTGATGCCGTCATGGCTCAAGATTGACCTCACCGTGGGCGACATGACCCCCGGGCTCATAGGCGAATTCAGCCGGGAGTTCTGGTCGTCCCGGAGCTGACCACCTCCCCTTTCCGGAGGGCGATCTTGGCGGCGGCCACTTGATCCCGCTGCACCCCCTTCATCTTCGGGCTTCCGGTGGACGTTCCTGATTCGTCCACCACCTCGATTATGGCAGCGGGTACCTCCCGCCGGAGCCCGTCGACGAGCTTCGAAGCCATTGACCGGTTGCCATTCCCCACTCGAATCAGTAGCCGGCTAGATGGGACCCCTCTCGCGAAGCCGGCGACCCTTGAGTAGACCGCCGCACCCGAATCGAAGGTGCTGAAGGCCAACTTCGTCTGCCCGTAGAAGACTGCAAGTCCTGTCCGTTTCCCGGGGTCGACCCCGACAAGCAACACTTCCTTTTCCCCCGAGAGCCGGGAGACGACCTGACCCTTGAAGATTCCAGGGTTCTCGTCGAGCTCCTCCAACACCATCGCCTTTGTGCCGAACTGTCTAGCCTCGTCTGCTGTAGTGAGTACGAGATCGCAGTCCCCGCAGTCCGAGTCAGGGAGGGCGCTGGTGAAGGGGAGCCCCGCCCTCCTCAGCCGTGAGACCAAGGCGTAGTAGGCCCTGGCCCTGGCTGTCACGACGCAGATGCGGCTCACTTGAAATATCGAGGGCAGACACCTAGGCTGGTCTAATGAGCTTTAGCGAGCGCGAGGCGCAGTCGTTCTTCATTCCTCTGAGGGGGAGGACGGCGACTTTCATGCTCGACGACAGACAGGCCAACCTCGACTTCGCCCGCACCGTGGCAGGGTTGCTGGCGAAGACATCCGACGCGGCCGCGATATTCGACCTGGATGCCTTCTATTCGTCGAACTCAGGGCGGATTTTCAGCCACCCGGGTCCCCCTGCCGAGGCCGCCATCAGGGTTCCCGAACCCGGGAATGACATCGAACAGGAGTTCGCGGCCACGTTCAATGGAACCCAGCGAGTGTTCATCCTGGACAGCCTCAACAGCTTCTATCATCTGATTTCGCAGGAGGACGGCAGCTCACGAAGCAGGAAGCTGAACTTCGCCATAGCGAGCTTGACCTATCTTGCAAAGACCAACAGCAAGGTAGTGATTCTTTCGATGTACAGACGAGAGGGCTTCGCCCGCTGGGGAATGGGGAGGTCGATTTCCAGCCTTTCCGACGTAACCGCATCAGTGGAGACCAGGGGGCAGGAGTTGATCGCGAGAATCGAGCGCGGGTCCGGCTGGGATGGCGGTGTCTTCTCTACCCGAATCCCTTGAGGATAGCCATGTCGATGCCCGTGAACACCGACACCACAAGCAGCAGGAGGGCGAGCCCGAGGTAAAGGTTGACCGTCCTAGACCGCACGGTCTGCCTCCCACTCTGGTAGACAAGGTATATCCCTGCGCCCCCGACTATAATCACGAAGGCGTCGACTATCGCCTCCGGGATCGTCATGGCGCTGCTGCTGGGGTAGGGGACGTAACTTTGGTTGGGGACAGGGAAAAAGACCGCGTTCACGAAGCCCGCCATCAGGGCTACTAGGAAGACAACGTAAAGGGCCTGGATAAGACCGCCTCCTCTGGTAAGAGACGATACGAAGTCCACTAGGGCATCCTTCAGCGCCCCTACAGTCCTCTTGTAAGCAGACCCAATTGCAGTTCTTAACATCTAATCACCCTTTCAGAAACTCGGCTATCTCCTTTGCCCACTGGCCCGTTTGAGGGTTGCGTTTAACATTATCCAAATACAAACTCCATTCGATTCTTCCGTAGGCTGCCACCCACAGGGGGTAGGCGGCCTGTACCTTCTCCTTCGATTCAGCGTGGTAGCGGCAGAGGTCAGTGACGGCTTCTCTCCCGCAGAGGGGACACTTCATGGGTTCCCCTTCCCCGGGCATCTTGGGTTGACGCAGAGTCTCCAGGGGCGTCGACCCCCTCCCACATAGACGACGGGCCACGAGCAGCGCTCGCAGGGCTTCGGGGTGGACCTGATGGTCCCCTTTTGGGGGAGCGGAGCAGACGCCCGGCACCCGCCTGAGTAGTTGGAGCACCCGACGAACCTCTTTTTGGTCGTCCTCGACCTGACGATCCTGAGGTCCCCCCTCTTGCAGACAGGGCACTTCCCGAGCACGAAGGACTTGGCAACGGTCGCGGTGAGCGCCGAATCAATCTCCCGTCCGACCACCTCCTCGTTGGCGCCGAGTTCTCTGAGCTGTCCGGCGATGGATCTGACCGTCCCCCGCAGAAGCTCTGCTTCGGCCTCCCCGCCGCCTTCCACCGCCTCGAGCCTCTCCTCTATCTGTCGGGTGAGCCCAGTCCCTATAATCGACGGGGCGTACCTGGCCATGGTCTCCACGACCGATAGCCCAAGGTCTGTCACCTCCATGCTTTCCCCGGACACGTACCCCCTCCCCACGAGAGTCGCGATTATGTCGGCCCGGGTCGCCTTGGTCCCTATTCCCTCCCGCTCCATCCTCTCGAGGAGGCTGCTCTGGCTGTACCTGGGGGGTTTCTGATCGAACTTCGATTCGACAGAAACATCGACAACCCTGAGCGTGTCTCCTTCCGCGACTGAGGGGAGCTCGACGTCCATGTACCCGGCGTACCTGCCATAGTATTTCATCCAACCCGGGAAGACGGTCCTGCCTCCAGAAAGTCTGAACTCATGCTCGCCCACGGCCAACGTCACCTCCGCAAGCTCCCTTCGGGCTGAAGGGCCAAAGGCGGCCAGGAACCTCCTGGCGACCAAGTCGAATATGGCCGACTCTGAAGCGTCCAGAGGGCGCCTTGGCCTCTCGCCGGTGGGATGAATCGCAGGGTGCGCCGCGTCAGACTTCGCCCCCTGGACCGGCTTGGATTTTGTGTCTAGGAGCTCAGCTGCGTGGGAGGAGTACTCCCGTACTTTCGCCAGCCCCTGGAGAATCCCCCTGTAGTTAATCGAAGGAGGGAGCCTCTGGCTCCCTGTCCGAGGATACGAAATCAGCGCCGCGAGGTAGAGTCTCTCCGCAATCTGAAGGGTGCGGCTGGGTGCATAACCGAAAGCCCGGTACGCCTCCTTCTGAAGATCCCCGATGTTGAACGGCACAGGAGGCCCGACCTGGACGGTGCTCTTCCGCGCCTCGTCTACAACGGACTCCTTGCCCACGCAGTCTTCCCTTATCTTCTCGGCATAGATTTTCGTCTCGATCCTGTCCTTGACGTATTGAGCCGAGAACTTCTTCCCATCCCTCTCGAAGATTCCCGAAACCTTCCAGTAGGGCACCGGCACGAATTCCCTGATTTCCTGCTCCCTCTCCACCAGGAATCCGAGCGTCGGTCCCTGCACCCTTCCCATACTGACGGTCCTGTACCTGTGCCCCGAGCCGAGCGCCGACTGGGATAGCGCCCTGGACAGGTTCACCCCCCAGACGAAATCGATGGCGTGCCTGGCCCTGCCGGCCCTGGCGAGCCCATCCCCCGAAGCGGGCTTCAGATCATCGAACGCTTTCACCAAGTCCTCCTCGGTGAGCGTAGAGAACACGGCCCTGAACGCCTCCTTTTCCTTCCCCCCACACGCGTACCTCAGCAGGTTGTACCCAATGGTCTCCCCTTCCACATCGAAGTCGCAGGCATTCACGAACTTCGACGCGCCAGCCGCGAGTTTCCTGACCGCTGATATCCGCTTGGCCGCGCCGGCATTGTCTTCGTCGACGAGGTCCGAGGAGTACCACTCGACGTCGAAGACGGGGTAGACCGTCCTCTCGTCCGAAGGGTCTGAGACGCCGTACACATGCCCCTGTGCGGCGCAGACCACGAATTCCTCCCCCTTCCTGTTGAACCGGAACACTGTGGTCCCGTCCACCAGCTCGGTCCTGGGCGCCCCTCCGGAAAGGGCGTCAGACAACCTTCTGGCCGCGTCTGGCTTTTCACATATAACGAGCGTGAATCCACTGTTCAACCCCCCAACAGCCCTCCGGAAGCTCGGCGCATCGGTGAGAACTTTAGCCTATCTCAGGAGAAAGATCCATCTATTTTGCGGACATCGATTTCGAATTTCGTCGGCGAAAGCTTCGTCCCGCACTTCCTGCATTTGTAGTCGGCAGCCTTCAGCACGTCCCCTGGGGACCTCAGGTCGAACCCGGAGTAGAGCGGCGTCCCACAGGATGAGCAGACAATCTCGTAGGTCAACGCCTGCACCGGCCGCCACCTCGCATTTAGCAGTATGCCATCTATGCGCCTGGCCCCGAGTAGCCGAAGCTGCGCAGGTAGACGCACTGGTCGGTCGGAATGGAGAACCTCCTGCCACCGTATTCGGTATCCTTTAGGAGCGTCCGACTCAGTCCTCGCACGAGGACGACGGGGGTCGCCTCGTCAGACTCCCCCATCAGGATCTCGGCCGCAGAACTGAGGTCGTCAGCGACGCTCTGAGAGGTGACCTTCAGCACGTTTCCGAAGAGGTCTTTCCTCCCTCGCATATCGAGCACCGCTTCAATCCCAGAGGATGCCACTGCTACTCCGGTCGTCCCCCTTCTCGTCGGCGAGAGCCTGCTATCGCAAATCACGACGCCGACAGAGACTCCCCGGGAGAACCTCAGGGCCTCCCGTATCCTCCAAGCTGAGACATCTGGCCTCCTAGGGTATAGTACGACGGTCCCACGCTTCACATTCGACTTGTCTATGCCTGCGTTCGGAGTGAGCAGGCCATCCTTGCTGGCAAGTATGAACCCCGGAATCCCACCAAGGATTTCATCCGACTCTCTGAGCACCAATTCGCAGAGCCTCTTATCCATCCTGTTCCTGGCCGCCAGCTGCTCTGCTCTGTGCCCTGGCCGGACCGAGCGGAGTCTTACCATCCTTCCCTCCGAGACAGCCACAAACTTGCTTGAAATCACCAGCACGTCCCCATCCATAAGACGCGATCCGAGCATCTCCTCGATCAACGCGACGATGTCGAACTTCGAGCTCCTAGGCCTGACAACCACCGGCGTAAGCGTCAGCAACCAGCGGAGCAACCTGTGGCTGTCTTAAATAGAGTCGGGAGTCGCGCGACACCGTGCTTAGGACTACCCAGCTGCACGCATACCACGCCAAGCACGCCAAGCTCACGGAGTTCGCCGGGTATGAGATGCCGCTCTGGTACACGACTACCACCGACGAGCACATGGCGGTCCGGAACAGTTCCGGGATCTTCGACGTCTCCCACATGGGGAGGTTCGTGTTCAGGGGCGCCCAAGCCGGACCATTCCTGGAAGCCCTAGTCCCTACCAACGTCCAGTCGCAGCCGCCGGGAAAGGCGTTCTACACTCTGCTGCTCAACGACGGCGGAGGGATTATCGACGACCTGATCGTAGAGAAGCTTTCGGACGACAGGTACATGGTGGTGGTCAACGCTGCCAACGCCAAGACCGATCTGGAGCACATGTCGTCTCTGGCCCCTCCGGGCTTGAGCATCGACGACCTGACCCCCGTCTCGGCCATGGTGGCCGTCCAGGGACCTAAGGCAACAGTATCACTGCAACCCCTCACAGACCTGGACCTCGCACAGCTGAAACGCTTCCGCTGCGCGGAGACCAAGGTTGCCGGGGAGGCGGCCCTCATCTCAAGGACGGGCTACACAGGGGAAGATGGTTTCGAGGTGATCGTATACGGAGCTTCGAACGAGAACCCGGAGGGAGCGATGCGGGTCTGGGAGATGCTCGCGGCCACGTCCGCTCCCTGCGGCCTTGGCGCCAGGGACTCCTTGAGGCTCGAGGCTGGGCTTCCCCTGCACGGTTCAGACATCGACCAGAGGACGGACCCCTTCCAAGCAGACCTGTCCTGGGTGGTGTCCGCTAGCAAGACGGGATTCGTTGGATCTAAAGCCCTCGCCGAGGCAGCAGACGGGCACCCCGAGCCAATACGGAGAGGGCTCGTCCTGGACTCGGGAATCCCGAGGCATGGGTTCGAGGTCGAGGGGGCGTCAGTCCCAGTCGGGGCAGTGACAAGCGGAGGCTACTCGCCGATAATCAGGAAAGGAATCGCGCTCTGCCGCGTCGACTATGACAGCGCCGCCTTCGGCACGAGGGTGACCGTCAAGGTCAGGGACGCCCAACTAGGAGCCACCATCACCAAGCCTCCATTCTACGACGAGCAGCTCTACGGATGGAAGCGGCAGAAGGGTAATTAGTGCGCACAGGGGCGCCGGTCACCGATGGACGTACACGGCTATCACATACCGGATGACTTGGTGTACACGAAGGAACACGAATGGGCGAAGGAGGAGGGCGGGACAGTCAGAATCGGCATAACAGACTACGCCGCCAAGACGCTGAACGACGTCGTCTACGTGACGTCGCCTAAGGTGAGCTCCAGAGTGGAGCAGATGAAGACCATGGGAACAGTGGAGTCGATCAAGGCGGTCTCCGAAATCTACTCCCCCATCTCGGGGACGGTGACAAAGGTGAACAGCGAACTCGATTCGCACCCGGAACTTGTCAACAAATCCCCCTACGGCGAAGGGTGGCTCGTAGAGGTCAAGCCCTCGAACCTCACCTCCGAAAAGAAGGGACTCCTTGACGCCAAAGCCTACGCAGCACATCTTGGCGCCCTTCTGACCAAGTGAGAAAGGCACGCTTAAAATAGCCCATTGAGGCTCGCAGTTCAGATTTGGGTCTACTGGACACCCTAAGGTCCACGATACGCAGACCTGAGGTTTCGAGAAGGGCACTAATGGCGAGCATGGTGCTCTCTATAGTGTTCACCATCGCCGTGATGATCAGGGCTTACGCCGCGAAGTACGGCTACTACCTCAACGAGTTCGACCCCTACTATGACTATTACGCCGCACAGCACATCGTGAACCTGGCTCAGTCACAGGGGCTCTGGAACGCCCTGTTCGCCAACCCGGCCAACTGCGGTCCGACGGTCTACACGGCCTGCCACAACATGCAGGGGTACTTCTACTGGCACGACATCAACACCTGGTACCCTGTTGGCAGGAACGTCGCTGCCACGTCTCAGGGAGGGCTCCAGCTGGCAGGTGCGCTCACCTTCCTCCTGGTCCACAACGTGTTCGGGGTCCAGATTACCCTTTACGACTGGCTCGTTATCCTTCCGGTGCTCCTCGGCGCCCTGACGTCCGTGGTGTTCTACTTCCTGGTGCGGAAGATAGCCGGGGATGCAGCTGGACTCTTCGCCGCCCTAATGTTCGCAGTCTCTCCCCCGCTAATAGAGAGAGGGAACCTCGGGTGGTTCAAGTCGGAGCCTCTCGCCATCCTACTCTTCGTCACCGCCAGCTATCTGATGCTTACGGTCTTCGACAAGGAGAGGCCGGTGCGAAGCAGAATCCTCCGGGGCCTGATGGGGGGCCTTCTGATCGGATACGCCAACACCGCATGGGGAGGGGGCGACTACTTCAGCGCCGCCTTCGGGCTTATCTTTGTCCTAGTCCCGTTCCTCAACCTCGACCTTGCGGGCTACACGCCTGCAATAATCTCGTTCACTGCCTCGACGCTCTTCATGAGCGCCGTCTTCCCGAGGCCCGGCGTCGCCATCGTCACTAACCCGGTCGGGCTTGTCTTGATAGGAGGGACGCTCTTCACTATCGTGGGCCAGTGGGCCAAGACCTGGACCAGACCTACCGAATACAGGTCGACCATGGTCAAGTTCCTCTTCGGCTTCGCCCTGGCTGGGCTTACCGTGCTGAGCTTCGGCCTCGTGGGAGGACTTTCCCTGAGGTACCTCTCGGCCATAGCCCCTTGGACAAGATCGGGAAACCCTCTGGTGGAGTCGGTAGCTGAGCACTTCGTTCCCACAGGGGCCGACTATTTCACCTCCTACGCCGTCGTTCTCTGCTTCGGCATGGCAGGGGCCCTCGTCGCCTTCAGGCGCAGGGGGATCCCTATGATCTACGCCCTTGTCTTCGGGCTGACCGGTCTCTACTTCTCCGCGGCCTTCTCCCGTCTGCTGGTCTACTCATCAATCGCTCTGGGCCTTCTCGGGGGCATCGGCTTTGCCGAGCTGGCCTACGCAATCGTCAAGCCGAGCTCCACCTCGCTCGTGAAGAAGGCGAAGCAGGCGCCGACCTCCAGGAATGAGATGAAAGTCGTCTTCTCCATCGCGGTGATAGCCCTCATCGTCCTTCCGGCCGGCTCATACTGGATTCCCAACCCCATCCAGTGCACCTACTCAGGGCAGCTCTTCTGCAACAACAGCCCGGCCGACACCGGAGTCAGCATCGTCAATGGTGCCACCGTCTATTCCCGGTCCGCATTCAACGACTGGATCCAGACACTCTCTTGGGTGCGCCAGAACACTCCGACGAATTCCATAATCATTTCTTGGTGGGACTACGGCTACTGGTTCGCGGTGATGGGGAACCGCACCACCGTCGTTGACAACGCCACGCTGAACAGCACCAGAATCGAACAGGTGGGCCAGCTGCTCATGTCCAACGCCACCCAGTCTCGGGCCATGGCCAAGCAGATGTCGTACATCCCAGGGTGCACGCCCGTCAACTCGACGTCCTGCTACAGGCCCGCCTACGTCGCCATATTCATCACCGGCAGCGTCTTCCCGCTGCAGAGCTCCACTGGGGCATCCCAATCCTTCTATGTCCTGCAGGTCCCCAGCAGCGGGGGCTTCACCGCCGGCGGAGGGGACGAGAGCAAGAAGCAGTGGTTCATCAGGATCGGCAACCTGACGGAGTCTAAGTACCTCGAGTGCTCCGGCAGCAGCGCCAACGAGCTCACTTCAGCAGGCCAAGCGTGCCAAAGCGCCGACGACTTCAACCTCACACCCTACGCCATGGCAAACAGCCTGTTCGGCCAGCTGCTGCCCTTCAAGCTCGCCGGCTACCTGTATTCTTACCAGTCCAGCTCCACAGCTCAGCCACAGATAGAGTTCGCGTCGACCTACACTTTCGGTTCCAACGGCGCCCCGCCGATAGAGGCGTTCACCTACCCGAGCAGTTACACGTTCCCAGCAAACAGCACAAGCTTGTTCAGGCTGGCCTACGTTTCCCCCAGCATCGCGGCCGCAGAAGCAGGACAGTCTCCCTGTCCAGGCGATTCAGCGCTGCAGTGCTTCAACGCGATATTGCTCTACCAGGTTCTCTACTGAGACTCGGTTTCATAGGCCATCGGGCTGCGGTATCTGGCATACCTGTCGTCTGGCGAGTATCTCGCGGGGTGCACAGTGACCGCCCTCCCTCCGCAGCTGGGGCACTTCTCAGAAAGCGTGTACCTGCTGCACTGGGTGCACTTCAGCATGAGTCCCTTCATCAGGAGCCGCCATATTTCCTCGATATTTCCCGCTTGAAGCTGAAGGCGTCATGCTTGCCGACGCCGTCCTTTATCTTCTCTATGACGCTGTCGAGGGCCTTCTCGGCCTGCTTGTAGTCATCCGCCGTAATCCTCACCCTGTAGCGCGGGGCGCCTGCATAGGTGATGTGGACCTCAGCCGACGTCGCGCTGGCGGCCGCCATCAGGGTCTTCTTGACCTGTTCGATTCCTTCCGGGGACCTCGACGACACTTCGACGAGCGCGCCGACCTCATACCTCGGCGGGATAATCTTCTCCGACGCGATTTCGGCTATGGCCTCTGCCTGCCTCTCCGGCAGCGCCAGTGGAGCAAGCGCCTTCTCCCCCTTCCGTGCGGCCGCCTCGAGGGCGACGTAGAGGCTTCCGAACTCTTCCTCCAATTTGTGTCTAATCTCTCTCTCACGAGCGTCGTCGAAACCGAGTTTCTTCTTCACGGTGTCAATGATTGCCACGGCCCGTTCTTCCCTCTTCCACTCAATCACCTTGGCCCTACGCTCTTCGTTTGTCACCTGCCTAAGCGAAAGGTCGATTTCCCTCCTTGCCCTGTTGATCCTGATCACCTTGAGAATGAGCTTCTGGGACACCTTGGCCACCCTGTCAATGTTCCTCACCCATCCAGTGGAGATTTCTGAAACGTGGAGGAAGCCGTTGGTCCCGTCGTACTGGTCGAGGTTGACGTAGATGCCATGAGAAGTGATTTCTCTGACGGTGCAGACGACGACCTCCCCTGGATCTGGAAGCGGCCTCTCAGCGCTCATCTTGGGTGTGCCACTCGGGCGAGGTATTTGGCGTTTAGCCCAGGCGCTTCACGAATGTCGCGAGGACCATGGACTTGCCGCCCCTGCTCTCCGCGAGCTTCCTGCCGCAGCCTTTGCACCCGATGTCTTTGGCAGAGTTGGAGAATAGAACCCGCTCCTCGCCGCAGTCGGGGCACTTTACGAGGATGAATGCGCTTCTTGTCTTCGGGATGGGTTCCCGTTCACGCTTCATGCCGCAATCTCCGCCTTCCTCAGCCTGATTCCGTCTCGCATCACTTCGCGGTTGCACTCCTTGCACTTCAATCTCAGCGTCGCCTTCTTCGTGGTTTTTGCGGTCCTGATCAGCTCGGGAAACTTCTGGCCGCCGTAGCCCCGCTTCCTACCGGCCTGTCTTCGCGCGCCCCAGGAACCTGCACGCTCCTTCCCCCTCTTGTAGAGGGCGACGGAGTGAACAGTGTGCTTGTGGCACCAGGGGCAGTTGGTACGTATTTCCTTAGGGAATTTCATTCTCTCACGGAGCGGGTTGCCCCCGCTTTCACTCGTGCTTTTAAGCTTGGTCCGGCTAAACCCGCCAAATCCCAGCGCTAGGGACGCCGAGTGAGGATTGGCCAGTCTGCAGCCCGTGTCCGCGTGCGCCCACGCACCCACCCCCGACATCAGCCTTTCTGGCGGCTTGGGTCATCACCGGCGATTCCTCGCGGGCGGACCCGTCTTGCTGCGACATACGAGAGGAGCACCAACGCAACGAAGGCGGAGGCAGCCACTACTTGAAACGGGAACACAGGGATTCCAGCGCCCCCGCCGGTCGTAGTCCCCGTAGTTGTCGAAGATGGAGGTACAGACGTCGTTGTTGAAGTGGTTGTGAGGCCGGCAGCGAGTGTGCTTTCCACGGACGAAAGAGAGAGACTCCCCGAAGCCGCGCCCAGGTAGTCGTAGTTTGGGGTCCCGACAGACACCCGCGCGCTTCCGCTTCCCAGGTATCCCACCTGCAGATTGTCAGCAGACTCGGCAGTGTCTTGGCCGAAGCTGAAGTAGGACGGGAAGGCGTTCATTACACTGCTTGTGCCGTTGGCATAGAACAGCCCGAGCGTCGCCGTGAGCTGTGTGAAGTTGGTAGCCTCGCCGCCCCCCTCGCCCCCGAAGACCAGCTCGGCATCATAGAAAGTGTCGAGGGGCGTGGTGGAGTTCCCCGCAGTGAAGAAGTATGCGGTCGTAGCCGACGGGTCGTTGATTGTCACGTTGTCGAACCAGTCCGTGCCTGGTTTAGCTCCAAGGGTGTCTCCCGTCAAACGGGTCCCGAACTGGACTAGGACCCCTGTCCCTGGCTCCGCGGTGGCGTTGATCAGCAAGACTACTCCGAGGGGGAGGGAGTAGGAAGAGTTGCTCTCCCCGTAGGCGTAGAAGTACTCGGTGTTCCCGTTCTGCTGGAACGTCGAGACGTAGCCTCCTCCGCCCTCCGACACGATTGAGTCGTTCGAGAGGGAGCCGCTGGCGCTGTAATTCCACACATTGTCGGCCAGTGCGACCTGTGATGCAGATGTCACGAAATCGGGCGTGTTCTGGCACCAGTAGACTTGGGTCGCGCCTCCCTTCTCATTGACAATCAGTACGGAGTTGAGCTGGAGGGTCACCCCAGACGGGTTCTGGCCCACGGACTCGGCGGTTGAGTTGTAGGCACTGATTGACGAGATATCCGCTACCCCAATCACATCGGTCGAGGCCACGGTGTAGGGGGCGTCTATTCCGGATTTGTTGGTGAGGCCATACGACACGATTCCCAACGGCTCGGGCGGAGGGAGGGCACCGAAGCTGAGGGGGTTGTTCGGGAGCACCGTCAAATCCAGAGTCGAATTCGCTGTCTGACCATAGGCGTAGACGAGCACGTCATAGGAACCGGTCGAGACGCGCAGCGTCCTAGTGCAGCTCGTCCCGTTCTGGTAGGTTATCGAGTTGGATATCAGGCCGTTACTGCTGTTGAAATCTTGGAACTGACCCTCCGTCATGAATGCCGTCGAGATGCTCGCGTTGCTCTCTAGAGAGTAGTATACGACAGTCCCGTTCAAGAAGGCGTCGACCGGGAAGTACACGAAGTAACCTGAGGGCAGGAGGAGCGGGAATTGTGAAGCTGGCGTCGCCATGGCCGACAGGTGGGCTGAGGCGGCGGGCAATTGGAACAGGAAAGGCAACAGGAGAAGATACGCCAGCCTGTTCATTTCTCCCGTCACAACTGCTACGAGGCTCCGATTCTCTTCGAGATATTTACGGATTCCAGAGCATCTAGTCGCTGACCCTCGGCGCCAAGAAGTACCACAACTTCGCCCCCTGGTCGTTCAGCTTCATCTCGAGCCGGATTGGTTTCTTGGTGCTGAACTCTAGCTGCACGGTATCGGTGACCCCTCCAAGCGCCTTTAGGATGCCGGAGATGTAGTCGATAGAGTAGGTCGCCTTGCTCTCGGCACCCACGCCGAGCTCGAGGACATCTGCGTCGTTCTTCGCGAGGCTGATCTCGGCTTTCCCAACATCGGACTTGCCCGAGAAGGTCAGCTTATCCTTGGAGGCCTGAATCGTGACCTGGTCAGACACCACAGAGATGTCCCCCAGCACTTTCTCCATGATGGTCTTCGTCAGCGACGCCTTGGTGTCGAATTCCAGCTTGGGGAGCGGAGCTGCCCCCGCGGTGCTTTCGATCAGATGGATTGTGAACTCGCGCTTGTACCCATTGCTCAGCTTCACGGCTATAGCGTCTTCCTCGGTGCTCGAAATCTCTACGCTGTCCTTTGTGTCGGATCTTCCGACGAGCTTGACTAGGTCCTCAACGCGGACCGAGAACTTGAACGGCTTGTCGCACTCGAACGAAGAGAAACTCGAGTTGGGCAGGGTCAGGTCCACGAGAGCGACGTGGGAAGGATCCATCGCCCTGAAGGTCAGGGCCTCGCCGTTTGCCTCGAAGGTCGCCTCTTCTACGAGGGTCTTGACCGCCGCGGCGATTGCCTTCCACTCCACCGAAGTCGCTGTCTTTGCTAGAAACATATCAGCGTAACCTTCGCGCAGGCTCTTGAGGCTCGGATAATAAGCCTTGGGCGGGAATTTCTGGAATCTGCCCCGCCCTCCCAGAAACTGCCAGACCCACAATCCCACAACAACCTCAATGCGCACCCGCCGAAGAAATCCTCTTTGCCAAGCGCGACACCCTCTATGCTCGTCGGGTCGGACTGAATCCGACGTTCGCCGACTACCAGCGCCGCCCAGACCGGATCATCCAGGTAATCGCGCGCACGCCGAAGAAGGAGCAACCTAGGGGACGAGAGCCTGAGGTAGCTAGCGAGATGCTGGCTACCACCACGCGCCCATGCCGCGCTTGAGCTCCCCCATCACCCCCGGAGGCGGCTCAAACTTCAGGGTGTAGGCCCTCCCGCTCGGATTGGGGGCGAGCTGTGCGGTCGCTGAATGGATGTTCGCCACGAACCTCATCACCGCGTCAGAATCGCTCCTCCACTTCCGCTCTAGGAGCCTGACCTCGCTCCTCCTATGGAACGAAGGAGGTATGTCGAGCGTGGAGTTTAGCATGAACCGCGCCCTGACTTCGTCGTTGCTCATGATGCCGACGGTGAAGCTCAGGGGCTTTTCGGCGCTCAGCTCCGGGTCCGTGTTGATGACAACGTGGGCATAGAGCAGCACTCCGTCTTCAGGGTCGAATTTTCGTATCATGACATAGCAGGTCGGTTGGTCGTCGCTTCCCTCGGCCTTCGGGAGGAACCAGACCCGAAACCTATCTGTCAAGGAGTTCCACTCGCCCCTGGCCAAATGCCCAAGGTCGATGTCCAGGGGAGAAAACGGGACTTTGACCACAAGCGAGTACACCTTGGCGTTGTTGGTCGAGAGGTAGGCAGCTAGCGGGACCCTCAAGCAAGGCTCTAGTGGCGGTTCCCTCTTAACGACCAAGGAGCGGCGGATGCCTTATCTGCACGCCGCAGCGGGAATCGGTCGCGTTTGAACGACGCCTCGAAGAGCTTCCTCAAGTCGGCATACAAGGAGTATTACTTCAGAGGTGCTGATCAGATAGAGTTCCCCGACGAGGTGGAGTCGAGGGAGTTCGGCTACTTCCCATTCGGGGGAGGGATGGTCAGGCACCTCTCCTTCAAGAGCAGGGGGGAGGCGCTCGCTGAAATCCTCAAGCAGTCCCCATCCTCGGTCTATTGCTCAAACGCTCGCTACGAGTACCCAGCCAGGCCCATAGAAGAGAAGGGGTGGCTAGGCGCCGAGCTTATCTTCGACATAGACGCGACAGACATCCAAACCACCTGCAAGAAGGGCCACGACCTCTGGTACTGCGAGAAGTGTCACGCGTCCGGTAAACTCCCCCGCCCCGTCAGGTGCACGAAGTGCGCAGGTTCCACTGTGGAGTTCCACGGCAAATGCGAGATCTGTCTCGACGCGGCAAAAGACCACGCAATGCGGGTCATCCGTTTCCTGACTGAAGACTTCGGTGTCGACCGAGGGGCGATCAGGCTCTACTTCTCTGGTAACAGGGGGTACCATCTGCACGTCTTCGACAGGAGGTTCGACCCACTCAACCCACAGGCCAGGGGGGAGATTGCAGAGTACGTCCGCGGTTCCTCTCTTCCTCTCGTCCAAAGCATAGCATCGACTCTTCGCCATCGGCCTCCTAGCGGCCCCCAGGGCGTCGGCTGGACTAGGAGGATCACAGGCTACGTGGACGAACGGAGGCAAGACTACCCCGGCACCCTGCAGAAGCTCGTCTCAGAGGCGATATCGTCCCAGCGCGCGATGGTCGACTCATCAGTGACCACGGACATCCATCGCGTGTTCAGGCTGTCAGGTACCCTTCACGGAGACACGGGGATGATGAAAAGGAGGATCGAATCGGCCGGGTCCTTCGACCCGCAGGAGGACCCGGTCGTCCTCAGCGAGAAGCCTGTCAAGGTAGCTGTCGAGTTCTACCCCAAATTCAGGATGAAGCACAAGGACTTCGGTCCGTTCCTCAGGCCCGAGACCGTGGAGTTACCCACTTTCGCCGCGGTCCCGATATTAACCCGGGGATTGGGGGAGGTCGCAGTGTAAATGGTCGAAACCACCCTTGAATACCTGAGGAGGAGGTTGGACTCCGAGTCTGCGACCGAATCACTTCTTCCCCTCCCCAGCGACTTCTACGCGGGCCTTTCTTCCTACAGTCAGAAATTGAGGAGGTCGGCGAGCTCTGGGGCCTCCGAGGTCTCAGTCCGCCTGATTGCCAGTCAAGCGAAGATGATTGACTCTATGGTCAGGCAGCTACTCCGGCTGAGGACGAAGAAGGCGATGCAACAGAACGCCCTTCTGCAACTCCTCCCCGAAGAGAGGTACGTCTGTTCGGCCGAGCAGAAGTTCCAGAAGCGTTTCCAGACCCTCGTCGGCGCCGTTTCCTCCGGCCAGCCTTCCTTCGTCGAGTTCGCCCACCTAAGCGAGTCCCAGAGGAACATCACGGTGAAGTTCGTAAAGCACGTGAACGAACTCGTGGGGCTGGACATGAGGCACTACGGCCCCTTCGAGGCGGACGACGTCGCTTCAATCCCGGCAGCCAGCGCAGACATCCTGATTGCCGGCGGAGAAGCGATGGAAGTCTATACCAGGGACGACGTCTGAAACTGCCCCCAAACTAACATTCAGTGACCACTTCATGTGCACTGGATATTTATTCGAACCAGCGTTCGTCATGTCGTCGGAAGATGAGCAACATGATTGAGGTCGAAGGTCTGACCAAGACCTTCTCTTCATCGACGAAGGTGGTGGCAGGAGTTTCCTTCTCCGTCAATGAAGGGGATATCTTCAGCCTGCTCGGCCCGAACGGGGCTGGTAAGACCACCACAATCAGGATGCTGACCACGCTGGTCTCAATAACCGCAGGCAGGGCTCTGGTTGGGAGCTACGATGTGAGCAAGGACCCCGGCTCGGTGCGGAACCTCATTGGGGTCGTGCCGCAGGAGGTTACCCTTGACAACGAGCTGAAAGGGATGGAGAACCTCCAACTGGCCGCGAAGCTCCATCACGTCCCGAAGGCAGTCGCGGACGAGCGCGCGCGAGAACTCCTTCGACTCGTTGACTTGTCAGAGTCGATGAACAACCGAGCGAGCACATACTCGGGAGGCATGAAGAGACGCCTGCAGCTCGTGACTGCGCTGATTCACGAGCCGAGGATTCTCTTCTTGGACGAGCCCACCGTGGGGTTAGACATCCAGACACGGACCAGAATCTGGGACTACATCAGGCAACTGAACAGGGAGCGTGGTCTAACAATCTTCATGACCACACACTACCTGGAGGAGGCAGACCAGCTGTCTGACGTCGTAGCCATCATGGATCACGGGGCCATCAAGGTCTCGGGCCCTCCGAGAGAGCTGAAGGACAGCCTTCAGGGCGACGTGCTTACGATTTCGGTGGAGGACGGCGGCGAGGACCTGGCCGGCTTCTTGAGGTCGATTCCCAACGTGTCAGAAGTTACCCGGGCCGACCATTCGTACCGCCTGAAGCTGCCCCGGGTCGAGTCCGCACTTCCCGAAATCATCACGGAGGTCGCATTGAAGGGATTCAGGATAGCCGAGACTTCATTCTCCAAGCCCAGCTTGGACCAGGTCTTCCTAGAAGTCACCGGCCGGTCCATGCGGGACGCGGAGGAAGGTGGTGGTGCTCACGACGGTTATGCCAGCGTGCATGCGAGGGAGACTAGATGATCGCCGAGTCACTCGCCCTAGGCGGGAGGGCTCTTACGAAGTGGGTGAGGAACCCATTCGCTGTAGTCGTCACGTCAATCCAGGCCCTCTTCTGGCTGGCGCTCTTCGGGAACTCGTTCAACCCGGCGAACGCGCTCGCCTCGCCCTCCGGATCCCTAGGGCCCCTGCAGCAGGCGTTCGGAGGCGCGCCCAACTACATCACCTTTCTGACCCCGGGGGTCATCGGTCTGGTGGCCCTTACGGGGATGAGTTTCATGGGGGTGGACCTCGTTTTCGACAGGATTAACGGCTACCTCGACATACTCAGGGCGTTCCCCATCCCCCGTACATCCATATACTTCGGGGGAGTGATTCAGAACATTGCGAAGGGGATGGTCGCCGCACCCATAACCTTCGCGCTTGCCCTGGTCATCCCCAACGGACTCAGGCTCGGGTCTGGGTTCGGCGTGCTGAACTTGCTTGGAGTCTTCGGAATCGTCGCTCTCCTGACCGCGGTCTTCGCGACCTTCTTCACGGGGATCGCCATCTCGGTCAAGAGCACGGACAGCTTCTTCGCGGCCATCAACTTCCTCACCTTCCCATTCATGTTCACCAGCTCTGCCTTTTTCCCACTGAGCTTCTTCCCGGCTTGGCTGAAGCCGGTAGCCCAGGCAAACCCTATCACCCTGGCCAGTGACGCGATGAGACTGCTCATATTGAACAGCAGTCTGAATGCTTCCCAAGTCCAAGCGCTCGCCGGGGATGTAGCAGGGCTTGCGGTTATCGGGGCGGTGTTCGCAGCCCTTGGAATTACAATGGCCGGGAATGCCCTGAAGGCGAGGTAGTCCTTGGCAGACCAATTCGTGAAAGCAGGCTCGACAGCCAAGCTTTGCTCAGTCGAAGGAGATCTCCGAGTTGGGAAGAACGCGACAATCAAGGCGGAATCAGGAGGGAAGGTGTCCGTCGCCGGACGGGCAGTTTTCGAGGGCGGAGCCACAATCGACTGCAGCTTCGAGTGCCAGTCGATGAGAATCGAGGGGAAGGGGTTCGGCCCGGCTGGGCAAATGAGTGTCAACGGCAGCCTGATGGTGAGAGGCAACGCGGACCTTGACGCATCGGTCAGAGTATCAGGTTCCGTGAGGGCGGGAGACCTGGACGTCGCCGGCCACCTAAGATCTGGGCCGCTAAGCGCTCATAGGCTTAGGGTCGGCGGCCATCTGGAGGTCAGGGGCACACTCGAGGCCGAGGAAGTAGACGCCGGAGGGCACATGACCGCCCACGGCGAGGTGAAGATCAGAAACCTGAGGGTCGGAGGGCATGCGAAGGTGGGTGGCGGCGCCATCAGCGGGGAAATCAGGATCAGGGGGCACTTCGACACGACGGGGAAGCTGACTTTCGGCCGGCTACAGGTCTATGGCAATACACTGCTGCCTGGAGGGTCAGCCGGCGAGAAGCTCACATCACTTGGAAAGATAGTATTCGATGGTGATGCATCATGTAAGGAGCTCGAAGTGTCTGGGACAGCGAAAGCGCGGGGAGTACTCTCCACAGAAAACGTTAGCCTCAAGGGGGCCCTCATAGCTTCTGGGAACCTCAAAGCCTCCAAGAGGTTCCAGGTTTGGGGCTCGGCGGACATAGCCGGAGCCCTCGAATGCGAGACACTGGACATCGGAGGCAAGCTGGTCGCCGATAGGGCGTCCGCGACCAACAGGACTGCCGTCGCCGGCGAGGTGAGGACGACCAAAGGTCTGAAGTCGGAGGCTTTGGTCGTGGGCAAGGGGTCGAAGGTGACCGGCCCGATCATCGGAGGATCGATAGACATTGGGAGCGAAGCAGACATGGGGAGCCTGTGGGGGATTCCCTGGTGGCAGGGAGGGCTCGGACGGCCCACCGCGGTAGAGGACATCCACGGCGGGAATATTGTGATCAGGGCGCATTCGGCAGCCGGCCATATCTTTGGCAGGAACGTAATGATGGAAGAGGGAGCGATGGCGGAAGAGGTCGTCTACACAGGCGAGGTCAAGCTCCCTAAGAAGTACTTCCTTCAGAAGCCTCCCAGGAAGGTGGACACCCTACCTGAGCCGCCGTTCTAAGGTGGTAGCGTTACTGCGAGGAGCCACCAATGGGGCGTAGGGAGACCAAAAGGTCAAGGGCCGACCTCTATGCGGCGGTGCTCGAGGTCATCAGCCATTATCCTGAAGGAGCGAGGATCACACGACTGTCCTACGGGGTGGGGGTCCCTGTGGACAGGCTCAAGCTCCTCGTCGAGAGGCTCTGCAGGTTCGGCCTCGCCAGGAAGGCTACCGGTGAAGAGGGGGTGTACTACGGCGTTACGCCCAGAGGGCTGGAGTTCCTAGACACATTCTGGAAGATGAAGGGATTCCTAGAGGAGTTTGGCGAGGCTGCTACCCGCGGCTAGCTGTACGATCTCCAGGTGT
>Ga0187771_10000560_pt1 | contig 23216 bp, 23 predicted proteins | sample 0116_SJ02_MP15_1_FD_133139 | JGI IMG/M metagenome (GOLD analysis project Ga0187771, IMG submission 133139) | Tropical peat soil microbial communities from peatlands in Department of Meta, Colombia - 0116_SJ02_MP15_10_MG | ecosystem: Environmental > Terrestrial > Soil > Wetlands > Peat | place... | reverse complement strand
ATTTTCGTCACCCCGGCGGAAGCCGGGGTCCAGTGCATTACTTATTGATTTTACAGTAAAAAAACAAAAATCTGGATTCCGGCTTTCGCCGGAATGACGATCCTTTTCCTTGTACTGCCTCATCCTTATTTGAGCGCTTATGGGGGTAAACCCCGCCCCTCCGTAGGGGAGGGCTTTATGCCCTCCCGGTCACATCGATCTTGAACGCAACACCGTATCAAATCCCGCCCTTTTGATTGATGTTCCTCATAATATCATGACGGAGAGCTTGTAGACTCATTTAGAAAAAAAACAATTGTACTCCATCATGAGGGGGGCAGCCGCGCTGTTACGGTTTTTTTCCTAAGCCTTCCGCCACATCTTTCAGCCCCAGCCGTTCCAAGGTCAGATTGGTGGGAATGCCGGATTCCACATCCCATTCCATTAATTTATAATAATCACTCTTGGCCCGTTCCAGATCTTCCCGCAGGTACTTCCTGCCTCCTGCGTCTTCCTTCTCGAAGTAAATGTCCTGGAAAGTGTCGTCCGCGCGGGTTCGACCATCCCGCGCGGCTATGGCTCTTTCCAATGCGCAAAGCATTTGTCCCTTTCGATAGGATTCCTCCTCACTCATCCGGTCCCCTGTAACTGCGGAATAGAGGCGGGATTCGAGGGATGTGTCCCCTACATGATCGGGAGTATTGGCGTTGAACAGAAAAGGGAAAAGGATGTCACAGACGATGTAAGAGTCCTTCAGAATGGAATGTTCGCTATACCGCTTCACCACGGGTGCAGCCCATTTCCAATTCAAAGTCTTTCCATCCGGCTGGAAATATTCTGCCGCTTCTTCCGAACCGTAGACAGCCTTCATCGCAGGTTTGAGAATAGGGAAGATTTTTTCCGGCTCGGCGGTCAGGGCGTTCTGCCCGATGGTGAAAGCAGCTCCCCAAAGCATGGAGATGTAGCTGTGGGAGATCATGGCGTCCCGGTTGTCAAGGGCCCACATCAAAGCCAGGGCAGGGATGGCATATCCCGTTGGAAAGCCTCCCAGATAGACCCAATGCTCGCGATAACCGCCGAACTTCCCCGCGCGGGGATAATACATCCAGGAGAGTTTTTCGGCTTTTCCTCCAAGCTCTGCGGCCGCGCGCTGCCCGCCGTTGGCGAGAAGGTCTCCAAATCCTTCTCGATTGGCTATCTTTTCAAGAAGTACGGAGATGAACTTCCAGGAACCGATTTCTCCGAGAGGAAGCCCGGTCTCCTTCTCTGAAAGCAGCTTCTCCCGATAGCAGTCCGAAAGCCACGGGATGATAGCCATCAACTCATAGGAGTTAATTCCGAAAAGGTCGGCTAACTTGGCAGCCTGCCAGCTGACTTTGCTATAACCTTTCTCAGGCTCTTCAACCATGGACTCGAGATACATGTAAGACTGGGCGCACTTGGCCACACCGGGGGTGATGTCCGGTCCCTTTACCAGCGAGCGGCAGACGACAGGGCAGGTGAAACAGCCGTCAATAGTCTGTGAATAGCCCGAGGAAGGGTCGTTACAGAGATCGAGAAGCTCGCCGGGAAGAAGCGTAAGGCTTCCCCGGCCATAGCCGCCGCCCCATAGATTGTATTTGAAATCTTTTTCTTCCGGCTGAAAGAGATCCTTTTTTGAGGACTTTCGAGAAAAGAGACTGTGAATGTGATGGGTGAGTTCCATCAGTTCTTTTGGCCTTGCCACGGTCACACTTCCGGAGCCCCGGACCGCAATGGCCTTCAAATTCTTCGAGCCCATCACGCCGCCAAATCCTCCCTGGCCCGCCGCATCCCCGGAGTCCGTGCGAATGCATGCGATGCGGCTTCGATTCTCACCGGCCTTGCCTATAACCATGACTCTGGTCTTATCGCCATGAAGCTTCCAGATCATCTGTTGGGTCTGATAGGTGTCAAGGCCCCATAAACCGGCTGCATCAAGGATTTCAGCCTTGTGGTCGGTAATCAGAAGGTAGACGGGCTTAGGGGCTTTCCCCTGGATAATGAGAGCATCGTATCCGGCCCATTTCAGTTGAGGAGCGAAGTGTCCTCCAACGCCTGAACGAGTAAAGGATTCGGTGGGGCAAGTCTGTGGGGATTTGCCCACAATCGTGAGCCGACCCGATGTGGGCGCAAGAGTGCCTTGCAGGGGACCGGTAGCAAAGACCAGCCGATTTTCGGGGTCGAATGCTCCCACCCCCGGAGGCACCTCATCCCAGCAGATCTTGGCCCCAAGGCCGCGACCTCCCAGGAATTTCGGCACATAGTCAAAGGTTGAAAGCTCTGAGATTTTACCGCTGGTCAGGTCAACCCTGAGAATTTTTCCAACCCATCCACCCGAAGGAGCCATCTCAGTCCTCTTTAACCACGGGATAACCAACGAGCAGTCCCTGTTCCGAACGCTCCACCCGCAGCGCACCCATGGGGCAAAACTTCACGCATTGAGGCTCCCCGAAACAAAGGTGGCATTTGATAGATATGTTATTTTGCGCGTCGAATTTTGGCCTGGGAGGCTGGAAATGTTGCCCACAAGCCTCTATACATTGCTTACAGGCGATACACGCGTTTTCTTCGATGATTCGAGCAAAGGTGCCTGTCTGCTCGTCGACGTGGAGCGCCCCTACCGGGCAAACCTTCAAACAGGGCGGGTCGCTGCACTGATGGCATACCTTAGGCGAATAATCTCCCTTGATGTACTCTTTTTCGACGGAAAGCCGCGCGAGTGAAGAGGAGTTCCGGCCTTCGCAGTTAAGGTTGGAGCAAACCATTTCGCAGACCCGGCATCCGCAGCAGAGGGCCTTGTCCACAAAAATGGCCATCCTGGCCAGGGCCACCTCTTGCCCGTTAGGAAGAGTGTCAGCCCAGAGCAGGTCCCCAAAGGCGACCACGTCACCCAGGGCGAATGCGCCAAGCGTAAGACCCTTGAGGAAAATACGGCGGTCAATCTCCCTTGCCATTTTTGTTCTTCCCTATCTGAGGACTAAGAGCGGACCATTCTGCTTCGGCGGTTGGAATTAAGTGGCGGGAGGCGAGAAAAGGGGTCTCACGTCGTCCGGACCGAAAGATTCGCCGGTTTCTTTTATAACCGCCTTGTAATAGTACCTTGAATCAGTTCCCATGGATCTATCGATATATTCGTAACTGCCCTTGCCGGGGACAAGAGTTATCACGTCCAATTCCGTATAAGGACCTTCCTTAGAGGTGTCGGCCCTTAGAATCTGTACCGACAGTTGCTTATTCAGATCAGGATTTGCCTTCCAGGTCAACTTGGCCGCCCGGTAAAGGGGTCTGGCGCCGAAATCCACAATGGTCGGACCTGCTGTCTGAGTCATGGCTGCTTGTGGAGCAAAAAGAATAAAGAGAGACAGGGCGAGAAAAACTACAGCATATCTGGTCATAAGGATTTCTCCACTCTTTTTCCCTGGATTGAAAGCTCCCCCCTTCCCCGAAAACATGGAAGAGGGGAGTGTGAATTAAAAATATATGATGAAAATTTAACCCAAAATCAGTTTGATATCGTCCTGCTTTCTGGCGTATCCAATGCCCAGCTTCACCGAATGTGCGATCTGCTTCTGATACCAGGCATACATGCCGATCTTGTTGGCAGCCAGGCTCGGGTACCATTCCTGAAGGACCCTGATTCCCGTGACGTCATTTGCCACCTGGTCGCCGGTGACGATGATCACACCGGGTTTGACCTCCTCGCCATGGGAAGGACCGCCGGCAACGAAAGACCTTCTTCCATCCATGATGACCAGATCGGGCTGGAAAGGCAGGTTGATTTCCGCAGCCTGCTCGGCAACGAAGATATGGTTAAAGGCATGAAGATGCGCGCCTCGGTCGGCACGATGCAAAATCCCGACGGACAGCTTCAAGCTTTGAGTAATTCCCCCGAGCAAATGCGTTTTCATCACAGGGGTATAAATGACCTTGTCGTAATTTCTCAAGTCCGCCGGATAGCCTACGGTCCCGTCCCCGCCGGCGAACTTACCCAGGTATTCGGCCTTGGCGTTGCGGATGTTCATCCATTTTTCTTTTTCCCAAGTTTTGATAGGGGTGCCGGTTTCTTTGCATACCGCATCAAACCCCAACTGGGTGAATACTCGCTCTGTCGGCCCCCAGGGTCCGCAGGTATCCGCTACGGTCAGGTTGTTGTAGCCCTGGTCTTTCAGGACGATAATCAGAGCCTTGAGAAATTGCTGGTCTGTCCCTCCTCCGGGCCAGGGATCCCCGGTGTTCGTATTGGGCTTGATGAGAATTTTATCCGTTTTCTTGAGGGATCTTTCAAAGCCTCCAACGAGCTTCATGGCTTTCCTGATATCTCCGGGCAGGTCTTTATCAAGTTTGGCAGCCATGATCATCCCGACCAGGGATCTCCTCTGGTCGTCGGCGTAATAGTTTGCATGGAGATGAGACCAGTTTACCGGTTTCCCTCCATCAATCAGATCTTCAGGTTTTTTATCGAAATAGTCCTTGGGTATGGGAGCGTTGTTAATAAATTCCCCATATTGCATCAGCTGAGCGTCTCTCATCCTCCAGGTGCCTGACTGCGCCGGCTCATCCAGGTCCGGAACCGCCATAGCACCTGCATGGGCACGCTCCACGCCCATCATTCCCAGGGCTGCGACGCCCGCCCCGCAATACTTAGCCACATTCTCGATAAACTGTCTTCGGCTAACCTCTTTAGAGCTCATCTTGCTTTCTCCCTTCTGAAAAGGAATGATGCATAAAGTTGCGCCCAATACATCCCACCACACTTTGGCGCCGGATTCTTCCTAAAAAAATCTCCGGACAATCCGACAGACCTCGTAAGTGTACTATTTCCCCATCGAATAGGCAAGTAGGCAAGTGGGTTTTAAATAGGAGCGATTCTCGCATTTTGAGGACGCGCCTCCTCCCCGGAATTGGTAACTTCGTTCCGCCGCGCCAACGCAAGTGGGAATGGCTGCCAAAATCGCGCACTAACCGCGAAGACGGCGCCACGACCGATTGACACAATGACACAAGCACCCGTAACCTACATCACATACTTGCCGGACCATTTGGGTTCTATGGAATCGACACCTCCTTCCCAGTTAGTTTTGCGGAAGAATAAATCTCAATCTCCCCACCATTCTCTACCAAACTGTATCTTTTTTTCTCCTATCGCGCACGTTTCAAAAATGCTCGAACACTGGGCGGTCATGCCATGTTTCTCAACGGCGTCCGAGGTCGCCAACTGAGCTTCCAGCATCATTTTTGCGCCGGCTTCCATCATCTGTTTGCCTTGCGCCATTGTGCTGCCGGTCATCATGCCGTCGCCTTTGGTTACCATCTTATAGCCTTCAGCCATCTTTTTTTCGGCTGCCGTCAAGTCTGCGTCTTTTATTCCTTTTTTGGCCATCATATCCATTATCATTTTGTTTCCATCCATGATCTGCTTTGCGCCTTCCAGCATCGACTTCTTGCCTTCCTGCGTTTTCATCGCACTTTCCGCAGCATGTAGAAATCCAGCGATACCAAAAATGCAGATCGACAGACAAACGATCAAAATCGCCAAAAACTTGTTGTTAATTTTCATCTTGGTAGCTCCTTTATCATCTTGTTGGCAAACAAAAACATCAGGATGGATCTCCGTCTCTTGGGAATCGAACAGCGGCATGACTCAGCAATCGGTTGAAATCACCCCCTCTGCAATTAGATGTAGTGGCCTGTAATCACTCTCAAAGACGTACTTTTTGAGGCTAAGAACTCTTGAGGCCGTAAATTGACGGATCATGAACCTTCCGTCCCCCGGCCCATTTCACAGCGTGCAAATTTTTGATAAACACGGTAATCCCCACTGTCAATTCAGGATGTTCCCGGGATTATCGGTTTTGAAAGCGCCTTCCGCCCGGCCGGCTCAGTTATTCAGTTTATCCAGTTCAGACATCAGCGTTTCCATTTTCGGCCGTTCGTTTATGTCGTGGACGTCGATGTACCTGACTATGCCCTTCCGGTCGATTACGAAAAGTGCACGTTCGGAAACGCCGTTTGAGCGGAGCACTCCGTATTTGCGGGCTACTTCGCCGTGAGGCCAGAAATCAGAGAGGACCGGAAACCAGACTCCTCCCATGTCGGTGGTCCAGGCAAAAAGAGTCGGAAGATTGTCCACCGTAATTCCCAGCAACACAGTGTTTTTTGCTTCGAAAGAGGTCCGCAACAAATTGTAGCCCGGCCACTGCTCCGAGCAGACAGGGGTCCACGCGGCGGGCACAAAGGATATCACGACATTTTTCTTTCCGGCAAAAGAGCTAAGTGAAACAGGCTCGCCTGCGAGGGATGGCAACGTGAAATCAGGCGCCTTATCCCCCACCTTCAGGGCGGACTCGCTGTCAATAGGCTTAAGCTTGCCCGGCTGGTATATCCTTCCCTGGTATTGTTCAGATACGGCAAAAGCTGTAGCGCACAAAATAAGCGCAAAGAGAAAAGTTGAGAGAGTTACATATGTTTTGTTCATACAATATATCCTCGTGAGATAGACCATAAGCGGTTATTTCCCATGGCCGCCGCCGGTCCTGGCGTATATCAGCTCCAGAAAAGCCTTGGGGTCTCCGATGCTCCCCGACTTCGAATATACTACCTGCCAGCCGCCGGGTTTTTTCCAAAGCACAAAGAAATGAGGAGTTCCTACCACGCCCAGCCCTTCGCAAACAGTCTTATCCACGTCGGGAACGAGCGGAAACTCTATCTTGTAGTGGTCCTTGAACGCGCCTACCTCAAATGATGAATTTCCTGCGCCGATTCCAAGCATTTTGATGCGCGATTTTAGCTTCCTTCCGGCTGTAATTGCTTGGTAGAGCGCGTTAACATTTGGTGCTTCCTTCTGGCAATGGGGGCAGTACATGCTGAAAATTTCAACGATCAGCACTTTCGAATCAACCCGGGAAAGGAGAAACGGGTCCTTGGAGACCTTAAGATATGCCCTGTCATGCATTTCCCGGGGAAGGCCGAGTTTAAGTTCGGGAAACGTGTCGCCTTCGGCGGGAATGTTACCCGCAAACAGTGCTGGAAGCCGGCACTGCGACATGCAAAGCATCAAAAGCAGCGTCCCGGCCGTTGTCAATAATTTCATTCTCATGTTTTTTTCTCCATCATGAAACTGTGCGGGTCATCCGTTGAAATTCTAAATTATGCGACTGATTTTTAATTAAGAATGATTTTCCCATTTCCAAAACCAACCTCCATCCCCGGAGTTTGCTACTCGCTGCCCGTCTGTCCGGGTTGGGCGGTTCATGCCGACGGAATGCAATAGTTATAGGCGAGAGGAGAAAGAGGATGGAGACGTGAAGAACACACAGGCTCATGGCCGATCCGATCAATATCGCTTGCTTGTGCGTAACTGTGAACCTGGAATTAAGAATTGGGAATTACGAATTGATAACAATCACATGCATTGCTAATTCGTAATTCCTAATTCCTAATTGCACTCGGTCGGTCCTATTGTTTCTTGGCAGGGTTCTTTTTCTGTCCCTGTTGTGATTGCTGTTGAGCGGCAGGTTTTTTTGCCGCCTGCGCCGGCGCCTGTTGAGGCGTCTCAGGGGCTTTCTGGGCGGCCTCGGGTTCTACCGGCCTGGCTTCGGGAGGGGGCTGCGGTTGCACCGGCAAGGCTTCGGGCGCTGCCTGCCGCGGCTGGGTCGGAGGCGGCGCCTGGGTCTGTTCCACAGGGGGAACTTCGGTCATGACCGACCGGCCTCCCTGAAAACCCGGCCTGTGCATAAAGGACAGTAGAAGGCAGGTTATCATGAAAACAATGGCCGCGCCCGTTGTCAGCTTGCTCATAAAAGAACTGCCGCCCGATCCTCCGAAAAGCGTTTGGGATGCGCCTCCGAATGCAGCTCCCATTTCGGCGCCTTTTCCGGTTTGCAGTAAAACGATGGCTATCAGGGCGACACAGGCCATCAAATGAAGAGGAATAATCAGGAAACCCATTGGGTTGATACTTCTCTTTAACTTACGGGTTAAATTCTACAAGGCGTTTGAATGAGCCGACTTCGAGGCTAGCCCCCCCAACGAGCGCGCCGTCTATATCCGGCTCAACCATGAGCGCATCGATATTATCCACCTTAACTGACCCACCATACAATATTCTCAGTTTTCTTTCAACCTCTTTATTAAAAAGAGAGGCGATTCTCTCACGAATGAAGGCATGAACTTCCTGTGCCTGCCCAGGGGTTGCAGTCCTGCCTGTGCCGATAGCCCAAACGGGTTCGTATGCGACAACAAGCCGCTCAGCATCTTCGGGGCTAAGGCCGTGGAGCGCCCCTTCGAGCTGACCGGCGACGACCTCGAATGTCCTGCCCTGCTCGCGCTGTTCCAGGGTTTCTCCTATACAGACAACGGGCGCCATCCCTGCCTTGAACACCGCCGCCGTTTTCAGGCGCACCGTTTCGTCCGTTTCCGCAAACATCTGACGCCGCTCTGAATGCCCGACAATCACGTACTGGCATCCAAGCTCTTTTAGCATAACGGGCGAGATTTCGCCCGTGAAAGCGCCCTTTTCCTGCCAGTGGCAATTTTGTGCCGCCAGGCTGTAACCGCGCTGCGTCAGGTTATCGCGGACCTCTTTGAGAGCGGTGAAAGCAGGCGCAATTATCACTTCGCGGTCAGCACAGGGGCCGGTTTCCTCCTGGATGGATTTAACGAAAGATATAGCTTCGGCCACCGTCTTGAACATTTTCCAATTGGCGGCAATAAGCGGCATTCTGTCAGGGTTCATTTTGGACCTCCGCATCTCGCGGTTAGATAATGCAGCCGAGACGGCAAACGGCAATGGGTGAAGACCGGAATCCGGATCCTTTCCAGTATCCGGTCGGAACTGCAGAGCGTCAACACCCTTCCAGGGCGGATACGCCGGGCAGGTCCTTCCCCTCGAGCAACTCCAGAAAAGCGCCGCCCCCGGTCGATATATAACTCACTCTGTTCTCTACCCCGGCCTGCCTGACAGCGGCGGCCGAATCACCGCCGCCTATAACTGTGAGCGCCCCGATCGATCCCAGGAACTCTGCCAGAGCGAAAGTGCCTTTCTCAAATGGCGGCGTTTCGAAGACCCCCATCGGGCCGTTCCAGACGATAGTCCTGCATTCTTTAAGGGCCGACTCGAAAGCCTCAAGGGACTGAGGACCGATATCGAAAATCTGAGCCTCTCCGGGGACCATGTCGATGTTGACCTGCCGCACGTCTGCCGCCCCCTGTCCTCCTGCCGAAACAACGGCGTCGACAGGCAGCAATACCTTGACGCCTCTTTTGTTTGCCTCCTCGATCAGTCTTTGGGCCGTTTCGATATAATCACTTTCAACCAAGGATTTACCGACTTCTTTTCCCTGCGCCTTAAGGAACGTATTTGCCATTGCTCCGCCGATGATGAGGCAATCGACTTTGGGTACCAGATTTTCGAGCAGTCCCAGTTTGGTCGATACTTTCGCTCCTCCGACAATAATTGCCAGCGGCCGCTGCGGGTTGTCCATGACCTTTTTGAAATACCCGATCTCCTGCTGAAGCTGATAACCGGCAGCGCACACCGGCACGAATCGGGTTATACCCTGGACGGAAGCGTGAGCGCGATGAGAGGCGGCAAAAGCCTCGTTTACGTAAATATCGGCCAGTTGGGCCAAACGCCTGGAAAACTCCTGGTCGTTCTTTTCTTCCTCAGCGTGAAAACGCAGGTTCTCCAACAGGAGCGCTTCACCGTCTTTTAGGAGCATGACCCGCTCCTGGACCTCGGGGCCGACGCAATCGTGGAGGAGAGGCACTGGTTTTCCCAACAGTTCCGAGAGGCGCCCGGCCACCGGTTTCAGTGAAAATTCATCGGACGCTTTACCCTTGGGTCTTCCCAGGTGCGAGGCCAGGATAAGCCTTCCCCCCGAATCGAGGACCTTACGCACGCTCGGCAGAACGGCGCGGATGCGAAGATCGTCTCTTACGCGCCTCTCTTTATCCAAAGGCACGTTAAAATCGACCCGCATGAAGACGCGCTTACTTCGAAGGTCGAGATCGTCAAGAGTCTTCATGGTAAAGACATCCTTTTAGGTTGTGCTATTCGAGAGAGCTGCCCAGCATGACGGCCAGATCCGCCGCCCTGCTCGAATAGCCGTACTCATTGTCGTACCAGCTGAATATTTTGACCATGCGGCCGGCCATGACATTAGTCAGCCTGGAATCCACACTCGATGAGTAGTAGGTGTGGTTGAAATCAATGGAGACCAGTTCCTCGGTCACATATTGGAGTATCCCTTTGAGAGGGCCGTTCGCCGCTTCCTCCATGACTTGGTTTACTTCTTCTTTGGTTACCTCCCGGCCGAGCCTGCAAACCAGGTCAACCAGGGACACATTCGGAGTGGGAACGCGAATGGCCAGACCGTCCAGCCTGCCCTTGAGGTCCGGAATTACCTCGGCCACGGCGCGAGCCGCTCCGGTAGTGGTTGGAATCATCGACAGTGCGGCAGCCCTGGACCTTCGGCGGTCGCTGTGCAAGGAATCGACCAGGCGCTGATCCATCGTGTAGGCGTGAATGGTCGTCATAAGTCCGTGCTCTATTATGAACCTGTCGTGGAGCAGCGAGGCGATCGGGGCCAGGCAGTTCGTAGTGCATGAGGCGTTTGAGATGATATTGTGAGTGCGCGGGTCATAAGTGCCCTCGTTTACCCCGATCACGAAGGTTGCGTCCATACCCTTGCCTGGGGCGGTAACGATCACTTTTCGCGCTCCGGCGCTCAGGTGCTTTTCGGCCCCTTCGCGATTCGTGAAGCGGCCTGTGCCTTCCAGCACCACGTCTATTTTGAGATCGCGCCAGGGCATTTGCGCAGGGTCCGTTATCTTGAGACATTGAACCGGCTTGCCATCGACCATCAATTCATCTTCAGTTCCCTGGACCTCGTGAGGCCAGATGCCGTGAACGGAGTCGTATTTTAAAAGATAGGCCAGTTCGGAGGGGGACGCCAAATCGTTGAGGGCGACCACATCCAGCGAAAGCTCCCGGTCCTTTATGATCCTGAAAATAGCACGTCCGATGCGTCCGAACCCATTTAGCGCGATTTGAGTTGCCATTTAATTCCTCCTTCTTAAGAAAAGTATGTCCGTCCGGATAAATCAGACGGTTCCACGCATTGCCCCGGTGCATACTCGAGTGCCATAAGTTAACAGCATTGCTCAAGAAATAAACCCGGACCTCGGTCGAAAAATGCAAATCGATCCGGCAATATCGGAAGATTTTGAGCGAATGCTCTTTTTATCGGAGAATGTTATGCTCGGAGAGCATAGTAAGAACTGCGGCGAAAAAATGGAAGAGGGCCAACATGCGAGAAAATTCTGTTCCTTAGGATTCTTCAGGCTTCACAGGCGATATGGCTAGGGCCGGCTCTTTGTGTGGAATTAGCAACCTCGATTCAATGCTGGGCAGGAGTCTGGGACTCCCTATTTCCGGAACACACCGTTTCCACGCCATTTCTAGTTGAGAATCGGATCCGTCAGGGGAAAAGTAAAAATGGTGAGATGGAAAGCATCGCCAGTCGGGTTCGAGTTACTTTTGATATTCCTTAACAAAATTTGCGAGAGACTGAGTGTCCCATTATATAGATCTGGAGCGCACATTTTTGCCAAAGGTAGTGACCCCAAAACCGTTGTGGATTTTGTTATACTATGATTCATTAGGGGCTGAGGATGAAACTTGGCTTCGAGTGGGATGAAGAGAAGGCTACCCGTAACAATGACAAGCATGGCGTTAGTTTCGAGGAAGGCGTAACCGTCTTCCATGACCCTCTTTCCATCTCCATCGACGATCCGGATCATTCGCGGAATGAGCGGCGCTATATCGACATTGGCGCTTCAGAAGGTGGTCGAATCCAGGTGGTGAGCTATACAGAACGGGCCGGAAGGATACGCATTATCAGTTGCCGCAAAGCGACGAAAATTGAGTGGAGACAGTATGAAGAAGGCATCCACAAAGGAAGCCCGGAAAGACGATGACGGTGTGCGGTCCGAATATGACTTCACCGGCGGAACACGTGGGAAGCATTATCGGGCTATGCAAGCGGGCTATACAATTACCGTCCATAAGCCTGACGGCGAAACATTGGTTAAAGAGGTGAGTCCCCGCAAAGGTCTGGTCGTTTTAGCGCCGGATGTACAAAAGTACTTTCCGGACTCGGAATCGGTGAACACCGCTTTGCGTTCACTTATCAAGCTCATTCCAAGGAAACGTGCTGAAGGGGTTAAAGAGTCAAAAGCTCCGAAACGCTCTCAACAGTCGACGTAGCGACCGCGACAGGGAAATAGTCTCACGGCATTTCGTTGAACTTCTTGGAACCCACCAGCACGAAGCTCACCCTCGTCCCCGGCGCCAGATCCAGTTTGGATGCAGCATTTCCCTGGTTAACGGCGATCTCGACAAAGCCCGTGCTTCCAGTCAAGGCGAGCGCTTCTCCGGCTTTGAGCCTGCCATAGGTCTGCTCAATTGAGTTAAATTCCGATTTCCCGGCGGTGATCCTCCATTTGTCTGCCGGACCCTGCTTTTCCAACACCGCGCCCCGCACATTGGTAACAGCGTTTCCGAAGCGGTCGATATGAATCACCTCTCCTATGACTTTTCCTTTGGCAATGATTGGTTCGCTCCATTGCACGCAGACCGGGTCGCAGGCAGGGCCCAGAGTATCAAAGCTTACGCCGCAGGCCAGGTGAGCTGCGGCGGGAGCGAACAGGTCACGGCCATGGAACGTGCTGCTCAGAGGGCTTCGACGCAATTGGGGGTTCTCGAGCCTTCTTGCTTCCCATTTAGTCTCTTTTTTCAGAACAAGCGAGAAAAGGCCGTTATCGGGTCCCACAAAAAAAGAAGAGCCGGTCCGGATGGCTATGGCGCCGCGTTCGGTTCCCACCCCCGGGTCAACCACCGCGAGATGAACAGTTCCGTGCGGGAAAAACTCATAAGAAGAATAGAGAACGAAAGCCCCGGAACGAACGTTCTGAGGGGCTATGAGGTGAGAGATGTCTACAAGCCGGGCATCGGGGCATATATAGAGGATGACCCCCTTCATGCTCGCCACGTATCCATCCTGGAGTCCAAAATCGCTCAACAGAGTGACTATGGGTGAACTCAAGGTATTTGACCTCCTGATGTGGATAAAGAAATGATGCAAAATTCCGCATATTTTGCTAATGATTTGTGAGAAGAGTCAACACTTGTTTGGGCGTTCACCGCGAATAACACTCATGCCGGAACGAGGAGGCGCAAATGGCGTTTCGGGAAGAAGATGACGAGATCGATGAGTTGCTCAGTTTTGCCAAAGAAGTGGTCGCCAGCGCAGGTAATAAAGCTCTGGAGCTATACGGGAAGGGCAATCCGCTGGTCAAGTTCGATGAAGGCCTTGTAACCTCCGCAGAGCTTTCGCTTACAAACTTTTTCAGGGATCGGCTCAATAGCGTCTTTCCAGGCCACGGCGTATTCGGTGACCCGCTGCCTGCGGAAGACTACGTCCACGGAGAGAAGAGATATCTCTGGATATACGATCCTCTTGACGGAGTAGCCAACTTTCAGGCGGGAATACCTATATGGGGCATCTCGCTCGCTCTTCTCGAAAATTTCTGGCCGGTCTTCGGGGTCACTTTCATGCCGGTAACGGGCGACCTTTTCTACGCCATTGTCGGGCGGAAGGCCTATTGGGGCGAACGGGAAATAAGCATCCCGGACACCGGCGAGATCAGCAATGAAAGTGTGCTGCTCACCTACTCGCGGTTTCATAATCAATACCAGTCCTTTTTCCCGGGCAAGATCAGGAATCTGGGGGCGACTTCCGCACATGTAATATACGTTGCCAGAGGGCGTGCGGAAGGGGCTCTTCTGGCAAACGTCTCGTATCGCGATCTCGCTGCGGCACAGATTATCCTCATGGCGGCGGGCGGCAGGATACACAGGCTTGACGGCCGAGAGTTTCATCTGAGCGACTATCTTGGCGGGCAGCGTATACAGGAGCACCTTATCGCAGCCCCGCAAGGTTCGTTTGAATCCATACGTATGTACCTGAAAAGAATCGGCGAGGAATAGTCGCACCGGAGCACAAAGGACGAACCCGGACAGGGCTGCGTCCGGGTTCTTGGAGAGGAGCGAAGAATCACTTGAGGCTTCAATATCAATATCGGCTCATTTACAGGGTTACTTTAGGAAATTCTTGTGCTATAAGAAAGTAATCGGGCTTTGCGGCTTCGGACTTACTTGCCAAAGAAAGCCGGAGGTTGCTCGTCAAAGCGGTCAAATTCACAGGCCGGTGCGTCGCTAAATGGGCAAGAGCCACCTTCCCCCTATCAAAGTGCTTCTAATCGAAGACGATGAGGACGACCGTCTCCTGCTTGCCGGTCTCCTGGATAAAGTGCCTCTGGCTCAATATGAGGTCACCTGGATCCAGACCTGTGAGGACGGCCTGAAGGAACTCGAGAAGGGAACTTACGATGTATGTCTTCTCGATTACTATCTTGGGTCCAAGACAGGCTTGGAGATTCTGCGCAAGGCTGAAGAATACCCGAGGGTCCCGCCGATAATAATTCTGACCGGCCAGGGTGATTACTCGATAGATTTGAAAGCGATGGAACTCGGCGCGGCGGATTATCTGGTCAAGGACCAGATAATCCAATCCATGCTCGAAAGAGCGATCCGGTACTCGATGGACCGCAAAAAGTCCAAAGATGCCCTGCAGGAGTCGGAGAGGCAGAACAGGCATCTGGCGGCTGCGCTGCTGAAAGTGCAGGAAAGCGAGAGGAAAGTGCTGGCTTCCGCGTTGCATGACGAACTCGGCCAGCTCCTGGCGGCCATCAAGTTTAGCATCGAAGCCGCTCTAAAGGTGATTGCCCCGGACGAAGTCTGCGCCTCCAATCTGAGGGCGCTTATTCCAAGTATTCAGAGCTCCCTTGAGATGGTCCGCAACATGTACACGCAGCTGTTGCCCACGGTCCTGGACGATCTGGGAATTCTGGCGACCCTGAACTGGTTTTGCAGGGAATTCCAGAATGAACATCCCGACATCGAAGTAGAATCGGAATTCGATATCGCTGAGGAAGAAATAACTGCGGAATTGAAGTTGATGATTTTCCGAATAGTTGAGGACGCTTTCCAGAATGTTGCGGAGCACGGCCGATCCCGTCGCCTCCAGGTTAATCTGGCCGGCAAAAACGGCCACGTCGGGCTGCGTATTGCGGTCGATGGGACCGGGTTCGACGACCTGCAAACTTTGTCTCAAGAGTGCACAGATTGCGCGCTGAGGCTAATTAGCATGAAAAGAAGGGCGGAACTGTCCGGCGGCTCATTTCAGATCGAGTCTTCCGATGGCGGGGGGACCCTCGTCAGCGTTCAGTGGCCGTCTTTGGATCAATGAAAGTATTATCCTGCTTTTGCCTTTTTACTTTTTACTTTTGTCTTATTCCAGCGCACACGCCAGCCGGTTTGAGAAATATCCCGCCCTCAAAACTGCGGCCCAGCGAAGTCGCCCCACCACTGCCGCCTGAGATTGCTAATTCGATACGCTCCGTTAAGCTCCCCGAAAACATGAAACTCATTGCCTTGACCTTCGATCTCTGTGAAGTTGAAAACAGCACCAGCGGCTATGATGCGGGGATCGTTAATTACCTGAGGTCAAATAAGATCAAGGCCACTTTTTTTGCCTGCGGCAAGTGGATGCGCTCGCATCCTGAGAAGACCGTGCTGCTTATGGCTGACCCGCTTTTCGAAATCGGCAATCACAGCTGGAATCACAGGAACTTCCGCAAGCTCGGCAGAGCGGAAGCACTGGACCAGGTGCTCTGGACTCAGGCTCAATACGAGCTGCTGTGGGAGGAACTTCAAAAAAGGCTTTGTATTCATGCTGTCGGAGAAGGGGCGAGGAAAATACCAAGGGTCCCCCGGCTGTTCCGTTTTCCTTTTGGCGCCTGCGACCGCGAGGCGCTGAAGCTGCTTGGGGATTTGGGACTCCCGGCGATTCAGTGGGACGTTGTATCGGGAGATCCCGCAAAAGGTCGCTCGGCAGAGGCTATAGCCCGGACTGTCCTTGGGGGCGTGAGGTCCGGATCGATAGTCGTCTTTCATGCCAACGGCCGGGGACACCGCACGGCTGAGTCCCTGCCGCTCTTTGTGCCCAAACTTAGAGAGGCGGGCTTCGATTTTGTCACCGTGAGCGAAATGCTGGAGTCGGGGACGCCGGTTGCTGTCCCGGAATGTTATGAAACGAGACCGGGGGATAATCTGAGGTATGGTTCCCGTTAGTACTTGCTTGCATAAATTCGCCTAACGTCTCAGAGGTACTCGAAACTCGTCATTCCGGCATGCTTTAAGCCGGAATCCAGCTCTGATCTCACATCAGGAACCCCCTGGACCCCGGCTCAAAAACCCTGCCGGGGTGACGAACACGAGTGATTGTTACGCTCACTTTTGCAAGCAAGTACTAGGCCCCTGACTCGCTATAACGGACGACAGAAACCCGGCCCCCGAAGTGTATCTAATCGGGGGTCGGATGTCGGAAAACAGAGAAAAACATCCCACGGGCCGTAAGATCGTGTCAACTTTCTTTTGACGCTTGCTATAGCCGGATTTCAGTCAGAAATGCTATAATGCACTATCTATGATCGATCACGAACGTTTCGGAATAGATGTGGTCGAATGAGATTTCTCTGGCCAGTCCGGCTATCTCGGTAGGGTCTGCGCCTTCCGCCCTTTCGAATCCCCGTGTCGCAGCCTCCTCTCTCCCGGCCAGCCTTTCAACTTCGTTTGACGATGTCAGATATTTTCCCGTGATCTTGTCCAACTCCGAGATCATCTGTCCGGCAAGGTTGTGCTTGCCGGCCTCATCGGAAGCGGCATACCTGTCGTATGTGTATTCAACGTCGAGCAGGCGCTGGTCTGAGGCAATAAGGTAAAAAGTCTCATTGCCGGTCTTGCTGTCGAGCTGAAACCAGGCCTCTCCTCTTGGCGCATAGTAATTACAGCCGATCCGGTAGTCTGTATCGAACTGCTTGAGACTGTAGGGGAAAAGCATGGCAAAATCCCCGCGTGAGTCCCTGTGGATAAGGTATACAAAGCATTTCCTCCGCATCTGGATCATCATTTTGAGCTTATCCCCGGACGAGAGGATCATTTTTGTGGTGACCGGCTCGACCCTGGGAGAGTTCGAGGAGGCGCGGACAGCTCCAAACGCCCATAGTATCAGTCGAGGACCGCTTTCATCCTTAAAACCCCAGGCCGCCGTCACGATCGAATGGAACAGAAAAAAGAAGGCCAGCGCCGAATATGAAAGTCTTTTGCCAAACCGCATTATCCTTTCCCTCAGGAACGGTTAGTCAGAAAGTTTGTAATATAGGCTATGAGGTCCGATAATCACCAGTTGTAGAACAGTTCTTCTCTGGTGAGGAGCTCACAGCCGGTTTTGGTTACTCGAACCATGTTTTCGAGCCGCACTCCTCCAAATCCGGGCAGGTAGATTCCTGGTTCTACGGTGACCACCATATTCTCTGCGAGCACAGTGGGGTCCACTTTTCTCAGGCCGGGCTTTTCGTGGACTGCAAGCCCAACCCCATGCCCCAGCCCATGGCCGAAACTGTTGCCGTATCCGGCATCCGTGATGAGATCCCGAGCCGCCGAATCTACGGAAACCGAATCGATCCCGTCTCGAATTTTGTCCTGCGCTGCAAGCTGGGCTTCGCGGACTGTTTTGTATATCTCCGTGACTTTGGAATCTGGTGACCCGCAAACCCACGTTCTGGTCATATCCGAGCAGTAGCCGTCCACTTTGGAACCCAGATCGAGGATTACCGGTTCGCCTGCTTTGATTTTCCGGTCGGTGGGAACGGCATGGGGAAGGGCCGCATTTGGGCCCGTGGCTACAATGGGCGGAAAGGATACTGCCTGGCCTCCTCCCTCTCGAATGGACTTTTCTATCATCCAGGCCATCTCTTTTTCGGTCCTGCCGGGGGCCAAAACGTTCCATACCTTTTGCAGAGCCTCTTCGGTAAGTTTGATCGATCTGCGGATTTTGTCGATCTCATCCTCATCTTTTATTATCCGAAGCTGCTCGACAAAGTCTTCGACGGTGATAAGCCCGGCAGCCGGGCGGACTTTGCCAAGGGCTTCCTCCACCTCCCTGAATCTTTTGACGGTAATGAAATGCTCCTCTACGCCCAGCCTTTCGCACTTGAGATCTGAGAACAGGCCGGGCAACAAATCCTTGAGCCCTGTAGAATAAACCGCCACCTGGAAGCCGGGGGCCTCCTGTTTTGCGGCCTCTTCATATCGCGGATCGGTCAGGAGGTATTGCGCCGATTGGGTTATCAAAAGGTAACCCGAGCTTTCCGTCAACAGAAGGTCCTCGGCTTCGAACCCGCTGAGATAATAGCGGTTTTCCGGCACTGTCACGAAAAAAGCATCGAGTCCCTGCTGCGCCATAATGCCGCGCAAACGCTCCAGCCTCTTAGAAAAGGGATTTGTTTGCATGCGTCCCGTCTGCCTGTTTGAAGTGATTTTGGGGGAGAAGTTAAGGCGCCTTGGGCCTTTTGCCAAGGACTGATTCTATAAGTTGCCCGACTTGTTGGATCTGCTCGCTGGTAGCATGGGGAGGCAAGCGATAGTTTTCACAATCAACGGCGTCAATCAAACCCTCCCTGTACATCTTGAACCAGAACGGCGCGGATGGGTAAAAACCCGTCACAGGGTCGGGTGGATCGGCAAATTCAACAGATATGGTTCCCTTAAATATCTGCCTGAGCCACCTGAGGGCTTCCCTTCCCATTCCGGCGCACTTCTCGCCGCACACCTCCAGGTGATAGAGGGTCACTTCCTTGACCCCATCCTCAGTCAGCCAAAGGTTCAACTCTCCCTTGAACCGCCCCGGGACCTCGAACCGCAGAAGCTCCATTGGTCCGAAGCCCTTCAGTGTTGTGAGCAATTCCGCAATGGTGAGGCTGCCAGCAAGTGACTCCCATTTGGCGCCTTTCCATTCGATACTTCCCATTTGAGTAAACTCCTGGAATCGAGATCGGAAACCTTTGTGGTGACTTTGAACTCAGGTCGCTTATCTTGCCTTGCGCTAAAGAAAGCGCACATTTCACCAGTGGTTCCCACGCGGGATCGAAGGGTGAAGAATCGCTTCGTTCGTTCTGGACAACTACACAGGAACTAAGGGGGGGGTCTTTTCTCAAGCAGTCCCTGCTTTCGAAAAGAAGGATTCAGAAGCGTCTGCCTTTCTGAATCACAACAGGATGAATTCCCAGCTTCCGAATCTCAGGAAAAAGCTCGTACAGACTGGACTTGATTTCCTCAGTTCTCAACATTGAGGTCCTAATTGAAAATCAGGTGGAGGATCAGTCTGAAATCACAGGCCCCGCATTTTAACGGCGCCTGAAGTGGATCTGCCAGAAAGTAATTTTTTAGCGGCGCAACTGTCGCAGCGCTTCAAAAAGAGCGATTCCCACAGTGGTTGCCAGATTCAAACTCCGGACCCTGGTCCTGTCAATGGGCAGCTTTACCACATCTTCAGCGTGGGATGCAAGCAAATCTTCGGGCAAACCCCCGGTCTCGGAGCCGAAAACCAGGCAATCTCCGGACCGGAATGAAAAATCATAATAGAGCCTGGAAGCGCGGGCGGAAAAGTAAACCATGCGTGAATGCCGTATGTCCTGACGAGCGGCCTCGAAATCGGGATAAAGTTTCATGCGGACATAAGGCCAATAATCGAGGCCTGCCCGCTTGAGCAGTTTATCAGTGATACGGAAGCCCAACGGCCCGACCAGGTACAGGGGCGTGCGGGTTGCAGCGCAGGTCCGCGCAATATTTCCTGTGTTCTGCGGTATTTCGGGCTGGAAAAGAAGTATGCCAAGCCTTTCGTGCAGCCGAAAGACAGGGCGGCCGGCTATATTATCGGGATTACGGTCCTGATTTAAGTAGTCGAAAGTCAATCTCTGTTCCGGGTGCGAACTGCCCGCACGAAAAGGTTGGCGTAATTTTCCTCTACCAGGTACATCTCACCGTAATAAAAATCAGCATAACACGCCTGATGTCGATGGCCCTCGCACCGGGTCGAGGACCAGCAATTGCGCTGCTTTTCAAATACCGGGTCAATGTAGAGGCCGCTTATTCGGTTCACTTCGGACAAGATCAGGCTGGCCAGTTCATCTTTGGTGGGATAGCGCCAGTCATTGTATCCCGCAAAATTGCCGGCGTTCAGTTCTTCGATGTATTTAAGGCCGTCTTTCCAGACAATCCTATCGGCGGACGCACCTTGTTGCCACATTAGGCCGGTCAGGTTGTCCAGCACCACTTTTTCCTTTTCCAGAGTAAACCTTCCTTCCATCATGCCTCCCGGTGTATATCGATCTGCCCCGGCACCACATAGCGTGGACCAACCTCAAAAGTATACCCAAGCAGGGGGAAAAACAAAAGTTAGAACATGACCATTCATTCATGTTCTAAGAACTCAGGAGCCGCTCAGAAAAAAGCTTCAACTCTTTCCTGTCGCCTGCCGTTAATTTGTTCAACGGATAGCGAAAACGCCGTTTGACCTGCTTTTGTTGATACACAAATATTTCTCCTTTTCAAATGGAAAAATAAATGAAACGACCATTCGCAAGACAGGTTCATAATTGTTGCTTACATTAGCGGCGCCATTTATGTTATAGTGTTTGTTTGGAAGGAATTGTGTGAGCCAATTCTGGTATGGGTGAAGGATCGGGCGGATGTCCATCATTCCACTGGATGAGAAAGAGACGCGGTACCAGGTTTCACAAATCAAAGAGCTTCCCCCTTTGCCCCTGTCGTTGAGGCGTCTGATCGAAATAATTTACTCCGAGATCGATACCCCCGGAGAGCTCGAGAGCATTATCCACTATGATCCCTCGCTCGTTGCCAAGATTCTCATGGTTGGTAATTCGACCTATTATGGGTTCCGCAGGAAAGTAAACGCAATTTCCAAAGCAATAGCGGTTATAGGGGCGGACCAGGTAAAGTCGATCTGCATCTGTACCCTGCTGATCAACCAGCTCTCCAGCGGGGGTTCGATTAGCGCGGCTCACCGGGAAATGCTCTGGAAACACGCCTTTGCTTGTTCCAGGATCGCCGGCGAGATGACGAAGAAACGTCCCTGGATGGGTCGAAACGAAGCGTCCGTGCTCGGCCTGCTTCACGATCTTGGATGGATTGTGATGGCAGCCTACTTCAACCAACAGTTCGTCGCTATTATTGAGACTGCTGCAAGAAGGAAAATTCCCCCCTGGTGTGTCGAAACCCAGTACGGCCTCGAACATTGTCGGCTCGGCAAGTACCTTGCATCCCGATGGGCTTTGCCTGAAATATTTCAGGCGGTGATGGAATTCCATCACTATCCTGAAAAGAGCGAGTCTTTCACCACTGAAGTCAGGTTCATTCATCTTGCGAATGTTCTCAGCCATTCACGAGAGTATCCGGAATTGGTCGATGAAGACACTACTCTGTCCCGATGCCGGGATCTCTATATCTCCGAGGATGAGTGGCGCGAGTATCAGGAGAGTGTAGAGACTATCCGGCCCGAAGTCGATCAGTTGTGGAATCTTCTCAGCGAATGAGCTGTCCTGGGCGGCAGACCGCAAAGATGAGGAAAAGAGGAACCCATGAGCCACTTGGTTGATGAAATGATGAAAACGGGCATCCTTGGCGCAATGGGCCGCAGTGAGGAAATGAGCCGCTATCTGGCCGTGATTGCGCGTTTTGCGGAGACAATCTCCATTGGCCCGGACACAACCACTGCGTGCCGGCATTTCGCTCGGATCGTAGTAGAAGAAACCGGGGTCGAAAACTGTTCGATCCTTCTGTGGGATGAGCATGCCGGGCTGCTTTCGCTGAGCGCCGCATACGGCCTGGATGATCAGCTCGAAGCGATTTCCCAGCGCCACAGGCAAAATCTGAGCTTTGGAGTAGGTGAGAACATTTCGGGCCAGGTTTTTTCGTCTGGAAAGTCTATTTTCATTGAAAATACCGCAGAGCACCCAATCCCGGAGGTTCAAGGCGCGGTTGTAACGCCTGTTTCGCTTGCCTGTCTTCCCATTCTTCATTTGGGCGTGCTGAATCTGAGCGCATATCGTCCGCAGCGATTCACTGCCCATTCCAGGCGGAGCTGGGAGATGATCGGCAATATAATCGGCCATCTGATAGTTGGAATGCGGAGCTCCGGACAGAGCGGCCGGCAAATGGAGGCCGATCGGGACGCACCGGCGGCCGCAGTGCCGACGGCACAAAGCGAGCCGGCAATCAACATTGCCGATCTGGTCCTCGATTGCATGCCCCAGGGAATTTGCATTTTGGATATCGAAGGCAAAATCGAACGAATCAATCGGAGTATTGCAAAAATCCAGGGCGCAGAGCTTCCAGAAATTCTCGGCCGGTCGCCCGCTGTGTTTTTCCAGGACCCTGCGAATTTCGAAAAGATCTTCGAAAGGGCGTCTGCCTCCGATGCGGGGCGGATGGAAAAAACCGACGTGAACCTGGTGAATTCAAAGGGTGAGACTTACCTGGCCGATATTAATATTGTGAGGCTTCTCGAGGCGGGCAGGTGTGTTGGCTACCTCCTGGTGATAGAAGATGTAACGAGGAAGAAAGCCTTCTCGGACAAAATCATCCAGTCCGAGAAGCTTGCTGCGCTCGGCACCATGGCGGGGGGCGTCTCACATGATTTCAACAATCTCCTGATGGCAATCCTGGGCCACATTCAGCTCATTCTGCCGCAAATCGAAGACGAGGAGATTCGGCGCAGACTTCAGAACATGGAAAAGGCGGTGTATGACGGCTCAAACACTGTGCGGCGGCTTCAGAGGTTCACCGAACGGGAAAGGGACCCCAAAGCGGCAGCGGCTACAGTTGATATCGAAGAAGCGGTCAAGGACGTTGTCGAACTTACCAAGCCCCGCTGGAAAAACCTCATGGAAAGGTCAGGGCGTACGATAGATATAAAGATCGATGTCCAGAAGAAGTGCGCGGCCGCAGTCAATGCGTCAGACTTGAGGGAAGTCCTGACCAACCTTCTACTAAATGCTATCGACGCAATGCCACAGGGTGGAACTATCATCTTTCGGGCGCGTTTACAGGGCGAGCATGTTTTTCTGGAGGTCAGCGACAGCGGTGTGGGTATGAACAAGGACCTGGCGGAAAGAATATTCGATCCTTTTTTCACTACCAAAGGCGTTGGGAACTCCGGCCTTGGGTTGAGTGT
>Ga0187771_10000559_pt1 | contig 23298 bp, 23 predicted proteins | sample 0116_SJ02_MP15_1_FD_133139 | JGI IMG/M metagenome (GOLD analysis project Ga0187771, IMG submission 133139) | Tropical peat soil microbial communities from peatlands in Department of Meta, Colombia - 0116_SJ02_MP15_10_MG | ecosystem: Environmental > Terrestrial > Soil > Wetlands > Peat | place... | reverse complement strand
CGGGTCGGGAGCCACCTGGTGGCCACCGGCGTGCCCCCCTGGATCGAGCGCCGCCGCCAGGGCCTGCCCTCCCTCTCCGCCGAGGAGGACGCCCGCTCACGGGCGGCCTTCTACTCCTCGCTCTGGGATCCGGCGGTGCCCCGGGTGCTGGGGGAGGTCCGCGACATGGCCCGCCAAGCGCCCGGCTACCCCGTCTCCTGAGCCTCCTCTCGGAGCGCGGTCAGCCTGGCCGCGGCGGCGGCGACCTGGTCGGGGTCTTCGCCGCGAAGCCGGATGACGAGGAGCGGCTCGGGGCGCTGCTGCTGCGGATACGACCCGGCCGCGACATCGGGAAACTCGATCTCCAGCTGCCGCAGCGGCTCGGCGAAATCGGCCTCGACGGCCCCGGGATGCTGCTGCTCGATCACCGTGAGCGGCCGGCTGCCGGTGAAGAACTCGGGGATCAGCTCCTCCTCGAGGATGGCCTCGAACTCCCGGGGGACGCCGGGCAGGACAAAGAGCCATCGCTCGGCTCCATCGCCGTCCAGCCTCACCGCGAGCGGCGGCGCCATCCCCCTGCGGTTGGTCAGCACCTGACCCCCGGCCGCCATCCGGGCCATCCGCCGGTTCGCCGGGCTCGGCTCCGGGCTGGCCACCCAGCCCGCGGCATGCATCCGGGCCACCAGCTCCCGGACGTGGCGCAGCGCCTCCGGGTGCTCCACCAGGTCGCGTCCGAGGGCCCGCGCCACCGCCTCGTGGGTGCGGTCATCCGGGGTCGGGCCGATCCCTCCGCAGACGATGATCCGGGCTATCGACGGGTCGTCGATCCCCCGCCGCACCGCGGCGGCGATGTCGTCGACCGAATCGCTGACGATCTCGAGGCGGCGCGCCGGGTAGCCGGCCTCGTGGAGGAGCCGCAGCGCCAGTGGTCCGTTGCGATCGACCGTGAAGCCGCCCAGCAGCTCGTCGCCGACGACCAGGAGGAGGCTGCGAGGGAGCGCCATGCGCCCATGGATGGTGGCAGACCGGGCCGCTCCTCGGCTGGCTACAATCCATGCGCCTTGCCATCTCCGAGGGTAGCGCGGCGCGTCACTCTCGGGCTCACGGGACGGATCGATGCTCGGAATCGTCACTGAGAACGTGCTGTTGCCGGTAGCGGGAGCCGGTGTCCTCGCCCTGCTCTGGGCCGTGGCGCTGACCGTCTGGGTGTTCCGCCAGCCCGAGGGCAGCGAGCGGGTGCGGGAGATCTCGCACGCCGTGCAGGAGGGCGCCCAGGCCTACCTGAACCGCCAGTACACGATCGTCGCCGGCATCGGCGTGATCATCGCCATCGTTCTGATCCCGATCGTCTCCTGGAAGGCTTCACTGCTCTTCCTGCTCGGCGCCGTGCTCTCCGGTTCGGCTGGCTACATCGGCATGAACGTGTCGGTCCGGGCCAACAAGCGGACTGCCGAGGCGGCCATCGGAGGCATCAACCCGGCGCTTCGCGTCGCCTTTCGGGGCGGCGCCGTCACCGGGCTGTTCGTGGTCGGCTTTGGCCTGATCGGGGTCACCATCGCCTACGCGGCCTTCCAGGACTTCAGCTCGATCGCCGGCTTCGCTTTCGGCGCATCCCTGATCTCGGTGTTCGCCCGGCTCGGCGGCGGCATCTACACCAAGGCGGCCGACGTCGGCGCCGACCTGGTCGGCAAGGTCGAGGCCGGCATACCCGAGGACGATCCCCGCAACCCCGCGGTGATCGCCGACAACGTCGGCGACAACGTGGGCGACTGCGCCGGCATGGCCGCCGACCTCTTCGAGACCTACGCGGTGACCGCGGTCGCCACCATGCTGCTCGGCTACCTGACCTACGGCGGCAACTTCGCCTTCATCGTCTATCCGCTCATCCTCGGGGGCTGCAGCATCGTGGCCTCGGTGATCGGCTCCAACTTCGTCCGCATGGGTCGGGGCAGCCACTGGATCATGGGGGCTCTCTACCGCGGCCTGCTGGCGTCGGTGATCATCGCCCTGCCGCTCTTCTTTGCGGTCACCCACTTTCTCGAGGGTGACTTCAGCAGCGTCGCCGGGTTCACCTACCCGGTTTACAACCTCTTCTGGTGCGCCGTGGTCGGGATCGTGATCACCGTGATCCTGGTGGCCACCACGGAGTTCTTCACCGGCGCTCAGTTCTGGCCGGTGCGCGCCATCGCCCGCGCCTCCCGGACCGGGCACGCCACCAACATCATCACCGGCCAGGCGATCGGGATGATGGGGACCGCCATCCCGGTGCTCACCATCGCGCTCGGCATCCTGGTGGCGTACGTGCTGGCCGGCCTCTACGGGATAGGCGTCGCCGCCATGGCGATGCTCTCGATGACCGGGATCATCGTGGCCATCGACTCCTACGGGCCGATCACCGACAACGCGGGCGGCATCGCCGAGATGGCCAACCTCCCCGAGTCGGTGCGCGCGGTCACCGATCCCCTCGACGCCGTGGGCAACACCACCAAGGCGGTCACCAAGGGGTACGCGATCGGCTCCGCGGGGCTGGGCGCCCTGGTCCTCTTCGCCTCCTACACCAGCGTCATCAACCAGCACCTGAAGGGAGCGCCCAAGCTGAGCTTCGACCTCACCCACGCGCCGGTGATCGCCGGGCTCCTCCTGGGCGGGATCATGCCCTTCCTGTTCGGCGCCCTGGCGATGCTGGCCGTGGGCCGGGCCGGCGGTCAGATCGTCGAGGAGGTGCGCCGCCAGTTCCGCGAGATCCCCGGGATCATGGAGGGCACCGGCCGGCCGGAGTACGGGCGGTGCGTCGCCCTGGTCACCGCGGCGGCTCAGAAGGAGATGATCGTCCCCGGCCTGCTTCCCGTGGCGGCCCCGGTCCTGGTCGGCTTCATCCTCGGCCCGGAGGCGCTGGGAGCGATGCTGCTCGGGGTCATCGTGGTCGGCATCTTCCTGGCCATCCAGATGACCACCGGTGGAGGCGCCTGGGACAACGCCAAGAAGTACATCGAGGAGGGCCACTTCGGAGGCAAGGGCAGCGAGACTCATGCCGCCGCGGTGACCGGCGACACGGTGGGCGACCCCAACAAGGACACCGCCGGCCCGGCGATCAACCCGATGATCAAGGTGATGAACATCATCTCGATCCTGCTGGCGCCCATCATCGCGACCCACCACGTCTTCTTCTAGAGCCAGCTCCGGCGGCCTGGCCGGCGAACCAGGGAGCCACCTCCGTCGCGCTGCACTCTAGCCCCGGCCTACTCGCCGTCTAGCCCGGGGTCTCCCCCGTTCCATAGACTGGAGCAGGGATGGACGAATACTCGATCGAGATCGACGCCCTGCGCCGCACCCTTGCCCAGCTCCGCGCCGAGGAGGCGGAGCAGCCGGTCATCGATGAGTACGAGGCCGAGCTGCGCAACCTCCGCGCCCTGTACCGGGCGGCGACCGCCACCCTGGCTGCGGGAGGGCACGATCCCCGGCTGGCCACCGCCCTGAGCGAGCTTGGCTTCGGCGACTGGAGCCTGGACTCCGTCTACAACTTCGTGTACGAGGCGGCCATGGACGCCGACACCGGCGACCGCGACCTCGCCGCGGTCGTCGACGACATCGACTTCGTGGCCTCGCTGCTCGCCGCGGCTGACGCCGGCTGACCGCCTCCCCGCTTTGAGCCAGTTTTGTCCACAACCGGCTCAGCCGGCCACCGCCGCCGGCAACCCGGGATCCGGGGCTGCCGCAGGCCCACCCTCGCCTCGCGGCTCGGGCAGCTTGACCCCGGGGTTGAGCAGACCGGCCGGGTCGTAGTGGCGCTTCAGCCGGCGCATCAGCTGGAGGCCGGCGGTGCCCAGCTGTCGCTCGGCGAAGGCCAGCTTGCTGGTCCCCACCCCATGCTCCCCGGAGAGCGAGCCGCCCATGGCCAGGACCGACTCGAAGAGGTCGGCGGCGGCGGCCTCGCCCCGCTCGCGCGCGCCGGGTCGGCGGGGATCGATGAGGAAGGTCACGTGGAGGTTGCCGTCCCCGAGGTGGCCGAAGTTGACCAGGGGGACCCGGTGGCGGCGCCCGATCTCCTCGGTGCGGGTGACGAGAGCGGCGATCCGGTCCCGGGGCACGACCACGTCCTCGTTGACCTTGCCGACCATGACGGTGGCGACCGCCGCGCTGATCGCCTTGCGAAGTCCCCAGAGCCGCGCCTGCTCAGCGGGGTCGCGGGCTCCCTCCACCGCGGCTCCCCCGGCGGCGGCGAGAGCCGCCATGACGCTGTCCGTCTCGGCCGCCACGGTCCCGGCTTCGCCCTCCACCTCGACCATGACCAGGGCCTCACCCCCGATGGCGCCGGGGACGCGGGCCCTGGCCAGCGCATCCATGGCGCTCCTGTCGAGGAACTCCAGGGCGGCCGGGACGACCCCGAGCCGGCTGAGCTCGGCCACCGCCGCGAAGGCCCGCTCCAGGTCGGCGAAGCGGGCCGCGACCGTCGTCCGCGCCGCCGGAGCGGGGAGGAGGCGCAGCAGCACCTCGGTGATCACCGCCAGGGTGCCCTCGGATCCAGCCAGGAGGGGAAGCAGTTGGGAGTGGTCGCCCCCCTCTCCCAGCTGGAGGACGTGGCCGTCGGCGAGCACCGCCGTGACCCCGGCGAGGTGGTCCGCGGTCCCCCCGTAGCGGAGCGCGTGCGGGCCGGCGGCATTGCAGGCAACGTTGCCGCCGATCGTGCTGGTGCTGGCCGACCCGGGGTCCGGGGGGTAGTAGAGCCCGGCCGAGGCGGCGCGGCGATGGATGGCGCCGGTGACGGTTCCGGCCTCCGCCCGCAACCTGCCCGCCTCCGGCTCGATGCCGAGGATGCGGCTCATCCTGCAGAGGTTGAGGATCACGCCGCCGCGAACCGCCACGGCTCCGCCGGCGTAGCCGGTGCCGGCCCCTCGGGGGACCACCGGCAGCCCGTGCCGGACGCAGACCTGGACGGCGCGGCTGACCTCCTCGGTGCTGGCCGGGAAGACCACGGCTTGGGGGAGACGCCGCTCCCCCGAGGCCCCGTTGGCGTCGAAGGCGTAGGCGGCGAGGTCGGCGGGCCGGGTGTAGACCTGGGCGGGGCCGACCTGTGCCTCGAGGTCGCGCCGGGCCGCGCTGGTGAGCACGGCTCCGAGTCTAGCCGCGGTCCCCGCGCCGCCAGCCGGACCGTCTCAGGGCGCGGGGTCGGCGATCGCGACCGGCGGTCTCGCCAGGGGACCCCACCAGGGAATCGGCGGAGCGGATGCGAAGGTCAGCCGCCCCGGCGCCGGCGGAACAGGCGGCGCAGCACCAGCAGGGCCACGATCGCGACCAGCTGGCCTCCGATGGCGACCCGGGTGACGTCCACGGCCGGCTGCCACGAGACCTTGCCCTCCCTGATCACGTACACCCCGACCGGCCGGAAGTCGAGGGCGAAACCCCCGCCCGTGCCGTGGCTGCCCTCCACGGTCTCGGCGGTCTCACCGCTGCCTCCGCCGCCGGCGCCGCGCACCCGCGCCACCGGGACCACCAGCGTCCCGTCCTTCTCGTAGGCCTCGCCGAAGACCTGGCGGACGGTGGCCACGTCGCGGACCTTGTTGAGGATCTCCTCCACCTGCATGGTCGAATCCCTCCGGCTCGACGCCTCCCTGCGGCGTTCAGTCCTCTAGTGTCACAGGCCGCGGTGCCTTCTGCACCGACCGGCCGGGGTCCGGCACCAGCCGGCGCATATACTCGTCACCGGATGGCTGAGCCGGTGTCGCTCCAGGCCATCGAGCAGGCGCTGGCGACGGTCATGGAGCCCGAGCTCCACCGCGACATCGTCAGCCTGCAGATGGTCCGGGATCTGCGCTTCGAGGATGGGGTGGTCGCCCTGCGCCTGGTGCTCACCACCCCGGCCTGCCCGCTCAAGGAGCTGATCGAGCGCGACATCCGCCAGGCCCTGATCGGCCGGGTCTCAGGGGTGGACGCGGTCCAGATCGCCTGGGACAGCAGCGTGACCTCGGGAGCCCGGGCCCTGTCGGGGCGACAGGACATCCCCGGGGTCAAGAACACTATCGCGATCAGCGCCGGCAAGGGCGGGGTCGGCAAGACCACGATCAGCGTCAACGTCGCGCTTGCCCTGGCCCGGGCGGGCGCGCGCGTCGGCCTGCTCGATGCAGACATCTATGGCCCGAACGTACCGATCATGATGGGCATCACCGAGCAGCCGATGGCCGGCGAGTCCGGCAAGATGCTGCCCCTCCGCGCCCACGGCATCGAGGTGGTCAGCTTCGGCACCATCCTCAAGCCGGGACAGCCGGTGATGTGGCGCGGCCCGATGCTGGCCAAGGCGATGCGCGAGTTCCTCTACGAGGTCGAATGGGGCCCCCTCGACTACATGGTCATCGACCTTCCCCCAGGCACCGGCGACATCCAGATCAGCCTCGCCCAGTCGATCCCCCTGACCGGGGCGGTGATCGTCACCACGCCCCAGGACGTCTCGATCGCCGACGTCAGCCGCGGCATCCAGATGTTTGCCCAGCTGCGTCTGCCCGTCCTCGGGGTGGTGGAGAACATGAGCGGGTTCATCTGCTCTCACTGCGGCGAGCGCACCGACGTCTTCGGCTCCGGGGGCGGCCGCAGGCTGGCCGAGCGCTACGCGCTGCGTTTCCTCGGCGAGATCCCCCTCGATCCCACCGTGCGCCTGGGGGGTGGCGACGGCCGACCGCTGATGGCCTCGACTCCCGACTCGCCAGCGGGCCGGGTCTTCCGCGGCGTCGCCGAGCAGATCGCTGCCGAGGTGAGCGTGGAGAACTTCGCCGCCGCGGGCGGCCCTCAGATGCCCGCCGGACCGAGGATCCCGGTTCGCGGCTGAGGCCGGCCCAGCCCGGTCCTACTCGTCGTCTTCCTCGTCGTACCGGTGCATCCCGCTCTCCAGTCACTCGCTGTGTGCCCATCCGACATGGGCTCCGTTCCGATGCGCACCCCACCGTACCATGAGCCCGTGACCGACGGCGCCCCGGGCGGCCTGAGCAGCTTCGCCGAGTGTGCCGAGGCGATCGCCGCCACCCGGTCAAAGAACGCCAAGGTCACCATCCTCGCCGGCTACCTGGCCGGCCTCGACGCGGTGCGCCTCCCGGTCGCCACCCGTTACTTCAGCGGCCTGGTCTTTCCCACCTGGGACGGACGGGTGCTGCTGGTGGGCTGGGCTGCGCTTCGCGACGTGCTCCTCGAGCTCAGCGGAGTGGACGAGCGGGTGCTCTTCGCGGTCTGGTCACGGCACGCGGACATCGGCGACACCACCGCGGAGCTGTTCCGCCGCCGCCCGCCATCGCCGGCCGCGGGGTCCCCCGACCTGCGCGACGCCGACCGAGCCTTCGCGGCCATGGCCTCGGCCGGAAGTAGCCGGGAGCGGACCGCCGCCCTCCGCGACCTCCTGGCACGCTGCGGCCCGCTGGAGGCCAAGTACGTCACCAAGCTGATCGCCGGGGAGATGCGGATCGGGCTCCGCGCGGGCTTGGTCGAGGAGGCGATCGGCACCGCCTTCGGCCGTGATCCGGCCCAGGTCGCGCGCGCGGACATGCTGGTCGGCGATCTCGGCGAGGTGGCCGGCCTGGCCCGCGACGGCCGGCTCGAGACCGCGGCGCCGCGGCTTCATTCTCCGATCCGCTTCATGCTCGCCTCACCCGTCGCCGACGCCGGCGAGGCGGTGGGCAGGCTCGGCGAGGACGTCTGGGTCGAGGACAAGTACGACGGCATCCGCTGCCAGCTGCATGCAGGCGGGGGCAGGGTGCGGCTGTTCAGCCGAGACCTCAAGGACATCACCGACCAGTTCCCTGAGGTCGCCCGGAGCGGCGCCAGCCTGGGCCGCGCCGTGATCCTGGACGGTGAGGTGCTCGCCTTCCGGGACGGCCGGGTGCTGCCCTTTGCCGCCCTGCAGAGACGCTTGGGCCGGAAGGCGCCGCCAGAAGCCATCCTCGCCGAGGTGCCCGCCGTCCACGTCGCCTGGGACCTGCTCTGGGAGGAGGGCCAATCCCTGCTCGACCTCCCTCTCACGGAGCGCCGCCGCCGCCTCGAGAGCCTGCCCCTGCCGCCGGGCATGCTGCTCTCGCACCGGGAGGCGGCACACGGAGCCGCCGCCGTCGACCGCCTCTTCGACGATGCCCGCCAGCGTCTCAATGAGGGATTGATGCTCAAGGTCCCGGCCTCACCCTACCTGCCCGGCCGGCGGGGGTTGTACTGGCTGAAATTGAAACGTCCCCTCGACACCCTGGACTGCGTGGTGATCGGCGCCGAATGGGGGCACGGGAAGCGCCGGGGAGTGCTCAGCGACGTCACCTTCGGGGTGCTGGTCGACGGCACCGATCAGCTGGTTCCCGTCGGCAAGGCGTACAGCGGGCTCTCCGACCAGGAGATCGCCGAGATGACCGAGCTGCTCCAGGCCGCGACCGTCGAGGTGCGCGGGCGGTACCACCGGGTGGTGCCCGAGATCGTCCTCGAGGTGGCCTTCGACGCGGTGCGGCGGAGCAGCCGGCATCGCTCCGGATACGCGCTGCGCTTTCCCCGGATCGCCCGCTGGCGTCACGACAAGCCGGTCGCGGAGATCAGCCTGGTCAGCGATGTTGAGCGCCTGGTCGAGGTGCGGGAGCGGGGCCGGGAGCAGAGGGTGGAGCGCGCCGAGCGGGCTGGCTGAGGCGGGCCACCACTGCTCGTTCCCGGTGGGTGACTCCTGGCGAACCCGCCCGAACCGCTCGCTGCGGGCCAGGTCAGCTGCCGGTGAAGTTCCCGAACAGATCCTCGGTGTCCATGGCCGGGTCGCCGACCTGGGCAAACACCCGGAAGCGGGCCCGCAGCGCCGCGTACTGCTGGGTCAGGCCGGGGTCGTGATAGGCCTCGGTCGGGTCCCAGGGATGCAGGAACCTGACCTCCTCGATGCCGGCCTGGAGCAGCTCCTTGAGGCAGCCGAAGCAGGGCTGCATCGTCGACGTCAGGCTCGCCCCCAGGGTCCGCTGGCCGAACCGGGCGGCGGTGAGCAGGGCGTTCTGCTCGGCGTGGACGCAGATGCAGACGTCGTAGGCGCCCCCCCTCAGGCTGGTGTCCAGCTCGCGCTGGGCGCAGCGGCGGCAGCCGCCCTCGGTGCAGTTGGGCATGCCGAAGGGTGTGCCGTTGTATCCCGTGCTCAGCACCCGGTCCTCGCGGGTGATCACCGCCCCGACCCGCCGGCCCAGGCAGTCAGCCCGGGTGCGGGCGGCGATGGCCAGCAGCAGGAAGTACGTCTGCTTGTCCGGCCGGGAGGGCCGGCGCGCCGCCGGAGGTGCGGCCGCGGTCGCGGGTGTCACTTCAGCCACAGCCAGAGCGTAGACGGTCACCGCCGGCCTTCGCGGCATCACCGGCCACCCCGCCCGGGGAGTCGGGCATGCCGCCCCCCAGGGCAGAGCGAGCCCGGCCCGCGCTACGGTTTCTCCGGTTTCCGATCGAGACCCGCCCGGGCGAGTAGCTCAGCCGGTTAGAGCAGGGGACTCATAATCCTCCGGTCGCAGGTTCGAATCCTGCCTCGCCCACCGATCGCTTCTATTGATCTGAGTAAAGCGGGCGCGTCAGCGAAGGCGGTAGCGGATCGGCCGGTCGGAGGTCGCCACCACCTTGGACCCGGCTCTCTCCAGGATGCGCCGGACCTGCTGGCCGCTGACCGCGCCGCCCACCCGGCTGCGGATGGTGGCGACGGGCAGCGGGCGCGGGGAGGTGCGGAGGGCCGCGAGGACCCGCTCCTCCACGCTGGATGCCGCTGTCTCACCGTCCGCCCCGGGGGTCCCTTTCCCAGTGGGCGCGGGGCCGCGAGCCGGCGCCGAGCTTCGGCGTCCCACCGCCTCGCCGGGCGCATCACCCCGGGTCTCCTCGTTCGGAGCAGGGCTCACCGTCACCTCCCGGGGCGATGGCGCCGGCATCCGGATCGATGCCGGCGTCGCGGCAGCCTCGCCCCGCAGCCGGGCGACCAGCGCGGGCAGGTCGTCGAGCACCTGGCGCACGAACGCGGCCGTGCCGCTCACCTCGATCTCGCGCTCCCCCTCGCGCAGCCTGAGGCTGGTCATGACCGCGGCGGGATCGGGCGCCGGTCTGGACGGGGGCGGCCCACCCCAGGTGGGCGGGTGGGGCCGGGGCCGGTCGTCCTGAGGCCGGCGGGGTCGGAAACGCGGGTCGACTGCCATCGGGATGTGTCCTTGGGGAGGGCTGGTGTGGCTGCGCCCCCGAACTCTACCGGCCCGCGGGCTTCGAGTGTCCGGGCCCCGAGATCCGCCGGCATATCGCGGCTGTGGACGCCGGTGCCGGTGTCAGGGGGCCCGCCCTTCGTCGTCACGCGCTTCTGGCGCGCTCCTCCTCGGGCTGCCAACCCCTCGGCGACGGCGCGCTCGCCGTCCGGACCTTGCCGCTCAGACCGTTCCCCTTCGGGGACCTGCCAGGACCTGTTCGACGTACCCCGGGTCCCAGACCCTAGGCAGAGGCGCCGTCGTCCGGGGGTGCGGAGCTGGAGGTGGCCCCCCGGCCCTTGGACTTCTCGGCCGGCTCAGCCTCGTGCTCCTCGGGAGCTTCGGGTTGCGAGTTCGTCGCCCCCTCCCCGGAGGTGCCAGTCACCGGCAGGGTGATCGGCTCGGGCTCCTCCTCGTCCAGGGGCGGCCCGAAGACCAGCTCGGAGAGCTTGCTCTTGAGCGGGGTCTTGGTCACCGCCACGTACGCTGCCCCGGCCACCCCGGTCACGATGAGCAGCCGGCGCACCCGCCGGCGCCACCGCTTCGGGCGGGGACGCCCCACCGCCGCCTGAACCGCCGCCGCTGGCGCGGCGACCGCCGGAACCTCCTCGGCGAGCCGCTCCGCGGCCTCGGCCAGCACCTCGGCCGCCTTTTCGGCGGCGTGGCTGAGAGTATCGGCCGACGTGTGGGCCGCACTGCGCAGCGCGGGCGCGGCGACACGCTGGGCCTCCCGTGCCGCAACGATGGCCTTCTCAGCTAGCTCAGTGACGGTCTCGGCGGCCCGGCCGACGGCCACGCCGGCGCCAGCCGCGACGGGTTTTGCGATCTCTGCTGCCTTGGAGCGCCGACCCAGCATGTCCTTCTCCTCTTGGCGGGCTCATGAGTGGGCGGAGTCCGATTTTAGCCGTGCGCACAAAGCGAGTCTCGCCCAACTCGCGAGCGTTGCCCTTTGCGGTCACAGCCGCTCGCCCGGTGGCCATGCTGACACAGGGACCCCGAATGCCACCCATCCCGGGCCCCCCTGCCGGCAGCGCGGCGGATACCGCTCAGGCTGCGTCAGCGAAGGGCAGCCGGGTCTCGATATCCAGCGATGTGGCCAGGGGCGCGTCGAGGAACCAGCGGATCCGCGCCGCGCTGATGGGGCCCACCACCCGGGCCAGCTCCGCCTCCGAGGCCGCGTAAACCGCGCCCAGGGTGCGGAAGGCGGCGACGAGCCGGAGGATCGTCGTCGGGTCGTCGCCGATGATCCGCCTCAGGTGCTCGACCCGTCCTCTGGCCAGCTCTCCCGACGTGCCGCCCAGCGGCAGCTCCAGCTCGGTGACCCCTTCCTTCATGGGTCCATGATATCGAACCGATGTTCGACCCGTCAAGCTCGGCTCGGACCGGGCGGTCATGGGCTGAGGGGCGGCAGGGCCTGCGACTGAGCCTCTGGGCCCGCCGGTGCTCTGTCCGGGCACGAGACGAGCGCGATGTCTCCAGGCGTCAGGGATCGACCGTCGGGCCCCGCCAGCGGCATTCGGGTACCCTGTTGGCCGTGCCCCTCTACGAGTACCGCTGCAATGACTGTGCCTCAGTGTTCGAGGTGCTCCGGCCGATGGCGGAGCGGGAGCTTTGCGCCGTCTGCCCGCGCTGCGAGAGCCGGGCCAGCATGCCTCTGATCAGCCGGGTGACCGCCGTCGTGGCGGGGGGTGATTCGCCTGCCGCCGAGGCCTCCGGCGGTGGGGGCTGTGGCTGCGGCGGGTCCTGCGGCTGCGGTCGCCGCTGAGGCGACCAGCGCCGCCCGTCAGGGCAGGTCCGTGTCCCTCCGGAGCCGGACGTCCCGCGCCCGCGGGGGGCCGCCCGCCGGAGCCGGCGGGGTGTCCGGCGCCGGCAGCGGCGCGCCCACGGTGTGGTATCCGCGGTCCACGTAGACGAGCGGCTCGCCGTCGGTGCGAGACCAGGTGGCCACCACCTTGCCGACGACGACCCGATGATCGCCGAAGGCAAGCAGGTCGGCGACCTCGCAATCGAAGCAGGAGAGGGCGTCAGGCAGCAGGGGAGCTCCGGTCACCGCGGTGACCGTCCGCAGCTCCGGTGGCAGCCTCAAGGGCCGGCCTCGCTGGGACGCCCAGACGGCCAGGGCATGATGGCGCCGCTCCAGGACGCTGACCCCCACGTGTCCGGCCCGGCCGATCACCTCGACCAGCTGGCCGGAGCCGTCCAGCGACAGGAAGACCGTGGCGGGACGAAGGGATAGGGAGAACCCGGTCGCGGTCGCGGCGTGGGTGTCGGGGCCGTGGCTGGCCATGGCGAGGGTCACGCCCCCGGCGAGACGGCGGGCTGCGACCCGGAACGCGTCGGGATCGACGCTGGGAGCTCCGACCTCCTCCATGGTTCCAGGGTAGACGCCGGGTGACTTCGGACCGGGTGACGCTACGCGCGTGGGAACCGCGCGGCCGGCACCGCCCGGCGGTCTCGGGGAGCGCCGAACCCCAGCCTCAGCCGATCAGCTCGACGCTGGCGTCGAGGGTGAGGCTGGCCGGCATCTCCAGCTTGAGCTGGAAAAGGTGGTCGATGAAGACGTGGCGGTGCTCCGGGTGGGGGCCGTGGGCGAGGATCGCGGCCCGGTGCTCCGGAGCTCCGTAGCCCTTGTTGCTGGCCCAGCCGTAGACGGGCGCCTCGAGGTCGAGGCGGCGCATCAGCGCATCGCGATGGACCTTGGCCACGATGGAGGCCGCGGAGATGGCGGGCACCAGGTCGTCGCCCCTCACCAGGCAGTGCACGGTGTGGACGGCGTCGATGCGCAGCCGGCCGTCGCAGCAGTACCCGTCGGCCTCCACCTCGGCGGTGAGCCGCCGGAAGACCTCGAGATTGGCCCACCCCAGGCCGCGACGGTTGATCTCCGCCGTGGGTATCTCGGTGATGGCGCAGGCGACCGCCCGCCGGTGGACCTCGGCCGCCACCACCTCACGCTGGTGGGCGGTCAGCTTCTTGGAGTCGCGAAGCCAGGGATGGCGGAAGCCGGGCGGAAGGACGACGGCCGCGGCGACCAGGGGTCCGGCGAAGGCTCCGCGGCCCACCTCGTCCATGCCGCAGAGGCGGAACCGCCGCCATTCGGCCACCCCGAAGGTGGCCGTGATGTAGGCGCCGAGCCGGAAGCGCGCCACGGTTGCCCCAGTCTATCCGGGCCACGACGGAGGCGGAGCCCGCCCAGGGTTGCCAAGCTTCCCGTTGCACGCCGCGCGCCTTCTTGACTAGGGTGGAGGGCTGAACGCGATGATCCCGAGGATCCCTCCAGGGCCCAGGCCGGCCGCCTCGCCCTTCTTCACCCGGCGCAGCACCATCGGCTTCGCCGCCGTCTTCAGCGCCAGCTACCTGCTGCTGCTCAGCCTGGGCGGCACGGCCCACCCCAACAGCGGGCTCACCGGGACGGTGCTGGCGCTCTCCGCGGCCACGTCGCTGGTGACCCTGGTGGTCACCTGGACCGCCGGGCTGGTCTTGGCCTGGCGATCCAGGTCGATGCTCTGGGTGCTGGTGGCCTGCCTGCCCCCACCGCTGGGCGCCGTGCCCTGCGCGCTCTTCGCCCCGACCCAGCCTCCCCCGGGGGCTGCCCCCCGCCCGGGAGGTGCTCCGCCTCGGCGGGGAGGCCTTCGCTGAGCGCCGACGTGACGACCGCCGCCGCCGCAGAGCCGCCTCGTGAGCCGACAGCGGCGGCTTCGCCGGCTCCCGAGCCGGCGGTCGGTGCCGCCGCCACCGCACCTGCTGATCCGACATCCGGGGCTTCGCCGGCTCCCCCGCCGCCGGCCGCGGGCGTCGCTCCATCCCATGGCGAACCGCCAGCGGTGCGGCCGGGTGAGGCGGCCGCCCCCGCCGAGAGCCCTTCCGGCGCCGTCGCCGGCGACATCCAAGCCCGCCTGGCGACGGCTCGCGCCGGCGGTCCCGAGCGAGCCCGCCGGAAGCTCGCCGCCCAGGGCAAGCTGCCGGTCAGGGAGCGGGTGAAACGGCTTCTCGATCCCAGCGCCGAGCTGGTGGAGGACGGTCTCCTGGCCAATGCCCTCGATCCCGAGCTGCCCGCCGACGGCGTGGTCACCGGCATCGGTGCCATCCACGGGCGACCAATGGCGGTGATGGCCAACGATCCCTCCGTGAAGGCGGGGTCCTGGGGTGCTCGCACCGTCGAGAAGATCGTGCGCATCCAGGAGACGGCCGAACGTCTCCAGATTCCCCTCGTCTACCTGGTGGACTCTGCCGGAGCGCGGATCACCGACCAGGTGGCGATGTTCCCGGGGAGGCGCCACGCCGGCCGGATCTTCCACATGCAGGTGAGGCTGAGCGGCCAGGTGCCCCAGCTCTGCGTGCTCTTCGGCCCGTCGGCGGCCGGCGGGGCCTACATCCCTGCCTTCTGCGACACCGTGATCATGGTCGAGGGCAACGCGTCGATGTACCTCGGCTCGCCCCGCATGGCCGAGGTCGTGGTGGGGGAGAGGGTGACCCTCGAGGAGATGGGGGGCGCCCGGATGCACTGCACGGTGTCGGGCTGCGGTGACGTTCTCTGTGCCGGCGAGGCGGAGGCGCTGGAGGCGGCCCGGCGCTACCTCGCCTACATGCCGCAGAGCTGGCAGGGAAGGGTCGCCGACGCCCCGCCCGGTTCGGTTGTCCCCGGGGTCACGCCGATCGAGGCTGTGATACCCGCCGAGGCGGCCCGGGGCTATGACGTCACGGAGGTCGTCCGCGCCCTGGTCGACGACGGTTCTCTATTCGAGATCAAGGCCCTGTATGCCCCCGAGCTGGTGACCGCGTTCGCTCGGATCCGTGGACAGGCGATCGGCCTCATCGCCTCCCAACCTCGGGTCAAAGGCGGGGTACTCTTCGTTGACTCCGCGGACAAGGCCACCCGCTTCGTGGCGTGCTGCGATGCCTTCAACCTCCCGCTGCTCTTCCTCGCCGACGTTCCCGGGTTCATGATCGGCACCGCCGTGGAGCGCCAGGGGATCATCCGGCACGGTGCCAAGATGATCGCGGCGATCAGCGAGGCGACCGTTCCCAAGATCTCGGTGATCCTGCGGAAGGCCTACGGGGCGGGGCTCTACGCCATGTGCGGGCCGGCTTTCGAGCCGGATTGCACCCTGGCGCTGCCGTCGGCTCAGATCGCCGTGATGGGGCCGGAGGCGGCCGTCAACGCCGTCTACTACAACCGGATCCAGGCACTTCCCGAGGCCGAGCGCGCGGGCCACGTCCAGCGCCTGGCCGACGAGTACCGGCGCGACATCGACATCTACAAGCTCGCTTCCGAGCTGATCGTGGACGCGGTCGTCCCGGCCGGTGAGCTGCGCGACGAGATCGCCCGCCGGCTGGCCATCTATGCCGGACGCCGGCGGGATCGCCCAGCCCGGCATCACGGGGTATTCCCGACCTGAGCCGCCAAGCCCTGGAGCCCGCCTCCGAGTTCGCGCCAAAATAGTCCCAAACCGGTTGTGGGGAAAGCGGGGGAGAGGTCGGCTGACCTGGGGCGCTACCTCCGCCGAGGCGGCCTGGGCTTGCGGCGGCCGTAGGCCGCTCCCTCGGCGACGGCGTCGAAGGCGGGCAGCGGGCCGGTCCCGGCCCGCGTCACACCCTCACCCTGGACGAACACCTTCCGGTTGCCGATGTCGATCAGGTAGGCGACCGACATCCCCCCGCCGCCGTCGGGCAGCATGGACACGTCAGCCACCGTCCCCACCCTGCGGCTGCCGCCGTAGGGGAAGGTGACCCTGGTGCCGACCGTGAAGGCGTCGCCGGGGACCGCCGTCACCGGGCGCCGGCGCGGAAGCAGTCGCTGCAGTACACGGGCTTGTCACCCCGGGGCTGGAAGGGCACCCGGGCGATCCCGCCGCAGCTGGCGCACGTCACCTCGTACATCTGCCGGGGGCCAGACCTGCCACCCCCGCCTCCTCCGCCCCCGAAGCCACCACCGCCACCCCCGCCCATTCCCGCCGCTCGGCGGGCGGCACGGCACGAGGGGCAGCGCGAGGGTGGATTGGTCAGCCCCTTCGAAGCGAAGAACTGCTGCTCACCCTCAGTCCAGATGAAATCCACGCCGCATTCGCGGCAACGCAGTGTTTGGTCGACGGCCAACGCCTGTGCTCCTAAAGTCCGGCGCTGAAACCGCGGCCGGGTGGTTGTGCGTGAGGATACAGTACACGGTAGGCTCGGTTTCGGCTAGTGACGAGCCCGTTTCGCCGAGCGGGGGCGCCGGATTGGGGGGATCACAGGCCGGTCGCGCCCAGGCCGCGGCCGCCCTTCGAGCGCCGCCCGCCTGATACGATCCGCCCCAGTCTCGGACAGGAGTGGGCCGGCGCCGCGCCAGGCGGGCCGGTGGCCGCCGGTGAGACGGAGGATCCCCATGACTGCGCGCCATCCTCACGGGCTTCAGAAGCGGCTCTTCACCTCGGAGTCGGTGACCGACGGCCATCCCGACAAGATGGCCGACCAGATCTCGGATGCGGTGCTCGACGCCGTGCTGGCCAAGGACCCGCTGGGCCGGGTGGCCTGCGAATCCGCCCTGGCCACCGGCATGGTCCTGGTGTTCGGCGAGATCAGCACCGAAGCCTACGTCGACATCCCCGGGGTGGTCCGGCAGACCATCCGCGACATCGGCTACACCCGGGCCAAGTTCGGCTTCGACTTCGAGACCTGCGGCGTCCTCGTCTCGATCGATGAGCAGTCCCCCGACATCGCCCAGGGCGTGAACACCGGCGGCGCCGGCGACCAGGGGATGATGGTCGGCTTCGCCTGCGACGAGACCCCGGAGCTGATGCCGGCTCCCATCCAGCTGGCCCACCACCTGGTCCGGCGCCTCTCCACCGTCCGGCGCGACGGCACCCTGAGATGGGCCAGGCCGGACGGCAAGAGCCAGGTCACCGTCGAGTACGACGACACCGGCCGCCCCCGGCGCGTCGACACCGTCCTGGTCAGCGTCCAGCATTCCGAGGACGTCTCCAGCGAGCAGGTCTACGCGGACGTCCAGGAGCACGTGGTGGGGCCCGCCATCCCGGCCCACTGGCTCGACAAGGACACCCACCGGCTGGTCAATCCGACCGGACGATTCGTGGTCGGCGGCCCTCAGGGCGATGCCGGCCTGACCGGGCGCAAGATCATCGTCGACACCTACGGGGGCTACGCCCGCCACGGCGGCGGGGCCTTCTCCGGCAAGGATCCGACCAAGGTCGACCGCAGCGGCGCGTACGCGGCTCGCTGGGTGGCCAAGAACGTGGTTGCCGCCGGACTCGCCGGACGGTGCGAGATCCAGGTGGCCTACGCCATCGGGGTGAGCCAGCCCGTCTCGATCCTGGTCGAGACCTTCGGCACCGAGAGGGTGCCGCTGCACCAGATCGAGGCCCTCATTGACGAGTACTTCGACCTCTCGCCGGTCGGGATCATCAGCGCGCTCCAGCTGCGCCGTCCGATCTACCGGCAGGTCGCCGCCTTCGGCCACTTCGGACGCCACGACCTCGACCTGCCCTGGGAGGACGTGACCGTCGCCCGGGAGCTGGCCGCGGAGGCCGGGGTCGAGCCCTGGTCGCCGCCACCCGACGGCGGCTCGCCCAACTAGGGCATCTCGCCGTTGAGCCACCACGTCCTCATCCTCGCTGGGGGCAGCGGCACGCGGCTGTGGCCGCTCAGCCGCTCCGCCGTTCCCAAGCACCTGCTGTCCCTCGACGCGTCGGGGCGGACCCTGCTCCGAGCCACCGCGGAACGGGTGCTGCCGCTCGCCGACTCGGTCAGGATCGTGACCGCCTCGAGCCAGGCGGAGGCGTGCCGCGACCAGCTCCGTGGTCTGGGCCTCTCCGATGACGCGATCATCAGCGAGCCGGAGCCCCGGGGCACCGGTCCCGCTCTCGGCCTGGCCACCCGCTGGATCGCCGAGGAGGACCCGGACGCCGTCATCTCCTCGGTCCACGCCGACCACCACGTGGAGGACGAGGGCGGCTATCGCGCCGCCGTCCTGGCCGCGGCCGGCTGGGCCGCTTCGAGGCGCGGGCTGGCCACGGTCGGGGTCAGCCCCTCCTACCCCTCGACCGGCCTGGGCTACGTCGCGGTGACCGGGAACCCGCTGCGACGCGAGGGCTGGCAGGCTCCGCCCGGGTCACGGGCCAGCCCGGAGCTCCGCGAGGCCGCCGCCGCGGTCCCCGCCTTCGCCGCCGCCGGTTTCGTGGAGAAGCCCTCGCTCGAGGTGGCCAGGGGCTACCTGGCGGACGGCCGTCATCTCTGGAACACCGGGCTCTTCGCTTGGCCCGCCGGCGTCTTCGAGGAGGAGCTGTCGGCCGCTGACCCGCCGCTCGCCGAGCGGCTCTCTCGAGTGGTGGCGGCCCGGCGGGCCGGTGACGAGGCCGGGGCGGCCTCTCTCTACGCGGAGATCCGCCCGGTTCCGGTCGACACCCTGGTCTTCGAGCGGACCCGGCGCCTGACCGTGGTCCGGGGCTGGTTCTCGTGGTCCGATCTGGGCAGCTTCGCCGACCTGTACGACGCTCGGGTCCGCTCCGGTGAGGGCGACTCGGACGAGAACGTGACCGAGGGCGAGGTGGTGGCCGTCGACACCCAGCGGAGCTTCGTGCTCGCCGGCGGCGGCCGCATTGTCGCGGTGGTGGGGCTGGACGGGGTGGCGGTGGTGGACAGCGGCGACGCCCTCATGGTGGTGCCGCTCAACCGGGCCCAGCAGGTGCGGGAGGTGGTGGACCGGCTCCGGGAGCGGGGAAGCTCCGGCCTGCTCTGAGAGCCCAGGCTGCGCCCGGCCGGGCTTCCACTGCGACCCCGGCGATCGGCGCAGGGGTCTCCAGGCAGCCTGATGCGCGGGGCGCTCACAATGGCCTGCGTGGCGGCCCCCATCGTGTTCGGCACCGACGGCTGGCGCGCCGTCATCGCCGACGACTTCACCTACGACAGGGTGCGCGCGGTCGCCCAGGCGGTGGCCTGGTACCTGGAGGGGGACGGCCGCGGCGCCGTGGTCGGCCACGACACCCGGTTCTCCGCCGAGCTCTTCGCCGAGGAGGTGGCCCGGGTGCTCGCCGCCAACGGCCACCGCGTTCTCCTGCTCGACCGGCCCGCTCCCACCCCGGCGATCACCTGGACGGTGGTGGAGCAGAAGCGCGCGGGTGGCGTCGTGGTCACCGCCAGCCACAACCCGGCGGAGTTCAACGGCCTCAAGTACAAGCCGGACTACGGCGGCTCGGCGCCTCCCGAGGTCACCGCCCAGCTCGAGAAGCTGACCGCGCGCGCCCTGGAGGAGGGGGTGAGGGCCATGCCCTTCGAAGAGGCGCTGGCCTCGGGCAGGGTCGAGAAGCTGGATCCCACCCCCGAGTACCTGGCCCAGGTGGGCCGGCTCATCGACCTTGCCAGGCTCACCGAGGCCGGGCTGAGCATCCTCCACGAGCCGATGTACGGCGCCGGCACCGGTCTGATCCGGGCCGCCATCGGGGGCGCAAAGACCCAGGTCACCGAGATGCATGCGGAGCGCAACCCTGGCTTCGGAGGGCTGCACCCAGAGCCGATCGGTCACTACATGCCCGAGGCCATGGCGCGGATGCGGGACGGTGGATTCGACCTCTGCATCGCCAACGACGGCGACGCCGACCGGGTCGGCATCATCGACGAGACGGGCCGGTTCATCACCCAGCTCGAGGTGATGTCGCTGCTCGCCATGTACCTGCTGGAGAAGCGGGGCGAGCGCGGCCACCTGATCCGGTCGATCACCTGCAGCGTGATGATCGACAGCCTGGGGCAGCGCTTCGGCGTCCCGGTGATCGAGACCCCGGTCGGCTTCAAGTACATCGGTCCCAAGATGATCGAGACCGACGCCCTGCTGGGCGGCGAGGAGTCAGGCGGCTTCGCCTTCCGGGGACACATCCCCGAGCGGGACGGCATCGTGGCCGGGCTGATGATCGCGCAGATGGTGGTCGACTACGGGATGCCGCTCTCCCGGGTGCTTGGCCACCTCTTCGACCTGGTGGGACCGCACAGCTACGCCCGCCACGACGTCCGCTTCGACCGCGATGCCTACGCCGGCAGGCGCCGCGAGGTCGAGGAGCGCATGCGCGGCCGGCGGCCCCAGGGGTTGGCTGGGGTGGCTGTCACCGGGGTCCGCGATGATGACGGCTTCAAGTTCCTGCTGGCCGACTCCAGCTGGGTGCTGGTGCGAATGAGCGGCACCGAGCCGCTCATGAGGGTCTACGCGGAGGCGGCGACGCCGGAGCGGGTCGACGAGCTTCTCCGGGCGATGGAGGAGATGGTCGGGATCTCTCCCCCAGCTGCAAGGAGCGGCGGATGAAACACGCGCGCACCTCGCCCATCCAGGCGGCGGCGCATGGCCGGGTCGAGAAGCCCTGGGGCCACGAGCTCCGCTGGGCGGTCCACGACCGCTACCTGGGCAAGATCCTGCACATCAACCAGGGCCACGCCCTGTCGCTCCAGTACCACGTCCAGAAGGACGAATCGATCTTCCTGGCATCGGGCCTCCTCGATCTCGTCCTGGAGAACGAGGACGGCGAGCTGGAGACTCACCGGCTGACCCCTGGGATGAGCGCCCACATCCGCCCGGGCCGCCGTCACCGCTTCATCGGCGTGCAGGAGAGCGATGTCTTCGAGGCGTCGTCCCCGGAGATCGATGACGTGGTGAGGCTCGAGGATCGTTATGGCCGCGAGGGCACCAGCGCCCCCTGACCCGGGCGGCCCCATCTCGCCCCCCGGTGGGGGCGCCCGGGGGCACGCCTATCACGCCGAGCAGGCCCGCCGGGCCCTCGGGGTGTCGATCGAGCCGCGCCTCGCCGCCGTCCCCTTCCCGGTGGTCCACGCCGCCCTGGCGGTGGCCGCCTGCGCCGCCGCCGTGGCCCTGCGTCCGGGGGCCGTCGGCCTGCGCGGGACGGTCATCGGCGTCTGCCTGCTCTGCGCCGCCACCGCGGTGATCCTGGTGACCTACGACCGGCTCGTATACCCTCCCGGTGTCCGCCCCCAGATCGAGGCCATCGCGCTCCCCCTGGCAGCCCTGGGCGCCTTCTCCCTGGTCCTGGCCGGGACCATCGACATGACCACCCGGCTGGTGGCGGCGGCGGTGACCGTGGTCACCTTCGGCGGCCTGCCCCACCTGGGAGGGCTGCGGGCCACCGGCCGCGAGGGCTGGGCGGTCCGCTTCCTCCGCGATGCGGCCGCCATCGCCGTGCTGGTGCCGGTGCTCCTCGCCTCCACCAGCGTCCAGCTCCCCCTGCCGCTGCGCAGCGCAGTGGTCCTGGTGGGTGTCGGGCTGGTGACCCTGGACGGCCTGCAGTCCGAGGCCATGCGCCGGCGGCACTCGATGGCTCTGGCAGCCGCCGTCGGGGTGATCGTCAGCCTGGTGATGATCGGGGTGAACCAGGTGGCGGCCTCACCGGGAGCGGCGGCCGCCGCGGTCCTGATGATCTGGTACGGCGCCCGGGGAGTGGCGGGCTGCGCCGTGATCCCTCCCCGCCGCTGGCGGGCCGCCCTGGAGCACGCGGCGGTGGTGGGAGCCGCCCTGATCGGCCTCTACCTGGTGACCCGCTAGGACGCGACAGCGCCCCGGTTTTCCGCTCACGGGCAGTCCGAACCCTGACCGCGGAGCATGCGGGCGCCCGTGAGCCCCGCCCGGCAGACCCCGTGAGCCCCGCCCGGCAGACCCCGTGAGCCCGCCGCGTCCGTCCGGCCGCCACCAAACCGGTGATTTGATCCGCCTAATCACCGGTGAGGTGTTGCGGCCTTAGATGCAGAAGCGCAAGTAGGTCGTGACATCTGGGAGTGTTCACCGCCCGCGTCCAGGGTGCACCCTGTCCGGCGGATGAGTGACCCGCGCGTACCCCGCCTCCTGGTCATCGAGGATCACCGCTACCTCGGCGGGCTGCTCCGCGACGTCCTCCCCCAGGCCGGCTTCGAGGTGGCCCTGGTCACCGGCACCGAGGAGCTGGTGTCCGCCCTGGATACCTTCCGCCCCGACGTGATCCTGGCCGACTTCCGGCTGCGCGGCGAGGACGGCCTGGACGTCTGCCGGCTGGTGCGCGGGCACCGGAACCGCGGCAACGTCCCGGTGGTCCTGCACACCGCGGTGGACCCTGCCAACCGCCGCCTCCAGGAGGCGCTGACCCTGCCCCGGGTCAGCCTCCTGCTCAAGCCCGCCGACTACCAGACCCTGGTCTCGGTGCTGCGCGAGCAGCTCGTGGACAGCGACGGGACAGTGACCGCCGGCTGACCACTCCACCCCCGGCGGGCGGCCTCAGCCGTCGGAGCGGGAGGCCTCCCGGCGCGTGTACAGAGCCTGGTCGGCGCGCGAGACCAGGGTATCGGCGGTGTCGCCGGCTTCCAGGGCGGCCAGTCCGGTGCTCACGGACCGGCCTCCGGTTCGGTTGCGCACCTGCCCCTCGATGTGGGCCAGGGTCCGCTGCGCCTCGGCGGGCGTCGCGTCCGGCAGGACGCAGACGAACTCGTCACCACCCCAGCGGATCACCAGGTCGTAGGCGCGGAGGCGCTCGCGGATCGCCTCGACCACGGCCCGCAGCAGGGCGTCGCCGGCCGCGTGCCCCTCCGTGTCATTGATCCGCTTGAGGCCGTCGACGTCGATGAAGATGATCGCGACTCCCTTGCCCCCGAAGCGCCGGAATCGGGCGATCTCGCGGTTCATGGCCTGACGCCCGGCACCCCGGCGCAGGGCGCCGGTGAGGTCGTCAACCGCGGCCTCGGCGGAGAGGCGCTGGATCTGCGCGACCAATCCCTTCAACCGGCCCAGCGCGACCTCGATCTCGGCGTCGTCGAGGCTGTCCAGCTGGGCGCCGCGCACTCCCAGGGCGGTGGCGAGCAGTTCGCGAGCGAACCCGGGAGCGGCCGGTCCGGCGGTCTCGACCAGACGATCACCGGTTGCCCAGCCGACCAGGTCGATGGACGGCTCCGCCGCCTCGCCTGCCGGTGTCTCTGCCGCGGTGTCGTGCTGGTCCACCACGCCCCTCGCTCCCACCATTCGCAGCATATCGTGACACACTTGCGCGGACCTGACCGTCCTGTCGCGCCGCTGCTCAGCATCGCTCTGGCATCGGCGTGCCGCGGCCCGCGGTGGCCAGGAGCAACAATGGGGCTCGCGTGGCCAACCTCGCTGGACTTGCAGCCCTGCTCAGCCTGCTCT
>Ga0187771_10000558_pt1 | contig 23313 bp, 21 predicted proteins | sample 0116_SJ02_MP15_1_FD_133139 | JGI IMG/M metagenome (GOLD analysis project Ga0187771, IMG submission 133139) | Tropical peat soil microbial communities from peatlands in Department of Meta, Colombia - 0116_SJ02_MP15_10_MG | ecosystem: Environmental > Terrestrial > Soil > Wetlands > Peat | place... | reverse complement strand
CGGAATGACACCTTGACCTGTTAGATTGCACAGCATTCCAACGTCGAAGTGGGTAACCTGCTTGCAACCCGCATGAACATTGAGTAAAATGCCTATTGTGTTGGCATTCAGTGGCTCGTGAAGAAGTGGGTGGAACAAGTCCCCCTTCCGCACCATACTTCGCTGCGGGGAAGACTGAGACAAGGATGCCGGTAGGTCCAGGCTAAAGAGTTCATTCATGCTGATTTTGATCACGTTTATTCACGTAGCGGTTTGCTTGTTTCTCATCATCGTCGTTCTGCTGCAAAGCGGAAAGAGCGGCGACATTGCGGCTGCCTTTGGCGGCCAGGGCAGCCAGACGGCCTTTGGACCGCGCGGCGCGGCCACGGCGCTTTCCCGGGCCACGACTTGGTCGGCCATCATTTTCATGGTGACCTCCATTACGTTGTCGGTGATGGCTTCGCGTAGAAGCGGCCCTACTTCTGTGCTGCACGGCCTGAGGGGATCGCCCGCAAAGTCGGCCCCGGCAAATCCCGGTCAACCAGCCGCGCCGACTCAGAAGTAACACGCCGCTCTTGGCCATTGGCTTCTGGCGATTAGCTGAGAGCTAAGGCAAAGAGCCAAAGCTGCTTTCTTCCATGATCCACGAAATCTTTCCCGTCGGCCCGCTGCAGTGCAATTGCTCCGTCATTGGCGACGAGGCCACGCACGAAGGTATGGTCATCGATCCGGGCGATAACATCGACGACATTCTCGCCCTCATCCGCAAGCACGACCTGCAGATCAAACAGATCGTCATCACCCACGCTCACATCGATCACGTGGGCGGTGCCATGAAGCTGCGCGCAGCCACCGGCGCTCCCATCCTGCTTAACCAGAATGACTACGCCCTGCTAAGAATGCTGGACGTCCAGGCGGCTTGGATTGGCATGCCTACGCCGGGAAAAGTTGAGATCGACCAAAGCGTGGGCAACTCAGATGAGATCAAAGCTGGCTCGCTGTCCGCCACCGTGCTGCATACACCCGGACACACTGAAGGCAGCGTTTGCCTCTACTTCTCGGCTGAGAAGAAGCTGATCGCGGGAGACACACTGTTTGCGGGCAGTATTGGCCGCACCGATCTGCCCGGTGGATCATTCGACAAGATCATTCGTTCTCTGCACGACAAGCTGCTCAGCCTGCCCGATGAGACAGTAGTCGTCCCCGGTCACGGCCCGCTGACTACCATCGGCGACGAGCGGGAGACCAACCCGTTCCTGGTGAAGGGCTGACGTAGAAGTCATGTGATAACTGGTTTCGTGGAAGGGCACGGTTTCCAGTCGTACCAATTGCGTGCCATGAGAACTTTCGGGCTTTAGCCCCTGAGGTCTTTGCGCGTGGACAGCCGCCCTCGGCTGGGTGGCCGGACGCCCTGGTTCTCTATCACACGCCGCCGATCAGCCTATTTCACCGTGATTGGAGCGCTCAGTGTAAAGCTCAGAGCCGTCTCTGCCGGCAACTCAATCTGCTTGTTGCCGGTAAGCGCTCCGCCTGCCAATCCGGCGCCTGCACCCGCAGCAGCTCCAATGGCTGCGCCCTTGCCGCCCCCGGCCAGCCCGCCAATCAAGGCACCGAGCGCGCCGCCACCACCGGTCGTAATGGCCGTACGCTTCCCCTTCCCTTTTACCGTGCCGTCGTAACTTGAAGTCTGGATGGTATACGGCACGCCCTTGATCGTGATGCTGTTCAGCGTAAGTTCCAAACTGCCTTGGCCCTTGATCCGCCCCTGCGCTTGTGCCTCTACAACCGTACCCCGGGCCGCAGCCCCGGAGGGAATGACCTCTTTGCCGTCCACACTCACCTGCTGAGCCAGCGTGGCGTCAAATGCGTCACCGGCGTGGCTGATCTTGGAGCCAAGCGTGCTCTGGGTGCGAACGGTGATTTCCGTCCCTGCAGGAATCACCACTGGCGGCGGGGGTTCAGGCTTCCTCGCTTCATGCTCGCGGGGGGTAGCCGCGGGCGTCGTTGACGTTGTCGCCGGGGCAGCCTGCTGTGCGCTGGTATCGTCCGTTTTCTTGCTGCAACCAGCAGTCAGAAGCAAACCAGCAATGAGTATAAAGAGATAACGCTTCATGCTAGATCCTCCAAACTTGCGAATTGAAACTGCCAAGTCCAGTGAACGAACCCTGTTCCGTCAGGAGAGAATGGCGCTGCCAGCCACGCGAACTGACCAGTGTGAGCCTGATCGAACGCCGTGCACGGTTCCGCAGGCAGCGTGTTCCTTCAGGATGATTTTTGTGAGCAAAAAAAATTATAGCAGAGGCAAACTGCGCTCGAAATCCGAACCTGATCTTTCCGAGCTACCGCACACACAAAACCTGGGACTAGTTAAGCCCTGCCGGGGAGGTGGCGAGCTATTTGTGCTTGTCTTTGTAAATGCTCCGGCTAATGCGGTTCTCCCGCCGGTTGAGCCCGCGTTGCTCAGTCTTCGTCAGATGGCCGTTGTGCGCGGCCATATCTTTCCGCTCCTGGTTCTGCAGGCCGGCCTCGCGCTTCTCCAGATTCGCTGCTTGGTTCGCATTCAGCGTGCCGTTCTTCATGCCATTGGCGATCCGGTTCTGCTGACGTTGTTCGCGGCGATTGACTTGGTTCACGCGCGGATGGCCGGGATCATAAACGCCCGGTCCAGCGCCGGAAGTATTGGTTGCAGTTTGAGCAGCGGCAGACCCTGCCAACATCAGACCACTCGCTGCCAGGATAAGTAGCGACTTGCTGATTTTGTTTTTCATGCTGACTTGAACCCCTCGGTGGAAGGGTAGTTGTGAGGATTCAGGCAGCGCCAGTTACGAAAGTACAGTCGAGGGATTACGTGTTCGCCAGTTCTGCAATGCACATAGATCGCCCGGAAAACAGAGTGGAGATGGGCACAGCGCGATTGGATTTGGTGGACCTGGTCGGGATCGAACCGACGACCTCTTCCATGCCATGGAATTAGCAAAGTCGTATCTTGCTGACGGCACAGACGTTAATAATCGGAAGCCTCGGCGAGATCGTCTAAAATAGGCGTGTTTTGCTACCAATTTGCTACCAAACTGATTTGGGCCAAGGGCTGACCGCGGGGGATCAGCCCCCTCTTAGTCAATCATTGTCTCTCTGTTCCACGGCGCGCTCACTCGTTCTCACAGAAACAATATGCAAGGTCCAGGTCAGGCACGTTTCTCTTGTATCGCCCTTATCCATCCTAAGCAAAGCATCTAGAGTGGTCGCAGGTGTACCATGGTGCCGTCTTCGAGATCAAGAAGGGAATTTTGGAACAAGATGACTAACCATCAGCCGCTCAATCGTTGGCGCACGGAAATGTTTCCAACTGCGTTTATCTCTTTGCTTTGCGCACTCTTGGTGTTGACTCCAGTTTCAGGTTGCCGTCGAGCCGCTGAGGATCAGTCGATAACGGTCGGGGCAATGCTCCCGCTGACCGGTAACGGCGCAAAGTACGGCGAGGCGGCGCGCAAGGGAATTGAGCTTGCTCGGGAAGAAATCAATAGCCGAAATAGAATACGCGGAAAAGTATTAAACGTTGTCTACGAAGATAGCCAGGGTGATCCGCGACGGGCTGTGGATGCATTCAGAAAGCTGACGAGTGTGGACCGCGTGCCAGCCGTCATCGGTGATCTATTTAGCTCCGCAACTCTTGCCGTCGCTCCCTTGGCGAATGAAAGCAGAGTCGTGCTGTTATCGCCAACATCGTCTGCTCCTGAACTCACTGGCGCCGGTCCGTTCGTATTTCGGAATGTGGCTTCGGACGTTTTCGAGGGGTCGGTGATGGCAGGTTTCGTTGAAGAGAACCTCAAAATGGATATGGTTGCGATTCTGTACATAAACAATGCTTACGGCCTTGGCATTGAAAAGGTATTCAAGGCCTCGTTTGCCGAACGCGGAGGTCACATTGTCGCGGAGGAGGCGTTCCCAGAAGGGGCCACTGATTTCAGAAGTCAGTTGACAAAAATTCGTTCCGCCAACCCGGAGGCCGTTTATATAGTTGGGTACCGAGAACTTGGCCCCCTGTTGAAGCAGGCATACGAAATTGGGTTTAGAAAACAGTTCTTGAGCACTGTGATGTTCGAGGATCCCGAAAACCTACGAGTGGCCGGTCGGGCAGCAGAGGGAGTAATTTACTCTGCCCGTTCATATGATCCACAATCGGGAGAGCCCGCGATACAGGTTTTTGTATCCGCGTTCCAACAGAAATATGGTCAGGTTCCCGATATATTCGCTGCGCTTAGTTACGACGCTACTAAGATTCTAGGTCTTGCGATGGAACGAAATGGGTTTCAACCGGATGAAATTCGCCAAGGCTTGCTTGGAATTAAGGACTTCCCTGGAGTAGCGGGTCTTACATCGTTCGACAAGAACGGCGATGTCATCCAGCCGGCAATGATCAAAGTTGTGGAAAATGGGAAGTTTGTCAGATATAGCGGTAAGCCCGAGACTGGCTCGCCTGTTGTCAGCCACTAATAGCCTTAAGGAGATGAATACATGGCGCAATATCCAGTGAAGTTGATAGTTCCGCCGGGAGGCAGGGAAATCCATTCAGAAGACTCACGACAGCAGCGGGGAGCACACATCGAAGATGATCTATCCCGGTTCATTGAGGAGCAACTGGACAACGACGTGCCCAACATCGACAAGCTACTTGAGATCCGAACAGGGTAGGGCGTGATTGCCTCGGAGGGGTTTTGGATTGTCCATCGGATTTGTGTCATCGTGATGCGTTCGAGGTGAGGTTGGGATGCAGCGGTACATTGAGGAGACCAAGCGCGCAATCGATTCATCGATAGAAGCGATCTTGTCGTCTCAGAGCCAGGGCGCTTGTCGGCAGCTTCTGCGATCGGCTGTTAGGATGGAGGGGTTTCGGGAACGTCCTCTTCTTTGTCGAATCGCTGCCGAATGCTGCGGTGGTAACTGGGATAACGTACTGCCGTTGGCTGTAGGACTTGAGCTACTACATTTGTCGTCCCTGATCGCCGACGATATCGTCGACAACTCGCAAGAGCGTGACGGAAGACCTACGTTGTGGAAGGAAGTAGGAACCGGTTCGGCGGTGTTAGCTTCCCAACTGCTGGTAGCCGAGGCGGGCAAGCTTCTCCTACAGGCTCCCTTCGGCTCTTTGGAGGCTTCTCGAAATGCACAAGATCTATTTCAGTCCTGCTGGATTGACCTTTTGAGGGGACAAATACTAGATGTACATGTTACGGGGCTTCGGATCGATCCGGCTGCTTCCTTGACAATTATACGGTTAACCACCGGAAGTCTTACAGAGGCCGCGTGTGGTGTTGGCGCGTTGAGTTCAGTGTCAACGACCCCTGAAATGGTCATGGGTTGGCGGCGTATCGGACGATACTTTGGCGTGGGTCTCCAGCTTTTCAATGATGCGACAGACTTGATTGGCAACGATTCCACAGTTGCTCAGTTCCATGACGTGCAGGCCCGAAAGCCCAGGTTCTTGTACATGTTCGACAAATCAGATGGCGGGCATGAAGGAAATTGGCTCGCCTTGAAGGACACTCTTGCAGCCCGCATTGGGCCCTGTAGAGCGACTCTCCGAGCGTTGAGTGCGTGTCGATCCAAAGTTGACGATATTCTTTCCAGTATGCAGATTGTCCGGACGGACCTGGCCGAAATCATTCCTTCCCTAATGTCAGCGCTAATTCGAGAACTTTCTCAGTCGGTGTCGGATTTACAGATAAGTGACTAGGCAGTACGGATTCAGAATCCAGGGCATCAGGTTCAATGTTCAGCGGAGGTCAAAGGTGGTGCTTCCCGAACACGAGACAAAGATGTCAGAAGACACAGCAGCTAGCGGTCTCAAAAAGTCGTTCGAGGCAAAGGTCGATGCCGCTTTGGAAGAGATGCTTAAGCAACTTCCTACGTGGCTGGCTGAGGAACTGCCGTTCAAGTGGGCAGCTCCGCTGGTTCTGTGGCTTACCAAACGAATGGGCCAAGTTGCGACTGTATTTCTTTGGTTCTCTCTTCTGGTTGGTATTTCGGAGATTTTTGCCTTCGTGTTGGAGAAGGTAAGCAATGTCGCCAACCTGTCGTTGCCTGAAGTAAGAGCCTCACGTTGGGCGCTAGCGGGTTGTTGGGCGATAGTCGCGGTGCTTGTCGCGGTTGGGTTTTGGTTGCTGTCCCGATGGAGCAAGAGAGATAAGCGACGGAGTTGGCCGAGCATTGTTCTTTTCTGGATTGCAATCACTATAGTTCTGGTGGTGGTCCACCTTGATGTCGGGAAGTTTGCAGCGTGGACGTTTTTTGGTTCTTTGCTTCTGGGACTAATTGGCTTTGCGCTTTTGGCGTTTGTTGAGACAGTCAGACAATCGAGTGACAAACTGGAGGCAGCGCGACGCCGGACAAACCAGAGCGAAGAATTCGCGCAGCAATACCTCGACAATATCAGCCGAACGTTTGACGAGATAGGTAAAACGACAATCGTTCTTCAGAGGCTGAACGAGGCGCTTACAAATTACCCGGAGCTCAAGCCAAAGGTTTTCAAGGTCCTCGCGAACTGGGCTAGCCAATGGGCTCAATTGATTCAGACCCTCAAGGAGAGGAATGCTGGAAATGAGAAGTTGAATGAGGCTGAAGTGCTTGCCGTTGCGCAGGTCCTTGAGGTTTACGTCCAGGAAGAGATGCTCGATGTCGAGAATTGCACGCTTGCAACGAATCTGGAGTTTTACACGAAGTTGCTCGAAAGTCTATTGGATCCCGACTGGAGCCCCGTTCAAGGTGAAACGCCAAAAGCGTACTCGTTCATTCGGTTGTTGCTGGCTGCGACAGCTCCGCTTCCTGGGGTTTCTGCGGAAGCGGTGTTGGAAGTACGAACTGTCACGCCGATCCTGCCGCAACATTGGTGGAATTGGGCAGAGATAGGACAGGACGAGAATGTGGATACATATCGGAAGAGCGTTAAGCGGCTGGCGGAGTACAGAACCAGAGAGTTCACTCTGCCGAGAGGTGACAAGATCAAGTTGACTATAGAGTGGCACAGAACCGTGTTGGTTGATCTGAAAGAAGGAGGTGACTCGTCAGATCTCTTTGCAACACCGTTATCTTCAGTAAGGCTTCTTGCCGAACAGCTCAAGACATGGGAAATCGTGAGACACGACAACGCTCATAAAGAAAAGGTCCCTCTCACCGGTCGGTTAGTCCGTGACAGGGACGTCTTGTTTGACCCAGGGAATATCAGCGACGATACGAAATCGATGCTGGCCAATCATATGCCGAAGAATTCCGTGCCGGGAAGTAAAGCTTACATAATGTTTGATTCACAACGCGACATAGATTTAAGGACTCTTTTATCCGGCAAACCATGTTTTGAGTGTGAGTCCTTGGGCCAATGGTATCTGCATCTGCACTCCGATGGGAGCCTCGCAAGCTATGGAGCAATTGACGACAATTCGGATTCAATAAAATCTGCCTGGGCCCCGTGTTTTAAGAGCCCACAAATTGCGCCTCGGATTCCGACGGAGTTTAGCATTTTCGGTCTCAAATGGCTGGATCCACGGCACAATGAATTGGCACGAACAGTTTTCTTAGGAGTTGTAGCGCCAGGATGGAATCCAAAGCACCGCACGATGCTGTTGCAGCTGTGGCTACCAGAGGACAAGAGACAACCGTTAGAGGCCCTTGAAGCGGTGTGGGAGGCCATTCCACATACACCGATATCGAGTCTGCGCGACGCTGTTGTACCCTCTCGTACAGGTGGGAAGCAAAAGTGACGATGGCTCCCTTCGTCCAGTTATTGATCAATACCGTGCACTCGGGCGTCATCTTTGCCCTAGTTGGGGTTTCGTTCGATCTGGTGTATCGAACCACGAAGTTTTTTCACTTTGCACATGCCGCGGTATTCCTTTGTGCCGCTTACGGGACGCTCGCTTTTTCGTCCATTTGGCCACAATTCTGGATCGCCGCGGTGGCGGGAATTGGAATCGGTACTATTGCAAATGTTTCGATGGAACTTAGTGTTTTCGCGAGAATGCGGAGGAATCGAGCATCTGCGCTCACCCTCCTCTTGGTGTCCCTTGGCCTCTACGTTGTCGTTCAGAACATCGTGTCGTTGCTGTTCGGCGATGGCACGCGGGTGCTCTGGACATCAGCCGTCGCTCGGGGCATCGACTTGCACGGTGGCTATATCACTCCCGTGCAGTTGTTCGCTGCAACAGCATCGGTAGTTCTCGTGTGTGGCACGCACTGGACGCTTTCCCGCAGCAAAATCGGTAAAGCTCTACGCGCAGTCTCTGCCGACTCAGAACTTGCGGAGGCGTGTGGACTGCCAATCCGGAGGGTCAATGTTGCGGCATTCGCCATCTCGGGGGCTCTGGCCGGATCGGTGGCAATCCTTGTAAGCATGGATGTGGGACTAAACCCGAATCTTGGATTGCAGCTTCTTTTTATCGGAGTTGTAGTCATGATAATGGGTGGCGTAGGTAGCGTCTGGGGTGCGCTGATTGCCGGATTGTTCCTGGCTGCAGCTCAGAATGCTGCAGTATGGTGGCTGTCATCAGCCTGGCAGGACGCTATAACGTTTGGGTTGCTCTGGACTTTCTTATTGTTTCGACCGCAAGGTATTTTCGGGAGAAAGGCTCCAGCGAGATCGGCATGAACTATTTTCTGCACGTGTTGGTTCTGATCAGTATATACACGATCCTCGCATCCTCATTGAACCTGTTGGTTGGGTGCACGGGAATGTTGTCCGTAGCTCATGCCGCGTTCTACGGTTTGGGCGCATACGCAGGAGCTCTTGCAGCACTTCATTGGGGTTTTGGTTTTCCATTTGATCTCGCCGTCGCCTGTGGGCTCGGCGCTGTGGTAGCCCTGATCGTGGCGCTTCCTTCACTCCGCGTTCACGGGGACTATTTCGTACTTGGCACTTTTGCTTTGCAAATGATTGTTTTCAATCTGCTGAATAATTGGACTGCTGTCACCGGGGGCGCCGTCGGGATGGGACGCATTCGAAACCCCTCGGTGTTCGGTATTTTCATAGCCTCTCCCTTAAGGTATGTGTGTCTCTCAGGGCCATTCGCGGCCTTGGTGGTCTGGGCGTTGATGAAGATCAGTCAGAGTTCTTACGGCAATGTCATAAGGGCTATTCGCGATGACGAAGTGCTCGCCGAAACTCTCGGAACGGACGTACATCGTGAGAAGACCATAGTCTTTGTGCTGGCGGCGGCGATAGCGGCCGGCGCGGGGAGCCTCTACGCCGATTACATTAGATTCATTGCGCCAAGCAACTTTACCGTGCAGGAATCAATTTTCTTGCTGGCAATAGTTATCATCGGCGGAGCTGGGAATTTCCTTGGCTCCGTCATAGGGGCGGCGGTTCTCGTCGCGCTACCCGAGCTCTTACGTTTTTTTGATGTTTCAAGCGCCGCTGCCGCCAATGTGCGTCAAATACTGTATGGCGTGCTTCTTGTCGTCGTTATGATTGCACGTCCACGAGGCTTGCTGGGTGAGTATGACTTTCGTCGGTAGAGACAAGATTCTTGAGGAGCAACCGCTTCTTGAAATCGGGCGGATTTCAAAAAGCTTTGGGGGCCCGAAGGTCTTGGATGCTGTAACGTTTTGCGTTCGCCGTGGTGAGATCGTTGGATTAGTCGGACCCAATGGCGCGGGCAAGACAACAGTGTTCAATATCGTATGCGGCCATTTGAGGGCGGATAGCGGCGATATCAAGCTGGGCGGGCGTTCTGTTCTGGGACTGCCTCCTCACTCAATTGCCCGGCGCGGACTGGGTAGGACATTTCAGAACGTGCGGGTATTTGGGCGGCTAACTGCCTTTGACAACTTGCTGGTGGCATCGGAGACCTCACGATGGAACACCTGGAGGGCGATGACGAGAGGCAATCGCAATGCTGGCCTTGGGGAGCGAGTTGAACTGGCCCTTGAGTCCATAGGGATTCAGGACCATGCCCAAGAATTGGCGGAGAGCCTGTCGTATGGTCAGAAGAAGCTCTTGGCGCTGGCTATGTGCTTAATGGCTGATCGCCAAGTTCTGCTTCTCGATGAACCGCTCGCAGGTGTCCAGCCAGATATTGCCAGCATAATCCTTGCGAGATTGGGGGATCTCGCTAGGGCCGGTAAAGCGATCCTCTTCATCGAGCACGACTTAGAAGCTGTCAGCTCATTGGCGGATCGAATAGTTGTGCTCGATGGCGGACGAAAGATTGCCGAAGGCTCTCCAGCTGCGATTCAAAAGGATCCACTGGTCCTGGAAGCATACCTTACGTAGACGGATGACAATGCCAAACGACGGCGACACGATCTTGGAGGTCAGTAACCTCAGGGCCGGTTACGATGGTCGGTCGGTGCTTAGAGGCCTGAGTCTAGGCGTATCAACCGGTGAAATCGTGGCCATTCTGGGACCGAACGGAGCTGGTAAATCGACGTTGCTGAAAGCCATCTTCGGAATGCTTCGTCCTTCGACTGGTTCAGTGCGGTACCGGGGCACTGATATCTCACTTCGTCTGCCATTTCACAATTTGAACGATGGCCTTGTCTACGTAATGCAAGGAAACCGGGCGTTCGATACTCTGACAGTTGAGGAAAATCTAGAAGTGGTGTTTATCCCGAAGCGGGCGGGACAAGTGAAGGATCGGGTCGAGGCGGTTCTGGAGCTTTTCCCAAAGCTGCGGCCCCTTCTCTCGCGGCGTGCGGGTACACTCAGCGCGGGGGAAAAGCAGCTACTCGCGCTCGCTAGAGGGTTGATTCCCGAGCCCGCTCTCTTGCTTCTTGACGAGCCAACCATGGGGCTGGCCCCAGGGGCCGTATCGGAAGCTCTTTCGCGCTTGAATGACGTAAACAAGAACTTGGGAGTGACGGTGGTATTGGTCGAGCAAAATGCAAGAGAAGCACTCAGGTTGTCCAGTCGTGCGTATGTTCTGCGTCTGGGCCAGGTTGTGTACGAGGGATTATCATCGGGGTTGGCATCCGGTGAAGTTCTGCGTAGGCTTTTCTTAGGAAAATAGGTTTCCATCGGTTCCCTTGCTCTCAAAGAGGTTTGTTGTTTAGGGGGCATCGTCTAGGAAAGTTCCGTTTGGTTGGGACCAAAGGAAAGCTGGCTAAGCCAGAACTCCGATGTTGCTTCCGGCGAAAGTGGAATTCGAAATCCACGGGTAACGGAATTTCAGACAGTTGCGCGGAATGATGAGCATCCCAAGGTCCCAAGGTAGTCGAAGAACCCCATCGGAATTGTTATTGCCCCCCTGAATGCCCTCTGGGAAGCGCCATGTTCAATATTGTTCGGGTTTACGGGATCTCATTTTCTTTCAGCGAACTTTGTTTGGAACTGCGCCGTGGCCGGATATAGCGGATACTAGAACATGGCAATTTTCTTCTCCTCCCCGAGTGACTATCTCGAGTATCTTCAGAAACAGTATGCGAGGATCTATCCACCAGGGACCCCGGATGGAAAGTTCGAAGAAATTACGAATACTCAGTTCAAGGAGTTCGGCCTTTCTGTTTCCGCGTTAGGTCAGTTCGGGGGATACGATGTCGTCATTGAGGACCTCAAGAATGACCTCTTCCCATCATTGAATGCGTCGGATCTTCAACGCATCCAATCCGACATCGCGATCGGCCTCTTACCGACCGGTGAAGCAAATGCATTCATAGCGCGGAGTCCCAATGGAAAGTACGCATTAGTGTTCTGTTCGGGCTTGATGCTCCTTCTTCACAAATACCTCAAGTTGGTTCGAGCATTTGTAACCCCTCAAGAGGTCATTCATTGCAACAGAAAAAATCCGTCTTCTCTCACGAGAGATGATCTCAGTTCCTACATAGTTGAATTGCTTGAGATTTACCGTGATCGGGGAGTGCCGTATGGTCCAATGGTGAAACTCTCGGAAAGAGCCAGCGTTGAAGAGAGTTTTATTCTGAACCTCGCCGAGCTGTTCATTCTTTGCCATGAACTTGGCCACTACCTGAACGGCGATCTAGCGGACGAATCATCGTATTCTGCTCTTCCCAACGATTTCGAGGGCCGAAAATATGAGGAAAACCACGATCATGAACTCGAATACCGTGCGGATGTCGTCGGTTTCAGCCTGTACATTCAATCGCTCAAGAAGAGAGGCTTCGATTCCTCCTCTGTTGAATTGATCAAACCATTGCTTGCGACCTTCAATCTTTTCTATGGGATCGGTGGGGGATCCTCTTCGACACACCCGCATCCTTACGCCCGCGTTTGCCGGATCGTGGAACACCACTACGGTGCTGAGTTGGGCCAAGAAGTTGGTAAGGCCCTCATCGATCCCGCGTTGTTGCCGGCCTTTTTCGAACGCAGGTGACACTGAATTAGTCAATTAGTCCTCAATCAATCGGATCGATCTTCGGAACTGACAAGCTTAGGCGGATAACCACAATTCCATTTGCTTTGGTTGGAGGCGCTGAGGTGCATATTTCCGAAGAAATGTTCGGACGAATTCGTTGACCAACCGAGATTCATTGTCCGCTCTCATGATTACCGATGTGTCGAACCACAGTGAAGCATCGGAGATCGGCCTTACAACGACACCATCAGCATGGAGATTTCGGGCCGTAGGTTTGGTAAGGATAGCGACTCCTACGTGTTCCGACACGAGCTCGACCGCTTGCTGGGGCGTAATAATGTCATGAGCGTGCTTGGGGACAATTAATTCACGTTGTGCTGCATCCATGATCGCCTCATGCACAAGTGGATGAACCCGTTTCGCAAAGAGGATCCAGTCATCATTTGCGAGGTCCTGGAGAGTTAAGTGTTCTTTGTCAACAGCCGGGTGCGTTTCGAGAAGAGCGGCGTAGAGCGGTGCCCGAGCGAATGGTACGGCCGTGATCTGAGTATCGGCGGGCGGCGCCGTTACGAGTGCGAGATTGAGTTCGCCCGTAAGCACACTCCGGAGGGACTCCATTGCGAACTGAGTCATCAGTCGGATTCGGAGCGTCGGATACAAAGGAAGGCGGATGGCCAGCATTGCGGCGATCCAGGCGTGATCGGCATAGGGTGAATGTCCAATAGTCAAAATACTATCGGCCCCTTTGTCTGCGGCATGGGCAACGTGCACTGCCCGTTCCGCATGAAAGAGCGCCAAGCGAGCCTGTTCGACGAAAGCACGGCCGGCATCCGTGGGTTCTACCTCCCGTCGCTTGTCGCGGGTGAACAGGTGGAATCGGTGTTGCCCTTCGATATCCGCAATTTGTTTGGTGAGCGCAGGCTGGCTGATATGCAGTCTCTCTGCGGCTCGCGTGAAATTCCGTTCTTCGGCCAAGACAATGACTGCGTGCAGGTGGCGGATTTCTAGGTTGGGGAACATTGCTCACCCCCCCACATTGAGGGCTTGCGGCTTAGTACCGCGAAAATGCTTAAATTGTGATTGATTTCCATATAGGAGTGAGCATTTTTTTGTTTGATGGCTCAGATTCGGGACAGACACTAGGCAGGAGTTGAAACTGAAGCTTCGTGACGAAAGACGCTCTTCGGGATGGTCAATTATTCAAGCGTTTGTCATCGTCCGGTAGATCTTCTGAAACAGCAAGGATACAGGACTGGCCGTCGAATTGGATTTTGTCAGCGGAATACGCGGTGGTCTTGATTTCGCCGGATTTGGCCCGAAGCCGGGTGATGACGTTCCGAATGGGCCCCTGTTGCTGAAGCTGCGCGATCATCAAGGTCCGTTCCTTCGGGTCTTCCCAAATCCCAAGCTCGCCGACTGTTCGGCCAATCACCTCAGCTCGAGAGTAGCCGTACCGGCGCTCGAATGCGGCATTCACATCTATGAATCGCCCATCATTGACTGTAGTGATGGAAAACGGGATTGGGCTGGAACGGAACACCTTCTGAAACTTGTCTTCGGATACCCTGCGCCCCTCCTCTGATTCTTCCAACGCTTTTTCCGTTTGGCGAAGATCCGTCAGACGTCGCTGCCATTCGGACGCGTAGATCTCAGCGCGTTCGTAGAGGCGAGAGTTCTGGATCGCCGCGGCGGCCGGGATCGCCAACAATTGTGCTCGCCGGAGGTGCTCTTGAGTAAATGTGTCCGCCTGGGTGTGGCCCACTGAAAGAAGTCCCAACGTTTGCTGGGACGCAACCAACGGAACGCACAGCCATGATCGAATATTGTTATGGCCCTTGAAGCTGGACCATTCTTTCTCGTTTTTGGTGTCCGCAAGCAAAACGCTGTGCTGGGCCATGATTATGTTCAAAAGAAATGGGGAGTCTGCTGCGTCGAGAGTCAGCGGATAATCCGAAGTTTTGTTGGGAACTTCGTGGCGCAGTTTTTCGCGTGCCATAAGAAGCTGCGAGTCGCCTTCCAATAGCAGCACACGCGCACACTCACACGGTACGAGTTCCATCAACGACTGGAGGAGTCTGTCGAGGACGAAGTCCATCCGAAGATCTGCGGTTAGTGCGAGAGTGGCCTTGTTAAGAGCATCGGATTCAGCTCTTGCGGACTCGGCTGCTGCCAAATGTTCCGCGACCTTGTCCTCCGCTTCCTTCTGTGCAGTGATTTCTCGAGCCGTGCCGACAAGTCGGTAGATTCTGCCGGCGGTATCCCGTACTGGAAACCCATGCACGGTAACCCAGCGCACTTCACCGCGGGTGCACACGATCCGAAACCTTTCATCGAAGTGTCCAGTCTTCGTAGCCTCTCCGAGTTTTGCTAACACATGAATGCGGTCTTCAGGGTGTATGAGTTCTTCGTAGGAAGGCTGGTTCTCCAGCAAGCTTTGGCACGAACGTCCGGTGATCGTCTCATAAGCGTCAGTGACGTAGAGGGCCTCTTTTGTTTCTGCGTCGATCATCCAGAAAATTTCCTGAATGTTGTCAGAGATCTGCTGGAGCCGCTCTTCGGTGTCGAGCTGCATTTGTTGGGCACGCCGTAGCGACCTGGTGTAGAGCGCAATCAGAACGAAGAGAAGAGCAGCCCCGACAAGCAAGAAAGCGGAGAACATATCGAGAGTCTGCAGTCTAGTCCTAAGAACCGTCAGGAACACAGCGAGCAAGACCGCGCAGAGGACAATGTGGAGGTTGCGCCAGCGCAGATCCGCCATCCGTCTGCCGGTGAATTCTCTACGCGGTGTGTCGACTTGAGGCATTTCATCTCTGGGCGGTGCGTTCGCTTGCGCGACCACTTGAGATTAGCAGTGAAGGCGCGGTTGTGCGAAATCGTCACAAACGCCACAGTTGGGGGCGATACTACGCGCCCGTGTCTAGCGGGTCAAGAAGGCGGCATAACCCTTAGTGCGGCCACCTTCCGAGCAGTTGACCATCCGAGAACGGGCTCGGTTATTCCGTGCATCTAGTCCGAGGACTCCTGGCTCTCAACCGAGTTTGTCGGCAAGCGAACTCAGCCGTGGTTCGCTTATTAGCAAGTCGCGGAATTTCCCGATTAGCCGCATATATGAAGCTCCCAGTGCGTGTCCTTCCTCGTCGTTCGGATCGTCCTGCCAATTCTGAACCTCTCGGCCCACGTTCGCCAGATTGAGCATCACCAAGTCGGGATCCCCAAGCGCCAGCCCTTCCAGGATCGTCCAAAGAAACATGCGTTCGCCACGAGATGGATCCTTATCTTTCATCGCACGGTGAAAAATTTCATTTAGAGGTGATGACGGAACCATATCGACGCAGACTCCCATTACATAGCGGCCGACCAACTCTTCCAGGTCCATGAGCTGCCGTGCTGTAACTCCCAAGGGAGTGCCGATCTCCTTCGACTGCGCGACGATGTTGGGAAGCGATCGCCTCAGCCTGTCGAATCGCAACGCAACTGGCGGATGACTGAGCCAATTAGGAGCAGCTGCACCTCCGCCGAATCGCTCATATTCCGAGAGGGCGTGAAACAAAAGACTGATGCCGAGATATGCTTGTTTTGCGGACCGGCTGTATCGCGTGAGCAAAAGCGAAAACGCAAAGACATCGGCTTCAAATTCCTCGTTCTGCAGGATGCCGGCTTCTTGAAACAGAGTGGTCTGAAGTCGGTCGGGCTGCGAATGACGTTTAACCGCATGAAGAAGCTCATGCAACAGAATGAAGTCAAGCGCGACTCGACTGATCCCGTCGAAGAGGCTCTGTACCGAGGCATCCTCACCTGCGAGGCGGTCACGGACATTGACCGTACTGGGCCACCCTATTTCAAGAAGAGCACCCAGGAGGGTACTTACAGCTCTGCGATCATCATCGACGTGCGGATCTAGTGATACGGTCACCTCCGCACCGTTCAGGACTATGTGCATTCGTCGGCAAAAGATGAAAGCGAAAGCACGCAGGTATGTCACGAGTCCAAACGGCACAGCGATCAACCACCCGTCAGTGCCAACCGGTTCGCTCAGCGCCCAAATCGATGTCCGCGGGAGCGTACCAACGGCGATCATGGCTGGTAGTTCGTCGCGAAGTCCATCAATTTCTCTGATTAGCTTGTTGTAAGCGTGAACAACTGGATCTTTGTCTGCAGGAGGAGCAGCAATTATCGAGGCAACTTCCGGCGGAGTGCCTAGATCGGGAAAGGTACTGGCCATCAATTCAAGGCACGGCCCGCGATGTCTCCAACCCTCATCTTGCCACGCGCGTAGCCTCTCTTCGGCTTCATTCATTGTCATTCAGGATCATCAGGGAGGGCAATGGCTGCAGGAAACGGCTCCCAGGGGTCGCCCCCTGGCGTGGGGTTCGCACCAAAGCCACTCGGAAGGAGTCGTACACGTATGAGGTCAACGAAGAGCGCCCCAGTTATCGGATACCGCTTCAAAGCAAAGTCCGTCGCGACGATACCGGCTGCGCTCCCCGCCGCATCGACGCCAACGGTTACGTTGTCCTGAAGGTCGATTCTCCCGGCCTTGGTGCGCTCCTCACCGAGCAAGAAGAGCGCGCCCTCTACGCGACGGACCTCGCGAACGAGTTTCCACGACCATTTCCACGCACTAATTGAGTCGCGAACCTGCGAAGTAATCTGCCAAAGATTATGAATGGTACGGAGGCTCGCTTTCTTGGCACCTACATAGACACCACCCCCGCCGCTACAGTGAGCCGCGACCGAACCGCTAGCCCACAAAGTTTCCGACTTGATGTTCCCGCTCATGCTGCTCGCGGCCCCGGTGCAGAACTCAAAACTTGCCTCGTCGGTTTCGCGCGTTTCAGGCGCTTCCAACCCAAAGTCAACGATGGAACCGAGACGCATGAAGCAGCCGTTGCGTATGATGCCGTAGTCGCCTACATCGATATCGGCACCAGGCTCCCAGATTGCGTGCCGCGCGAGAGATTTCGCCACGGCGTTTGCATAAGTCCTCATTTTGGTTCGCCCCGAAACCCTCGATTTTTTCACAACTCAGGTTTACCGAGACTTTAGCGCACTCCAGCAAAACCTTCAATTTGACTGTCACTTGTTTCGCGGAAGGCTTCTGGATCACGAGCAACCCGGAGACTGACTCGGCTATCGCGTACGCGGTGGAAATCGTAGCTGTTGTTTCAGGGTTCGAGGAGAACCTTGATAATGCGGTGAACCATTTCAAGTTGCTGCGGGTTGCACCTGGTGAGGAGGGAATCAATCCGCTTTCGGACGTCTCGTGGATCTTCCTCCCTTTCCAAGAGCAAGAGAACACTCGGAGGCAGGGCAAGACCTTTGGCCATTGCGACTATTGTGTCCAGGCTTGGCACTTTGTTGCCGCGTTCTACATCTCCCCAGAAGTTTCCGGTGATGTTGCCCCGCTCCGCAGCGTTTTCGAGGCTGAGTTTCGCTGCCTTTCTGAGTTTCCTGACCCGTTGCGCAAATAACGTCCGGTGTTTCACGGTGTAGCCTCGTCACAACCATAGCGAGGATCATGAGCTACTAAAACGGTCTATAGAGTGCATCCCTTGGATAAATAACCTCTTATCGCGGGTGGATAATGCCGATTCTGCCATCGAAAGTGTTGTTTGAAGCTTGGAGAACTGCGCAGTCTTCGAAAGGACTTTAGAGTTCTGATGACCGGGGCAGTGAGGTTGTGAGCGGCACTCCGGGCTTGTAGGTGTATATCAACTTGGAAACCTGCATCGCGAGCTGCAATTGCTGAGGAGTGAGGAGATCGAGTAAGGTGTCGAGTTCTTGTCGATCTTGGGTTCGTCTATCCGTGTCCTCAAGCGCGATTAGGACGCTGGCCGTGATTCCGAGACCCTTAGCGAGGCTGAAGATTATCTCCAAGCAAGGTTCTTTTTCGTTACGTTCAAGGCTTCCCCAAAAATTGGCGGACAGTCCGCCTTGTTCACTGGCCTTCTCTAGACTGAGACCAGCAGTAGTCCTGAGGCTACGGAGGCGGTTGGCAAAGGCTTCGCGATAGTCGAAATCTGCCATCTGCCCAAACGATAGGCGTGGATAATAATCAAAACCACAAACGATGGGAGGTATTTCGCTTGCATACTACACTCTATCGAGTTATATATCGGACGATCTTAACTCTAAAGAGTTTGGTCCCATGCGATCTGCATAAAACTGAACTGAACGTTCCGGAACGTGACCACGTCGATTACAGCCCGATTCGCGATGCTTTCCGCTTCGACGGGGACGAAGGCGTCCGCCGCTTCGGACGGCTGTGCAACAGGAAGCGTTGAAATATCCGACGAAGTTCTGATGGCTCGTATCGTCGATGGAGATAAGGAAGGGTTGGCCTGCCTTTTTCACCGCTATGCACGGCTTGTGCGCGCAGTCGGATACAAGATTCTCAGGAACGATTCAGAAGCTGACGACTTGCTCCAAGAAGTATTTCTATTCATCCATCAGAAGAGCGCCATATTTGATAGCTCCAAGAGCTCGGCGCGTTCGTGGATCGTTCAGATGGCCTACCAGCGTGCAATTGACCGCCGCCGTTATCTGGACTCGCGCCATTTCTATACCCAGGTCGGTCTGGAAGATGTTGGAAACGAACTGAGCGGCCCAGCGACGAAAACAGGTCGATACGCGACATCGATTGAGGAATTGCTGGGGCGGATTGGATTACACAAGGTGTTCGGAGTTCTCTCTGAGATCCAGCGTCAGACTCTGGGCCTTCATTTGCTCGATGGCTACACCTTTGAAGAGATCGCCGCAAAACTGGATCAATCGCGAGGGAATGTAAAGCACCATTATTTCCGGGGATTGGAAAGACTGCGGAAGCAAATTTTTAGCTGTAAGCGGTAGGGCGTTTGAGCAGTATCATAGGAGGCGTTATTCATCCGAGGAGCAGGGGCGTTGTCTCGAATCGAACCCCATGACGAGTTCCTGGAACTCTGCGCCGTTTCAACCTCGGGCCAGCTGAGCGAGGAAGACCAGAGAAGACTACAGGAGCATCTTGCTTCTTGCTCCTCCTGCCGTGAGGCTCTGCAGCAATACGAAGCGATCATTCGCCACGCAGTCCCTGCGATGGCAGAAGAAGAAACCCCAGAAAATCTTGAAGTAGGACCCCATTGGTCGGAGAAACAGGCCGAGTCTGCTCTTTTCGATCGCAGCGCGCGGGAAGAAGGAAAGCCCGGAATCGAGCGCAACGCGCCGATTCAAATTCGCCATCAAAATAACTCTCGTCGATCTCTTTCCCCGGCGAGTGCCGCTGCTTGGCGTAGTGTGTGGGCTCTATACGCTGCTGGAATGTTGGTTTTCGTGGCTCTCGGTTTCTGTGCTTATCAGGTCGGTGTTCGTCGCGGGACAAACACCGCAAAGATTAGCCCACATCCTCCGAACATCGAAAGTCAGCCGCTGAATCAGATCTCGCTCGAAGAGAAGTTAAGTGATGCCAGTCATGAACGCGAGGTCGCGCGCGCGCAGGTAGAGCAACGTGATAGGTTGATTGCCGATCTGCGCCGGCAGTTGGAACAACAATCGGAGAAGATGAAGGTCGCGGAGGAGCAGTCGAAGACTTCGCTACGTGACGCGGCGGCTGAACGACAGGAACTGATTCAGAAGCGAACTGAGGCGGAGCAGAAGTTCAATAATGCACAGCTGAGTGCTCAAGCATTGCAAAAGAAACTGGATTCTGTGACCGAGCAGTCTTCCCAAGATGCAAAGCTAGCCGCGACACTGGACGCGAAAGTCAACGAATTGACGAGGCTGCTACATCAGCGTGACGCGACGGTGGATCAGCAACAGGAGTTGCTCTCGCACGACCGTGACATTCGGGAACTCATGGGTGCGCGGGATTTGTATGTCGCGGAGGTGTACGACGTGGCTCGTACCGGAGCAACGCAGAAGCCCTACGGGCGCGTCTTTTACACGAAAGGCAAATCGCTAATCTTTTACGCCTACGACTTGGATCAACAACCCAAAGTAAAGAACGCCAGCACGTTTCAGGTCTGGGGCCAGCGCGGGCCGGATCGGGAGCAAGCGTTCCCGCTCGGTATCTTTTATGAGGACAACGCTTCAAAGAAACGGTGGGTCTTGAAGCTGGACGACCCAAAACTGCTAGCAGAAATCGACGCTGTATTCGTTACGGTCGAGCCGAACGACAAAAGCCGGAAGCCAAGCGGCAAGCCCCTTCTCTTTGCTTACCTTCGAATGAACCCGAATCATCCTTAATTACGGTGGCATCTTTCCAGGTTCGGGCGTGTTCCAAATAATTAGGAAGGAGTGGTACCACGTGATACCCCTCTCCGTAGACCTGAATAGGATTTCCGAATCCGTAGGCCAGAGGAGAATCACCGTGCGCGTGCGCTTCCCCCGCATCGCTGTTGTTGTTGCTTGGACTGTGTCGCTAGCCCTCCCTCTTGCGGCACAGTCCACGAACGGGACCATCAACGGGCGTGTTGTAGATCCCTCGAATGGAGTAATCGTTGGTGCTGACATCCTGGTAGTAAATGACGCTACTGGAGTCCAGTACGCCGGCAAAACCAATGACGAGGGCATCTACGTTGTCCCAAATCTGCCGCCGGGGCCGTACCGGCTTCAGGTTTCCAAGGTTGGATTCAAGACACTGATCAAACCCGACATTGTTGTCAACGTCCAAGACGCTTTGTCCATCAATTTCACGCTGCCGGTCGGAGCGGTGTTCGAGACCGTGACTGTCGAGGGCGGGGCGCCACTGGTCGATACTCAATCGGCAGCGGTTAGTACGGTCGTCGATCAAAACTATGTTGCGAACATTCCGCTGAACGGGCGCAGCTTCCAGGATCTGATTCTACTGACGCCCGGAATAGTGACACAGAGTCCTCAGAACAATATCGCGGGCAAACTTGGGGAGACAGGCGAATTCACGGTGAATGGTCAGCGTGCTGAGTCCAACTACTACACTGTGGACGGCGTTAGCGCGAACTTGGGAGCGGCCCCCGGTGTCAACATGATTGCCGGTGGTGGTGCCAGCGGTTCCGTGGCTTCGGCGACCGCGTTGGGAACTACACAAGCCTTGGTTTCTGTGGACGATCTCCAAGAGTTTCGTGTCCAGAGTTCCACCTATTCGGCGGAATATGGACGAAACCCTGGTGGCCAATTTGCTTTTGAGACAAAGTCCGGCACTGACGAATGGCATGGGACGGCTTACGACTATTCCCGCAACGGCGCATTTGACGCCGATGACTGGTTCAATAACTACCTGGACGTAAAGCAGCCTACACTCCGCCAGAATGACTTCGGGGGGACATTTGGTGGTCCGGTCGATATCCTCGGCCTTTACAACGGACATGATAAGACTTTCTTTTTCCTTTCCTACGAGGGGCTGAGGTTGGATCAACCTCAAGCAGCGACGGTCAATTATGTTCCGGACGCCACGCTGCGAGCGAACGCAGCCGCACCCCTCCAGCAAGTGCTCAACGCGTTTCCTATGCCCAACGGACTGGATTTGGGAAATGGCATCGCCGAGTTCAACTCCAACTGGTCCAATCCGAGCTCGATCAATTCCGGCAGTGTCCGGGTAGATCATGTCGTCAGCGATAGAGTGAGACTGTTTTTCAGATTCAGCGACACATTGTCCAGGACCGCGATTCGGGGACACGGAGACTTTGCGACGCCAACCGAGGACAACACATCCGAATACGTTTTGCGGACGTATACGGCAGGCGCAACCAGCGCGTTCACAAGCCGTCTGAGCAACGAATTTCGCCTAAATTACAGCTCGAACCGGGTGATAAGCAACCAAGTAATCGACGGTTTCGGGGGCAGTGTGCCCGTCGATCTCGCGCAACTCTCGGGACTAAGCTCAAGTGCGGGAATTGCCGCCGATTTCATCTACGATGGCTACGAACTCGGGATAGGCCAAGTCCCGCAGGCTGCGGTTCAGAGGCAGTGGAATTTGGTGGATACAATAGGCCTCTCATCCGGACGGCATCAGTTCAAGTTCGGTGTGGATTATCGTCGACTGACACCCATTGCAACTCCTCTCAACCCCTCAATCGAGTATCTCTATCTTAGCGAGTCATCGGTAGAGACGAACGTTGCAGATTTTGCAGTTCCGGAGAGCTTTGCTCCCGCGTACCCCTTATATACAAACTTCTCGACGTTTGCTCAAGACGAGTGGCACCTGACGCCGAAGCTGAACGTCTCCCTTGGCCTACGTTGGGAAATAAATCCTGCACCGGGCGTTACCCAGGGAATCAAGCCCTATACGGTGGAAGGATCCAGCCCGAGCACATATACCATGGCACCACAGGGTACTAATCTCTGGAGAACAACTCGGAAGAATGTCGCGCCCCGATTAGGAGTGAATTATGTTCTCCGGGACAACCCCGCTTTTGGGACCGTGATACGAGGAGGAGCGGGTATTTTCTTCGACACGGGCCAGCAGCTCGGTTCCTTGGGGTTCGAGGGGCCCGGATATAGCGCCGTGAATTTTTTCACGTCTTCACCATTTCCGTTGCCTTTGGCGGAGGCAACTCCCATTATTACGAATCCGCCCACGGCCCCGTATGGAATTGTGTATGGGTTCCCATCCAACCTGCAGCTCCCGTACACCGTGCAGTGGAACGCCAGTGTCGCGCAAGCGCTCGGAAAGTCGCAAGCTCTGACTGTTTCTTACGTTGGCGCACACGCTGCCAAATTGCTGGAAGAGAAACAAACCGATGGAGCGACAGTAGGAAATCCGAACTTCACCACGTTAGTGTTTACGCAAAACGGTCTTACGTCAGACTTTAGCTCCCTTCAACTTCAGTTTCAGCGAAGACTGAGCCTAGGCTTGACGGCGCTTGTCTCTTATACGTTGTCGCATTGTATTGACTATGGCTCACAGAATTACTTCTTTGCATATCAGCGCGGGGATTGTGACTTTGATATTCGGAGCAATTTTTCAGGCGCATTTTCTTATGACGTTCCAAGTGTCGGGCGGAAAGGGCCGTTGAACCTCGCATTGAGCCATTGGGGTCTCGATGATCGCTTCACTGCCCGAACCGCTTTCCCCGTAACGCTG
>Ga0187771_10000557_pt1 | contig 23329 bp, 27 predicted proteins | sample 0116_SJ02_MP15_1_FD_133139 | JGI IMG/M metagenome (GOLD analysis project Ga0187771, IMG submission 133139) | Tropical peat soil microbial communities from peatlands in Department of Meta, Colombia - 0116_SJ02_MP15_10_MG | ecosystem: Environmental > Terrestrial > Soil > Wetlands > Peat | place... | reverse complement strand
GGCGACAAGGTGACGCGCTTCGCCGGCTTCTCGGCGCAGGCCGATCCCGGCCCGAGCGCCAGCGCCGGCGGCAAGGGCAAGGTTCTTGTCCTGCGCGGCCCTTGGAACGAGCGCTGGTTCTCTCAGCTTGAGGGCTTCCCCGACGCGGCGCACGACGACGACGCGGACTCGACCGCCGAGGCGTTCAACGGCCTCGTCGGCAAGTACGCCCCCGGCGAAGCGCTGTTGGAGGCTGTGAAGGCCGCCGCGCGCAAGGCCGCCGAAGCCGCTGCGGAAGGCAAGGACAAGCCGAAATTGGTCACTTACGCGCCGGGCTGCGTCGAATACGAGCTGATTATGGAGTCTGCGGAATGACGAGCGACGCCACGGTCCTACTGGACCTCGCCGAATTGGACGACGACGTGTTCGACGACGAGCATGAAGACGTCCTCGACGCCATCCTCGACGTCATCCTGTTCCCTGACGGCGACGAGTATTTCGATCCCGGTGCCGAAGTGGTCCCCGACGACAAAGACGGCGACGCGGACAGGGTTGAGACCTTCGTCGCCGGCCCGATCGTCATCGTCATGATCGACGGCGAGCCGGTCGCATGGCTCGCGCTCGACGCCTAATTCCACGCCCACACGGCCCTCTGTGCGGCCCACGGAGGATGAAGACCTATGCCTGAAGGTGGAGTGAAGACCAGGCTCGACACGGCCCGGATGCTCGCGGCGTTTCAGCCGGGCTCGGCGCTGTTTTCGCCCGGCGTCCCGCCTGTCGCGACTTGGCCGCAGCCGATTCGCCGCTTCGATCTTCACGAGGGCGTGAACCTCAACCGAACGCCTCGCGTTTACGAGGCGTTCGGCTTCGCGCAGCTTCGTTCGTTCGCCAACGTCGAACTCGTGCGCCTCTGCATCGAGACGCGCAAGGATCAGGTCGAGCGACTCGACTGGCAGGTGCGGACCAAGATCAACCGCAAGCCGCGCACTGACAGCGCCGAGCGCATCGCCAAGGCGACGAAACTGCTGCGCAAGCCGGACGGCGTGACCGTCTTCGACACCTGGCTTCGTCAGGTCATGGAAGACGTGCTGGCGATCGACGCGGCGACCATCGAGCGGCGCCGCAACCGCCGCGGCGACCTTCATGCGCTCGAAGTCGTGGACGGCTCGACGATCAAGGTTCTCGTCGACCACAACGGTCGTCTACCGCTCGCTCCCGATCCCGCCTATCAGCAGATCATCAAGGGCACGATCTGGAACGACCTGACGACGCAGGACATCATCTATTCGCCGCGCAATCTGCGCCCCGGCCATCTCTATGGCTTCGGCCCGGTCGAGCAGACGATCGTCACGCTCAACACGCTCATCAAGCGGCAGACGCAGCAACTCGCCTATTTTACCGAGGGCACGGTCCCGCAGGGCCTCTTGTCGGTTCCTGACGGCTGGACGCCCGATCAGGTGCGCGAGTGGCAGGACTGGCTCGACTCGCGGCTCGCCGGCAATCTCGCCGAGCGCGCGAAGCTCGTCAGCGTGCCGAACGGCACGAAATATCAGGGCTTCAAGGAAAGCCCGATCAAGGACGAATTCGACGAATGGCTTGCCCGCGTCGTCTGCTACGCCTTCTCGATTCCGCCGACGCCGTTCATCAAACAGATGAACCGCGGCACCGCCCAGGAAGACCAAGATCGGGCGATGGAGGAAGGACTTTCGCCTATTTTGAAGTGGGCGAAGCGCCTCTTTGACGGGATTATTCAGGACGATCTCGGCTTTTCTGACCTCGAATTCGTGTGGATGTCCATCCGCGACATCGACATCGAAAAGCAGGCGCGCGTCCACGATCTCTATCTTCGCAACGGCACGTATTCGATCAACGACGTCCGCGACGATCTCGGCATGGAGCAGATCGGGCCGGAAGGCGACGGTCATTACGTCTACGTCGGCACTGGCGCCATGCCGGTCGACCGGCTCGAAGATCAGGCCGACGCGCAGATCGAGGCGCAGAAGACGCCCCCCGGCGCTCGGCCGACGCCGGGCAAGACGGTCTCGCGCCCCGCCGCAACCTCATCCTCTCCGTCGCCCAAACGGGCAAAGGAACAGACTCAGTAACATGGCTAACATTCTTCTCATGCCGCCCAAGTCGTCGAAAACGACGGTCGTGAACGGGCGGTCCTACTCGTGCGCGACCGGCTCGACCATCACGGTTCCCGACTTCGACGCGCAAGTGCTGATCGCGAACGGGTGGGTTCCCGTCGCGACGACCGGCACCACGGCGCAGCGTCCCGCCAATCCCTACGTCGGCCAGCTCTACCACGATACGACGCTCGGCTACGTCATTTGCTACGAGGGCGCGGCGTGGCGCAACCCGGCCAGCGGCTCGTCCGTCTAAGGAGCATAACATGCGCCTTTACGGCACAATTCAGAAGGTCGACGCCGACAAGCGCATGGTCTACGGCTACGCCTCGACCGAGGCCGTCGATGCGTCCGGCGAAGTGATCCTCAGAAGCGCGATCGAAGGCGCGCTTGAGGACTATCTGGAATTCGCGAACATTCGCGAGATGCACCAGCTCTCGGCGGTCGGAACCGCCGAGGAAGCGTCGGTCGACGACAAGGGCCTATACCTCGCCGCGCATATCGTTGACGACGCGGCTTGGGCCAAGGTCAAGGCCGGCGTTTACAAGGGCTTCTCGGTCGGCGGCAAGGTCATCGAGCGCGACCCGCTCAACAAGAAGACCATCACGAAGGTCGCCCTTCACGAAATCTCGATCGTGGACCGCCCGCAGAATCCCGAGGCGCGCTTCGACGTGTGGAAGGCGGCCGGCGCCGATGGCGGAACCACTCTCGCCAAGCGAGACTTCAGCGCCGCCGAGCGCAAGAAGGACGCGAAGTCCGGCGCCGCGATGAAGGACGGATCGTTCCCGATCGAGAACGCGAAAGACCTCCGCAACGCCATTCGCCTGGCGGGCAATGCGAAAAACCCCGACGCCGCTCGCCGGCACATCAAGGCGCGCGCCAAGGCGCTCGGCCTCGAATCCGAAATCCCCGATACATGGAAGGCCGCTATGAGCGCGAAGATTGGCGATGACGCCAAGACGACTGAAGGCGAAATCGCCAAGGCTGCGCCTGTCGCCGCCGATCCCGCCGCCGAAGACGCGGCGGCCGACGAAGCCGCCGTCGAGGCTGCTGGCGAGCCCGAGCCCGAGCCCGAGCCCGAGGCCGACGATCCCGTCACGAAGGCGACCGGCGCGGTTGACGCGCTCGTTGCGGCGCTCGACGCCGCCACGCCGAAAGACGATCTCGCCAAGTCGATGTATCACGTCAGCCGTTTCGCCGACATGCTTTCGAGTCTGTCCTATCTTCACCGCGACGTTGCGGACGAGCGCGACTATGAGGGCGACGGCTCGCCGATCCCCGAGAAGCTGCGCGACTGGTTGAAGGCCGGCATCACCATCCATCGCGATATGACGAAGGAGGAAGGCGACGAACTTGTCGCCGCGGCGAACAAGATCAAGAAAGCCGTCGGGGCCGACGACCTTGCCAAGGCCGCAGCCGAGCCCGCTGGCGGCGATTCCGCGCCGGACGCATCCGAAGCGCTGGCGAAAGCTCAGAGCGATCTGGACGCGCTCGCCAAGGCGCTGGCGGCCCGCGACGAGGCGCTTAACAAGATCACGGAGCGGATCGAGCCGCTTGTGAAGACGGTCGAGTCGCTTGGCAAGCGGCTCACCGAAATCGAGGAACAGCCCGCGCCCGCCAAGACGGCCGGCGCTGGCGTTGCGATCTCGAAAGAAGCCGACAGCGCGGGCTCCGCGAGCGCCGTCGCCAAGTCGGCAGGCCCGGCGACCGATGACATCGCCAAAGCCCTTGAAGCCATGTCACCGGAAGATCGCGCCATGGCGCTGATCAAGGCCGCGCAGCAACTGCCTCGGCCCGTAACGTACCGCTAACAGCAACCCCACCCCGTAACGCGGCCAAGCAAACGCAAGGCCGAATCTCAGGCCCGCGCCGCCATGGCGACGGGCGTTTTTTTCGCGCCTTCATAGGAATTCAAATGAACACTGTTTCCAACGACGATCTGCACAAGTCGGTTGTCGATTCTCTGCGCACGCCTTCCGAGGACATCGCCCGCAGCATCATGCTCGCGGCCGGCGCCAATCCCGACACCTTGCAGAAGTCGACGATCACCACTTCGACCGGCCTCGTCGCCTACGACCTTCAGGCCCCGGCGAAGAACCTCTATCCCGTCTACACGCCCATCCGCAACAAGATTCCGCGCGTCGGCGGCGGCAAGGGCACGGCGACCAACTGGCGCCAGGTCAACGCGATCATCGGCTCCGGTTACGACGGCATGGGCTGGGTTCCTGAAGGCCAGCGCGCCGCGCAGATGAGTTACAATACCTCGAACAAGGCCGCCTCTTACGTCACGATCGGCGAGGAAACCTCGGCCACCTTCGAAGCCATCGCCGCCGGCCGCACGTTCGAAGACGTCCAGGCGACGCAGACCATGCGCCTGTTGCAGAAGATGATGCTCAAAGAGGAAATGGGCATCCTGTTCGGCAATAACAGCCTTCAGCTCGGCACGCCCGGCACGATCTCGCTCTCGGCGTCCGGCTCTGGCGCGACCCTGCCCGCAGCCACCTATTCGGTCATCGTCGTCGCGCTGACCGGCGAGGGTTACGCCAACTCGTCTCTTGCGAACGGCGTCGCCACCAGCAAGTCCATCACCGGCGCAGACGGCCAGCCCTTCACGCTCAACGGCGGCTCGTCCAACAAGTCGGCCAACGTGACGCAGGCCGTCACCCTCGGCCAGACCTTGTTCGCCTCGGTTCCGGCGATTCAGGGCGCCGTCGCTTATGCCTGGTACGTCGGCACGGCGGGCAGCGAAACCCTTCAGGCGATCACGACCATCAACAGCGCGACCTTCTCGGCTCCGCTCGCTGGCTCGCGCCAGGCGGCGACCGCCGTCACCGCCGACTGCTCGACCAATACGCTCGCGTTCAACGGCCTGTTCCCGTCCGCAGCCCTTTCCGGCAGCGGCGCCTACGTGAACTATCTGGCGACCGGCACGGCGGGCACCGGCACGCCGCTGACGGCCTCGGGCCGCGGCTCGGTCAACGAGATCGACGCGATGATGCTGGCGATGTGGCAGAACTACCAGCTCTCGGTCTCGGTTCTGTTCTGCAACGCGCAGGAATTGAAGAACATCACGACCAAGGTGCTGACCGGCGCCAACGGCGGTTCGCTCGTCAACTACTTCCAAGACCCGAAGGCCGGCGAATACATCATCTCGGCGGGCGGCGTGGTCGAGTTCTACTACAACCCGTTCATGGCGCCGGGCGCGGGCCGCCGCATCCCGATCATGATCCACCCGAACGTGCCTCCGGGCACGATCGTTGCGTGGGCCGAACACCTGCCGATCCAGTATCAGTCCAACGAGGTTCCGAACATCGCGGAGATGAAGACCCGTCAGGACTACTACCAAATCGACTGGCCGATCACGACCCGCCAGCGCCAGGTCGGCGTCTACGCCGAGGAAGTGCTGGCGATTTACGCGCCTTTCGGCCTCGGCATCCTCAGCAATATTACTAATGGCTGATCCCCGCTGACGAAGATGGGGCGCCGGGAATTCACCCGGCGCCCGCCAACCAAGCGGAGATTCCATGTCCAAGCGAAAACTTCATGTCCAGAAAGGGACCGATGAGGTCAACTTCGACGGCAAACTCTATCGCGTCGACAATAACGGCGACGTCGAGGTTCCCGTCGAGGCGATCGAGCCGCTGCTCAAGGTCGGCGGCTGCACGATCGACGACGACACTGGCCCGGACCCGGATGGCTTCGTTCGCGTTCGCCACAACGGCGACGCGACGTCCTGCTCGTGGGGAAGCGCGACCTATGAGGCGCGCCCTGACGGGACTTTCCTGATCCCGGCCGTCGCGGCGGACGACCTTTCCTCGCACGGCTTTGTCGGCGTCGAGGAAGTCGATGCCGATCCCGCGCCCGCGCCCGAGAAGGTGCAGCCGGTTCCCAAGCTGAAAATTCCGGCGAAGTAAGGAAGCATCATGTCCGGCAACCCTGGCGATCTCGTGACACAGGCCCAGGCGCTTGCATGGCTTGGTCAGACGAGCGATCCGAGCGGCATCATCGCCGCCCTGATCTCGTCCGTCTCGACGCAAATCCAGAACTTCATCGGCTATCAGATCGCGAGCGCGAATTACACGCGAACGTTCAACGGAACGGGCGGGAAGAAATTGCTTCTTCCCGACCGGCCGGTGACGGCGGTCGCCTCGCTCACGATCGACACGATTTCGATCCCCGCCGCGTCGCCGCCGTCGTGGGGATACCTTTTCGACACGAAGTTCCTCTACCTCTACGAGCATCATGGTCATTGGGGCTTGTCGCCCGGCTTCGTGAGCGGTTTCACCCGCGGCGTGCAGAACGTCGTCGTCAGCTACACGGCCGGCTATGCGGCGGTTCCATATGATCTTCAGCAGGCGTGCCTCAACTGGCTCGGCTCGGCTTACGCGCTTCTCGGCCAAGACCCGTCCGTCGTCATGCTGCGCGCCGGCGATACGCAAATCGACTTCGGCAACGTTCTGACGAAGCTCGACGGGTCCGTTCAGGTCATCCCGCCTGCGGTCCTAGCGATGATCCTGCCCTATCGACGGGTGGCGACATGAATTTCGTGTATCCAAGACGGGTTTCCGTCTACCGCCTGCCCGGCTTCGAGAGCGGCAATGCGGGATACGGCGCGCAGGACTATCAGGAAGCGCAGACGGCGAGCGCCGGTTCGATATGGTCGTCGACGCCGGTCTATACCGGCCTGCAATGCTCGATTCAGGAATACCGATCGGGGCAGCGTCCGATTGACGATCTGCCCGGCTCGACGACGGTCACACCGACCGTCAAGCTCTACATTCCGCGCATGGTCCTCGCCAAGGGCTCGCTGATGTTCCGCGACTACCTGCTCGACGATCTCGGCGTCAAATATCACGTCATCAATCCCTACTGGAATTCGCTCGGCTACCGCGCCTATTGCGTGTTCCTCGAAACGTAAGGCGCGCGGCTTTGGCTGACATTTCCGACGTCGAGCAAGCCTTCGTCGCCGCGATAACGGCTGCGGTCTATCCCAATGGGACGAGCGCGCCATCGGCGATCGTCTTGCCGGGCGGCGCGGCGCTCAACTGCCGCATCTATGCGGGCTGGCCGCTCCCCGAAACCCTCGATCCCGACATGGCGGCGGGCAACGTCGTCAATGTCTCGGTTTTTCCGCAGGCGGGGATGGAGCGCAACGTGACGCGCTTCCCGCAGGACTGGCAGAACCAGACCTCGACGGCCTGCACGCTGACCGCCGCCGTCTCTGGCGCGACCGTCACTATCGGCGGCGCGGTGACGGTCGGCCATTACGTGACGCTTCAGATCGGCGGCCAAGCCTTCTCCTACGCCGCCCAGGCGAGCGATACGCTGGCCTCGGTCGCCGCGGCTCTCGCCGCGCTCATCGCCGCCAATATGACCGCCAGCGCGTCCGGCGCGGTCATCACCGTGCCTTCGACGATGGGCGGCAGGATCGTCGCGCGCTGCGCCGCGCCGGGAACGGCCGCCCGTGAGCTTGAGCGGACGACGCAGCGATTCATCGTCACCATTTGGGCGCCGAACAACGCTTGCCGCGTCGCCGCAGCGAGGATCATCAGGCCCGCGCTCGCCGCGCTCGACTTTCTCGGCCTGCCTGACGGCTACGCCGCCGAACTGAAATACGAGAGTTCGACCGACGTTGACCGCACCGGCAAGCAAAACCTGTCGTGCCGCGACATCTTCTATTGGGCCGAGTACCCGACGACTCAGTCGATGGTCGCCTATCCGATGACGACGTTCTCTGCCGGCATCGAAGGCGACAACGCGGCGACCGTCATCGAGCCTCTCCCGCTGCCGAGCTTCACGCCGGCAACCACCGTCATCAGTTAATCGGAGCCTGCATTGTCCTTTCAGCTTGTCGTCAGACACCCCTTCGCCGGCTACGAGATCGGCGCTCACATCGTCGATCCCGATCTCGTTGCGAAGTTTTCCGCCTCGCATCCCGAGTTCGTCGTGCGCAAGGCCATTGAGGAGTCCGCCGCATCTCTTGCCTCGACCCCGCCTTCCTCGTCCGCATCCCCGAGCGTCCCGACGCTGAAACCCATCGTCTGATCGGCGGCGTCCTTCCTCGCGACATCGTTCAAAGGATTCAACTCATGAAGCTCGACCTCTCGAAGCTCCATGCCGCTGCGGCTGCTCACACCGCCGCGACGCAGGCGCTTCTCGATGCCAACTCCGCTCACGCCGCCGCCGCCAAGGCCGCGCAGGACGAACTCGCCGACGCGCAGGGCCAGATCGACGCCCTGGCCGCCGAAGTCGCCAGCCAGACCAGCGCCATTGCGGAATTCAACGCCGCGAATCCGGCTGCGCCCGCCGCGTAACCGCCGCCCGTCACGCCTCGCAAAGCCGCCCCGCCAGGGCGGCTTTTTCATTCCGTTCTCAGCCCGCCTCGCGCGGGCTTTTTCATTTCTGAAAGCCCGCAAACATGCCCATCGCCCAGGTCGGACAGGTCAATGTGTCCGCGCTGAATGTCCCGCAAATCCTCGTCCAGATCGTCCCGCCGCAGTTCCTTTTCAATGGCGTCGCAACCAACGTTTGCGGCATCGTCGGCACCGCGTCGTGGGGGCCGGTCAACCTCGCGCAGCCCTTCGGCAACTATGCGCAATACGTCTCGATCTTCGGGCCGACGATCAACCGCCTCTATGACATGGGCGGCCATGTTCTGCTCGCCGCCGCGCAGGGCGCGGGCTATTTCGCGGGCGTCCGCATCACGGACGGGACCGATACCGCTGCGGGCGCCGTCGTGCCAGCGACCGGCGCCGCCGCAGCGACCGGCTCGCTGACTTTCTCGGCCAATCCGAGCGCCGCCGCGACGATCACGCTCAACGGCACGGTCTGGACGTTCGTCTCGGCGATCACCGGCTCCAACCAACTCCTGATCGGCACAGCCCTCGCCGCGACGCTGACGGCCGCCGCTGCGGTCCTCAACGCCTCGGCCGACGCCAACACGGCGAAGATGACTTACGTGGCGACGGCGACCGCGATCAATATCGCCGCCGTTGCGCTCGGCACTGGCGGCAACGCCCTGACCCTCGCCGCGTCCGCTGCGACGGCATCGGGTGCGGTCCTCTCGGGAGGCACGGCCGGCACGACCGGCGTCACCTGGACCGCCAAATACACCGGATCGCTCGGCAACAGCGTCGCCGTCCTGCTCACGAAGGGCACGGCGGCCAACAGCTACAAGATCGTCGTCTCGTGTCCTGGCCTGGCGACCGAGATTTACGATAACGTCGGCGCAAACCTGTCGGGCCTCGCTCTCTGGACCGCTTTGGCCGCCGCGATCAATAACGGCTCGTCGACCATCCGGCCGCCGTCGAACATCATCATTGCGACCGCCGGCACGGCGACCGCAGCACCGATCCTCGCCAGCACGCCCCTCTCTGGCGGCACGGACGGCGTGACGAGCATCACGACCGCGACGTTCCTCGGCGTCGACGCGCCGCCGCGCTCGGGCATGTATTGCTTGCGCCACATGGGCGTGGCGCAGTTCGATCTCTGCGATTGCAGCGACCTCACGTCGCTGTCGACGCAGATCGCGTTCGGCGTCAGCATCGGCGCCTACTGCATTTTCGCCACTCAGCCTTCCGACACGATCAGCAACGCCGCCGCCGAGCTTTCGCAATACGGCATCGACTCCTTCGTGGCGAAGGTGCTGTTCGGCGACTGGATCATCTGGAACGATAGCGTCACCGCCACGCCGCAGCGCATGACCTCGCCGCAGGCCGTCTCCCTCGGCTTCTTCGGCAATGCCTCGCCGCAGCGCAACTCCCTGAACAAGCCGATTCAAGGCATCGTCGGCACGCAATCGACCGTCCTCGGCAAGACCTATGGCTACAGCGATTTTCAGAATCTCGCTGCGGCTAGGATGGACGTCATCACGCTCGACAGGACGATCACGAACAACTTCGTGCATCGTCTCGGCATCAATACGTCGTCCAACCCGGTCATCATGGGCGACGAATATACGCGCGTGATTTTCTTCCTCGCCAAGTCGATCCAGGTCGTCGGCGCGCAGTATATCGGCGCGAACATGACGCCGACCGAGATGCTTCAGGCGAAGGTCGCGTTGCAGCAGTTCCTTGCGCTCGCGCAGACGAACGGCATCATCTACACCTTCGACGGCTCGCAAGCCTATCAGGTGGTCCTCGACACGTCGAACAACACGCAGGCGACCGCCGCGCTCGGCTACCAGTACGCCTACGTGAAGGCGATCATCGGCCCGATCGTCCGCTACTTCATCATCAATCTCGAAGGCGGTTCGAGCGTGACGATCAGCAACACGCCGCCCGGCCAATAAGCCGGGCTCGCCAACAATCAAACCCATGACGGGGCTGCCTGACGGCGGCCCCTTTTCTTTTGGAGCCGCCTAAGTGCCCGTCAATAATCTCTCGATCGGTCATGACGTAACGGTCACGATCTTCGATGTGGTCTCGCAGAGCATCGTGTCCTTCCCCGCGCGCACCGGATTCAGCGCGGAGCCCATCACCAAGACGATCAACAGCGAGCCCTTGAATGGGCCGCCCCTGTTCGGCGAGGCGCCGAACGGATGGAGGGGGACGCTCGACTTTGATCGAACCGACTCGTCGATCGACGTCTATTTCGCCAACTACGAGGCGACCTATTACGCCGGCGCCAATCCCGTCAGCGGCACGATCACGCAGACCATTCAGGAAAAGAACGGCTCCGTGACGCAGTTTGTCTTCACCGGCGTCGCGATGAAACTCGCGCAGGCCGGACAATGGAAGGCCGCCGAGAAGGTGCCGCAGCGCATCGACTGGAACGCCTCGACGCGGACCCGAGTCCTCTAAGCGAAGGATAGCGAATGACGATCCTCTCGAACATCACTGTCGGCGCGCCGCCGACCGCCGCGCCCTCGCCCGCGCCCCTCTCGCCGACGCAGGCCATCGTCGCCGACGCGAACCGCGTCGAATACGCGACCGACTCGAAGGGGCGCAACCTTGGCGTCGTTCGCTTCAACGCATCGCTGCGCCGCCGCGTCTTGAAGGCGCTGTCGGCCGAGAACGGCGACAAAGGTCAGTATTTCGTCATGGCGGCGACGGCCTGTTGCTGCGTGTCGATCGACGGCGTGCCGGTGCCGTTCCCGACGACCGAGCTTCAGGTCGACGCGCTGATCGACCGGCTCGACCAGGAAGGGCTTGAGGCCATCGCCATCACGATCGCCGAGAAGTTCTCGTCGCCGCGGGAGGACAGCGTAAAAAACTCGTAAGGGATTCCGACCGCCGCGTCACGGCGATCTTGGTCAAGAACGGAATCCCTTACGACGTCGCCGAAAGCTGGCCCGAGAGCGAGCGGATCGCCCATGTCATCATCTTTCGGGAATTGGATGGCGAGAAGTTCGATTTCGAGGCGGGGCGGTTTATCCGTCTCGACTAACGGCCGATGACTGGCGGCCTGCCGGCCATGTATCGCACGTCGTTGCCGGTCAACGGCGTGGCGCTATCGACGCAATGGCGTAGCCCGTCCCCCATGATCGCGATGCGCTGCGACGCCTCGCAATTCATTGCGGCGCGAATCTTGGTTAGTGCGTCCGCTGTTAGTGGATAGGGGTCATATCGAGGGTCCGCCGCGCTGATCGGCGTCCAGCCGGAATCTGGCGGCTTCGGGTCGCGGAAAATCCAGCCGGCGCCAGCCGCAATGGCGATGACGATGGCGATTGCGCCGATCCTGTCGCCGATGCCGGCGCGCGACGGCGCGCCACCGGGCGCCAAGCCTATGCCGGCCCTGCGTCCCCCGCCTATCGGCGCTGAAAGCCAGATGCGCAATCGCTTCTCCCGTGTTTGAGGCGGGGATTATATCGCCCGCACAGGAATCGTCAAATGATGTCATGCGCCGAGTTCGCCGAGAAGTTGGCGCGCGCCGCCGCGAAGGCTGAATTTCTGCTCGCCGAGCCGACGCAAGTCGTGATGGATGAGGTCGCCAAGGAGGCGAAGCGAGTCATCGGCACGTATGAGTATGGCTGGCCGGAACTCGCCGACCGCACGAAAGAGAATCGCGTCGCGGCGGGATTTCCCGAGAACGAGCCGCTGTTGCGGAGGGGCTCGTTGCGGGCCGACATCGCGACGAAGGCGGAATTGACCGCCGAGGGCGCCGAAGGACTGGTCTATTCCGATCAGAAGGAAGCCCTCTGGGCGGAACTCGGGACGAATGGGCCGGGCCGCGGACAGCCGCCGCGGTCGTTCCTGTTCAAATCGCTCTGGCTGGCGACGCCGGTCATGGAGAAGGTGTTCGGCAAATTCGCCGAGAAACTATTCGCATAGGATGGCGGCATGATCAGCGCAGGCGAAGTCGGCGCGCTATTCAAGGTTGTCGACGAGGCGTCGCCCGTCCTCAGACGCCTGATGGATCAGTTCAACGCGCTTCAAGGCGTGATCGACCGCACGAAAGCGGCGATGGCGGAACTGAGGTTTCCTACCGGCCTGAACAAGTCGATCAGCAATATGGGGCGCGCGCTCAAGGGCGTCGCCGACCAGACGAAGCTCACGACCGAGACCGTTGGCGTCGGATTCAAGAAGATTGACGAATCGGTCTCGACGACAACCAAGCTCGTCGCCGATCTGCGCAAGGAAATGAGCGGGCTCGCCAGCGCCAGTCGAGGCGTCGGACGCATCGCGCCGTCGATCAGGAACGGCGACGGCGCGAGATCGAGCGGTGGTTCCGGCTCTGGCGGCGTCCATTTCAGCGGAGCATCCGTTCCCCTTCCCGGCGATCAGCATATGCGGATCAGCGGCACGCCGTTGCTCGCCGGCGCCGGCGCGGTCGCTTATGGCGCCTATGAGGAAGCCAAGATACAGGATTTCGTCAACCGCATCTTTCTGACCGGCGGAATCTCGACAGGCAAGGAGACGGCGAATCCGCTCTACGGCAAGATTCGCGACGCCATCCTCAAGGCATACACGATGACCGGCCTGCCGCTCGAACAGATCGAGGAAGGAATTCTGGCCGGGACGCGCGGTCTTGCCGGTATCGACCTAGAAAAGCGCCTGGCGCTTATGCCGGGCCTTCTCGCCTCGTCCGCAACCGAGGCGTATCTGAAGGCCGGGACGACCATCCCAGAGGCGATGCAAGTCTTCGTCGGGCTGGCGCACATGGAGGGCAAATACTCTCCCGCCGAGATCGCCAAGCTAGCCGACCATTTCGCCTTTCTCTCGACGACGACTCCCGTCTCGGTCGAGCAGATCGAGCGCGCCGCCGGCTATGCGATTCCGATGCTGCGCACCGCCAATTTCGATCCCGAGCAGGTCTTGCTCATGATTACGGCGATGGAGCGCGCCGGCATCATGAACACGAAGGCCGGAACGTGGATTTCGCAGCTTGCGACGCGATCCTTCCCCGGCACGTCGCTGATGAGCAAGATGCTGTTCCGGCAGCACGAACCTTCGCTGCGCAAACTCGGCCTGATCGACGACCGCGGGAATCCGACATGGTTTACGGACGGGCGCCCCGATCTCGTCAAGATGACGGGAATTGCAGGCGAGCGTATCGAGAAATTGGACGTCAAGGATCGTCTCGCGGTCGAAAAGGCGCTGTGGGGCGACCAAGGCGGCCGGGCGGCGGCGTTCTTCTCCGACCCCACGAACCGCTCGATCATGGCCGCTGTCGCGGGTGAGGAAAAGGACTTCATCTCTGGCGAAGCGATGTGGAAGCAATCGCTCGAAAATTCGCCGATCGTCCAATTCCGCACCGCGTTTGCGGGCCTGAACGTCGAGCTTATGAATCTCGGGTCGAACGTACTCCCCTACGCCACGTCTATGTTGCAGAAGGCGAACGAAACGCTCGGCGGCAAGGGCGAACTGGCGGCGATAGCCGCCGGCGTGGTGGCGTTCTTCAATCGCGGCGCGATCTGGTCCGGCGCCAAGTCCATCTTCGGTCGCTTTCTCAATCTCGGCGGCGGCGCCGCAAGCCTTCCGGCGGTCGTCGACTTCCTTACCGACGACAATCGCACGCCGGAAGCGAAGGCGAACGACGCTGCGATACTTGCTTGGCTCAAAGGCGAGTTCTCGTATGGGAATCTCGGCGGCCAAGGACAGCCAATCGACCCCTGGGCGTTGGAGCGAAGCAGGCGTAACGCCGCTAGGTTCCGCGACGACCCCGAAACCGTCCGCGCCGAAATCATGCGCAGCGGGGATTGGAGCCGCGCTCACAGCGCGCCGCAGCCGGTCGTCAATCTGAAGGCTGTTACGACGGTCACAATCGACGGCAAAAATATCCCCTCAATGTCGACCACGCGCGTCACCCACGACACAAGCGGCTTCGACGGGCAGGCCGACACGCCGTACCCGGATCACGGCTTCCACTAACCGGCGTCGAGCCGTCATCAAGGAATCGCAATGAGCGACGGCTTGGTCATTCTCGGGGGTTTCGTCTTCCTCGATCACGAAATCCCCGACAAGATTCCTTTCGGCGGCAAGCAGGCGCACAAGATTCACGAGATGGTCGGCGACCAAAGGGTCGTCGACGCCATGGGGCCTTCGCCGGACAACATCTCTTGGTCGGGGCGCTTTCGCGGCGCCGAGGCGATAGCGCGCGCGCAGACGCTCGACGCGATGAGGATCGCCGGCGCAGCCGTGCAACTGTCTTGGCTCGGCCTGTTCTACACGGTCCTGATTGTCGACTTCAGGGGCGAGACCGAAAAGTTCTACGAGGTTCCCTACACGATCACCTGCGTCGTGGTCGACGATCCCTCGGCGGACGACGGCGGGGTCGTAGCCTCGCTAGACAGCCTCGTAGGCGGCGATCTCTCGACCGCCGCAGGGATACTAGCGGCGGGCACGCCGGACGTTGCCAGCGCCCTTTCTGGCCTATCTGCGGCGGTGTCCGCGATCCCCCAGCTTCAGGGCGCGTCCGCCGCGACGCTGGCTCGCGTCCTTCTGGCGGCGCAGTCCGCCGAGAACGCGATCAGCGCCGACATGACGGCGAACGATCCGGCGCTCAATGCGGCCTCGCCGGACGGCGCCGATCCGTCCGTCCTCGCGTCATGGCTGACGAATACGGGGCAGGCGATGGTCGCGCAATCGGGCCTTGCTGACGGGCTCGGCTACGTCTCGCGCATCGCGACCAACGTCACGCTGGGGGCGAACTGATGGCCTCGACGCCGACCATTCTCGCGCCGGTCACGGTGCAGCAGGTCACGCTGCCGTTCGGCAACGCCTTTCAGATCGCCTCGCAATATCTCGGCGACGCGACGCAGGTCGACCGCATCATGGCGGCCAACCCGCAACTCAACGGCGATCCGTGGTTCGTCGGCGTGACGACGATCAATATTCCGGCGGTCGATCCCGGCGCCGGCACAGGCGGCATCATCGGGCCTATCCCCAGCGGGAGCTAATCAATGGCGGGAATTCTTCGCAACCCCACGGCGCAGGTCGTGGCGGGCGGGAATCCCATGCCCTTCGAGGAATTCACCGTCACGCAGACGCGGACCAAGAAGGGCGACAGCTTCACCGCCAAGGGGGCCCTGAGCGCAATCGACCTCGACTGGTGGTTGACGACGACGCCGATCCCGATCGTCATCACGATCAACGGGACGCAAATCTTCGTCGGCCAAGTCGATCACGCCGACATGGATTTCAACGAGACGTCGTTCACGATCTCGGGCCGCGACAAGGGCGCGGCGATGATCGACGCGCAGTCGAGCGAAAAATTCCTCAATCAGACGCCTTCGCAGATCGTCCAGACGATCGCCGCGCGCCACGGAATTCCGGTCGTCGCCGACAGTCCAGGCGGCGACGCCGGCAAGATGTATAGCACGGATTTCGACGCGATCAGCCATCGCGGCTCGGAATGGTCGCTCATCAACATGATCGCCGATCATTACGGCATGATCGCCTATATGACGGGCGGCACGCTCTATTTCAAGAACTACGACGAGACGCTGCCGAGCTACCAAATCTCCTATTCGCCGCCGACGCCGCAGGGCTACGGGTCCGGCAACTTCATTCGGCTGAAGGCGTCGCGGAACCTGGTTCTCGGGCGCCCCGTCACCGTCAACGTCCGCTCGCACAATCACCGCCAGAAGAAGGTCGTCAGCGCGTCGATGACAAGCAGCGCGGGGCAGGGGACGCCGCTGATCTACAATCACACGATCGCCGGCATCACGCAGGATCAGGCCAACACGATCGCCAAGGCGAAGCTCGCCGAAGTGCTGGCGCACGAACTGACGATCGACGAGTTGGAAATCCCCGGCGACGAGACGGTCAACGCGCGCATGTCGTTCGTGCTGAGCGGCACGAACTCGCCGCTCGATCAATCCTACGACGCGCAGCACATCGAGCATCGGTTTTCGTTCAAGGACGGCTACCGCACCGGAATCCACGTCAAGAACAAGAAGGGCGCGGGCAAGTCGGCGGGCAGCGCCAAGGCCGCCGCCTGAAGGAGCGCTATGGTCGATTGGCTCAACATCATCCGCCGCGAGATCGCGCGCTTTCAGACGCGCCACAATCGCAAGATGGTCGGCTTCATCGATTCCTACAATCCGAACGACCATACGGCGAAGGTCAAGTTCCCGACTGAACTCGACGTCGACGGCAATCCGAGGATCACCGGCTGGATGCCGTTTCAGGCGCAGGCCGGCGGCGCCGGCGCATCGTGGGTTATCGGCCCGGCCATCGGCGATCAATGCACGGTCGAGCATCTTGAAGGCGACTCGGAAGCGGGCGTCATCACCGGCTTCCTGCACAACACGGTCGACACGCCGCCGAACGCAGCCTCGGGCCAGGCGATCCTGCGCCACACGCAAAGCGGCAACTATTTCACGCTCAATCCCGACGGCTCGTTTCAGTGGGTCCACAAGGCGACGGGCAATTACCACAAGCTGCGCAAAGACGGCAGCGCGGCGACGTACATCTCAAGCACGTCGCAACAGCACTATATCGGCGGCGATCCCGACGAGGCGGGGACGTTCTCGCCGGTTGCGACCGTGGCCGGGCCATCTCCCTACGCCCAAGCCCGCATCTCCTGACATCGAAGGATCGCCCGCTTGCCGGACATCAACCACCTGTGGGGCCAGGACATCGTTGCCGGCCCGACCGGCGACCTTGGAGTCGTCGATGGAACGCAGCTCGGGATTCAGCGAGTCCTTCGCCGCCTTCTGACGCGCGGCCAAACGTCGGCGCAGGTCAATCAGCCGGCGATGGTCGGCGAATACATCTTCCATCCGACTTACGGCGCCGGCCTGCCTCAGCGCATCGGCGGCGCGTTCGATTTGCCGCTCATCAGGTCGGTCATTCGCTCGCAAATCCTCAAAGAGGCCGTCGTCGCCAAGCAGCCGCCGCCCGTCATCACGCTCACGCCGTCCGGCCTCAACAGCCTGCCGGTCCTGATCCAATACAAAGACGCCGTGACGGGCCAGCAAAAGCAACTCTCGTTTGACGTGAACCGATAGGCGGCCCGTGGCGACTCTCAATCTCAAAAGCATTGCGACGCTCGTCTCGAATCAGGCGGCGGCGATCCAGGCCAATGCCTCGGCGCTGATCGACTTCTCGGTCGGCTCGGTCCTTCGCGCCGTCGTCGAGGCCAATGCCGCCGTCGCGGTCTGGCTTCAGGGCCTCGTCCTCGTCGTGTTGCAGGTCTCGCGCCTCGCGACCTCGGTCGGGACGGACGTCGACTCCTTCGTCAACGATTACGGCGTCTATCGCCTGTCGTCGTCGAACGCAGTCGGGCAGGTGACGTTCTCGCGCTACTCGGCGACGAATTCGGCGCTGATTCCGTTTGGCGCGCAGGTGCAGAGCGCGGACGGATCGCAGACATTCAACGTCTCGCTCGACGCAACGAATACGGCGTGGAGCGCGGGCCTCAACGGCTATCTCATTCCGGCTGGCGTCGCCTCGCTGTCCGTTCCCGTCGTCTCGGCCAATGCCGGCACGGCGGCGAATGTTGTCGCTGGCGGCGTCACCCGCCTGGCGACGGCGATTTCCGGCGTCGATTACGTCAACAACGCCGCAGCGATGAGCGGCGGCGCCAACGCCGAAAGCGACGCGGCGCTGAAAATCCGCTTCGTGCTGTTCTTGGCGTCGCTGGCGAAGGGCACGCTCGGCGCGATCAGCTATGCGATCACCAGCCTGCAACTCGGCGCCCAAAACACGATCACCGAAAACCAGACGGTCGCGGGAGCGCCGCAGTCGGGCTTCATCTACGTCACCGTCGACGACGGAACGGGAATGCCGCCCTCGTCGCTGATCACGAACGCGCAAGCCGCCGTCAACGCGACTCGCGCCGCCGGAATTCAGTTCGCGGTGATCTCGCCGACCGTCGTCACGGCGAACGTGTCGATGCTCGTCACCGTCGCGGCCGGCTATGTCCAGCAAACCGTCTGGGGACAGGTTGCGGCGGCGATCAATATCTACATCGCCGACCTCGGGCTTGGCGCCGGGCTGAGCTACCTCAAGCTGTCGCAGATCGCCTTTGAGGCGAGTCCCGGCGTCGTCGACATCGTGGGCCTGACGCTCAACGGCGCGATGGCGGACATTCCCGCCAACAATCAGGTGACGATCAAGCCCGGAACGATTGTGGTGGCGTGATGGCGACGACCGGCTCCCAATCTGACATCGCCTCTCGCCTGCGGTCGCTTCTGCCGCCGTCGTGGTTCCCCGATCCGGCGCCGGACCTATGGAGCCAGTTGCAGGGCTTCGCGAACATCGCGTCATGGCTCTATGGCCTGATCGCCTTCGCGAAGCTGCAAACGCGCATTTCGACGGCGACGGGCTTCTTTCTCGATCTGATCGCTTTCGATTTCTTCGGTCGGCGCGTGCGCCGCAAGCCGGGTCAGAATGACGCATCGCTGCGGACGCTGATCAAATCCGAGCTGGTGCGCCCGCGGCAGACACGCGCCGCGCTGGCGAGCGCCGTCGCCGCGCTGACGAATGCGCCGGTCACGATCTTCGAGCCGTGGAACGCTGGCGACACAGGCGGCTTCGACGGCTCGTTCGCCTTCGACGAGCCGACCTCGGCGTGGGGATCGCAGCATTATCCCTATCAGGTGTTCCTGACCGCCGTCGAACCGTCCGGCGCCGGCATTCCCTACGTCAGCGGCTTCGACGACGCGCAATCCGGCTTCGACGCCGGCTGGTTCTACTTCGCCGATCCAACGGAAGCGAACGGCCACGTCACAAACCAGGACATTTACGACGCGATCAACGCGACTCGCGCCGCCGGCATCACCGTTTGGACGAACATTTCCGCACCGCCTGTTCCGGGCGGTCGGCTCGACATGAATTTCGTTCTCGACGGAACGCCGCTCGCCTGAGACTGGCCGCCGCGCCGCCCGCTCAGCCGCCCCGATCGGGCGGCTTTTTTCATTTCAGGAGTCATCCTTGGATCGGACTTTCGCCTACCCCTCGATGCAGCCGACTTCCGGTCTCTGGCTGAACGCTGAGCGCAACAAGATGATCGCGCTCGGCTATCTCGCGCAGGGCGTCTTGGGCCTCGCCACGGTCGTCGACGGCCTCGCCTGCACGCCCACCGTTCCCGCCTCGCTCGCAGTCAACATCGGCCCCGGCGCGATCTACAGCCAAGAGCCCGTCGACTCCGTCGCCTATGGCTCGCTCGGAATCGACGCCACGGACCAGATCATCAAGCAGGGCGTGAATCTGCCGGTCACGCCGCTGACGCTGACGCCGCCTTCGACCTCGGGCCAGGCGATCAATTATTTGATCCAGGGCGAACTGTCGGAAGTCGACACGAACGCCGCCGTTCTGTCCTTTTTCAATTCGGCCGCCCCCTCCGTCTCGTTTGCCGGGCCTGGCGGCGCCGGCGGCTCCCTGCCGACGCTGCGCCAATGCACGGTCAATCTCGTCGCCAAGGCGGGCGCCGCGGCGACCGCCGGTTCGCAAGTCACGCCGTCGCCCGATGCCGGCTACGTCGGCCTGTGGGTTGTCACCGTCGCCAACGGCGCGACGCAGATCACGTCGGCGCAGATCAGCCAATATCCCGCCGCACCGTTCATCGCGGTCAAGCTGCCGCAGATTCCCGGCTGGGTTCAGGGCGGCACCTGGGCGTGGGCGACCGACACCGGCTCGGCCAACGCCATCGCCGTCACGCTGAATCCCGTTCCGGCGAACATTAGCGCCGGCTTCGAGATTTGGTTCAAGAAGGCCGTCACCAGCACCAGCACGGTTGCGATCTCGGTCAACGGCGCGGCGAACGTCGCGGTCGTCAACATCGACGGCAGCGCGCTTTCCAGCAGCGTGACGATGAACGCCGGCGTGCTGATCGGCATCAAGTTCGACGGCACGTCCTGGCGCTGGATCAACCCGCAAGCGTCGACGGCGGTCGGCTCGCTCACGGCGTCGAGCGGCGAGGGCGTCACGGTCGGCGGCAGCAGCGTCGTCTCGCTCAACTATCCCGGCCTGACGGTCGAGAACGCCGTCGCGAGCACGGACCTGTTTAGCTTTTTCAGTCAGGCGGACTCGCATCATCGCGCGATGTCGTGGGCTAATCTCGTGGCGAAGATGTCGAGCGCGCTCGGCGTCGGATCGTCGGCCGCTGACGGCAATATGATCGTGGGCAACTTTGCGGGCGCGGCACCGGCGAGCGGTGTCGGGCTCAATGGCGATTATGCCTTTGACGTGTCGAGCGGCGACGTCTTCGGGCCGAAGTCTTCCGGCGCGTGGCCGTCCACTCCCGTATACGTCCCCTACAAGCCGGCGAGCGGCGGCGCGCTGCCGATCGGATCGTCTGTCACCGCCACTTACACCGCTAACGGCAGCAACAACGCCATCATCCTCGGCTCTTTCACGGTCGGGGCGACCACGACCTCGACGGCCGGTCAGGTCGCCGTCGCCGGATCGGTCGGAACCGCCGTCCTCAACAGCAATTCGACGCTTATCCCCGCCGGCCAGACATGGACCGTCGTCGCTTACAGCGTCAGCACGTCGTCCTATCCCGTCAGCACCGGCATTGGCGGCGTGGTGACGTATTACACGGCGACCTTCTCCGTTCAACTCGTGCGAACCGCCTGATCGCCGACGCCTGTTCCCGCGCGGAGAATCGACTGCCGCGCGGACTCGTCTTTTCTCGTGAAATCGGACTCTTGAATGACATCGTTCGTCCAAGGCCAAATCCTGACGGCCGCGCAACTCAACGCCGCGCTCGCGCAGTTCTACCCGGCCGGCAACGTCTCGGCTTACGTCAGCGGTCTGCTTTCGCAGACGTCCTATTCGGCGCTGATGAGCGCTCTGAACGCCGGCGCCGCCAACGGCCTCGCCACACTCGACTCGACCGGGCGCCTGCCGCTGTCTCAGTTGACGGCTTCCGTCATCGGCGCGATGCAGTATCAGGGAACATGGAACGCCTCGACGAATTCGCCGACGCTTACCTCAAGCGTGGGGACGGCTGGGCAATATTATCAGGTCGCAGTAGCCGGATCGACATCGCTCAACGGCATTTCGGTGTGGAATGTCGGCGACCTCGTACTGTTCAACGGAAGCGTCTGGCAGAAGATCAGCAGCGGGGCGGTAGCGATTCCACCGCCGACGACTTCGACGCTCGGCGGCGTCGAGGCGGCGAGCGCCGGGTCGAACCAGTTCATGACCGGGATCAACACCTCGGGCGCGCCTACGTTCGCGCAGCCGGGCGTGGGAAACCTCTCAGGGCTCGGTACCGGCGTGGCGGCGGCGCTTGCGAACAGCGTCGGAGCGGCGGGCGGTATCCTCACAACCAGCACAACCGCCAACTTGACCGCGGGATACACGTTCACTCCCTACAGCAACTCAACGGGCAACATCACGCCGAACCCGGCGCTGGGAAATTATCAGTACGTCACCAATAACGGCCCCTTCACGATCACCGCGCCCACTTCCGACTGCGCCATCGACCTTCTCGTCACCAACGGCGCATCGGCCGGATCAGTCACCTTTTCCGGCTTCACGGCCGGTTCTAGTACGGGCTCAGCGCTTACCACTACGAGCAGCAGTAAATTCATCATCTCGATTCGGCGCATCAACGCCGTCGCGACTTATTCGATCTACGCGCTGCAATAGGGAAAGCAAATGACAGCTGTAACGATCACCGCGACCGGGGCGGGCAGCGTGCAGGCCCCCGCTGGGGCGACCTCGGTGGACGTGGAGGCGTGGGGTTCAGGGGGCGGCGGCGATGGGGATGGCTACGGCGGCGGCGGTGCCGGTGGGCAATACGCTGGCGCCTTTGGCCTAACTGTCACGGGCGGCTCGACCTATGTTTATTGGAGCGTCCCTGGCGGTGGCGGCCCGAACTCCCCCGGCGCGGCAGCGTGGATCAATGTCGGAACGAACGCCGCGCCCACGACTGCGGCGACTGGCGCGAAGGCGACGGGCGGCCCCGGCGCGCCGTTTCCAGGCGGCGCTGGCGCGAGCGCCGGAACAACGAGCTGCGTCGGCGGGACGCTGTATGCTGGCGCTGGGGGGGATACTTCGGGCAACGGCGGCGCCGGCGCGGGTTCGGCGGGGAACGGAACGGGCGGCGCGGGCGGCAACAGCTCTGGGTCGAACGGAGCGCAGCCGGGCGGCGGCGGCGGTAGCGACGGGCCTGACTACATCGGCGGCGACGGTGGAGCGGGACAGGTTCGCTACACTTTTCATCTCGCCGCCATTGTCGGCGACAATATGCCAATGCTGGGATTTTAACAAAATGAGCGCAGAGACTAGTCAGCTAGTAGGCTATCGTCTTGTAGACGTGTCGGGAAATATCGTCCAATCGTGGGGCGGCGCATGGGGGGAATACCCCAGTCCGCCCGATGTGCTCGCGCTCCCGAACGGCGACCGCGTTCACTGTCCCGCAGTCGGAACGACCTATGAGTCGTGGACCCTACAACCATGGCTGATGGCCCCGCCCACGCCGACGCCGCAAAGTATCTGCGACGCCGCGCTCGCCGCCGGCCTCGCCATCACCAGCACGGCGACGCCGGCGCTGAACGCGATCTACGGCGTCAACGCGGCGGCGCAGGCGAACATCACCGCCATCGTCACCGGCATCGCCGCCAGCCTCGGCCTGCCGGGCGGCGGCTCGACCTTCGTCTATCTCGACGCTTCCTCAGCGCCGCACACGTTCACGCAGGCGCAGTTCGTGTCGTTCGCGTCGGCGGTGCGCGGCTACGTCTACGCGCTCGATCTCTACGCCGCCGGGCAGGGCGCGCTGCCGACGCCAAGCGCGACGATCCCCTGAGCGCCGCCCCCACAACGAGAGTCCACCATGCTTCGCAAATATCTCCTTGGCGCGCTGACCGGCGCCGCGATCCT
>Ga0187771_10000556_pt1 | contig 23375 bp, 28 predicted proteins | sample 0116_SJ02_MP15_1_FD_133139 | JGI IMG/M metagenome (GOLD analysis project Ga0187771, IMG submission 133139) | Tropical peat soil microbial communities from peatlands in Department of Meta, Colombia - 0116_SJ02_MP15_10_MG | ecosystem: Environmental > Terrestrial > Soil > Wetlands > Peat | place... | reverse complement strand
GCTGACCCTCATCATTTCGCCGCACCCGCGACAATTCATCTTCAGGAATCCTGCCTGCTCTGAAACGACGGCATTACCCTGGCGTTGGGACGGCGACCACATGACGGCCTTCGGCCAGCGCCTTCTCTGCCAGCAGGGCGGCTCCGAGCGCCCCCGCCAGCTGAGGGTCGCTAGGGACGACCATCCTGATCTTCAGCTCCTTCTCGAGGGCGGCGACCATCCCCACGTTCTTGGCAACTCCGCCTGTGAACACGACCTTCTCCTTGATCCCCACGTACCTGACCATGGACGACACCCTCCTTCCGATGGATTCGCATAGGCCCGCCGCCACGTCCTCCCTGCTTCGGCCGTTGGTGAGGAGTGAGATGACTTCAGATTCGGAGAAGACGGTGCACATGCTGTTGATCTTGGCAGGGGAGGTGCTCCTCAACGCCATCTTCCCCATCTTGTCCACCCTGACATGGAGGACCCCTGCCATCACTTCAAGGAACCTCCCCGTCCCGGCGGCGCACTTGTCGTTCATCATGAAGTTCGCCACCTCTCCCGTCTCACGGAGGCTTATGACCTTGCTATCCTGGCCCCCGATGTCGATTACCGTCCTGGCCTCGGGGCACATGGAGAGGGCCCCTTCCGCATGGGCCGTGATTTCGGTGATGGTCCTGTTGGCCTCGTTGAAGACCCGCCGACCGTAGCCGGTGGACATGACGAACCCCAAATCCCCTCGGACCAAGCCCGCCTCTTTCAGGGCCCGGCCCAGTCCCCTCCGCGCGGCGCCGTTCCCATCGAAGCCGGAGGGGAGGACCTGAAGGGATAAGACCCTGCCGTCGGCGAGGATGGCGACTTTCGTCGCCACCGCGCCTATGTCTACCCCTGCCACGGCCAAGGAGGTCCGCCCTTCTAGCGGACCGGGTGAAGCATCTCGGTGAATGCTTCCACTCTCGTCCTGATTTGCTCCACGTCCTCGGACCCGTAGTCGGTTTCGATCTTCAGCATGGGCACGCCCGCTGCCTTGAGCGCCTTCTCGACCTTGATCGACTCTATGTTGTAGGCGTGGCAGTACTGAAGTACATTGTAGACGACCCCGCTGGCCTTGAAGTCCTTCGCCATGTCGACGACCTTTGAGACCCTCTCCTTGTTAGGCGTGAAGCATGCGCAGCTGATCTTCGAGTACTTGCTGACTAATGCCTCCAACAGGCTATCCATGGAGTCCCCCTTCGGCTCCACGGGGTCGGTGAAGTAGCGAGAACCGATGCAGCTTTCCTCCGCTACGACCGGGACTCCCATGGACTCGATTATCGAGTGTAGCTTCCAGTTAGGGATGGCCATCGGGCATCCAGAGAACATCAGCCTCGGCTTGTTCTTGTCGCCCACGCCGTTTCCCTGCCTGTTCCGCTTCTCCAGCTCGTCTGCCAACTCGTTGGTCTTCTGCGTGAACCTAGGGACGTCGTCGTAAAAGCTCACCTGGTTGACTAGCAAGGCGTCGAGGCCGCTGATGGGCGGAGGAGAGCCCTTCCTGGTCTCGCTCACCCTTTTCATGGCGGCCCTCTTGGCGTTGATCAGCCTGATGGCGTCCTTGAGGGAGTCCTTTTCGATGACCTTCCCCGTCATCTCCTCCATCTTCGACTTGAATTGCTTCACCTCGGCCAGCCAAAGGGCCTTCGCCTGGGGCGTATCGATCTTGTGGGGGATCTCCATTACGTAGGTGGGGACGTAGTCGTCTAGGATTTCATAGACCTTCTTCTTGCCGTCGCAGGTGGTCTCCCCCACCACCATATCACACGAGTTGAAGTACGGGCAGGTGCCGCCGACCTTGAATCCGAAGAACGACTTGATCAGGGGGCATATGTTCCTGGGAAGCACTGCCTCCGCGTCGGGGATGGAGAAGTCGGCTCCTCCGCAGAGGCCGACCATCGTCGCGTCGGAGGCGTAGACAAGCTCCTCAGGAACGTACAGGCAGAAGGCTCCGATGATCTTCTTTCCCGCCTTCTTGCGATCTACGAGCTCCTTGATGCGGAGCCCGTGTACTTCGGAGATGACGAAGTCGAAGTACTGCATCCCAGTTGGCCTGTTCTTCTGCGTGAGGAACAAGTCGCCGTAGATGGTACCCAGGGCGTTCAGGAGAACGTCATGCTTCTCCAAGTTGAGCCCCAGCTCTTTCCACATATCAACATACTGCTGTCCTGCCAAATCTGACACTTGATGTTTAGTAATGGTTTTCGATTACTTAAACCTTTGACCCATGGCGTGCTTGGCAGGCGACCGCTCTCACGGAGAATCAAGAGCGGGGCCTTCCCCGTCCACACTTCGGCGACCTTGAGGGCTTCCCTCCAACCCCTGGCAGAGCCTGTCGAGAGCGTGTATCGACCCCTCCCTGAAGTGGCCCTCGTTCCACCTTGACACGACCTCGAAAACGCCGTGGAACCTGACGTCCCACTTCGCCCTGATGCCTGCTTCATCCAGCCAGATCGTCTGCGTCCCCACGAAGGGGCCCTTCACGTATTTCACCACCATCGCCCTTTCGGCCTGGCGGACCTCATATTCGGCGATCCCCGTGCCGCCGAATGCGAAGCGCACCTTTGCCCTCGTCACGTCACCGGACTTGGAAATCACCGCGAGCTCCTTTGTCCCATGCCAATACTTCGGAACGTCTTCTACGTCTGAGACCCTCATCCACAGGGCCTCACGCTCGCCCGAATACGGCCTCGCCACTTCGAACTGCATCCATCCCTCAGGCTCCGTTCGCCGATTTAAGGGCCTCACCTGAACCCCGCTTGCGGAGAGACTCGCGCCCTCAGGGCTATCCTTTTATCTCTTGCCCTTCAGGCCTTTGCCATGGCAACCGCCTCGCTTGAGGCCCGGGATCTATCGAAGAGCTACGGTCCCTTCCTCGCCCTCTCGAACCTGAACTTGAAGTTGGAGGGGTCAAAGTGCGTTGGCTTCCTCGGGCCCAATGGCGCTGGGAAGACGACCACGCTCAAGGTGTTTGCGGGTCTGATCAGGCCCAGCAAAGGTCATGCGGTCATAAACGGCATAGATGTTCAAAAGGACAAAAGGGGGGCTCTCGCTTCCTGCGGCACCCTCGTCGAAACCCCCGAGATCTATCCAGCCCTCACCCCCAGGAGCGCGCTGATGATGATAGCAGAGCTGAGAGGGGTCCCGAAGGAGGAGCGGACGAAGAGGATCGACGAGTGCCTCGCAGAAGTTAAGATGGAGGAGTGGTCCGACAAGAGGGTTGGCAAGTTCTCCAAGGGGATGAAACAGCGGATCAACGTCGCGTCGGCGATCCTGAACGACCCCGATATCGTGATCTTGGACGAGCCGACCACGGGCCTCGATCCGCGAGGTATGAGCGAAGTGAGAGACATCGTCAAGTCTCTCAAGAAGAAGGGGCGGCTGGTATTCATGAGCTCTCATCTCCTGAGCGAAGTTACCGAGATATGCGACGAGGTCGCCATGATCGATCATGGGAAGCTCCTGGTATACGACACCATAGCTAACGTATCCTCGAAGTTCTCAGATGGCGGTCGGACGGTCGAGGTGGGGCTGGCTCGACCTGTGGACAAGGAAGCGGTCACTCGAAGCATATCGTCTCTGAAGGGTGTGACTTCCGTCGAGGTGCTCGATCCTCTCAACCTCAGGATAAGGCTGGAAGGTGGGGTAGACGTGAAGGAGAAGCTGTTCAACGACATCGCATCGCTCAAGGTGGGGGCCATCAGCTTCAAGGATGCCTCCCTCGCCCTTGAGGACGCATATCTCGCGCTCATCAAGGAGACGGTATGACATGACCACGAAAGAGGGGACGGTGGACCCCAAGGTCCCATCGAGCCTGTCGCAGGTCGGGATAGTCGTAAAGTACGAGTTCGAGAACTACTTCGGCTCGAGGAGGTTCTACATACTGCTGGGCATCACCCTCCTGATAGGAGCCCTCCTAACCGTCCTCGTCGCCCACTATCGCCCTCAGAGCTTCCTCGGATCTGGCTCGCTCGGATTCTACTCCAGCTGGTGGGGAAGGGTCGTCACCTTTGTGGTAATACTTTCGGGCATCTTCTTTGGAGGAGACGCCATCTCCGCCGAGTTTCAGAATAGGACCGGATACTTCCTCATACCGAATCCCCTCCGAAGGGCCGCGATCTATGTCGGCAAGTGGATAGCGGCCTTCGGGGCGTCGGCCATCGTATTCGTGGTCTTCTTGGCCATCACCCTTGCGAACGGATACTACTACTTCCCTTCGGGGGTTCCAAGTCAGTTCCTCGAATCGGTCGGCTTCTCACTCCTCTACCTCGTCGCGGTCCTGGGGTTCTGCTTTTTCTTCAGCTCACTCTTCAAGAGCACGGCCTACTCCATCCTGGTCACCGCGATCCTCCTGCTCTTTGCGTTTGACTTCCTGCAGCTGCTGGTGTCAGACCTGGTGATGGTAGAGCCGTGGTTCATCCTGACATACGGATCGTCCATCATCGGCAACGTGATGGAGCAGAACGCGACGACGGGACAGGCCTCCTATCCCGCCCACGTGATTACGGAGAAGCTGGGGCCCCGAGGCCTGATAACGCTGACGACCTACAACGCTACCATCCCCGAAGGGCTGGCCATTATGGTAGGGTACTTCGTCATAACGGCGATAATCGGCCTGATCCTCTTCGAACGGAAGGATTTCACATAGGCTGACCGAAAATCGCGTCTCAACGCTTATATCTCCACTCTTTCCTACGGCAGTTCCGAACTTGAAGGTTGGGCTTGCGACGAAAGGCGGGGCGGACCCTGGGCTTCTTGAAAGGGCGGCGGTTCGGGCTGAGGATCTGGGTTTCGACTCATTCCTCGTCACCGACCACTTCATGATTCCTCCTTCTTACAGCAACGTGGACGCCTGGACGTTCCTTCCATATCTGGCCGGGAAGACGTCTCGCATTCGATTGGGCACGTGCGTCACGCCTCTTCCCTTCAGGCACCCGGCCGTATTGGCCAAGATGGTGGCGACGGCCGACGTCCTTTCGGGTGGAAGGATGATCCTGGGATCCGGCCTCGGATGGAGCAGGCCCGAGTTCGAAGCGTTTTCGACATGGCGCGAGCTCCCCGAAAGGACCTCCATGTCACGGGAGGCGCTAGAACTGATGACGCGCCTCTGGACCAGCGCCACCCCCGTGGACTACGCCGGCAGGTTCGTGTCGGTAAAGGGAGCCGTCGTGGAACCGAAGCCCATTCAGAAGCCTTATCCTTCGATATGGTTCGGAGCGATGGCCCCGCAGCATCTGGAGCTGACTGGCAAGTTCGGCCAAGGATGGATCCCCATCGGGCCGCGTTGGACTGCCGCAGGCGTCGTCTCTCCAGACGACTACGCTCAAATGCGCAAGGTCATCGAGGTGGGCCTCTCTAGGAGAAGCGTCTCCAGCCGAGCCTTCGTCTTCTCCATTCTCATAGGCCTATCCGACATCGCCACCCTTCGAAGCGAGGTCGAGAGGTACATCCAGGCCGGAATGAACTACCTGATCGTCGGCCTGCCCAGAGGCGCCGACGAGAGGACCCTGGACGACCTTGAGATGGTCTCCAGGGACCTCGTCCCTTCTCTCTAGTGTACGTCTTCCCCGCTTCGCGTAAATACCGGTGGGCCGGGCGCGTCATTGGATTGTCAGAGCCAAAGGAGAAACTGAAGGCGATTCACGTAGTCTATGCGACCTGGTGTCCGCATTGTGTGCCGACCACGGTCGAGCCGATGAAGAAGCTGGCCTCCGACCTAGGGGTCCCCTGCGAACTCTACGACATAGACACCGAAAGGATGGCCCGGGCCGATGAACTCGTGAAGAAGTATGGCGACTGGTCGGATGACTACATCATCCCCCAGGTCTTCTTCGAGTACGCCGGCGGGTCCTTCAGGCACATGCTGACGGGCTACTCAGAAGGGGTGGCGTATACCCGCAGGGCCGTCGAGAACATCGTCAACGAGATGCGACCCCGTGGCGCTTGAAAGGTCGTGATCCTAGAAGCATGGTGGACATCAAAGAGGTCGTCGTTGAAAGACTGGGGGGACCCTTCCAGTGCTATGGCCACTGCAAGGAGGAGGCCTCTCTCAAGTTCGTGGACTCGGGCGTCCGCCTCGTCGGCGCAGTGGTCTGTCCCTCGGGCTACGTCAGCAGGCTCGTCGGCTACGGTCCCCAGGCTGATCCCGAAGGGCTTCTTTCCTTCGTAATGTCCCAGACGACCGGCGCGCTGCCCCTGACCGCCAGCGACATCAGGGTGGCCACCCGATACTCAACCGACTTGGGGATCGGCGGATCCGGCAGGGTCCTTGGCGAAGCCTACTGGACGCAGAACTACGGCAAGGCGAAGAGCCAGGATCCAAACCGACCGTCACTATTCATGTGTTCCAACTGCGGTAAGCTCTTCGTCCAGCCTGCGTCATCATCGAGCTCGCTATGCGGTGGATGCTCACCCGAAAGGGCCTCCATGCCAGTCGAATCGGAATAAGCCTTTTAGCTGGACTTCGAGGTGGACTGCTAGAAATGGAGAAGACTGTCCTCATCACGGGAGCCAATTCGGGGATTGGTAAGGAGACGGCCCTGGGACTGGCCCGACTCGGCTTTGACGTCGTGATGGCCTGCAGGAGCCGCGAGAAGGGAGAGGAGGCGATGGACGAGATTCGCCAGAAGTCCGGGAGCAAGTCACTGGAGCTGATGTCCGTCGACCTCGCCGACCTGGCCTCCGTCCGTAAGCTTGCCGGGGAGTACATCTCCGGGCATCCTCGCCTTGACGTCCTCGTCAACAACGCCGGGCTGATCCTCACGAAGCGCACGACCACTGTGGACGGCTTCGAGACGACTTTTCAGGTCAACTACCTTTCTCACTTTCTCCTCACCAACCTCCTGCTCGACGAGCTGAGGAAGGACGCGCCCTCTCGCATCGTCAACGTGAGCTCCGATGCTCACACCTCTGGCCACATCTACTTCGACGACCTCCAGTGCGCCAACGGCTACAGCGCGTTCAAGTCATACGGCCAGTCGAAGCTCGCCCAGGTCCTTTTCACGTACGAGCTAGCCCGCCGACTGGCGGGGACGAAGGTCGACGTCAACTGCCTCCATCCCGGAGCTGTCGCGTCGAATTGGGGGAGACACCCTGGATCTTGGCTTTCGGTCGGACTGCGCCTCGCCTCCGTCTTTGAGATCAGCCCGGCCAAGGGCGCGGAAACGCCCATCTACCTGGCGTCCGAGCCGAAGCTTGAGGGCGTGTCCGGAAAGTACTTCGCAAAGAAGAGGGAGGCCAAGAGCTCTCCAGCATCCTATGACGAGGACGCGGGTCGAAGGCTATGGAACGTGAGCTGCCAGCTGCTCGGAATGGCACAGTGAATTCAAGAAGGGACCTGCGCTTCCAGACTACTGGCTGAGCGCCTCTCTGGCGTAGATGACTTGGCCATCGAACCTATAGATGACGGCGACGCTTTCCGGGCCGATGACCTTCGTGGTGACGAACCAGTCTCTCAAGGTGTTGACCGCCCCTTCGGCGATCAGCCTTGTAACCTCTGAAGGATTCCGTCTGGCCAAGAATTCGTAGACGTGCTCCACCCCTTCAGGCCTTTCGAATACCACGTAGGCGGCGTCCCTCTTGCTCCCCTCTTCGATGCGACGGCGTATCCTGCGAAAGTTTCCATCCTTCGCGTCGGTGGCAAAGGTCAACCTGTCCTGGACTCCCCTAAAGACGCGAAGCTCCGGGACTATGCCGTCCTCCATTATCGGGTCTAGCTTTTCTCGAGTGGTGACATGAGAAAGAAGCCAGATGCTCTTTGATCTCTCCACGATTTCCCTCACCGTCTTCATCCCGTCCTCCGTTTGCATTCAGGGCCACCACGTTTGGGCTGGATCTCCCGGGCGGGGATCAACTTCCCTCCCCCCGCGTAGCTACCGTGGAATCTCCTGCCGCTTTCCATATGTAGCCCTACATATTTAATTGCATTTCACAAGCGGGCGGCTGAACAAGACTATAAGGGCGATGGGACCATGAGCTTGTGGAGGCAAGGGAGGGCCTGAAGTTCATCGTCGAGGGGAATGGAGGGAGCTGCTTGGCCGTCGTCGACGGGATTAGGCGTTATTATCACGTGACCGAAGGCGAGGCAAAGGACGGCTACGGTCGGATAATTGCCCTCGAGCCCGGAAGGCCGCCCTTCATCCTATGCAGCTTCCTGCTGGACATGGATCCCGACGACATCCTTACGCTATTCTGGGTGAAGTTGAAGGAGAATTTCCCGGATGCGGCCCAGCCTCGGACGACCCGACTATCGTAGAGATCTCTTCTGCATGAAGGAGGGCCCATACTTCTCGGCCACAAGCCCCATGAGCTCGGCGGAATGCTTCTCCACCAGATGCTCGAGGAATCCCGCCACCACGCCGTTTCTCATCGCGTCGACTGACTCCATGGCCCTGTCGGCGAAGTCCATGCATGTCTCGCAGTTCGAGATGGAGGTCGGCCTGGCGAGCTCCCGCATCGAACCCAGGTCCCTTTCGAGCCGCTCACTGACCATCTCTAGCCGCTCCACGGGATCAAGGGTGTTAAGGAGCCCCAGCCTTTCCCTGCTATCGAAGAGGGGAGAACCCGCGCAGACATCGGCGAGTTTGCCAGGCGATTCAATCCCCAGGACGTAAGATATCACCTCTCGAGGGATGGAGGGCATCAGCTCTGCAAACTCCTTCACCTGTCTGTGGACCCTGACGACCGTTTCAATGGCGCCAGGTGGAAAGTCCTTGAAGCCTTCGACCTTGCTGAACTTCACCCGTCGCCCCGTGTTGATTGTGGTCACTTCCTTGACGCTTATCCGCCAAAGCCCCTTCAAGGGGATTCCTCCCTGACGGTCCTTTTGGTCGCCGAGAAGGGCGAGTGTTCCGACATCCCCCACCTTGTAGCCGTCGGACGGAATCATGGCGATAAGTCGCCTTGAGCCTAGCGCATCCAGAATAGCATCCCTTGAGGAAGGGTCGTTCATCGAGAGAGAGACCTCCATGTATGGAACCAGCACTACGTCATCCGAGAAGATCGCCGGCACCTCGAAGTCCTCCCCGGAGGAGACCTCCTTTCTTTCAGGGCTCCTGCCTCTGAGGGATACCAATTAGCCGAAACCGACCTGGGCACTCGATATAAACCAATCTACGTAATCTCGGCCCGTGAAAGTGCTCGTCCACCCTACTGGCCTTTCGTCTTTGAGCTCCTGTGGAAGCTGGGTTTGATGAACGCTATCCTCCTCTCATCTATGAGGGTCGGCCAGTCTATCAGCGCGAAGACGATGGTGAGGACGAATCCAGAGATGTCGACGATGGACACCGAGAAGAGCTGGGCGCTGAAGAGCTCGGTGAAGGATTGCTCCGCCACCGAGAGCACCTCGATGAGGACCAGATACGACAGGAACCTGCCGGCGGTGAAGCCACCGTATACCTGGGCCGTCCCGTACTTCATCATCCCAACCACCAGGAAGTAGGCGTTGCTCGGAAGGGGCGTCAGGGCCACGAAGAACGAAAGGATGAAGCCTCCGCCCTTCACGGACTCGATCCTCTTCTTGATCTCGTCCATGCTTCCCTTGCGTTTGTCGCTCATGGTGTCTCGGCCGAAGACCCCAAGATATGTGAGCGCCGCCCTTCCGAGGGTGGTCGCGATGCACCCCACCAGGGCCAACTCCACGGGGCCAAAGGAGCCAGGGCGAGCTTCGTTGACCAGCAAGAGCACGCTCCACGTTGGAGGCATGAAGGCGGGAACTATGTTTATGATGAGCACGACAACGAAGACCCCCAAGTACCCGAGCGTGCTAAGGAAGGTATCGAATATCATCAGACGAGCCTCGGCGGCCTTGCCGATGATAGGAGCTTCGTCCCCCGAATATAAGCCTGCTTGGAGCAGATTCCACTCTACTCGATGTAGTAGGCTGATCCGTCGCAGGCCACGCAGAGGGTCCTGCCGGCGCGAAGGATTCCCCTCCCATCGATGATCTCCTCTCCGCACTTGAAACAGTTCGCGCGGGGCACAGCCGTCCCCCTTGCGTACTTCGCCACGTCCCTGATTCGCACCGATCGGCTGTCGAAGATCTGGTCCTCCCCCATCTTCATGAAGGCGTTCATCAGGGCCCTTCTTCCGGCCTGCGAAGTCGGCTCAGGTCGATCATCCCCCGAGATCACCCCCTCTGCGACGGCGAGCCTCACGGCCTCCGAGTTGAGCTCGGGCCTAGCGAATACCCTGATCGCCCTTTCACTCTCCCTATCGAGGAAGGTCGCAGCCGACTTCCCATACTCGAAGACCTTGAGCCTTCTGCTTCCCATGCTGCAGCCGGTGGTCACCTGCACCGCGTCGACGGCGCACCTATTGTTCTCGACGAAGACCACCAGCCCGTCCCTCTCTTTTGGATCCACCATGCCCATCAGACGCAGCCCCTTTCGAGACATCTTTATTCCCAGCGGCAGCCCTAGGCAGAGATGACCCCTCAGCGCCGTAGCCCGCTTCAGGAGCTCTTCGAACTCGCCATCGAGCGGCTCGTTGGTCATCACCTTTGGGATAGGGAGAAGGTCACTTATCAGCGCGTCGTAGCTCTCGCTGATTTCGGACGCCTATTTTGATGGCCCGAGTTTCTCCAGCGTCTCGGCCCAGTTTATGAAGCAAAGAGCCAGGATGTCATCCAGCTCCCCCTTCGGGGGCTCCTCGGAATCCATGCTCGCTCACTCGCCCAGGTTAGCCTTGAAGAAGCGTATAGCTCGCACCCAGGCGTCCTGTGCGGCCTCCCTGTTGTAGGAGCGCCTGGTGTCGTTGAAGAACGCATGCATCGCGCCCTGGTAGATCTTCAGCTCGAATCCCTTCTTGCATTTGACCATGGCGCCCATTAGCTCGGGGAGGCCCGAGTTGAGGCCGACGTCCTCGCCGCCGTAGAAGGCGAGCACGGGGATGTTCAGTTTCTCGATCGCCTCGGGAGGCTTGGGAGCCTGTCCGTAGAAGACCACGGCCGCCTGCAAGGACCCCATGGTGGCCAGCTGGAAGGTGAGGCCGCCGCCCATGCAGAAGCCCGTGCCACCCACCCTCTTGGGGTCCACTTCTGGACGCGACCTGAGGTACTCGAGCGATGCCTGAAGGTCCTTGAGGAATACTTCGGTCCTGGCCTCTCCTCCTCCCAGGACCAGCCCCAGCACCTTCCTGTCAGCCTCGTCGGCTCCCGCCATGATCTCCTCCATGAATTTGGGGTCGCGCCTTCTCTCTGGTGGAACCCCCCACACCCTTCCCATGGCCCTCTCAAGGCCCTGGGGCGTCAGGACCTCCTTCTGGCCGGGGCGAGAATAGAGGTGCGGTGCAAGGACCACGAACCCCTCTCTGGCGTATCTTGAGGCGACGTCTCTGATGTGGCCATCGAGCCCCCAGACCTCATGGACTAGCAGTAAGGCGGGCCTGGGCTCCGCCGACGCGGGCAAGGCCAAGCAAGCCTCGACCTGAGAGCCGTCGAACGTCTTGAAGCTGACGTCCTGTGACGAGGGAGGTGACATGGCAACGCCGACGTGCACAGTGGATATAAGCGATGTCCGGAATACGCCCCTTCGAAGGACAGGCCCTCGACGCCGGGGGAAGTCGCTTGAATCCGTCTTGGCCCTGTCCAACCCGCCCATTTGGCGGTGATGGCAGGCCCTAGCCTCGTGGGCCTTCTCACTCAATGGGCGGGCTCAACTTTCGGCCCAGTCGTGGCATTTGCCCTGGTGGAAATGCGATCTGCCAGGAGGCCGTGGGAGGCGATTCATGAAATATTGGTGCGGGCTGCCGAGCCGTGCGACTTAGCATCAAAGCAGATAAGGCAGGGCGAGACCGAGCGTCCAGTCTTGCGGTACCTCTTCTCAGGGCGCCACAGGCCGTCCTGGCAGGCCTCGCTCAGTCATCCTCCGGGAACTCCCGGGGTGATGGACCCGCAGCCGCGGCCGAGAGGCTCAACCCGACGGAGGGCATGAGAGGGCAGAGCCGATGGAACCCCTGAGCATGTGCGTTAATACCCAGACCCCCCTGATGAGGTTCAATCCTTCGTGGGCTCAGAAGGCTCCCGAGGGACCGACGCGCGAGGCGCCTCTGGACATGAAGCTACTCACGGAGGACACCGACTACGAGTTCACCCCTGGAGGCGTGACCAGGATGGTCTTTCCTCTGCTGAAGAGGATGATGGCCTCGCACACTCTGAAGGACGCCACATGGGTGTCCCTCAACCCGGTGGGCCCGAAGAGTTCCACCTTGAGTGGAATCGAGTTTCGCAACGTGCTCATGGAGCAAGAAAGGTTGGCGGGCTACGGCAAGACGAAGGAGGCGATATGGGGCACGGTCCACGGCCTCCTCCCCGATTCGAACTCAGAGGACATCTTCTGGAGGGACGACTTCACCGACTATGCCTACTACAACCGCCTCTCCGCGGAGCTGATCATGAACCTCGACTCGGAGAAGGACTTCGACATCTTCTACGTCCACGACTTCCAGCAGCTCCCCATGGGCCACATGCTGGGAACCTTGAAGCCCAAGGTCTTCCGCTGGCACATCCCCTTTGACCAAACGGCGATACCCAAGCTCTGGGAGGAGCCGCTATCCACGTATCTGAACAGCTACGATATGGTGATTGCGAGCAGCAAGAGGTACCTGGATTCGCTGAAGGAGTTCGGATACAACGGCGCCTCTCGTCATGTGTACCCGTACGTGGACCCCGGCGACTACTCCCGTCCCACCAGGGCCCAGATGGACGCGCTCCGGCGCAGGCTTGGAATCGCCCGGGGCGAGAAGGTCGCCCTCGTGGTGGCGAGGATGGACCCGATCAAGGGCCAGGACAGGGTGGTGAGGGCCATGGGCATCACGAAGAGGCGCTGTCCCGCACTGAAGCTCCTGCTGGTGGGCAACGGCAGCTTCTCCAGCTCGGCAGGCGGCCTAAAGCTCTCAAAGGGCGCGGCCTGGAGGGCCTACCTCCAGGAACTAGCACGGAGGCTCGAAGTCGAAGACAGGGTCATCTTCGCAGGCCACCTGAGTCAGGCTGAGCTGGACGCGGCATATCAGCTCTGCTCCTTTACGGTGCTGCCATCGGTGCAGGAGGGCTTTGGCTTGGTCGTCATCGAAGGCTGGATACACCGTAGGGCGGGCATCGTAAGCAGGGGGGCCGGGGCCTCTGAGCTTATTCGGGAAGGCTCTAATGGCCTGCTTTACGACCCCGACGACGTGGAGACTCTCGCTGAGCATATGTGTAGGCTGGCGGCAGATCGGACCCTGGCCGACAGGATGGGAGCGGCGGGCCGGGCGGATTCCAGGCGATGCTACGTCGATGAGGGGGTAAAGGAGGAGTCCAGCATCATAATGGGGCTGGTGTGAATGGAGGTCCTCCAGATCTCGGTTTCGGAGCTGCTCATCCCGGTTGCTTCCTTCCTCATAATCATCTTGGGCACATGGGTGACGGCCTACCTCGTGGGGGTCATCGTCTCCAGGCTGATGTACAGAAGCGCGCCCTTGGTCTCAGCCCAGGCGAAGAGGCTCGTCCGGGCGTTCATCTGGTTCGTCGGCCTACTGCTGGCTGTCGAACAGCTGGGCCTCCACGTTGAGCTCCTTCTATTGATAATTGGGCTCTTCGGCGGCGCGCTCATAGTAGCCAACAGGAGCTTCCTCGAAAACATCTCGGCCCGATACTTCTCGGACCTATACGTCCCCATCCGCGTGGGGGACTACGTGGCGGTCGGAGGCCACGCGGGCCGGGTGATAGAGATGAACCCGATGTCTACGATTCTGCTTTCAGCGGACGACCAACTGGTCTGCGTGCCGAACACCGTCTTCGTGAAGGAAGCCGTCGTCAACGCCACCCCCCAGGCCTGGAAGGAGCTCACCATACCGATAGTCGTCGGGGGGGATGTGGACATCCCCGAATTCGAGCGGGCTGTCCTTAGGAGCAGCAACAAAATACGAATCCACCTTGATCAACGCTTCCCCCCGGTGCTGAGCGTCAAGTCGAGGACGCCTCAGTCGGCCGAACTCACCCTCACTCTCATGGTCAAGGAACCTGGGAAGAAGGAGGAGATTTCAGCGGAGATGAACCAGCGAATAGCGGACATCCTGGAAGAGGCGAAGAAGAAGGGCAGCTGACGGCCCGAGGGCGTCTTCAGCGCATGCTCGGAGCCCCGGAAAAGTTCGAACTAGGTTAGGGGCCGCCCCAACGGCCAAGGGGATTGTCCTCTTCCTGACGTCGGCCTGTCATTGCGGGCCCCTACCCCCATCTCGCCCTGCGGTCGAAAGTCAGATATATCGTCCCTGTCATAGGGGCCTCGTAGGAGAGTTATTCGGACTTGAGTAGGGCCGACGAAATCACGAGCGAGGTAAGGAAACTCGTTCTCACTTGCAAGGCGCTGGAAGCCCAGCTCCAGCAGTCAATCCCGAAGAAGACGCATGAGGAGGAGATGGCGAAGCTGAGGCTGCAGATCGAGGACCTGGAGCGGCAGGTCAACCTCACGAAAGCGGACCTCGAGAGGACCGTCAGCGTAGGTGGCAGGCTCAGCGCCCTTGAAGCTAGAATCGGCACCCTCTACGATGCCGTCGGCGCCCAAAACCAAGAGGTCAAGGCCCTGTCCGGGAAGCTTTCGGAGGCCACGGTACCCTCCTCCCTGCATGCTGAAGACCTCGCCCGAATCCAGCAGCTCGAAGAGCAGGTCTACTCGATGGTCCCGAAATCCGACCTCGAAACCCTCCAGGGCCAGCTGGCGAACTCGGTGCCCAAGGAGAGGCTGGAGGAGATGGAGAAGGCCCTGTACGATACCGTCCCCAGGGCGCGACTTGCGGAGGCCGAGGCTAAGATCGCGGAGCTTCAGGCGGCTCTTGCGGATGCGGTGCCTCGCGCCACCCTCGAAGAGCTGAAGGAAAAGATAGCTTCAATGATGAAGGAGGCTCCCGCGGTCGAGGGCGAGGCAGGGGCCCCCACCCACGAAACCTGAGCTTGCGAGCCCGACCGTCGAGGCCTCACCTCGGCTGCATTCTTCGAAGGGCGCATCCAGGCTCACCCGGTCGAGGGGATCACTCCCCTCACCACCTCACTCTCCCTGCTAGAGGTCGCAGACAGACCCGGGGACTCGCGGGAAGGGCTGGACCTCGCCCACATGCTTCGCGTCCACGATCCAGCTGACGAGCCTCTCGACGCCTATTCCTCCGCCGGCCGTCGGGAGCAGCCTATGCTCCTTTGCCAGCTGGAGGAAGACGGAGTAGTTCTCCTCCCTTACGCCATCCTTCTTCATCTTGGCGCGAAGCCTCTCGAAGTTCCACTCCCGCTTGGCCCCCGAGAGCACCTCTCCCCTTCCTGGGAGGAAGAGGTCGTAGTTGTCCCACCTCCCGGTCACGGGATCCTCAAAGTCGTAGAACTCCCTCGGGAGGTTGACGACCCATGCAGGGCCCTTCAGCTCGGCCGGGAAGGCTTCCTCCCAGGCCTTTCCGTAGCTTCCCTCCAGTTCCTCCCTTTCGAAGACGGGGAACCTCACCCTTGGAACCATGATGCGATCGATGCCCCCCAACCGGGCTAGGGTCTCGGACATCTCATCGCGAAGCGACGAGGTGAGGGCGAAGATGGCCCTCTCGACCAAGCGCATCACCTCGTCCGAAGAGGAGTCCCTTATCTCGAAATCAAGCTGGTTGAATTCGTATACGTGCCTCCCGGTCATGGAACGTTCTCTCTTCTCGATCCTCATGTTGGGAGATATGACGAAGATCTTGGGGGCGAGCAGCGAGGCTGCCACCAACTTGTGAACTATCATCGACATGGTGGCCCTCACGGGCTCTTCGTAGATCTCCATTTCGAGCCTCTTCTCTATAGAGGCTCCGGGGTCTGGCCAGAGCGGATCTGTGCACTTCGACAAGATTACGGGCAGGAGCCATTCAAACCCCTCCGCCGTGAAGAGGCGAGTGAGAGTATAGATGGAATGGGTCATGACCGCGGCGATGTCCGACTTCCTGCGAAGGTCGTCGGCCGACAGCGTTTCAAGAGAACCCACTCCGCTGGCTTCAGCGAGGCTCTGAGATGTATCCATGGTCGCTCCGAGTCGCTCACCGGGATAAAAGCATAATGCCTGCACGGGTGGCATTATGTTGGGATAAAAACCATAAATAACGGTCTTCGCCAGCAACATGCCAGATGATGGACGACATAGACTGGAAGATACTCTCCATGCTCATGGCGGACGGCCGACGTTCAGTGGTGGAGATGGCCAAGGAGCTGGCCATGCCAAGGGCGACGGTGCAGGAGAGGGTGAAGAAGCTGGTGGACGGAGGGATCATCAAGAAGTTTGCCGCCGTGCCAGAATACTCGAAGATAGGAAAGGAAGTGGTAGCCTACGTTCTCGTTTCGTTCACCCGGGAGGGCACCTTCTCACAACGCAAGCTCGCCGAGGAAATCGGGCTCATTCCCGAAGTCCACGAGGTCTCCCTGATTTCGGGTGAGTGGGACCTCATCCTGAAGGTGAGGGCCTCCTCAGTGAAGGAGATCGGCTCGCTCGTGGTGGACAGGCTCAGGATGATGACCGGCATCGAGAAGACCCAAACCTGCATCTCCTTCCAGGTCATGAAGGAGACCCCCTAGGTCGTCCCAGCCTTTGGAAATTCATACATGGTTAAAGAGAGGGTATTTCGCATTCGGCCGATGAGCGCATTACGCTGGACGGCAGTGCTCCTCCTGGTGGTCCCCGGGATCATCCACATCTACTACGGCGCGGTCGATGCCACCACCTTCGGCAACATCTACGGATTATCCTACACGAACTGGTTCTACATCATGGGCCTGATCTACTTCGTCGGAGCCGCAATCATAGCAGCTAACATCATGCCCAAGGTATTCGAAGCCCTTGCGGCACTGTACGCGGCCATACTGATAGTCATATACATCCTGCAGGACGCAGGTTCTTCCGGAGCCATCGGGTACGCCGACAAGGCCATCGAGGTGCTGCTGATCATAGTACTGCTTGTGCTCTTGGTGCAGAAGCCGAAGCCCAAGCCGACGGCGCAGTAGCCCCGACCAGACGGCGCCTGTCGCCCGCCAGACTACGGGATACGCCAAGCCGGTTATGTGAAGGCAGGCGCGGAACGCCTTAAGAGCTAGAGGGCCGGACGAAGGTCGAGTTGGCCTTCTGCAAGAATTGCGGAAAGGAGCTTCCAAGCAACGCGAGGTTTTGCCCTTCATGCGGGGCCCCTGTCGGCGAAGCGGTGTCGGCGCCGGCAGAGAACCGCAGGTCCTTCGACGTCGGCCCGAAGCCCAGGGTCGTCGTGGCCAGCTTCGTCCCGGGCCGAATCGAGGTCAGGGCGGCGACCGAGGGAAAGGTGGACGTGAGCCTGAACCTGAGGAGGCCGGAGGACTTGGACTGGAGCGTGTACCAGCAGGGCGACCTGGTCATGGTTACGTTCAGGAATTCCTCCAGGACCTACTGGAGCTGGGCGGCGCACCCTGACTCGGGCCCGACGGCCGACGTTTCGCTCTCCGTCCCGCCGGCATGCGACCTGGACCTTGAGAATCGGCTCGACCGGGTCTCCATCACGGGGGTCAGCGGCGTCATAGTTGTGAACTCGGCCATCGCCTCAGTCTATGCCACGGCCTGTGGAGGGAACCTCAAGCTGAGGACCAAGACGGGCTCCATTTTCATGGAGGGGGTCGAGGGCATCGTCTCAGCCGAGACGGCCACCGGCCAGGTGAAGTTCTCCGGCTCCCTGAGCGGCGCCGACAACTTCTTCAGGACCAGCGTCGGAACCATAGACATCTCTCTGAAGGGGACGCCAGACCTCACAGTTGAAGCCCATTCTGGGATTGGCGCCGTCGTCAGCACCCTGCCGCTGGCAGACGCAAGAAGCGAAGATAGAAGGGTGTACGGCCGCCTAGGATCGGGGACGGGACATCTCAGGGCCGAGACCAGCACCGGAACAATACACCTCGGCCCCTGACCCCGCAACGCCTTATCTCGGCCGGCTACGTTTATTACGAGCGTTGACTCAACCGAGCTCGATAATAGTTGAAGACATGGGCAGTGATGTACGCCATCATCTGGCTGTCCTTCTTTGAGATACTTCTTGGTCTGTTCTCGCCGTTCGCAGAATACGTCACGGTGGCCATCCACGCCCCACTGGGCCTGGCCGTCTTGGCTCTGGCCTTCTACATCAGCGGGAAGGTCAGCGCCTCGAGCTGCCCCGACAGGGTCAAGAGGATAACCAAGGCCACCAGGAACTTCGCCATCCTCCAGGTTCTGGTCGGAATAACCTTTGCTGGCGCGTTCTTGGAGAAGCTTCCATCCCCCTACCTTTACGTGATTGGCTTGATTCATGTGGCCACTGCTCTCACAATAATCTCTCAGGCCTCGTCGTCAGCCACGGGTTACGATATGTGGGAGGAGAGGGAGTTCCAGCCAGGTCCCGCGATGGCGCCATCGACGGCATAGGAGGGGCTTACAGGTCGTCCCTGAACTGTATGTCTCCGTAGCGACTGTCAAGGCGGTAGAGCACAAGCAGGAAGGGCACCGCCACCAGGGCAGAGCCAAAGTAGGCAGCTAATAACGTGAAGTAAGTGAGGAGCGCGAGGAAGGCGACGAGGGTGGCCACCAGGGCCGACACTCCAACTATCGCGATGAGTCGCCTATACTTCGTGATCTCCTTCTGTTTGTCGATGGGCATGGGGGTCAGCCTACGGGCCGCCTGCGGCCCCGATCCTGACGATGCAATTGATGAAGTACGCTATGGCCCTGGGGTAGTCGGCCTCCTTGATGTGTTCGTTGGGGGCGTGATATCCAGAGCCGACGTAGGAGACGCTGGGCGTAAGCACGGATGGCATCCGGAGTTGGTTTATGAAGAGAGATATCGGCCCGGTGGCGGCCATGCTCGGCCATATCAGCGGAGCCCTGCCGTAGACCTCTCCCGCGGCTTCGACGAGGGGCTTCAAGAGAGGCGTGTCGAGGGGCGTCTTCCCCGGAAGCTCGCTGCTGTACGACTTCAGCCCGACCTCCTTGCATCCCATTGCGTCGAGGTACTCCCTGATCGAGGCGAAGATCTTGTCCGGATCTTGGTTCGGGACGAGCCTGAAATCCACCTTCGCCATCGCCTGTCGGGGAAGTATGGTCTTGGAACCCGGCCCACCGTAGCCCGAAACAAAGCCAGCTATGTTGCAGGTGGGGGAGAAGACCGCCTCTCTTGCGGTGCTAGACCCCGGGCTGGGCTCCAGAAGGCTCTTCGCCCCGAGGGCCCTGCCGAATTCCGTGGGGTCGAAGTCGTTCGAATCTGTGGCCTTCAGCTCCTCCTCCGTTGGCGGGACGATGTCGTCGTAGAAGCCCGGAATGAGCACCCTTCCCGATTCGTCCTTGAAGCGATTCAGTGCCCACACCAGCCTCCAGGCCGGATTGGGCGCCACGGCAGCGTACATGGAATGCAGGTCACGCGCCGCCGTATCCAGGGACATCTCGATGTACAAAAGGCCCTTCGCCCCCAAGTAGATCTGGGGGCAGCCACTGGACGTCAGATCGGCCCCCTCCCATACACAGATGTCGCCCTTCATCTTGGATCCATGGAGCTTGACGTACTCATGAAGGTGGGGGCTGCCCACCTCCTCCTCCCCTTCGATGACGAACCTCACCGAAACGGGCAGCTCGTCGCCTTTCTTCAGAAGGGTCTCGACGGCATGGAGGCGCGCCATCAGATCTCCCTTGTCATCCGCGACACCCCTCCCATAGATTCGTCCGTCCTTGACCTCGCCGCCAAAGGGGTCCACCTTCCACTCGGCGAGGGGATCTATCGGCTGGACGTCGTAATGGTTGTAGAACACGAGGGTGCGATGGCCGGCTCCGGCCAGGTCGGCGATTATCAGCGGAGGGGCTCCTGGGACCGTGAGCCGTTCTGTCCTGAATCCCAGCGACCTCAGCTTCTCCTGCACGAAGTCAGCCGTCTCCGGGATGGCCTTCCCCTCGGCAGAGATGGTGGGGAAGGAGATGAACCCCTTCAGCTCCTTAATGTAGTCTGGGATAGACCTTTCGATGTCAGCCATCCTTCCGCTCATGCCTCACCGTTGGACCGCTCCTTTCCTTAACCCTTTCTCGGGAAGGATTCGCCAATGCCTAGACGATGGAATAGGAAGACTTATTCGGCCTCAGGTATTCCATCCGCGAACATGGTCCTGAAGACCGCCAGCAGGCGGACGGGCGTGACGATCTCGGTCTTCGCCAACGTCCTCTGGGGGACGGTCTTCGTCGCATCAGGCGTGGGCCTGAAGTACGCCAACCCCTACCTCTTGGCCTTCCTCAGGTTCGTGGCCGCCTCGGTCGGCGTGGTCCTGAGTTCGGTGCTCTTCGGGTGGACACACCGGCTTGTGCGTGAGCTCAGGAGGGGGGTAATCTGGGCGCTGGGCACCATCTACGCCTTGGGCTTCCTGATACAATATATCGGCCAGAACCTGACGAACGCAGCGAACGCCACCCTTCTGGCGAACTTGGCGCCCGCCTTGACCCCCATCGTCGCCTATGTCCTGATAAGGGAACGGCTCCCGCACGTAAAGCTAGTTGCAGCGGGCCTTGGCTTCCTGGGCCTGATATTCATCGGAGCACCCGACGTCCGAATCGGAAACGTGGTGGGGGACCTTCTCCTCTTCGGGACTTCGCTTTCCTACGCCTTCCTGATCGTCATCCTCAAGAGGCTGAGGATCGACTCCGTCGCCAGCTCCTTCGCGATAATGATTACGATAATGGTCTATCTCCTGCCCACCGCAGTCTTCCCGGGCGGGCTCAGCCTTTCGACGGCTTCGATCCCTCCCATGGGGTGGCTCGCCGTCCTCTACATGGGGATACCCTGCAGCACTGCAGCCATCGCCATGTACTTCAAGGGCTTCGAGTCCCTTTCCCCCACCGAATCGGCTACGCTCCTCTTGGTCCAGCTCCTGGTCGGCCTCGCGCTCGCCGCGGTGCTCTTGGGTGAGACGCTTAGCGTAGCCGAGCTGGGCGGGGCCGTACTCATCCTCGCGGCAGTCGCCATCTCGTCAATGGGCTGAGGGCCAGAGCCGTGTGCTGCGCGCAGCCCATCACGGTCAGACTCGAATGCGTCGGAAGGAAACGACCGCCACCGAGAACATCACCACAGCCTCGATGGCCAGGGCGGCCATCTCAATGGAGACGAAGGAAGTGTAGGAGCCGAAGAGGCCCGCCCTAAACACATCGGTGGCATAGGTGAGGGGGTTCAGGAGGCTGATGACCTTGATGGCCTCGGGGGCGTTGTTGGATGGGAAGAAGATGGTGGAGGTGAACAGGAAGATGAAGAAGGCGAACTGGGACACGATCTGGAAGGTCTCCGATGACCTGAGTGCCACCGAGAGGGCCAGGGCAAGCCCACCGAAGAAGAGGGTCCCGAAGAAGAGAGAAACCCCCGTCAGGGCGATCCCCGCCAGGCCCATCGAAAGGCTTCCCCCTAGGACCGGAAGGGCAAGCCCGAAGACCAGAAGCGAGCTGACGATGCCGATCAGCAGCGTCGCGAATACGATGGACAGAAGGTATTCGGCCCTCGTAAAGGGCCCCATCAGGACCTGCTCGAACATTCCGTTCTTCCTGTCGTACCAGAGCTGCGTCCCGGCGTTCGTGCCGGAATTGATGACTGTGAGGGTCACCGCCCCCGCAGCAAGGAAGAGGGCATATGAGATGAACTTCCCTCCTCCTATGGCGATCGGCGCGACGCTCCCGCTCAGCGCTGGTCCCTGCCCGAAGATGAAGAATATGGGGAAGATGAATTCGAAGAAGAGCGAAATCGGGTCAAGGTTGGCCCTAAGGTTCCTGTATGTAAGCCTAACGTACACGTTCATGAGCCGTCCCTCCTTCCCTCCTCGCCTCCCGCACCATCCCTGACGAGAGAGATGAAGGCATCCTCCAGGGTCGCCTCGGCTACGTAGATCGAGGACACCTCCAGGGACTCGCTATCGGCCAGCCGGTATATCTCCGGTATGACCTTCTCGGGCCTGGCGGTGGAGGCCCTAAAGATGGCCGTGCCATCGTCGAAGGCCGCCTTCGTCACTCCGTCCAGGCCTTCGATACGCGACAGTAGCTCCAGGGGCTTTCTCGCATCGACCCGAAACTCCACCGCCTTCGCGCTCCCGAACCGCCGCTTGAGGTTGGCAGGAGTGTCCACCTCCAGTATCCTGCCCTGGTTGATTATGGCGATCCTGTCGCAGAGGTACTCGGCCTCGTCCAAGAGGTGGGTCGTAAAGAAGATCGTCAGCCCGCCCTTCACCTTCTGTTTGAGGAAGTCGAGCACGCCCCTCCTGGCGATTGGGTCCAGCCCTACGGTCGGCTCGTCGAGGAAGAGGAGGTCCATGTCGTGGATGAATTCGCGGGCGACCTGAAGCCTCCGCCTCTGACCCGCGGATAGGTCGATGGTGGGCTTCTTCCTGAACTCCTCCATGGAGAACTGCTTCATCAACTCATCTATCCTCCTCCTCCTTTCGGTTCGGGGCACGTTCCAGATGAGCCCGTAGATTTCCATGCTTGTTTCAGCGCTCAGCCCCTGGTCGAACGAATCCTGCTGCTGAACCACCCCTATCCTCTCTCTGATCTTCCTGCCTTCGGTCTTCAGGTCGAGCCCCAGCAGCCTGGCGCTTCCTGAAGTGGGCGGAAGGAGGGTGGTGAGCATCTTGATGGTGGTGGTCTTCCCCGCTCCGTTCGGCCCCAGGAAACCGAAGACCTCGGACTTTCCAACCTCAAAGCTCACTCCATCCACTGCCTTCTTTCCGCCGAAATCCCTGGTCAGCCCCTCCACCTTTATGGCCGGCCCTCCTTCTTCCTGCATTGCGCCCTTCGGCCGGCCTTCGTCTACTTAACGGATTCCTCACTTCACCATGGCGCGCGCCTTGCCTTGCCCTTGGACGTCATTTTTAAGAGCAACCTCGTCGGTCTGAAGGGAGAGCCATGCAACAAGCCTCAGCGAGCAAGGATCTCTTCCTTCTCTATGTTTCCATGCTCGCGACGCGGGTTGGATTTGGCGCCATCATCGTCATCTTTCCGTACTACCTCGCATCGTCGGGCTCGGTCGTGGTCGGAGTAGTGCTCGCCCTCTACCCTCTCCTTGAGGGACTCTCGGCCACCCCTGTGGGAAGGTATTGTGACGTAAGGGGCAGGAGGGGCGTCTTCCTCGTAACGCTCTCCTCCATGGCGATAATGACCGTCCTGATTGGCCTCACCCGCAACATCTACTTCGTTTCTACCGTCCACGCAGCCGAGGGCATTGCCGCCGCGGGGGTAACCGTTTCGACTCTCGCTATGATCACCGACCTTACGGACGTCGGCCACAGGGGAGCAGGGATGGGCCTCTTCGACTTCGCCAACTTGGGCGGCTATGCATTCGGGATCCTTCTGGGGGGCCTCTTGGTGCAGTTCTTCAGGCATTCCCTC